>Ga0302190_10002710_pt1 | contig 11422 bp, 7 predicted proteins | sample II_Bog_E2_3_FD_198784 | JGI IMG/M metagenome (GOLD analysis project Ga0302190, IMG submission 198784) | Peat permafrost microbial communities from Stordalen Mire near Abisko, Sweden - II_Bog_E2_3 | ecosystem: Environmental > Terrestrial > Soil > Wetlands > Peat | place: Sweden: Abisko, Stordalen... | reverse complement strand
TCGGCCGCCGCTGCCTCATCGACCGCCGTCAGCCGCGCCGCTCCCAGCCGCACCTCATTCACCGTAATGCCCTCAACAGCCGCCAGCGTCTGGCCCACCCGCCGCACGCACGAGCCGCAATGCATCCCCTCGATTGAAAGCACGATCTCCGCCATCTTCACTCCCCCTGTTGTCTCTGATGTTATCCGCAGGCGCAAGGATTCACGACAGCCCCGTGGCTCAATCGCGCTATCGTGGTAGCAACCGCAGTTTGAGGAGCAAGATGCAGAGAGAGTATCCATCCGCCCCGCTGGTTGGCGTCGGCGCGGTCATCGTGCACCAGGGGCGCGTGCTGTTGATCCGCCGTGGCGCCGAACCCATGAAAGGCCGATGGTCCATCCCTGGCGGCATGGTTGAACTGGGCGAATCGCTCACCAGCGCCGTCTGCCGCGAGGCGCTCGAAGAGACCGGCCTCACCGTCCAGCCTGTCGAACTCATTGAGCTGCTCGACCGCATTCATCGTGAAGAAACACGCGTCCGCTACCATTACGTGATCGCCGACTACCTGTGCCGCGTAACCGCAGGCGAGCCCATCGCAGGCTCTGACGCCACTGCTGTGCGCTGGGCCGAACGCGCCGAATGGATCGAGCCCGGCGAGCTTGCACTTGACCCCATCACCACCCGTATCATCGAAGCCGGCTGGCAGCGCCACCTGCAAATAGCCGCCGCGCCCGAGGAGAGACCATGAGCATCAAAAAAAGGCTGCTTTGGACCGCTGGAATTCTTGTTGTTGCCACCGCCCTCATCGGTGCCACTTTTCTGCTGCACCCAGTCTCTTTTGCCAATGCAGTCACCTACGCGCATGAGCCTTTGATCGGCTTTCACTCGAACACCATCCCCGTTGAAGGCCGTCCCATGCACTACCTTGCCACCGGCCCCGCTGATGGACCCGTCGTGGTGCTGGTGCACGGCCTGGGCGGCAGCGCGGAAGACTGGCTGGCCCTTGCGCCCTACCTCACCCGCGCCGGTTACCGCGTCTACATCCCTGACCTGTTTGGCTACGGCCGCAGCGCCAAGCCGGCTGACTTCTCCTATTCGGTGCGCGACCAAGCCAGCGCCGTAGTCGGCTTCCTCGACGCCATGCACCTCCAGCAGGTGGATCTCGGCGGCTGGTCCATGGGCGGATGGATCGTGCAGCTCACTGCTATCGCCTTCCCCGAGCGCATCCACAAGCTCATGCTGTTCGACTCGGTCGGCCTCTACGCTCCGCCCGCCTGGGACACCAATCTCTTTATCCCAGCCAACCCCGCCCAGGTCGACCAGCTTGAGGTCCTGCTTATGCCGCATCCGCTCGCCGTTCCCGGCTTTGTGGCCCGCGACATTATCCGCGTCTCCAATGAGCGCGCCTGGATCATGCACCGCGCCATCGACTCCATGATGACCGGCCAGAACACCACTGACGCTCTGCTGCCCACCCTGCACATGCCGGTGCTGCTCGCCTGGGGATCGGTGGACCGCATCACGCCGCTCTCGCTCGGCGTCCGCATGCACGCCCTCATACCGCAATCGGATCTCGAGAGCGTGGACGGCTGCGGCCATCTGGCTCCGCGCCAATGCGCCGCGCAGATGGGCCCGCGCGTAGTCACCTTCCTCCAGCGCTATTGATCCGGCCTTTGAACAGCGTGTAGGTATCCCACCCATTTCGCGATAAAACCTGCGAAATGGATGGGATACCAATCACATTCGACTTAACATCATTTCCGCGAAGATGAATATCAAGTTAGCTCCGGCCAGCTTTCAACGAGCCGGTTGGACTTCTTGCTTTGTAACAGTCGTCCACCGGCGATGCCGACCCACGCTGGATGAAACAGGCGGAGGGAGCATGGGCCTTCAGGCCCATGAGTCGATGCCGCACCCAGTCGGCCTTTAGGCCCGGTCTTATCCTCTACTCATTGTTTTGTTCAACTTGCACTGTAGTTTCTTTTTAGGGCACGGCTTCAGCCGGGCCACAACAGCAACAAAAATAAAGGGTAGGGCTTCAGCCCCTGCACGCCATCTCCTTGCCATAAAAGCCAAGCATCGCCTCTTTCTGCGGCCTGTTTCTCCCCTGAACAGACGCATGTTTCTGAATGAAAAGACAGCAGGGGCTGAAGCCCGTCTCTCATTTCACTGCAATCGGCCCGACTAAAGTCGTGCCCTGTTACAAAACCTTGCCCGTTCGTCCCTTGGACAGCGGTGCCGGAGCTAACTTGATATTCATCTACTGATATTGGGTGCCCCATCCATTCCGCGTTTTGTGCGGAATGGGTGGGAGAGCGTCACACTATTTGAGGGCCGGATCAATGGTCCCTCAATCCCTAGTGGTGTCCGCCACAGAGATGGTTATTTAACCAATTTGAAGGGTACGGGCTTTAGCCCGTACGTAAAAACTGTAAAATCAACCGGGCTTTAGCCCCCGAGGGAACACTTGCTTGGTCAACCAACTCATAAACGCCCGAAGATAGGGGATGTTATTTGCGGTGGACACCACTAGCGCGCCGTCACGCCCGTCTTTGCAGCCGCGCTGCGCCCCTGCCGGCTGCCTTGTTGCACGTCGTCGTCCAGCCGGAATTGCCGGATCAGCCCATCCAGATCGTTGGCCAGAATCGAAAGACTGCTGCACGCCGAGGCAATCTCTTCCGAAGCCTGCGTATTCTCGCCCGCCAGCTGCGATATGTACCCCGTGTTCTCTGCGATTTCGCCCGAGGCCGCCGTCTGTTCCGTAGCCGCTGTGGCAATCAACTGCACCATGTGCTCCACGTCGCGCGAACTCGAGATGATCGCCGCCAGGCTCGATTGCGCCTGCGCCGTGTCCGTCAACCCCGCCTGCACCGTCGAGCCGCTCTCCGCCATCATGTCCGCCGTCGAGCGCGTCTCTTCCTGGATGCTGCGAATCGTCACCGCAATCTCTTCGGTAGCGCTCTTGGTGCGCTCTGCCAGCCGCCGCACCTCGCCTGCCACCACGGCAAATCCGCGTCCGTGTTCGCCGGCCCGCGCCGCCTCGATGGCCGCGTTCAAAGCCAGCAGGTTGGTCTGCTCGCTGATCTCCTGAATCACGCTCACCACCTTGCCAATCTCCGCTGAGCGCTCGGTCAACGACGACATTCGTTGGCTTACCCCGCCCGTCGTCGTCGCAATCTGCTGCATCGTCGCTGATGTCCGCTCCATCACCATGCCGCCCTCGTTGGCCGTCTCGGCTGACGTGCGGCTGGCCACAGAGGCTGCGCCCGCGTTGTGGCTGATCTCGCCGATGGTGGCCGTCATCTCCTGCACCGCCGCGGCAATCTGGTTGATCTTGGCCGTCTGTGACTGCGTATTGCCGCTGGTCTGGGTGGAGCGTACGCTCAGTTCCTCGGCCGCTGCCGACAGCGTCTCGGCTCCCGTGGCCACATTCTTCAGCGTCGCCCGCATCGCTTCTGCCGTCAGGTTCAGCGCTGTCGCCAGACGTCCTATTTCGTCCTCACTTCCCACCTCGACCGATGCCGTCAGATCCTTTGTCGCAATCCGTTCCAGTGCGCAGGTCACCTCTTCAATCGGCGACACAATCAGCCGCGTCATCGCAATGCCGATCATCATGCAGGCGCCCAGCACCAGCGCCATCAGCACCCCTGAGAGCGCCAGCAAGTTGTGCGTCGTGCTCATTGCCCGTTCGCCGTCCTGCTTGCCAAAGCGCACATTCAGCGCCATGTCCTGCTCTGAGGCGTTAGTGGCCGTCTGGTACGCCACTCTCAGATCCTTGTCGTTCAGTAGCTGCGCAGCCTGATCATGATTCCCGGCGTCCAGCAATTGGAAGATGCGCGTGCTGGCGCCCATATACGTTGCCATGCCCGTGCTAAAGCTTTCATACAGCTCCCGCTCGCCCGGATATGACATCAGCGGCTGATACGCCTTCAATGCATTGTTGTAGATCGCCACAAACTCCTCATGGCGCTTCCTGTAGGTCTCGATGCAAGCCGCATCGCTGCACGACAGCGCCAGCGCATCCGAGCGGCGTACCGATGCGATCCCGTAACGCACATCGCCCAGTGCCTTCATCGACGGCATGGTGTCGTTGGCCAAATCGTCGATCTGGCTGTTCACCTTGATAAACCCCAGTACCGCAGATCCGCCCAGGATCAGGCACAACACACACACCGCTCCAAATCCAAAAGCAAACTTGCGCGACAGCTTCATGTCTCGCAGCGATTGAAACATTGCGAACCTCCACTTTCTCTTCTTGCCGCCCCCAGAAGCAAAGCACCATCCCTGGCAGCGTTCTGTTGTCGAAAGAGTCACGTGGCAGGAAGGTGAGCGCAAGGAGATGCTTCCAGCCGTTACTACACTCTTGTTCTCATCGATTATTTCGGCCCAAATCAGACATCCATGAGTTTCTTGTCCCTGTTGCATCCGCTTCTTCGTAGTGTTTCCGCCCATCCCGGAACGTGTTCAACACTGAAACATTGTTCCCCGGCTCGCATCCGTTGAACTAGGACTTAATTTGTCGTATATTGAATTCACGGACTAATTTAGTCGTATTTCTCGCAGAGAATGTACGGCCGCGCCCTTGGCTCCAAACTTGCTATTTCGCATTCGGCAAGGCGTACGCGAGGGTTGCTGCCCGGTTGGAGGGTTTTTCTTTTGAAGTACCGCGTTTTCCCTGCTGTTCTCTTCTCTATTTCGCTCTATATCCCTTTACTTGCCTCAACGTTGGCCTGTGCGGCCCCGCTCGGCCAGCTTTCTCAGCCGCAGGCTCCCGACCAAACCACCGCATTTTTCGCCTCCGGCACGGCGCAGGACGCCACCGGAGCCATCGTTCCCGGAGCCACCGTCCATCTCACTTCCGCCTCGGGCCAAACCATCGCCTGCCCGCCTGTTGATTCCGCCGGCAACTTCCGATGTCCAGCCCCTGCCGCTGGCAGCTACACGCTCACCATCAAGGCCGAGGGCTTTGCCGCCTTCCACGCCACCCTGACCCTGACGCCCGCAGCCCCTGTGGCCAAAATCCAGGCTGCTCTGGTGGTCGATGGCAACGCGCAGACCATCGTGGTCACCGCCAATCAACTGGCCGCCGAAACCACCAGCACCCAGCTCGGCGAAACCCTGGACACACACAAAATTGAAGCTGTGCCCCTCAATGGCCGCAGCTTTACCGATCTGATGGCCGTACAGCCCGGCATTGTGCCCCAGAACTCGGCTCAGCCCGGAGCCGTCATCATGACCGGCGTAGCATCTACCCCGCCCTCCGGAGACGCCAATCCCGGCAACCTCTCCATCAGCGGTCAGCGCGAGTCTACCAACGGCTTCCGCGTCAACGGCTCCGACGTCGAGGAAGACGTCAACATGGGCACCTCCATCCTCGTCAACCTCGACTCCATCGACGACTTCCGGGTGCTCACCTCCAACTTCGACGCCGAGTACGGCAACTCCTCCGGTGGCCAGATTCTGGTCACCACCAAGTCCGGCGCCGCCCAGCTCCACGGCTCCGCCTTCGAGTTCCTCCGCAACACCGCCCTCGACGCCCGCAACTACTTCTCCAGCGATCGCGCCGCTTATCGCCAGAACCAGTTCGGAGGAGCCCTGGGCGGCGAACCGTTCCATCGCGGCGTAAAGCTCTTCGCCGACTACCAGGGCACCCGCCTCACCGAGGGCATCGACACCGGCAACATCGCCGTGCCCACGGCCAGCGAGCGTACCGGCCAGTTCGCGGCCACCGACCTTACCGGCTGCGTCAGCGGCGCGTATTTGGCCAGCCTGCTCTCACAAAAGCTCGGCGCCACCATCCAGGCCAACGACCCCTACTCGTCCGCATCCATCAATTGCACTGCCGGACGCTCACCCGTCTTTGCTTCGAGCACCATTCCTCAGTCCGCCTGGTCCGCACCTGCAAAATCACTGCTCCAGTACATCCCTACGGAAAACTCCGGCTCCGGCACCTTTTCGACAGCCGCCCAGGCTGAAACCCTCACCGACGACAAGGGCGCACTGCGCATGGACTGGACCCACGGCAAAGGCACCCTCACCGCCTACTACTTCCAGGACGGTTACTCCCTCCTCAATCCCTATCCCACCGGCACCGGCGGCTCCAGTGTGCCGGGCTTTGCCGCCACCTCCGCCGGTCGCGCGCAGTTGGCCACACTCACCCACACCCTGCCTGTCAGCGCCGCCGCGCTCAACGAGCTGCACCTCAGCTACATGCGCAACGCCAACGCTGTCGGCCAGCCGCAGGGCGGCGTCGGCCCTTCGCTGGCGTCGCAGGGATTCACCAACGCGCAGGGAATCACCACCATCGACGCCCTCAAGCCCTCCACCGAAGGCGTTGAGAACATCGCCTTCAACGACTTCACCATGGGCGTTGACACCACCGCCCTCCTCCAGACCGAAAACATCTACGAACTCAGCGACGCCTTCTCCCGCATCTGGGGCCACCACGGCCTCAAGGTGGGCGGCGAGTTCCACTTGAGCCAGATCAACACCCACCCCGACGTGGTCTTCAACGGCAGCTTCAGCTTCACCGGTTCCGAGACCGGCACCGACTTCGCCGACTTCCTCATCGGAACGCCCTCCAGCTACACCCAGGGCCAGGCCAACAGCTTCTACAACCGCAACCTCTACATGGCCGCCTTCGCGCAGGACAGTTGGAAGGTCGCGAGCAACCTCACCCTCAACCTCGGTGTACGCTGGGACCGCATCCGCCCCTGGGACGAAAAGTTCAACCAGCTCCAAACTCTCGTCCAGGGCCAGCAGTCGCAGGTCTTTACCGGCGCGCCCACCGGCCTGGTCTTCCCCGGCGACCCAGGCGTTCCCCGTTCGCTGGCCGCCGCGCGCAACAATTTTTCTCCCCGTTTCGGCCTCGCCTGGTGCCCTGCGGGCCGCGGACTTTCGGACAAGATTCTTGGAGAAGCCGGCAAAACCAGCATCCGCCTCGGCTACGGCCTCTTCTACACCGCCTACGAGGGCCTCTCCGCCGGCATCATGAGCGCCAATCCGCCCTACGGCTACACTTACACCTCGGCCGCACCGCCGCTCTTCAATGACCCGTTCACCGTCGCCGCCACCGGCGTCGATGCCGGCCAGCGCTTCCCGCTGCAGAAGGTCGCTTTTGGCGCCAGCCGTTCCAACCCCAACTCCACCGTTGATTGGACCCAGTTCGAGCCCCTGGTCGGCATTCCCGCCGTCTCGCCCAACGACGTCTCGCCCTACGCCGAGCACTGGATGGCCAGCGTCGAGCGCCAGCTCGGCTCATCAACCCTGGCCCGCATCACTTACGTCGGAGCCGGCGCGCACCACCTGCTGGTGCTGGAAGAAGCCAACCCCGCCGACCCCGCGCTCTGCCTGGCTCTTGGTTCCGGTTGCGGCCCCTTCAACGAGCAGGCTGCCCGCACCCGTTTCAGCCAGGCCTTTGGCTCGGTCGAGTTGCAGCGCACCATCGCCAACTCCAGCTATCACGCGCTGGAGGCCACCCTCAACCACCGCAGCCGCAACCTCGATATGCTGGCCAGCTACACGTACTCGAAGTCCATCGACCAATCCACCGGCCTGCCCGAGCCCGTCAATCCCATCAACGCCTCGCTCAGCCGCGGCCTTTCTTCGTTCGATATGCGCCACAACCTGGTCGCCAGCTTCCACTACCGGATTCCTCGCATCGCCGGCGGCGGTCTTCTGCCCGCCCTCACCCGCGACTGGGCCCTGGCCGGCATCGCGCGCTTCACCTCCGGCCTGCCCGTCACCCTCGTCAACAACAACGACACTTCGCTGCTCGGCACCATTCCCAACGGCATCAACGACAATGGCGTCGATACCCCGCAGTACTCCGGCAGCCCGCTCCGTCTGAACCGCAATCCGCGCTCCGGCGCAGCAGTCTTCGATGCCTCGGCCTTCTCGCTGCCCACGCTCGGCACTGAGGGCAACGCCCGCCGCCGCTTCTTCTCCGGCCCCGGCATTGAGAACTTCGATGCCACCCTTGAGCGCAGCTTCCTCGTCAAGCAAGACCGCGCCCTCCAGTTCCGTCTGGAAGCCTTCAACGTCTTCAACCATGCCCAGTTCTTCGGCGCCGCCTCGGTCGAGGGCAACATCTCCAGCTCCACCTTCGGCCAGGGCGTGCAAGCCATGGCCCCCCGCCTCATGCAGCTCGCCGTGCGCTACCGCTTCTGAAGCATTCTTCGTTTCCCGATAAACTTCCGTGCCCCATCCATTTCGCAAGCTTTATCGCGAAATGGGTGGGAAGCCTACACACTGTTTAAGGGTCGGATCAATAACGTGAGATGAATATCAAGTTAGCTCCGGCCAGCTTTCAACGTGCCGGTTGGACTTCTTGCCCTGTAACAGGGCACGGCTTCAGCCGGGCCACAGCAGCAACAAAAATAAAGGGTCGGGCTTCAGCCCCTGCACGCCATCTCCTTGCCATAAAAGCCAATAGTTTTCGCGCCCATGTAATTTCGGAAAACTGCTCTTCACCCTCCGAACAAAAACAAAAAGCGCGGCCCCAGTGGCCGCGCTTTTCCTTGCCAAACTGAACCTAGCCTAGCCTTTCAACTCCGCCAAAGCCTTCTCCAGAGAAGCCGCATCTTCCACGTTCATCGTCTTCAGCTCCGGATCAATCTGCTTCAGCAGCCCGCACAGCACCTTGCCCGGACCCACCTCCACAAACACCTCGGCCCCGGCTGCCTTCAGCGCTTGCACGCAGTCAATCCAACGCACCGCGCCGGTCACCTGGCGTGTCAGCACGTCTTTGGCCTCGGCAGCGGTCGAAACCATGCCGCCGGTCACGTTCGCGGCCACCGGAATCTTCGGCTCGGCGATTTCGCTGGAGCCCAGCACCCGCGCCACCTCGTCCTGCGCCGGCTGCATCAGCGCGCAATGGAAGGGTGCGCTTACCGGTAGCGGAACCGCGCGCCGTGCGCCCCTGGCCTTCACCTCTGCCGAGGCCGCTTCCACCGCCGCCTTCGCGCCGGAGATCACCGTCTGGCCCGGCGAGTTCAGGTTGGCCGCTTGCACACACTGGCCGGTCTCCGCCGCCACCTTGGCGCAGACCTCGGCAATAATGGCGGCATCCAGGCCCAGCACCGCGGCCATCGCACCCTCGCCGGCCGGAACCGCCAGCTGCATGGCGTGGCCGCGCGCCTTCACCGCCCGCACCGCGTCGGCAAAGCTCAGCGTGCCGGCCTGCACATGCGCTGACCACTCGCCCAGCGAGTGACCAGCCGCCAGCGCCGGCTCAATGCCGTGCTCGTTCACAAGCCGCGCCACCGCCACGCTCATGGTCAAAATGGCTGGTTGGGTATTTTCCGTCAGGCGCAGCTGGTCCTCGGGCCCCTCGAAACAAAGCTTCGAAAGCGGGAAGCCGAGCGCCTCGTCGGCCTCGGCAAATGTGCGCGCCACTACAGGAAAACGCTCGGACAGTTCGCGGCCCATACCCACAGCCTGCGATCCCTGCCCAGGAAAAAGGAAGGCAATCTTTGCAGTCATTTCACCAGCGATTGTACTCTGCCGCCCGCTGCCAGCAGCGCGACGCCCGACACAACTCCGACGTGCCGGTGGCTGGGTGCTAGGTGGCTAGGTGCTAAGTGCTGGGTATTCAGATACGGGTGCCCCATGTCCCTTGCATTTGGGGACATGGGGTTAGAGGGCAGCCCCTCGGAACCCCACACTATTGATCCGGCAACTAAATACTGTGAGGGTGCCCCATCCTTTCTCGCGCTTTTTGCGGGAAAGGGTGGGAAGAAGATGCCACTGTTTTCTTGCCGGATCACTAAAGATCCCGCCCTCAAATAGCATGTAGGCTTCCCACCCATTTCCGCGAAGATGAATATCAAGTTAACCCCGGCCAGCTTTCAACGCACCGGTTGGATTTCTTGCTTTGTAACAGTCGTCCACCGGCTTTGCCGACCCCGATGGATGAAACGGACCTGGTGGTTGGTTTAGAGTAGGCTTGCGTCGTCGGCACCGAGGTCGGTCGTTCCCTGGTGTGCACGAACCCGAGTAACAGTCGGACCCGGATCCCTTGAGCACCCCGGATTGTTGCCACGGGCGTTTCATCTGCCCCGGAGCACGTTTTTTAGATTCTTTTGGATAGGGGGTCCACGCTTGCGGCGCGGGAGGAGACGTCATGGAAGTTCTTCATGCTCACTGCGCCGGTCTGGATGTTCACAAGGACTCCGTGGTTGCCTGTGCGCGTCACATGGCCGATGGCAAGATCACGACTGCCGTCAAGACTTTCAAAACCACCACTCAAGACCTGATGGCTTTGTCGGAGTGGCTTTCCACCGAGGCCGCGACGCATATCGCCATGGAGGCGACGGGCGTTTACTGGAAGCCAGTCTGGCATATCTTATCCGACGGCGAGTTTGCGTTGATTCTGGCGAACGCGGCGCATGTAAAGAACGTACCCGGTCGTAAGACGGAAGTGAACGATACCACCTGGCTGGCCGATTTGATGGCGCATGGAATGATCAAAGCCAGTTTCGTGCCCGATGAGCCGACCCAGCAGATGCGCGATCTGCTGCGCACCCGCAAGCAGATCGTGCGCGAACGCTCCAGCCACATCCAGCGCATCCAGAAGACGCTGGAAGATGCCAACATCAAGCTCGATTCGGTGGTGACCAACATCCTGGGCCTCAGCGGACGCCGCATCCTCGACGCCCTCATCGAAGGCAAGAGCACCCCCGAGGCCATGGCGACGCTGGCTCACCGCCGGGGTCCCCGCGGACAGGTCTTCGTCTGTGGGGTGGGAGGTTTGGGCGGCGGCGCGCAGCTTCAAGGAGAAGTCCGATCAGCCCAAGCCTGGCAAAGGTTCGGGGCACAAGGGCGCGGTGTTATTGCGCGACAAGGTTGAGTCGGCGACCGACCCCGATGCGCGTTTGTACAAGAAAGCCACGGCGGACAAGTCGGTTCCGGTCTATCTGGGCCATGCGTCGATCCACCCCAGCGACGAAGACCTGTCGCCGGGGACCCTGGAGGAGAATCGCAACGGCTTGGTGGTGGCGGCTGAGGCGAGTCTTGCGGCCACCATCGCCGAGCGCGAAGTGGCGCTGGGGTTGCTGGATCGCGTCGTAGGTCCGAAGAACATGCGCGAAGAAAAGCAGGTCACTTTGGGAGCCGACACGCAGTACCAGGAAGAAAAGTTTATCGAGGCGCTGAGTCAGCGCGAGGTAGCGCCGCACGTCTCGGAGTACACGCAAGGGGGAAGCAATATGGGCAAAAACAGCTTGACCGAAGCCGAGCGCGCCGACGAGCGGCGGCCGATCAGCCAGCGGAAACGCAAGTTGATCGAGCGGGTCTTCGGCTGGTCGAAGCTGGACGGGCCGATGCGCCAAGTCAAGTTACGCGGGTTGGCGCGAGTGGATTGGTTCTACCGAATGACGATCAGCGCCTATAACTTGGTGCGCATGCGGAGGCTGATACCGATGGAAGCTCTGGCCTGTTAGGG
>Ga0302190_10002707_pt1 | contig 11427 bp, 8 predicted proteins | sample II_Bog_E2_3_FD_198784 | JGI IMG/M metagenome (GOLD analysis project Ga0302190, IMG submission 198784) | Peat permafrost microbial communities from Stordalen Mire near Abisko, Sweden - II_Bog_E2_3 | ecosystem: Environmental > Terrestrial > Soil > Wetlands > Peat | place: Sweden: Abisko, Stordalen... | reverse complement strand
CCAGGGCCGGCCCGCCAGCCGGGTGCGGCAGCAGCACGCGGCTGGCATGCAGCATGTGGCGGGTGACCTGGATCGGATCCTGGCGATCGCCGTAGAGCCGATCGCCATAGAGGGGAAAGCCGAGTTCGCTGAAGTGGATGCGGATCTGATGCGTGCGCCCAGTCTGCGGCTCGATGCGCAGGCGGCTGGCGTAGCGTCCGAGGCGCTCCTCCACGGTCCAGGCGGTCACCGCTTCACGGGCATTCTCTCCGCGCCCGCTCGCCCATTTCTCGAATCCCCGGCGGCTCTCGACCTTCACCAGGTAGCTGCGGTGCAGGCCGATCTCGCGCGGATGCCCGCGGACGAGGGCGAGGTAGGTCTTCTTGACCGCATGCTCGCGGAAGAGCGCTTCGAGGCGCTGGGCGATGTCGGTGGTCCTGGCGAAGAGCACGATGCCCGAGGTGTCGGCATCCAGGCGGTGCACGGGCTGCAGTTCCGGGAATTGGCCGCGCAGGATATCCAGCAGGCTCCAGCTCTTGGGCCCATCGGTCGGCGTGACGGCGAGCCAGGCGGGCTTATCGTAGGCGAGCACGCCGGCCTGGTCGTAGAGCACACGCCGGGGGTCGAAGAGGTGCTCATGCGATTCGGGGATGGCGAACTCGACCACTTCGCCGCGCTTGAGCTCGCGGCTGCCGAAGGTCTCGACCCGGCCATCGATGCGGCAGCAGCCTTCCTCGAGATAGCGGCGCGCCGCCCGTACCGAGATCTTCTGCTTGCAGAGATTGACCAGGAAGTGCGCTAGGTCCTGACCGGCCTCAGCACGCACCTCGCGGGCATTGGGCCCCGGATACCAGACCGCGCCCAGATCGGGTGCGCGATCGGCAAAAGGTGCCTGCCCGCCGCGCCGGTCGCGACGGCCATTCCTCTCGGCCTCTGGAGCGCGTGTGCGCCCAGGGTGGGACGGGCGCCGATCGCTGCGGCCGGGGGCATGGGCGTCCCGGCCCTGGCGAGAGCCTCCACCGCCGTCCCGCTCGGGATGCCGCGCGAACGGCGGGCGCGCCTCGCGTGACTGATGCGGCTGATGCGCCGGACGCCCAGGACGGCCATCGGCTCGGGTCGCCGAGCGCGATGGTGCGCCCTTGCGGGCGGCGCCGCGATGGCCCGGCTCAGGCCGGGGGGGGCGCCCCCCGTCGTGGGCCGGCCTGCCGCGGTGCGGCTTGCCGGCAGGGGGCTTGCGATCACGTGGTGGGCGCGGCATGGCAGGGTCCTGGGAGCAGCGCATCCGCGCCGTGGTCGCGCCCACAGCGTAGCCGTGCATCGGTGCAAACCAAGCGCCGTCGCGGTTTGTGCCGGCGCTCCCGCGCGCTACATCGCTGGGGTGCTCGACCATCAGCGTGCCTTCCTCGATTCCTGCCGCCTCGATCTCGGGCTCTCGGCCAACACCCGGGCCGCCTATGCCAATGACCTGGGCAAGATCGCTGGCGCCTTCTCGGCCCTCGGGCTGTCGCTGGAGGATTGCGGCCCTGACGAGGTGGCGCGCCTGCTCGCCTGGCTGCGCGACGAGCGCCGGCAGTCGGCCTCGACCCTGGTCCGGCTGCTGGTCACGCTGCGGATGTACACCCGCTTCCTGGTCGCGGAGAAGATCCTGCCGCGCGACCGCATCCAGCTGGCGCAGATGCCGGCGCTGTGGAACCGCCTGCCCGAGGTGCTCTCGGTCGACGAGGTGTCGAGCCTGCTGCGGTCCGCTCCCGATGGCCCGCTGCGGCTGCGCGACACCTTGGCGCTCGAGCTGCTCTATGCCTGCGGCGGACGGGCCAGCGAGGTGGCGGGAATCGGGCTGGGCGATGTGCGCGAGGGTGGCCGCCTGGTGCATCTGCACGGCAAGGGCAGCAAGCAGCGGGTCGTACCCCTGGGGTCGCGTGCGCGCGCCTGCCTGGCGCGCTACCTGGCCGACCTGCGTCCGCTGCTGGATCCGCAGGGCCGCCAGGAGCGCTTGCTGCTGAGCGCCCGTGGCCGTCCGTTCAGCCGCCTCGCGCTTTGGCGAATGGTGCATGCCGCCGGGGTGGTGGCCGGATTGAGCAAACGCGTCTATCCGCATCTGCTGCGCCATAGCTTCGCCACCCATCTGCTCGAGCACGGCGCCGATATGCGTGCAGTCCAGGAGCTGCTCGGCCACGTCAACATCACTACCACCCAGCGCTATACCCACGTCGCCGCCGAGCGTCTGGTCGAGCTTCACAGGAAGTTTCATCCCCGTTCGCGATAATCGGTTATGCCATTGTTCCGGACCATCTCTTGGGGGCGGATTGGGCGTTCGCGGTGCGGGCGCGGGGTGACCGAAGAGGTCCGTGTGATGGCATAGCTTGCATCCGCCCCCCATCGTGAGGTACACTTGCCAGCGATGGAAGACCGGCGGATGGTGCAACTGGCGCTGATGAATCGATTCGTGACCCCTCAGCAAGTAGAGGAGATCACGCGCGAGCAGCAGGATTTGGCTGATCGCGGCATCGATCGCAGCGTCTGGTTCCTGCTGCTCGATCGCGGCTATGTCAGCGATGCGCAGGCGCGCAACCTGCGCAAGCACATCAGCTCCTCCTCCATCCGCGCCCTCGAAGTCGATGGCTACGTGCTGCAGGGGCGCATCGGCAGCGGCGGGATGGGCGATGTCTTCAGGGCGCGCAATGCCGCCGGCGACGAGGCGGCGGTGAAGCTGCTCTCATCCAAGATCAGCAGCAATCCGGAGCACGCCCGGCGCTTCCAGCGCGAAGCGCGTGCCGGACTCAGGCTGGTCCATCCGCACATCACGCGCTCGCTGAGCGCCGGCGAGATGGAGGAGCAGCGCTACCTGATCATGGAGCTGGTCAAGGGGCCGAGCCTCAAGCAGTACATCCATGAGACCGGCAAGATGAGCGAGGCCGATGCCCTGGTGATGATCTGGCAGATCGCCAGCGCCCTGGGATATGCCTGGAGCCACGGGGTGCTGCATCGGGACATCAAGCCCGGCAACCTGATGCTCGCGCCCGCCCGCCCCGGCCTGGCGGAGCCGTTCTGCGCCAAAGTCTGCGACTTCGGCCTGGCCAAGGTCTGGCAGCAACCCGACGACGATCAGGAGAGCAAGGGCAAGCTGACGGCCACCAACATGGCGCTCGGCACCCCGCATTACATGGCTCCCGAGCAGGCCTCGGGCGATCGCGACCTCGATCAGCGCGCTGACATCTACAGCCTCGGCGCCTCGGTATTCCATGCCGTGCTGGCCAAGACCATGCACAGCGGCAAGAGCTCGACGGTGATCATGTACAAGCAGGTCACCGAGGCCGTCGATCTGTCGCCGCTGCGCACCCTCGGCACCAGCCCGGGGATGATCAAGCTGCTGGGCAAGATGGTCGAGCGCAACCGCAAGCACCGCATCGCGGACTGGAGCGAGATGCAGGCGGCGGTCAAGCTGATCGCGCCCGAGATGGTCGCGCAGCAGGAGGCTGCCTACGCCCAGGCGCAGCAGGCCAACCAGGTACGCGATCCGCCGCCCAAGGTCATCGAGATCACCACCGCAGCGCCAGCATCGCCACCAGCGCGATCGGTGGTATCGTCCTCGAGCCAGGCCCAGGCGCATCCGTCGGTCCAGCCTCCGAGCCGGCGGATGTGGCATATCGGCATCCTCATGGGCCTGCTGACGCTGCTCGCCGCGCCGGTCGTGCTGCTGCTCATCGCCCAGCCGGCGGGGCACCGCGTCACCCCGGCATCGTTCGGTGCCATGCTCGTCGCCCTCCAGGGCAAGCCGCATGCGGACCTGGTGCTCGATCCTGGCGAGTATTCCGGTCCGTGGTGCTTCGGCGCCGCGCATACCGGCATGACCATCCGCGCCGCCGGCCCTGGTGTCCGGGTGGTCATCAACAGCCATGCCGGCGACGTCGCGGTCGTCCAGCTCGAACCGGGTCTGCGGGACTTCCGCCTCTCCGGCGTGGAACTGGTCGGAACAGGAGCGGTGAGCATCGAGGCGATGCCCGGCTCGCGTGCGACCCTCCAGGACCTCCAGCTCCCGGGGGCGCTGGCGGTCAGCGGCGCCGAGGTCAGCTGCACGGGGGTGGATGCCCAGGGGGGGGTGCAGATCGATGTGCATGGCCATCTCCTGATGGAGGACAGCCAACTGCACGGGTGCAGCGCGCTGAGCATCCATGAGGGGCGCTGCGAACTGCATCGCTGCCGCATCAGCGGCCGGGAGCGCGGGCACGCCGATGCCGCGCTGGTGCAAGTGTCCTCTGGCAGCCTGGAGCTCGATGCCGTCCAGATCAGCGGTGAGCGCAGCGAGGCGGGCGCCCTGCCGGCGGTCGGCCTCGACCTCGCCCCCGGGGTCGCATGCGTGCTGCGCGACGTCCAGATCGACGAGGTCGAGGTCGGCATGCACAGCGATGCCGCCAGCGTCAGTGCGATCGACGGGCTGACCCTGCATGCGAGCACCATCGGCATGCAGTGGAGCGGCCTGAGGGATCCCGCCTGGACCTGGACGCGACTCTCGGTGTCTGCGCCGCAGATCCTGCGAGGCGATGTCAAGCTGACCAACGGCGCCGATGGGGCGCGCGCCGAGCGCTTGGCCCAGGTGCCATCCGGAGGCGATAAGCGCCGCTGATATCCCCTATTGCGGCTCGAGCGTTTGAGAGGTACCAATCTCTCGGTGCAGATGCGCAGTGGAGGGGAAGATGGGAAGAGACGTCCTGGTCGTCGCTGGTCGGTCCCGGGTGCGCTGCGCCAGCGGCGCTGCCGAGGGTTCGAGCGGCCAGCGCCGCGGCCCGGCCGCTGCCGCCAACGGGGAACGCCCATGGCGCTTGCGGCGGCGGTTGACGACGCCATGACGGACGCCGGCGCCATGACGGTGGATGCGACTTTCGCCCGTGCCCTGAGCGCGGCTCGGAGCGGCCGCCATGACTGAAACCCTCCTGGTCGTCGATGACGAGCCGTCGATCCGTCATGCGATCAGCCGCGCCTTTCCCGATCTGGTGGTCAAGGAGGCCGAGACCGGAGCCGCCGCCCTGGCGCTGGTTCGCGATGCCTATCCCGATCTGGTGCTCCTCGATCAGCGCCTGCCGGACGGGGATGGCCTCGAGCTGCTGGCCAAGATCCGGGCCATCGACCCGGACTGCCCGGTGGTCCTGCTCACCGGCCACGGCAGCGTCGATCTCGCGGTCGATGCGCTCAAGCAGGGCATCTCGGATTTCATCGAGAAGCCGTTCAAGCTCGAGCGCCTGCGCCGCACGGTCGGCCTGCTGCTCGAGAAGCAGCGCCTCGGCCGCCAGGTCGCCCGCTTGTCGGGGAAGTCGACCGGACGCGTGTCGCTGGTCGCCCATAGCGCCGGCATGAAGCGGGTCATCGCTCTGGTGAAGCGCGTCGCCGGAGTGCCCTCGACCACGGTGCTGATCCAGGGCGAGAGCGGAGTCGGCAAGGAGCTCGTGGCGCGGGCGATCCATGAGCGTTCGGCGCGTGCCGACAAGCAGTTCATCGCCATCAACTGCGCCGCGCTGTCGGAGCACCTGCTCGAGGCCGAGCTGTTCGGCTATGAGAAGGGCGCCTTCACCGGCGCCGATGCCAAGGGCAAGGCGGGTCTCTTCGAGGTAGCCGATGGCGGCACGATCTTCCTCGACGAGATCGGCGAGATGCCGATCCAGCTGCAGACCAAGCTCTTGCGCGCACTGCAGGAGCGGCGCTTCCGGCGGGTCGGCGGGCTGCAGGATGTCGATGTCGATGTCCGGGTGGTCGCCGCCACCAATCGCGATCTGCGCGCCGAGGTCGTGGCCGGGCGCTTCCGTCAGGATCTCTACTATCGACTGCGGGTGGTGCCGGTACAGGTCCCCAGCCTGCGCGACCGCCCCGATGACATCCTGCCGCTGGCGGATCATCTGCTCAAGCGCCTCGCGCCCGAGCTCGGCCGGCCGGGACTGTCCTTCTCCGCGGCGGCCCGCGCTGCGATGCATGCATACGCCTGGCCCGGGAATGTGCGTGAACTCGCCAATGCCGTCGAACGCGCAGTCATCACCAGCGAGGCCGAGGAGATCAGCGCCAACGACTTGTGCATGGATGAGGTGCTGCCGGCGGTGCGCCCGGCCGTCCCCGCCGCTGCGCCGGTGCAGGATGCCGTCGCGAGCGCTGTCCCGGCGGGCCTGAGCATGCCCAAGGGCGCGCTCATCATCCCACCCGGGCAGCGCAACCTGGCCGACGTCGAGGCGCTGCTGATCCGAGCCGCATTGGACGAGACCGGGGGTCAGAAGAGCAAGGCGGCCGAGCTGCTGGGCATCAACCGCACGACCCTCTACAACAAGCTGCGTGAGCTGGACTTGATATCGGTGGCAGGCGAGGGCGAGGCGAGCGAGGCGGCAGCCACCTGATGCAGCGGCAGGTGCGCCCCCGCTTCGAGCGAACTCGTTCGCCCATGGACGGGAAATGTGAGGTATAGTTGCGTGCCGGTGAGCGTGTCACCGAGCGAGGGGACTATGACCGAACTCGCCCAGGTGGGGGACAGGGACACGGAGCACCTGCTCGAGGAGCTGGCGCGCCTGCGTCCGCTCGCGGAAATGGGCCGCATGGCGGCGACGGTGGCGCATGAGATCCGCAATCCACTGGCCGGCATCAGCGCCAACGCCGAGCTCCTGCGTGAGGTGGTGAGCAATCCCGCCGATACCGAATGCGTCGACATCATCCTCGGCGAAGTCGAGCGCCTCGGGCATCTGGTCACCGATCTGCTGTACTATTGCCGTGAGCGCGAACCGGACCGCTCGACCATCGATCTGCCCTGGCTGGCGCGCATGGTGTGCGAATTGTCGCAGGCAGATGCCGTCAATGCCGGGGTGAGCCTGGATTGGACGGGTGCAGGGCGGGCCATGGGCGACAGCGAGCTGGGCCGCCAGGCGCTGCTGAACGTGGTGCGCAACGGCATCCAGGCCTGCAGCCAGGGCGGCAGCGTGCATCTGGAGGTCTGCGATGGCGAGATCTGCGTCAGCGATACCGGCTGCGGCGTCTCCGCTGTCATCCGCGACCGCCTGTTCGAACCCTTCATTACCGGCAAGACGCGCGGCCTGGGGCTGGGCGCCACGGTGGCCCGCCGCTGCCAGCGCAGGCAGGAGGGGGATCTGGTGCTGCGCGAGACCTCGCCGACCGGCAGCGCCTTCCTGCTCACCTGGCCACGCGCCTGACGAGGCCACCCGCGATGACCACGGTGGTATTCGTAAGTGCTTGCACAGCAATTCATTGAGTATCATCAAGCGCGGTGCGCGGTCATTCCCCGTCGCATCTTCCCCGGGGCAGACGTCCTGACATGCTGATGGATGTCGCGTCATTGTGATCAGGGAGCTTCCGTGGAGACGAGCCAGCACCATCCGACGGCTCCTGCGATCGTCCCAGGCGCTCCAGCAGCCGGCGATCTCCAGCGCCGCGATGAGGTCGTCAAAGCGGCCTTCCAGTATCGCGACGCCCTGATCGGCTATGCCTATGCCATGCTCAGGAGCTGGACCCTGGCCGAGGATGTGGTCCAGGAGGCCTACCTGGTGGTGATGAACAAGTGGCAGGACCTGCGCGAGGATGCCGGGGTCTTCCTGTGGGTCAGGCAGATCGTGCATTTCAAGACCCTCGAGGCGATCCGCAGCCGCGGTCGCGAGACCGCCTTGCCGGACCAGGAACTGCTCGACCTGGTCGAGCAATCGGTGACCGAGAACCTCGATGAGGGCACGGCAGAGCGGCAGCGACAGATGAGTGCGTCGCTGCGCGAGTGCATGTCCCGCCTCAACCAGTTCTCGCTCAGCTTGCTGGCTGGCTTCTACTGGCGTCAGGAGAGCTGCGAGATGCTGGCAGATCAGCATGGCCGCAGCGTCAATGCCATCCGCCTGATGCTGTCGCGCCTGCGCGAGAAGCTGCGCACCTGCTTGACCCGGCGACTCGAACAGCAGGGGATCCGCCCGTGAACGACGAGCTGTTCGAGAAGTACCTGTCCAACCGCCTGACCGCCGACGAGGCTGCCGCGCTCAAGCGCGTGCTCGCCAGCGACCAGCAGGCACGTGCGCAGTTCGTCCAGACGCTGCAGGAATGGCAGCTGTTCGCCGAGGCCGCCCGGCAGATCACCGCGGGCAGCGAGATCGCCGAAGCAGCCGCTCCCACCGCCAACGATCCCCTGCGCCGGCGCCGGCCGAGCCAGCGCGTGCCACCATTGCCCCGCCGCCGCCCGGCTCGTCGCATGGCCATGGTGCTGCTGCCCCTGGTCGGCCTGGCCGCCTGCCTGGCCATCGTCCTGCTCATGCCTTCGCAGGCGGCCAAGGCCGAGCCCTTCGCCGCCTTCAGCATGGTGCAGCCGGGGGTCGTATTGCAGCGCGGCGACAGCAAGCTGGTACCTGCCGCAGGCATGGCCCTGCTGCCTGGCGATGCGGTCAGCGTGGTGACCGGCAGCCATGCCAGCGTGCGCTATGCCGACGACACCCGCCTCGATCTCGCGCCGGGCACGACCGTGACCCTGGTCGGTGGCCAGGCGGCGCCGGGGGCCGCCCTCGGCGTGCCGGGCAAGCGGGTGCTGGTGACCTCCGGCTCGGTGACCGCCGAGGTGGCCAAGCAGCCTCTTGGTCATCCGATGCAGTTCCTCACCCCGCAGGCGCAGGCGACGGTGCTGGGCACCAAGCTGATCCTGGATGTCGTCGGTGCCGCCACCCGGCTCGAAGTGGTGCACGGACTGGTCGGACTGTCACGCCGCGCCGAGCGCACCATGATCGAGGTCGCCGGCGGCCAGTGCGCGACCGTAGCCGAGGGGGTCGAGCTCGCGGCCCGCGCGATCATCGCCGACGTGACGGTGAACGCCGAGGGCGAGCACCGTCCGGGCATCAAGACCGAGTACTTCGCCGACACCTCGTTGAGCAAGCTGATGTTCACAAGGACCGATGCCACGGTGAGCTATGACCCGGGACTTGAGACCCCGCCGCTGGACATCAGCCCCTCGCACTTCTCGGTGCGTTGGAGCGGGACCATCCAGCCGCGCTTCAGCGAGACCTATATGCTTCACCTGGAAGCGGATAGCGGGGTGCGACTGTTCATCGATGGCAAGGTGCTGATCGACGACTCCGCCGCCAGCGTGGTGAGTGACCATCAGGTCGCGGTGGCATTCGAGGCCGGGAAGCGCTATCCGCTGCGCATCGAATACATCCAGCCGAAGGCGGGCATGATGATCAAGCTGCGCTGGGAAAGCCTGCAGCAAGCGATGGAGATCGTGCCGACGGAGCGGCTCTCGCCCGACCCGTAGACAGGTTGCGTGTCTGAGACACCCGAGGACGGTAGGATGCGAAGGGATTGTCGCAGTCGCACACCGCGCCTGGAATTGCTGTGCGGGCGTGAGCTACGGGCTGTCTGCATGCACCCCATGTTTTCCTTGAGGTACAGGGTACCCCCCCTAGAAAGCCCACATGATCACCATCGCGTCCTGCGCACGTCCCATCCCCATGGCCTCAGCGGCCTTGCTCCTCCTGGCCAGCGCTGCCCACGCGGTTGACGTCGGGCCGTCCGCAGGCTCCAACGCCAACCCTGCGCCAGGCACCGATCAGGACACCAATGCCGACCGCGATTACGAGCCCGGCGGTGTGGTCTACATCAACGATCTGCGCTTGGGCTATGGCTTCCTGCCCGATAAGGCGACCATCTCGGTCCTGCCGAAATCCGGCGGTTTCACCCTCATCAACTACGACAAGACCACCAACTGGGACAAGACCGGGCGCACCGGGTTGACCTGGATGACGCCGTGGAGCGACCTGGACGAGGATGGCGGATTCCTCTTCGGTCTCGAACTGCATACCGATCACTACGTGATCGAAGCCTCGCAGGTCAACCCCTCGATCAGCTACCGCGCCATCGCCCTCACCATCGAACCCGGCATCGGCTGGACCCTGTTCGACCGTTCGCAGCTGGAGATCACCCCGTTCGGCGGTCTGGGCGTATCGATGACCAACTACGGCAGCGGCCTGGGCACCTACGTCGAGATCGGCATACGCGCCGGATTGTACTACACCTTCAGCAATCGCTGGCAGGTGGGCCTGAACGCCTCCTGGATGCTGTCCCAGGGCAAGATGGATCTGACCCACGATGGCACCAAGTATGATGCCTCGTTCCAGACCGAAGGTCTGGCAGCGGCGCTGAGCCTCGGCTACCGCTTCAAGTAGTCCTGGTCGCGCAACCGCGTCAACCCCACGTCACCGCCGACCGGATGATGTCGCCTATGGTGCGCCGTCCGGGCGATGCACCTCGCCGATGCAGTTCGGCGCGGCATCCCGCCACGGGAGTGGCGGCGGCTGCCGCTGGAGCCGCTGGCGTGGACATGACGACCCGCACGCCAGCGGCGGGGCAGGCTACCAGGAGCTGAGCTTGTCCGGGTCGATGGTGAGCAGGAACTCGATATTGGTCTTCGAGTTCTTGAGCTTCGACTTGAGGAAGTCGATCGCGTCCGCGCCATTGCGCTCGGCAAGGAACTTGCGCAGCGCCCAGACGCGGCGCAGCTCGTCGTCGTTCTTGATCAGCAGCTCGTCCTTGCGCGTTCCCGATTGCGCGCAATCGACCGCCGGGAAGACCCGGCGGTTGGCCAGCCGGCGATCGAGCACCAGCTCCATGTTGCCGGTGCCCTTGAACTCCTCGAAGATGACCGTGTCCATCAAGGAGCCGGTGTCGACGATCGCGGTGGCGAGGATGGTCAGCGAGCCGCCATTCTCGATCTTGCGCGCCGCACCGAAGAACTGCTTCGGCTTGATCAGGGCATTGGAATCGATGCCGCCGGAGAGGATCCTGCCTGAATTGGGCGCTTCAGTGTTGTAGGCACGCGCCAGGCGGGTGATGGAATCGAGCAGGACGACCACATCCCTGCCGCGCTCGACCAGGCGCTTGGCCTTGTTGATCACCATCTCGGCGCATTGCACATGGCGCGATGCCGGCTGGTCGAAGGTCGAGGCCACCACCTCTCCACGCACGCTGCGCTGCATGTCGGTGACCTCCTCCGGGCGCTCATCGACGAGCAGGACGATCAGCGACACCTCGGGATTGTTGGTGGTGATGGCCTTGGCGATCTTCTGGATGTACACCGTCTTGCCGCACTTGGGCTGGGCGACGATGAGCCCGCGCTGGCCCTTGCCGATGGGCGCCACCAGATCGATGATGCGCAGCGAGTAGTCGCTGGGATCGTTCGGCAGCTCCATGAACAGCCGGTCATGGGCATGCAGCGGGATGAGGTGCTCGAAGTCCTGGACCGGGGTGCGCTTGTTCTCGGGTTCGCCCATGACGGTGTGGATCGCCAGCAGCTGCGGGCAGCGCTCGTTGCCGCGCGGGCTGCGAGCAGTGCCGGTCACATGCATGCCGGCCTTCAGGCCGTAGCGCCGGATCTGCGGATTGGCGACGAAGGTGTCGGTCGACACCGGCAGGTAGTTGTTGAGCGCTGAGCGGATGTAGGCC
>Ga0302190_10002703_pt1 | contig 11428 bp, 8 predicted proteins | sample II_Bog_E2_3_FD_198784 | JGI IMG/M metagenome (GOLD analysis project Ga0302190, IMG submission 198784) | Peat permafrost microbial communities from Stordalen Mire near Abisko, Sweden - II_Bog_E2_3 | ecosystem: Environmental > Terrestrial > Soil > Wetlands > Peat | place: Sweden: Abisko, Stordalen... | reverse complement strand
AGATCATCGAGGGCGAGAATTCGGCGTCGGTCTTGATGCCCTTGATCTCGACGATGCGCGGCTTGCCGTCAGTGAAGACCGCGCCGGAAACCGAACGGGTCATCTTTGTCGTCTCGACGGTGAGTGTAATCAGCGAATCGTAATCGCCCTCGGCGGCGCGGGTCACTTCGTCGATGACAATGCCGCGCTCCTTGGCGACCGAAGGCGCCGAAACGACATTCACATCCGCCAGCATCGGGCGCAGGAAGCCCGCGACGGCCGCGGCGGTCAGGGCCTTGGTCTTCAGCGCGCCGACATGGCCTTCATAGGTGATGGTGAGTTTTTTCACCCCCGCCTCGGTCAACTGACCGGCGAAGGAGCCCAGTTTTTCGGCCAGCGCAATGAAAGGCTTTAGGCGCGGCGCCTCTTCGGCGGTGATCGAGGGGAAATTCACCGCGTTGGAGATCGCGCCGCGGGTAAGGTAGTCGGCCATTTGCTCGGCGACCTGCAAGGCGACATTTTCCTGCGCCTCGTTGGTGGCCGCGCCGAGATGGGGCGTGCAAACCACATTGGGATGGCCGAACAGGGGATTGACGACCGCCGGCTCCTCGACGAACACGTCGAAGGCGGCGCCGGCGACATGGCCGCTGTCGAGTGCTGCGCGCAGCGCGACCTCATCGGCCAGGCCGCCGCGCGCGCAATTGATGACGCGCACGCCCTTCTTCGCCTTGGTGAGATTTTCCGCCGACAGAATATTTTTGGTCTGGGCGGTCATCGGCGTATGTAGCGTGATGAAATCGGCCCGCGCCAGCAGATCGGCCAGCTCGACCTTTTCCACGCCGAGATTCAGCGCCCGTTCGGGCGACAGGAAGGGATCGAAGGCGATGACCCGCATTTTCAAGCCCAGCGCCCGCTCGGCGACGATCGAGCCGATATTGCCACAGCCGATAATGCCCAGCGTCTTGCCGGTGATTTCGACGCCCATGAAACGGTTCTTTTCCCATTTGCCGGCCTGGGTGGAGGCGTCGGCGGCGGGAATTTGGCGCGCGAGGGCGAACATCATGGCGATGGCGTGTTCGGCCGTGGTGATGGAATTGCCGAAGGGCGTGTTCATCACGATCACGCCGCGCGCCGTGGCGGCGGGGATATCGACATTGTCGACGCCGATGCCGGCGCGGCCGATCACCTTGAGTTTTTTGGCGTTTTCGAGAATTTTCGCGGTGACCTTGGTCGCCGAGCGGATGGCCAGACCGTCGTAATCGCCGATGATCGCGGCGAGCTTGTCCTTGTCCTTGCCGAGCGCCGGCTGGAAATCGACCTCGACGCCGCGTTCCTTGAAAATGGCGACGGCGGCGGGCGAAAGGGCGTCAGAAATGAGTACGCGGGGAGCCATGGCGACCTCGGTGCTTTGGGGCGTATCGGCGCGAGCACGGTTTTTCCGGGCGACGACGCGAAAGGGGAGTGGGAAGAAAAAAGCTTCGGCGCTTTTTTTAACGCCGAAGCTCGGGATTTTTACGCGGTGACCAATTCGGCCTTGGCGGTCGCAAAAGCCCAGTCGAGCCATTGGGTCAGGGCCGCGACATCGGCCGCTTCCACCGTCGCGCCGCACCACACCCGCAGACCGGGAGGCGCGTCGCGATAGGCGCCAATATCGTAGCCGGCCTTTTCCTTCTCGACCAGCGACGCCAGTTTTTTGGAGAAGGCCGCCTGCGCCTCGGCGGGGAGGGCGGTAATCGCCGGGTCGATCACCTTCAGGCAGACGGAGGTGTTAGAGCGGATCGCCGCGTCCTTGGCGAGAAAGGCGGCCCAAGCGCTTTTGGCGACCCAATCGGCCAGCACCTTGGTGTTGGCGTCGGCGCGGGCGACCAGCGCATCGAGGCCGCCAAGGCTTTTCGCCCAGTTCAGCGCGTCGATATAATCTTCGACGCAGAGCATGGAGGGCGTGTTGATGGTCTCGCCTTCAAAAATGCCTTCGATCAGCTTGCCGCCCTTGGTCATGCGGAAAATCTTCGGCATCGGCCAGGCGGGGACATGAGACTCAAGCCGCTCCACCGCGCGGGGCGACAGGATCAGCACGCCATGCGCCGCCTCGCCACCGAGCGCCTTCTGCCACGAGAAGGTGACGACATCGAGTTTTTGCCAATCGAGCTTTTGCGCGAAGGCTGCGGACGTGGCGTCGGCGATGGTCAGGCCCTTGCGGTCGGCGGGAATCCAGTCGCCATTCGGCACGCGCACGCCGGAGGTGGTGCCGTTCCAGGTGAAGATCACGTCATTGTCGAAATTGACCGAGGCCAGATCGACGATTTCGCCATAGCCGGATTTGAGGACCCGCGCATCCTTGAGCTTTAACTGCTTGAGGATGTCGGTGACCCAGCCTTCGCCAAAGCTTTCCCAGGCCAGCGCATCGACGCCGCGCGGGCCGAGCAGCGACCACATCGCCATTTCCACTGCGCCGGTGTCGGAGGCGGGCACGATGCCGATGCGGTAATCGGCCGGAACCTGCAGGACTTCGCGGGTGAGATCGATGGAGAGCTTTAACTTCGCCTTGCCGATTTTGGCGCGATGCGAACGGCCGAGCGGGGCGTCCTTGAGGGCTTCGAGCGCCCATCCGGGGCGCTTGGCGCAGGGGCCGGAGGAAAAATTCGGGTTTTTCGGCAATGCGGCGGGTTTGGCGGCGGGTTTGGTCATATCCATCCTCACAGATGAGCGCCTCGCGTTGGGGCGAGATGTCCCATAGCGGCGATTACGCCTGTCGGGGAAAGCGGTCAAGCGAGACGATTTGTCGCGGGGCCGGAGGCCGTTTCCGCGAACGGCGCCGGTGACGTATCAATTGATGTAAATCATGGATTACACATTTAAATATGTCACAATGTGTTTACAGTCGCATTCGGGCGCGACGCATCGAGCAAACTCACGAGGTACGTTCTTGACTCTTTTGGACACCCGGCAACGCCTCGGTTCTGTTGAGCCCGCGCGCGCAAAAGAAGCGCCTGCCCCCACCAAACACACGGTCACCCGTTCGGATCTGGCCGATTCGGTCTTCCGGCGCATCGGCCTCTCGCGTCATGAATCGGCGCAACTCGTTGAGGCGGTGATCGAAGAGATCGGCGATGCGATCTTGCGCGGCGAAAAGGTGAAGCTCTCCGGCTTCGGAACCTTTTTGCAAAGGTCCAAGCGCGAACGCATCGGCCGCAATCCGAAAACCGGTGTGGAGGCGACCATTACGCCGCGGCAGGTGCTGGTTTTCAAGGCCTCGCACATCATGCGCGGCCGGGTCAACGGCGACAGCCCCGACGGCGAGTAAGGCCGGGAGAGCCGTGGGAGAGTTCTGGCGGCTCCGGCTCTGCTTGTCTGAAGCGGACGGTCAAACGCCGGCTTGTTTTTGAGGCCCACCAACGCGCTCGCTGTAACGGAGCAGGCAGATCGAGATCACCATGATCAGGATCAGGCCTCCCAACACGCCCAGTTCGAGCATGGTGGCGTTGAACAATCCTTGCGTCTCCGGCGTCCATTTGCCCGTCTGGTAGACCTCCGACGACTCAAGCGTGATCACCAGCACGCGCCGTATCGATGCGATCAGTCCGACAATTAGAAAGGGTTCGCACACCAATGTGCCGGAGTGGAACGAGACGCGCACGGTATGCAGGATTTCAACGACCATGAGCACGAACAGCAGCCGGTCGATGGTGAGGACCAGCGACGCCGCGTTGATGTGTTGCTGCACATCCCGCAACAGCGACACGGCGGCGTTCCCGACCCCCAGCAAGGCGGTGGCTGCAAGCAACAGTCCTAGAGCCGCATAGGCAAAGGTTTCGACCTTCAGAAACACCCCGCTGGCCAAGCTGCCGATACGCGCGGCGTCTTTGTCCGCAACCTCGTCGCCATCCATGCTCGTCCTCGCTGTCGCCTCGCTTGACAAGGTAAACCCCGGCCGGGGCCAAGCAGTTTCCAGCTTTTTTATATCGGTTTAATCGAGTGACGCGCTCGCCCATTTCGCCGCGGAAACGCCCGCCGCGCGGCCGGTACTGAGGCAGGCGGTCAACAGATAGCCGCCGGTCGGCGCCTCCCAGTCCAGCATTTCGCCTGCGACGAACAGGCCGGGGTGGTTTTGGGCCATTAGATTTTCGTCCAGCGCTTCCCACAACACGCCGCCGGCGGTGGAAATGGCGCGGTCCAGCCCCGCCACGCCCTTGACCTTCAGCGCCACCGCCTTGATCCGCGCCGCCAAGGCTTCGGGCGCGGTCGGCAGGGGGCCGCTTTCATGCAGCAGGGAAATGGCGAGCGGGCTCAATCCGGCGGTTTTCCGCAAAAATGTCGACGCGCTCTGTTTGTCGCGCGGACGGGAGAGTTTTTGCGTCAGATCGTGCAGGGCAAGATCTGGCCGCAAATCGATCATAATTTCGGCCTTGCCATCTCGCGCGTAGTTGTCGCGGATCGCGCCCGACAGGGCATAGACCGAGCCGCCCTCCAACCCGCTGCGGGTGACGACCGCCTCGCCATATGCAGAAACTTCGCCGAAATGCAGCCGGATGTTTTTGAGCGGCTGGCCTTCGAACTTGCCGCGAAACAGCTCCGACCAGTCGATGAGCACGCCACAATTGGCCGGACGCAGCGGACTGGACTCCACGCCCACGGCTTTGAGCGGCGCGACCCAGCCTCCATCCGCGCCGAGGCGGGGCCAGGAGGCGCCGCCAAGCGCCAGCACACATACATCCGCCTCGACCTTAACGGGCCCAGCGGGCGTTTCGAACATCACTACGCGATCGGAAAAGCCGCGAAATTCATGGCGGGTCCGCATTTGCACACCGAGACCGGCGAGGCGCCGCAGCCAGGCGCGCACCAACGGCGAGGCCTTTAGCGCCCGCGGAAAAACCCGGCCGCTGGTTCCGACGAATGTTTCTTGTTCAAGACCGGCGCACCAGTCGCGCACATCCTGTGACCCAAAGGCTTCGAGGAAAGGCTTCAGCTTTTCCGCCGCCGCGCCATAGCGCGCGAGGAAAAAGGAAAAATCCTCGGAATGGGTCAGGTTCAAGCCGCCCCGTCCGGCCATCAGCAGCTTGCGCGCCGGACTGGCCATGCGCTCGTAGATTGTGACGTTCAGGCCGGCTGCGGCCAAGTGTTCGGCGGCCATCAGTCCGGCGGGGCCGGCGCCGATGACGGCTGCGCTTTTTGCGGTTTTTTCATTCATCCTCAGGCTTTACCTATTTTTGCCGCGCCGTGCTATCACGCTGCATGACTTTACAAATCCACATCGAGGTCGACGAGGCCGGAATCGGCCAGAGGCTCGACCAATTCCTGAGCGCCCGGCCGGAAATCGTCGCCGAAAATCTTTCGCGCACCCGCGTCCAGAGCTTGATAGAGGCGGGAAACGTGCGGCTCGACGGCGCGTCCGCGCCTCAAGCCAAGACCAAGCTGCGCGTCGGACAAAAAATCGAACTGGACGTGCCGGATGCCGCGCCGGCGCAGCCGCTGGGCGAGGTCATCCCGCTCAACATCGTGTTCGAGGACGATTCGCTGGTCATTCTCGACAAGCCCGCCGGGCTGGTCGTCCATCCGGGCGCCGGTCATGAGACCGGCACTTTGGTCAACGCACTCATCGCCCATTGCGGCGACAGTCTGTCGGGCATCGGAGGCGTCAAGCGGCCCGGCATCGTGCATCGGCTCGACAAGGACACCTCGGGGCTTCTGGTGGTCGCCAAGACCGACAAGGCGCATCACGGCCTTTCAAGGCTTTTCGCCGACCACGGCCGCAAGCTGTCCTTGACCCGCGAATATCTGGCGCTGATCTGGGGCGAACCGGACCGGCAGGCGGGCGTCATCGACGCGCCGCTGGGCCGCCACAACATCCAGCGCGAGAAAATGGCGGTGGTGTCGGAAGAACGCGGGCGCGAGGCGATCACCCATTGGCGGCTGCTGGAAAAATTCGGCGCCGACCGCGACAAGAAAGCGGTGGCCAGCCTGATCGCCTGCCAGTTGGAGACGGGACGCACGCATCAAATTCGCGTGCATATGGCGCATATTGGCCATCCCTTGCTCGGCGATAGAGTGTATGGCGGCGGCTTCAAGACCAAGGCGCAACAATTGCCCGAAGCGGCGCAACAAGCGCTGAAGGCGCTGAACCGTCAGGCGCTGCACGCCCGCGCGCTGGGCTTCACGCATCCGGTGACGCGCGAAGACCTTATGTTCGAGAGCGAATTGCCGGAAGATTTTTCCCGGCTGGTCGAGGCCTTGCGCGGCGGCTGAATTTCAGGCCGCTGCGGCGACGGCCTCGCAAATGTCTTCGACAACCTGCTCGACCAGTTGACGGTCGTCGCCTTCCGCCATCACCCGGATAACCGGCTCGGTGCCGGAGGGACGGATGACCAGCCGCCCGTCATTGCCCAGCTTTTCCTTGGCCGCCGCGATGGCCTTGGAGACTTCCGGCTGCTCGAGCGGCTTGCCGCCCTTGAAGCGCACATTCTTCAGGATTTGCGGCAGGGGGTCGAAAGCGTGGCAGACTTCGCTGACCGGTTTTCCGCGCCGTTTGACGACCGCCATCACCTGCATGGCCGCGACGAGTCCGTCGCCAGTGGTGCAATAATCGGACAGGATCACGTGGCCCGACTGTTCGCCGCCGACATTATAGCCATGCTGGCGCATGTGTTCGAGCACATAGCGGTCGCCGACCGGGGTGCGGGCGAGCGACAGGCCGATGCTGCCGAGATAGCGCTCCAGGCCGAGATTTGACATGACGGTGGCGACGATGCCGGGCTGCGACAGCCGTCCGTCCTGATTCCAGTCTTGCGCCACCACGGCCATGAGCTGGTCGCCATCGACCAGTCGTCCATGTTCGTCGACGATCACCACCCTGTCGGCGTCGCCATCGAGCGCGATGCCGATGTCGGCGCGCAGCTCCCGCACCTTTTGGGCGAGGGCGACGGGCGACGTCGAGCCGACGTCGCGGTTGATGTTCATTCCGTCCGGCTCGACGCCGACCGAGAAAACTTCCGCGCCCAGCTCCCACAGGGCTTCGGGGGCGACCTTGTAGGCGGCGCCGTTGGCGCAATCGATGACGACGCGCATGCCCTCGAAGGACATATTGCGCGGCAGGGTATGCTTGGCGAATTCGACATAACGGGCGCGCACGTCATCTACGCGGCGGGCCCGGCCGAGAGCCGAGGGTCTCGCCAACTTCAGGCTGAGGTCGGACTCGATCAGGGTCTCGATCTGGCGTTCGACCTCGTCGGTGAGCTTGAAACCCTGCGGGCCGAAGAGTTTGATGCCATTATCCTCGAACAGGTTGTGCGAGGCGGAAATCATCACGCCGAGATCGGCGCGCATGGAGCGGGTCAGCATGGCGACAGCGGGGGTCGGCATCGGGCCGAGCACAAGCACATCCATGCCGACCGAAGTAAAGCCGGCGACCAAAGCGTTTTCGATCATATAACCGGAGAGCCGCGTGTCTTTGCCGATCACCACCCGGTGGCGGTAATCGCCGTTCTGGAAAATCAGGCCGGCCGCTTGTCCCACCTTCATCGCCAAATCCGGCGTAATCACTTTATTCGCCAGACCGCGAATGCCGTCAGTGCCAAAAAATTTGCGATTCATTTGAATTGGTTCCCCGGCGGCGGACAAAAATTATACGCGCCACTGTAACGCGAATATAGCGTGTTTCCGCCAAGTTCGCGTTCACAATAAATATACGGATTTAACGGCGCTACGCGAGGCGGCGCAAGAAAAAGGCGGCCGTGGCCGCCTCATTCACCTTATGGACGCGCTGGTTCAGGCTTGCGGCGCGGGCTTCAGGCCGGGGTCGGCGTCGGGTCCGCTCCAGGTCGGCTTGCCGGCGGCAGGCACTGGCGAGCGCCGCGGACTGGCCGGTGTGTCGTCGTCCGTCGGACGCACCGGCTCGATGCCGTTCAACAAGCCACGGATTTCGTCGCCGGTAAGGGTTTCGTATTCCAGCAGGCCCTTGGCGAGCGTCTCCAGGTCCTGACGTTTTTCGGTGATGATTCGCCGGGCCTCGGACTGGCCCAACTCCACCAGCCTCCGCACTTCGCTGTCGATCTTCTGCGAGGTGTTTTCGGAAATATTCTGCTGGCGGCCCATCGAATAGCCCAGAAAGACTTCTTCCTGGTTCTCGCCATACATGACCGTGCCGAGTTCGTCGGAAAAACCCCAGCGCGTGACCATGGCGCGGGCGAGTTTCGTCGCCTGCTCGATGTCGCTCTGCGCGCCGGAGGTGACCTTGTCCTTGCCGAAGATGACTTCCTCGGACACGCGGCCGCCCATCAGGATGGCGAGGCGCGAGGTCATCTGCTCATAGCTCATCGACAGCTTGTCGCGTTCCGGCAATTGCATCACCATGCCGAGCGCGCGGCCGCGCGGGATGATCGTCGCCTTGTGGACGGGATCGGTGGCGCAGACGTTGAGCGCGACGAGGGCATGGCCGCCCTCGTGATAGGCGGTGAGCATTTTTTCCTGCTCGGTCATCACCATGGTGCGGCGCTCGGCGCCCATCATGATCTTGTCCTTGGCGTCTTCGAATTCGTCCTTGGTCACGACGCGCTTGCCGCGCCGCGCCGCCATCAGCGCCGCTTCATTGACCAGATTCATCAGATCCGCGCCGGAAAAGCCCGGCGTGCCGCGCGCGACAACCTTGAGGTCGACGTCGGGGGACAGCGGCACCTTGCGCGCATGCACCTTGAGAATCTTCTCACGGCCGATGACGTCGGGGTTGGGAACGGTGATCTGGCGATCGAAGCGGCCCGGACGCAACAGGGCGGGATCGAGCACGTCGGGGCGGTTGGTCGCGGCGATGAGGATGATGCCCTCATTGGCCTCAAAACCGTCCATTTCGACCAGCAACTGGTTGAGGGTCTGCTCGCGCTCGTCATTGCCGCCGCCGAGGCCCGCGCCGCGATGGCGGCCGACCGCGTCGATTTCGTCGATGAAGATGATGCAGGGCGCGTTCTTCTTGGCCTGTTCGAACATGTCGCGGACGCGGCTGGCGCCGACGCCGACGAACATTTCAACGAAATCCGAGCCGGAAATGGTGAAGAAGGGCACATTGGCCTCGCCGGCGATGGCGCGGGCCAGCAGCGTCTTGCCGGTGCCGGGAGGGCCGACCAGCAGCACGCCGCGCGGAATGCGTCCGCCCAGCCGCTGGAATTTTTGGGGATCGCGTAAAAACTCGACGATTTCCTGGAGGTCTTCCTTGGCTTCATCGACGCCCGCGACGTCCTCGAAGGTCACGCGGCCATGCGCCTCGGTCAGCAATTTGGCCTTGGACTTGCCAAAACCCATCGCCTTGCCGCCGGCGCCCTGCATCTGGCGGGACAGGAAAATCCACATGCCGACGAAGAACAGCAGGGGCAGACCGTTGACCAGCAGGGTCATGATCCAGTTATTGCCGTCGGACGGCGCCCGCGCCGTGATCTGGACGCCCTTCTTGTTGAGCGTGCTCACCAGATTGGGGTCATTGGGCGCATAGATCGAGAAAGCCTTGCCGTCGGTGTAGTGACCGGTGATCTCCGACCCTGCGATGGTCACATCCTTGATGTGGCCCGTATCGGCTTCGGTCAGCAACTGGCTGTAATTGATCTCCTGGGTCGGCGCGCGCTCGCCCGGCTTCTGGAACAGGACGACAAGCGCCACGACCAGAAGGACGATGATGACCCAGAGTGCGAAATTGCGTAAGTTTGGATTCATTTTTTTCTGCTGAGCCTTTCCGGTCGGTTGTGGCGCGCCGGTCGCATCTTCGTCGTCAATGTAGGCGTCCGAACATGGCTTGCCAAGTCGAGGCGGGCGTAATGATTCAGGCTTGCGGCTTGGCGCCGCGATTTCGCGGGCTTTCCCGCCTTAAAGCCAGCTTCCTGTCCCGGTTCAGGACCACGACGCAACCGCCGAGCGTGGCGCGCAGATTTTGGCTGTTTTTCAAGGCTAAGCTCATGTTTTCAACCAAGGATTCGAGGCGGTCAAGGCGTTGCGGCGGGGCGCCTGCGGCGCAGGTCAGCGCAAGACTTAAAAAACGCTCGAAAAGCGCGAGCGGCGCCTTTTCCAGAGACGTGAGATCGTAAAGATTTTTTTCGGGCAAGGATGCGCGCCGGAACGCCTCCTTCGCCGCCCAGTCCAGCGCCGCGTCGGTTTTTTGCGCGCGTTCGGCCAGTTTTTGCGCCTTTGCCCGGTCGAAGCCGAGTTTGTGCAAAGGCGCGGCGAGAGCGCGAAGGCGGGTGCGCGCGTAGTCGGGATTTGCATTGGATGGATCTTCGAAAAAACTCTGGCTCCGCGCGCGGCAAAAGTCGATCAGCGACTGTTTGGGCAGGCCGAGGAGCGGACGAATGAGTCTGCCGCCGGGAGCAGCTTCGTCGCCGGGGAAAGACTGATCGCGCGCCATGCCGGCGAGGCCGGCGAGGCCGCTGCCGCGCGCCAGACGAAAGAGCAGCGTTTCCCATTGGTCGTCGGCGTGATGGGCGGTCGCGACCGCCGCCGCGCCCACGGCTTTGGCGTGGGCGAAAAGCAGGCCGTATCGCGCCGCGCGGGCCTTTTCCTGAAGGGCGCGCGTGGGCTTCTCGCCGCGCCAGAAGAGGATCGCGTGGGGCAGGCCCAGCGCAGCGGCCCATTCGCCGACCTTTTCAGCCTCCGCTCCTGATTCTTCGCGCAAGCCATGATCGACGGTGGCGACGAAGAGCGGAACCGGGCCGGCGGCATTTTCGCGCCATTGGGCCGCCAGCATCATCAAGGCCAGCGAATCCGGTCCGCCGGAAACCGCGAGGACGAGACCGGATAGCGATTCAAAACCGGCGAACAGCCGGGCCGGATCGAGAGCATTTTCGTCTTGACGCGATTTCTTCAGCAAGCAGCCTTTTTCGCCTCGCGCGCCGCGGCCGTCTTGTCCGCCGCCGGAGCGTTGGGATATTTGCGCGGCAATTCAGAAAAGAAGGCGCAGGCCTGTTCCTTCGCGCCCAGCGCGTTGAGCGAGACGCCGAGCTTGACCATCGCGTCGGGCGCCACCGAACTCTTCGAGAAATCCGTGGCGATCTTCAAAAACTGCTCGGCCGCCTCGCGGTGGCGGCTTTGATAATAATAGCTCTCGCCCAAATGATAGGTCGCGGGCGCGATCAGGCGGCTGTGCGGATTTTTTTGCAGGAAAGCCGCAAAGCCCTGCTGGGCGGCGTCGTAATGCTGGGTTTTCAGCAAATCCGCCGCCGCGTCATATTCGGCCTTGACTGGATCGGCGGGCAGGGCGACGGGAGTGGGGTCCAGAGAGGCGACGGCGCCGCCTGTGACGGGCGACGACGCCGGCGTCTGGCCGCGCAGGCCGGGCGGGGTCAGATCGAGGGGGGCGGTCGGATCGCGGCGGGACTCCGCCGACCGCGCCACGGGCTTGCTCGCCGACTCAGGCGAGCCGAGCGGACGCGGCGCGCCTGCAGCCGACGGCAGGGCGTCGGGGTCGAAAGCGTCGCGCCGG
>Ga0302190_10002690_pt1 | contig 11444 bp, 9 predicted proteins | sample II_Bog_E2_3_FD_198784 | JGI IMG/M metagenome (GOLD analysis project Ga0302190, IMG submission 198784) | Peat permafrost microbial communities from Stordalen Mire near Abisko, Sweden - II_Bog_E2_3 | ecosystem: Environmental > Terrestrial > Soil > Wetlands > Peat | place: Sweden: Abisko, Stordalen... | reverse complement strand
GGCACCGCTGATCGCCGCACTTCCCCGACTGCTGTTGCCTTTCCTGCTGGTTCTGCCGGGGTTGATCGCCATCGCGCTGCCCACGCCGCATACCACCACCGAGGAGCGCATCGAAGGCGGCTCCATCTTCCGCACCACCACCGTAGTGCGGCCCGAGGTGGAAGCGGGGCTGGGGCTGGTTCCGGCCAAGGTCGATCCTGTGTCCAAAAAGCCGATGATGAAGGCCAGCGGCCAGGCAGTGCTGGACTACGACATGGCCACGCCCAACCTGCTCGTGCGCTTTTTGCCCACCGGGTTGCTGGGCCTGGGGCTCGCGGCCCTGCTGGCGAGTTTTATGGGCGGCATGGCGGCCTGCGTGACGGCCTTCAATACTGTTTTTGCCCGTGACATTTACGAGGCATTCCTGCACAAGGACGCCAACGACGCGCACTCTCTGACAGTGGGCCGATGGGCCGCGGTGGGCTGTGTGCTGCTGTCGATCGCGGCGGCCCTGGCCGTCTTCCGCTTCAACAGCATTCTCGACGCGCTGGAACTGGCCTTCGCGGTGGTGATGGCGCCCCTCGTGGCGACCGTTCTTCTGGGCATGTTCTGGAAGCGGGCCACTGGCCACGGCGCTTTTGCCGGGCTGCTGGCGGGCACTGGAGCAGCCCTGCTGCACCACGGCCTCACGCTGCCCGCCGAGGCTCATCCCGGCCTGCATGGCGGCTGGATCGTCGCGCTGCACAGCTATCCCAGCGATTTGGCGCAGAACGTCTGGACGGCTCTTTTCGCCTTCAGCGCCTGTTTATTGGTCACCGTCGCGGTGAGTTGCGCCACCACGGCGCGGCCAGAGGCGGAACTGCGCGGGCTGGTCTACTCGCTCACGCCGCGCAAGGCCAACAAGGTCTGGTGGCAGCGGCCCGAGGCGCTGGCGGCGGCGATTCTGCTGGCGGCGATTGCACTGAATCTCTTCTTTGCCTGAGGAATAGGAATCAGATGAATTTCGATGTGCGCCTTGCTGTGGGATGGATGTTTCTGCTACTCGGCCTGCTGCTCGTCTTCTTTGGCTATGCCAGCAAGGACAACCCGGCGCTCTGGGTCAAGAGCCTGGGCATCAATGCCGATCTGTGGTGGGGACTGGTGCTGGCGGCCTTTGGGCTGACGATGCTGGCGTTGGGCAAGCAGGCGGAAAAAGGCAGGGAACAGGGAGTAGGGATCAGGGAACAGCGCGGCAAGCGGAAGCGGTAAAGCCAACTCGCCAACCTGCTGACTTGCTATCTTTTACTCCGGCTTCACGCTAAACCGCATCGTCCGGTAATCGAAGGTGTAGGCCTTCAACTGGTCCAGGGCGTCGACGCCCAACACGCCATACACATCGTCCAGAGCGGCGGAGCCGAGCGGCTGGGTCAGCACCTGCACGTAATGCACATGAACGGTCGTGGGACCGGCGGTGAGCGGCACAGTCTCCGCAACATAGGCCGGCTGCGGAGGCGCGGCCGGTGCGCCGGGCAGCGAGAACAGCTCCATCTTCTGGCTGCTGAACTCGTCGCTGTGCTCGCTGTAGTAGCGCGAAGTGAGGTAGGTCTGCTGGCCGCCCACGTCGATCACGTACATGCGTTCGTCGCCTGGCTTCTGCGCGGAGGCTGAAGGCGCGTCGCCTGCAACCGCCGGTTTCCCCAACGCCACAATCATCTGGTCGCCATCGAAAAAGAAGCGCGCTCCCTGGGCGGGATGGTCGTCTGCCTTGACGGGATCGGCCTTCTGCGGCGGGTCCGCCTTTTGGTTCGGATCAGCTTTGGGGTCGGCCTCAACTTTTTCGGCAGTCTCCGCCTTTTGCCTTGACTCGATCTTCTGCCCCGGTGCAGGCGGTTGCGCACTCTCCGCGGCCGGTTTCAATTCTCTCGGCTGCACCTCGATGGTCGCGTCGGCGGTGATGGTCAGGCTGCCCAGGGCAGAAAGCGCCGGGTAGCCGAGGACGCCCTGCACCTGGTGGCGCGTGTGCGGGAAGGTGTAGTCCAGGTCTTCATAGACAAAGGCGGTCATGTTGCGGAAGGTGACGCGCCCGCCCAGCGTGAAGCGCGGAATGACCGTAACGTGAACCTGAATGGGCCGCCCGGTGAGGGTGCGGATCGTCGACGACTCCTCTGAAACCTTGAGTCCGGCCTCCTTGGCCAGGGAGCGGGCGATGAGGTTGAAGGGGGCCGTGGGGTCCAGCATCCAACTGTGCGGCCGGGCATCCACAAAAACGGGAACGTCGGTCAGCCCGAGCGGGTTCTTGCTCACCTGCATCACAAACGGATCGTACGGCTCCACGGTCATGGCCGGATTGGCCGCGGCCAGGGGCAGCAGCTTGAGCGGCATCTCAATCTCGTCCTGCTCGTCGGGGCTCAGCTTGGCCTGCAGGCGGGTTTCCAGCGTCTGGTAGGCCTTGGCGGCCTTGGCAAAATCGCCAATGCGGAGGTAGTCCTCGGCAAGGGCCTTGCGTAGCAGCTTTTCATGGGCGGTGTCGCCGCTGGCGGTCACTTTCTCCACCAGCGGTTCGAGCAGAAGGATGGAGCCCTTGAGGTCGTTGTTGCGATTGGCCAGGATGCCGCGGTAAAACTGCGCATCTTCCGGCGTCAACTGGTCCAACTGGGACTCGATGCGCAGGAACTGGTGGTCGGCCAGCAGGTTCTGCAAGCGGGCATCGGCGTCCAGACCGCTGGTCACGCCGGTATGCACCTGTTCGCCCTGCTGCTGCGAGTCGGGCGGCGGCGCGGGCTGCTGCGCAAGGGCCGGTACGGATGCTCCGGCCAGAAGGAACAGCACCAGTGCGCATCCCGTACGCCGACCGATCCATGAGCCTCTGTGCAAGCCGTTCATTCTCAATACGAAGGTATCAGACCACCTTCGGTGGGTCCAACCACCTGCGGTGGGGCCAATCCCGCCTGCGGTGGAGCCTGCGCCGCCTGCGATCTGCGCAGCGCCCCACCTAGACTGCTCTTTAGACGTTCATAACGGCCAACCCGGTACACTGGAGGTTGATGACGAAGCGCAGAGTGATTGAACATTACGAGATTGTTCGCAAGCTGGGGGCCGGGGGCAGCGGTGTGGTCTACCTGGCCAACGACATGCTGCTGCAGCGCCCGGTGGTGCTGAAGATTCTGCGCGCCGGTTTGCTGACGGCCGAGCAGATGCGCTCCACGGTGCTGCGCGAGGCGCGTCTGGCCTCGGCCATCGAGCATCCCAACGTCTGCGGCATCTACGAAGTGGGCGAAACCGGCGACGAAGGCTTCATCGTGATGCAGTACGTGCCCGGCCAGTCGCTGGACCAGCTGATTGCGCGCGGGCCGGCCAATCCCCAACTGGTGCTGTCGGTGGGCATTCAGATTGCCGACGGCTTGCAGGCGGCGCACACGCTGGGCATCTTCCATCGCGACCTGAAACCGCAAAACGTGATGCTGACCGACGGCGGCCTGGTCAAGATTCTGGACTTTGGTCTGGCGCGGCGGTTGACGCCCGAGGACGCCAGCTTCGACCCCTCCAAGCCCAACTTGGCCAAGGACGCCTCCCTGGCCGCCACCTATACGGCCCGCGGCGGCACCATTCGCTACATGGCGCCGGAGCAGTTTGTCACCGGCCAGTCCAGCGTGCAGTCCGACGTGTGGGCGCTGGGCGTGATTCTGTATGAACTGGTCAGCGGCCGCCATCCCTTTTCGCGGCCCGACGCCGAAGATTTTCAAGCCATCCGCGCCATCCAGTTCTCTGAGCCGGAAGACCTGAGCGTGATCGTTCCCGGCATTTCGACGGAACTGAAGAGCGTGATTGCGACCTGCCTGGAGAAGAATCCGGCCACCCGCTACGCCTCGGCCGCCGAGGTGCGCGAGGCGCTCAAGACCATCATGAAGGCACTCAAGATTGAGACCGGCAGCATTCCCGGCGAGGCGGCGGCCAACCTGCCCACCACCGGGATTGAAGCGGAGAAGCGGACCACCGGCTTTCTCTCGATGCTGGCGGAGCGATTCCGCGAGTCTTCGGTCGACCGGGCGCAGCCCAATTCGCTTGTCGTGCTGCCCTTCAGCAACCTGGGCGCGACGGAAGTGGCTCCGCTCTACGGATTTGCCCTGGCCGACGCCATTGCCGCCCGGCTGGCGCGGATTCCGGCCCTTGTTGTCCGCCCATCGAGCACGCTGATGTCGGTGCCCACGGCGCAGATGGACCCCCTGGCCCTGGGGCAAAAATTGCTGGTCTCGTTTGTGCTGGCGGGGAGTTTTCTGCGTTCCGACGAGGGTTTTGACCTGAACTGGCAACTGCTCGACGTGGCTTCGCAGAGCGTGCGCTCGGGCGGTGCCATCCGCGTGGCCTCGCTGGATTTGATTGCCGTGCAGTCCGAGATTTCCAACGAAGTCTTTGCCTCGCTGCACGGCTTGGGAGCCGGGGACCAGTTGGATGCGGCCAAGCCGGGTTCAAGAGAAGCATCGCTGCCCGGACCGGTCAGCGAAGAGTATCTGCAAGGCCGGGCGCTGCTCAGTTCGTTCATGACGCGCACCGGTTCGCGCGGCGATTTGGAACAGGCGCATGCGCTGTTCAGCAGTGTGACCACCAAGGACCCGGAGTTCGCCTCCGGCTGGAGCGGGTTAGGCATTGCCGAGCTGCAATATGTGCGCCACGGCTTTGGCGGGCAGATTCACGTGATCCATGCGCGGCGGGATTTCGACGAGGCGCTGCGGCTCGACCCGGCTTCGACCGAGGCCAATCTCTATCGCATTTACATGCTGCTGTCGCGCGGCGAAAAAGAGTCAGCGCGGCACGGCGTTGCCAACCTGCTGGCCGGCGCAGCCAACGACTGGAACGTGCACATGGTGGCGGGCATGGCGCTGCGCGGCGACGGCATGTACGACGAGGCGCTGCACCAGTTCAACCGCGCCCTCAAGCTCAACCCCGCCAATGCCGCGATTCTCTATAACCATCGCGCCCGCGTCTATCACTATCAAAATCAGATTGAACTGGCCGGCGACGAACTGGCCAAGGGCCTGGCGCTGGAGCCGCGCCACCCGCTGCTGCGCACTTCGGCCGGCTATCAGCAGATGCGCATGGGCAACCTGAAGGCGGCCATCGAAATTCTGGAGGGCGTGGTCCGCGACGACGATTCGCTGCGCATCGCCGTGCCCACTCTGGCGCTGTGCTACGTGCAGGATGGCCAGCGGGAGCGGGCCGCCGCGCTGTTGCAGGACGATACCCTGGCCGCCGCCGAAGCCGACAGCGAAATGGCCTATCGGCTGGCCACGTACTTTGCCGTGGAAGGCGACTCGTCCGAGGCCTTGCACTGGCTGCGCCGGGCCATCTATCTCGGCAACGAGAATTACCCCTGGTTCCAGAAGAATCCGGCATGGAATAATCTGCGCACCAATGCGGATTTCGAGCGAATTCTTGAGGATTTGAAGAAGGGCTTCCGCAAGAACCAGAAGACCTGGCAGCGCCTGCTGGAGCAAGTCCCGCCGGACGGGGAGTAGGAGCCTTTATCGACGGCATGGTGTACAGCAAGGATATAATTGCAGGCTAGTTATCAGCTTGAGATAAAGGTGAACGGTTATGCCAATACCTGACTTCCAAACAGTGATGCTGCCTCTTCTTCAACTTGCTGCTGAGAGAGAATGGCGTATATCGGATGCTGCTGTACACTTGGCCGATGATTATCATCTTTCCCAGGAAGAGCGGGCATTACTTCTTCCATCTGGTCGTCAAACGACATTTACAAATAGGGTGGCTTGGGCAAAATCATATCTCGTTAAAGCGGGTTTACTTATTCCAACAAAGAGAGCGCACTTTTGCATCTCGGATCAGGGGCGCGCCGTCGTTTCTAGCCCGCCTGAACGCATCACGATCAAGTATTTAAGCCAATTTCCTGCGTTCCAGGAGTTTCGGAAGGCAAACCATACTGAGGCTGATGCAGTTGAGTTGCAAGATTCCGATCCGGCCCACGAAACATCTCTAACTCCGGATGAGACCATCCGGAATGCGCATATGCAGCTTGAACAGGAACTAGCAGATGAGTTGCTGGTGAAGATTCGCTCAGGGACTCCTGCGTTCTTCGAGAACTTGGTTGTTCGCCTGCTATTTGCGATGGGATACGGTGGTTCAGTAACGGAGATCAATAAGGCACTGGTCGGGGGATCGGGAGACGGTGGAGTTGACGGCGTGATTGATCAGGATCTTTTAGGATTGGACCGAATTTACGTTCAGGCAAAAAGATATGCCGACGGAAACACTGTTGGACCAAGTGCGATTCGCGACTTCTTCGGGAGTCTCGATCGATTCAAGGCGAGCAAGGGGTTGTTTGTTACAGCCTCGACTTACACATCGCAAGCTCGTGAAACCGCCGGACTATTGAGTAAGCGAATTGTCTTGGTGGATGGAAGCCAGCTAACGCGCCTGATGATTCGGCATAACGTTGGGTGCCGTGTTGAAGAAACGCTCGAAATCAAGAAGATTGACGAGGAATTCTTCGAGTAGGACCGATTACTGCCCGTTATCCAGCCGAACCTGCCATCAGCCCCGCAATCGTTCGCATGGGCAGGATCAGCCGCATGGACTCTGGCAAGCGAATGAACCCGTGCGCCTGGTAAAACCCAGCCGCCCGCTCGTCGATTGCGTCCACCACCACCATCGACGAGCCCACCACGGCGGCGTTTTCATACGATTTGGCCAGCGCCTTGGCCAGCAGAATGGAGCCGATGCCGTGCCCCTGCAAGTCCTTGCTGACCGCCAGCCTCCCGATCAACGTTGCGCTCACCAACGGGTAGCGAGGAATGTGTTTCCGCGCCTCTTCGGGAACCGCACCGGGCAAAAGTCCAAAAGCGCATAGCGTAAAGTACCCCGCAATGCGGCTGGGCTCATCTTCCGGAACCAGCACAAAAACCGCGTTCGCCTTGCGGCGCATGTCCTGCGATGCCTGCGATTTCAGATACGCATCGAGACTGTCGACGCCGCATCGGAAGCCGTCCCGGTCGTGCTGCTTGGCGAGCGGCTCAAGCAAAAACGAGGGCCGTCCCATCAGGAGGCGACCCGCTCCTCCGCTGCTTTGAAGGCCTTGCGGAGCCGCGCATTCGGCTTGGGAGCATTGACCAGCACGTCGAAGAACACTTCCCGGTCGCGGTCGGAGAGCACGAGGCTCTCATGGCGGAGAATGGTCTCGCGCGTGGCCCGCGTAAGCGCTGTGAGGCAAAAATCCGTAAGGCTTCGCCGCTCCAGCGCCGCCGCGTGCTCCACCAGACTTTTGGTCTCCGCATCCACGCGAAAACCGAGCCGTGTGCCGCGTGCGCGGCGCTCTTCCGTATTTGTTGAAACCGGCATCTGAGGCATGGTGCCCTCCCGCGCAGTGCGCTCTCTAAAGTGTACGTCCAATGGTATAACAAATCAAATTGAACAAGCAGTTCACCCTGTTCAGCTTCCTTCCAAGGCGGTCGCTCCAGGAGTTTCAACACAGGTATGATGAAAAGTTAAGCGCGGGGTCGCCGGTCAATCCACGCTGAACACTACTTTTAAAATTGGGAGCAAGGCCAATGACGGAGACGGGGACGAGAAAAGTCGAGCTGTTTGAAACGAGCCTGCGCGACGGGATTCAACAGCCCAATATCGATATTTCCGTGCCCGGCGCGGTCAGCCTGCTGCAGCGCATGGGCGCCTTTGGCGTGCGCTATGCCGAGATCGGTTTTGCCGGCGCAAACCAGTTTGTGGGCGACCTGACCCGCGCCCTGCACGATGTGGATACCGGGGCCATGAAGCTGGCCCTGTTTGGCCGCACCCGCGGCCGCGGAACCAAGGTGCAGGACTGGCCCGACGTGCAATTCATCAGCAGCCACAAAAAGCGCGTGCCGGTCGCTGTGCTGGTGATCAAGTCCCGCCTGCTCGACGTGATGAAGTCCCTGGAAACCACGCCGGAAGAAAACCTGCTCATGGCCTACGAAACCATTGCCTGCCTGCAAGACCGGGGTCTGGAAGTGATTGTGGACTTTGAGCACGCCATGGACGCCAGTTGCGGGCGGCGCGAAAACGGCGCGGCGTGCGAGGACGATTTCAAAAAGCGCACCCTGGATTACTTCTGCCAGATGACGGAGCAATGCGCGCGCCAGCGGGTGAGCCGCATTGTTATCTGCGACACCACCGGCGGGGCCAGCCCGGAAGAAGTCGGCCAAGTGATTGGCGAGCTGACGCGGGATTATCCCGAAGCCAACTTTGGATTCCACGGACACACCGACCGCGGCCTGGGCGTGGCCAATACACGGGCAGCCATTCTGGCCGGCGCGGTGCAGATTCAAGGCACTTTGGTGGGGACCGGCGAACGCTGCGGCAACGTGAATCTGACGACCGTGATTGGCAGCATGCAACTGCGCGGCGAGGCCGAGTTTGTGCCGCCGGAGTCCTTGCCGGGGCTGACCCGGCTGGCCCGCGCCACCTATGAGGCGTTCGGACTGGAAGCGCCGCACGGAGCTCCCATCGTTGGCCCCGGAGCGTTCGGCACCTGGGCGGGCATGCACGGCAGCAGCGAGCGCAAAAACCCTGGCGCGTACCTGTGGTGCGATCCGGACCGCGTGGGCGCGGCGCCGGTCATCGGCGTCAACGCGCAATCGGGACGAGCCAACATCATTCTGCTGTCGCAGGAACTGGGCGTGGCGCTCAACTCCGCGCAGGCCCAGACGCTGATGGACGACAACCAGCCGATGATTGAGGGCGGCGGCTACACGGCCAGCGAAGTCTCGTTCCGGCTGGCCTGCATGAAGGTGCTGGGCACCTTGCAGGATCGCTTCAGCGTCCGCAGTTGGCGCGTGCTCGACGAAACCGACGAAACCGGCAGCCGGTTTGTGCAGGCCTTCATGGCGTTGTCGATCGGGGAATCGAGAATCGCGACCACCCGCGCCGTGGGCGCAGGCCCGGTGGATGCGCTGACCAAGGCCATGAGGCTGGAACTGGAAAAGTGGTACCCGGCCCTTACCAAGGTGAAGTTGGGCAAGTTCAGCGTGACGGCCATCGATGTTTCCGCCCACGACACAGCGGCCCACGTGCGCGTCACGGTGAGCTTCCAGGCCGACGGCCACGAACCGTGGACCACCGCCGGAGTCAGCAGCGATCTGGACCAGGCGGCATTGGTGGCCATCGTGGACGGCTTCCACTATTGGCTGCTGGAAAATCCCGAGTAATCAGGGCGACATGTCTATGACAGGCGCCGCACAATTGCTTTCCAATCCTCTGGTAACGATGGCGCTGCGCGTCGCGCTGGGCAGTTATGTCATTTATATGGGCCGCAACCTTTACAAGGACCCCGGCAGTTACTTCGCAAGCTCGGCGCGCTGGGTGCTGGACTATAACTGGGTGCGGATGCTTCTGCGTGCTCTGGCCTGCTTTTGCATCTGGGGCGGATGCTTCATCCTGGCAACCGTGATTGCGGTGCAGATGTTCAGTCTGCACGGCAACAACCTGGCCGTGGAATTGCCGGTATTCGCCGTCATTGCGGCATGGCTGCTGCTGCCAGGCAATTCGCCTGCGGGAGCGAAGCGAAGATAGAGCCAACAGCCTTGGGACCGGGCCGAACCAGGAAAATGGCTCCAAGGCAAGCGGGAAAATGAAGAGCGAACGGGAAACTTCGATCTTGAAAGCAGGTACTCGATTGCAGCAGATCATTGACTTCATTCTGGAATTGGACAAGTTGAAGGCGGTGACGCGGAAAGTGCGTCCGGCGGGATTGGATCGCTATGAGAATACGGCAGAGCACAGTTGGCAGATTGCGCTTTTTGCCTTTGCGCTCGCGCCGTATGCCGAGAGCCCGGTCGATATCAATCGAGTGATCGAGATGCTGCTGGTACACGACATCGGAGAGATCGACGCTGGAGACACCATCGTGTTTGCGCGCGAAGGCTGGGAGCAGACGAAAGCGGCTGAATTGGCGGGGGTGAAACGGATCTTCGGCATGCTGCCTGAGGAAACGGGCTCGGCGCTGCTCAGTGTCTGGCTGGAGTTTGAGCGGAACGACTCTCCGGAAGCGCGCTTTGCGCACACCGCCGATCGCGCCATGCCCGTGCTGCTCAATCTGGCGCATCTGGGCGGAAGCTGGGTGGAAAACGGCATCAGCTATGAACGTGTTGTCGATCGCATTGGACCGGAGATTCAGGCAGGCTGTCCTGCACTGTGGACCTACATCTCGGCTCAGCTCGAAGACGCTCGGAGCAAAGGCTGGTTTGGTAACTAGAATCCAGTTCGATAGATGTCCAATTGTAGATACTCCACCTTGGGAAGTGAAGCAGAAACAAACAGGAGCTTCGACTGCGTGATGCGGCGGAAGCTCCTTTCTGTTTTGGACGAAGAACAAGTTACTTCAGGTTAACTCCAGCCTTGAGTGGAAGGCTCTGCGAGGAGCCGCCCACCAGGATGGTATAGGCTCCCGGAACCAGCATCCATCCATCCTTCTGCTCGTCAAAGATGGACAGATACTTGGGATCGATTTCCACGGTCACGGTCTTCTTTTCTCCGGCATTGAGCTTGACGCGGCTAAAGCCCACCAGCCGCTTGGGCGGTTCCTGCGCGCTGGCCGGCAGCGCGGCATATACTTCCGCAATCTCCACGCCCGCGCGCGCGCCGGTGTTGGTCACCGTAAAAGTCGCCTTGACCGACTTATCCGAAGTTACCTGCAGCCCTGAATACTTGTAACTCGTATACGACAGTCCAAAGCCGAAGGGGAACAGGACGGGTTTCTTCTCCGCGTCGTACCACTTGTAGCCAACCTTGACGCCCTCGTCGTAAGTGACCTCGAAAGGCGGCAGGCCGGCGGCTCTTGTCTCGGGCGAAACGGGGCCGGAGTAGTGCGCCTCCGGTCCGGGCTTGGTGATCGTCGGGTGCGGCAGGTCGGCCTCGCTCAGGGGGAAGGTGTTGGGCAGCTTGCCGCTGGGGTTCACCGAGCCGAACAGCACATTGCCCACGGCGCTGGCGCCGTCGCTGCCGCCGTACCACGCTTCAAGAATCGCCGCCGGAGCGTCGACCCAGGGCATGGTCACCGGGCTGCCGGTCTCAAGCACCACGATGGTGCGCGGATTGGCCGCCGCGACCTTGGCAATCAACTCGTCCTGATGGCCGGGCAGGGAGAGGCTGGCCAGGTCCGAGCCTTCGCTTTCCCACTGGTAGGCAAAGACGAGGACCACGTCCGCAGCCTTGGCCGCTGCTGCTGCCGCTGCCGGATCGTCGCCGGAATCGTACTTGACGGTGGCCTTGGGGGCGCGTGCTTGGATCGCTTTCAAAGGCGAAGTGGGAAACCAGACCGGCTCGTTCCAGCGGGTTGCGCCCTTGCCCGGAGTGGCAATGGCGTTGCCGCCGATGGGATCGACCTGCGCCGAGCCGCCGCCAGAGATCATGCCCACGTCGGCATGTGCGCCGATCACCGCGATGGTGCGAATCTTCGCCGAGTCCAGCGGTAGCGCGGCCTTGTTGTTCTTGAGCAG
>Ga0302190_10002685_pt1 | contig 11450 bp, 11 predicted proteins | sample II_Bog_E2_3_FD_198784 | JGI IMG/M metagenome (GOLD analysis project Ga0302190, IMG submission 198784) | Peat permafrost microbial communities from Stordalen Mire near Abisko, Sweden - II_Bog_E2_3 | ecosystem: Environmental > Terrestrial > Soil > Wetlands > Peat | place: Sweden: Abisko... | reverse complement strand
TGATTTGGAGAGCTGCGATCTTTGCGTCCGCGAATGCCCCATCAAGGGGGCCATCGTCATGAAGCCCGACAGCGTCCAAAATGGGTGGAGGAGTTGGACTTTGAGATTCCCGACGCCCGCGAAAGTGATCCCCGCGCCGTGGCCCTGCTCAAAACGGTCATCAAGCCGGAAAACCTCAACGAGGCCAGGCTGCGGATGGCCAATATCCCCGAAGGGGCCAGCCTGATCGACAATCCGGTCAGTGCCGCTCCCGGCTTCAACATCGGCAACGTCTATGTGATGGCCGGAGTGCCGCGCATCATGCAGGCCATGTTCGACGGCATCAAACACACCTTAAAGGGCGGCTCCAAGGTACTGTCCAAGGCCGTCACCCTGCATATCGGCGAAGGCAGCATCGCCGTCGCCCTGAAAGATATACAAAGCCGTAACCCTTCGGTTGATATCGGCAGCTATCCCTTCACAAGGGACAGTGGATATGGCACCGTCATCGTTGCTCGCGGAACGGATGCCGCCCTTGTCGCCGCCGTCTCGTCCGAGGTCGCCGAAATGGCCCGAGCCCTGGGAGCCAGGGTCGAGGACGACGGAGCCGCTCCGCAATAACAACCCCCTAAACTGGACGCCCGGCCATGCCGCTGTTGCGCCACGAAAAAAACCTCATCACCTTCCTGCTACAGCATCTGCTGACGGGGGTCATTGGTGGCATTTTGTTCGGCGGATTGCTGCTCTATTTCGATGTCAGCCATCTACGGACCATGGCCATGGACGAGGACAACGGCATCCTGACCCTGTGCCTGATGTTCTTTGGGCTGATGGTCACCTTTGGCAGTCTGGCCATGGCCGCCGCCATCATGAGCCAAGCCCAGGACAGAAACTAACCCCAAACTAATACCATTCCCCTAAGACGCCCCATCCCTTTGACTAGGCTTGGCGCTTCTCCACACCTGCCGTATAGGGTAACTTTTCCCAAACAGCAGAAGCACCGTTCCTTTATTCGGGGAAAAGGGATGAAACCGCTCCGCCTCCTCCTTGCCGCCATCCTGACGGTGCTTACCCTTGCAGAAACCGTCACGGCCGTGGAGCCGCTGAAGCCGGCTCCGCTTGCGCAGCATGTGACGGTGGTCCTGGACGACAATTATCCGCCTTACGTCTTTCGCGACGAGGCCGGCAATCTTCAAGGCATCCTCAAGGACAGCTGGGACCTTTGGTCACGCAAGACCGGCGTGGCCGTCGATTTCCGGGCCATGGACTGGGGCCAGGCCAAGACCGAGATGGTCGAAGGCCGGGCCGATGCCATCGACACCATCTTCTGGACCAAAGAGCGCAGCCAGGTGCTGGACTTCTCCAAGCCCTATGCCGACCTGGAAGTGCCGATCTATTTCGACCAATCCTTGAGCGGCATCACCGGAGCCGAATCCCTGAAGGGCTTCACCGTCGGCGTCAAGAATGGCGACGCCTGCATCGATTGGCTGCGCGAGCGGGGCGTCACCGACTTTCACCCCTATGCCAGCTATGAAAAACTGGTCGAGGGGGCGATCGCCAAGGATGTGCTGGTCTTCTGCATGGATGCGCCTCCGGCCACCTATCTGTTGCTCAAGCACAAGGCCCTGAACCGCTTCCGCCGTACCGAGCCGCTTTATACCGGGCAATTCCATTGGGCAGTGCATAAGGGCGACCAGAAGAGCTTCGAGCTACTGTCCCAGGGCTTTGCCAAGATCAGCGATGCCGAACGCCGGGAGATCGAGCGTCACTGGTTCGGCAGCAAACTGAGCTTGCTGGCCAACGACGATACGGTGCGCCAATTCGGCCAATATCTGGCCGTCACCCTGCTGGCCCTGGCCCTGCTGGCCGCCTGGGTCTGGAGCCTGCGCCGTCAGGTCGCCGTGCGTACCCGCAAGCTCACCGCCGCCCTGGATGCCTTATCCCAAAGCGAGGAACGCTTCCGCCAAGCCATGGACGCCAGCGCTGACGGCCTGTGGGATTGGGACATCCGCACCGACCGCACCTATTTCAGCCCGTCCTATTTCATCATGCTGGGCTATGAGCCCGACGAACTGCCCATGAACGGCGGCACCTGGCTGAACCTGATGCATCCCGATGATCGGGAACGGGCCATGGCCGCCAATCTGGACTGCATCGACAACCGCTGCGAGCGCTTCTCAACCGAGTTCCGCATGAAGGCCAAGGATGGCAGCTGGAAATGGATTCTTGGTCGTGGGCGGGCCTTGCAGCGGGCTTCCAACGGACGGGCTTTGCGCATGATCGGCACCCATGCCGACATCACCGCCCGCAAGACCCTGGAACTATCCCTGATGCGCAGCAGCCACGAGATGGAACAATTCGCCTATGTCGCCAGCCACGATCTGCGTGAACCCTTGCGCATGGTCACCTCTTACGTCGAACTGCTGTCGCGGCGCTATTCCAACAGGCTGGACGCGGAAGGACTGGAGTTCATCGGATTTGCCCGCGAAGGGGCCAAGCGCATGGACCGGCTGATCCTGGATCTGCTGGAATATTCCCGCATTGGCCGCACGGCGAAGCATCCGCCCCACGCCGTCGATCTGACCGAGGCAGCAAGGCAGGCCGTCGCCATCCTGGGGCCGGCCATCGAGGAAGCCAAGGCCAGCGTGGTCATCAACGCCCTGCCCACCGTCACGGGCCTGCGCGACGATCTGGTGCGATTGTTCCAGAACCTGATTGGCAATGCGGTAAAGTACCATCACCCGGAACGCCCGCCCAAGATCACCCTGGACGGGCAGCGTCAGAACGGCGGCTGGCTGATCCGGGTCAAGGACAATGGCATCGGCATCCATCCCGACTATCTGGAACGCATCTTCGGCATCTTCCAGCGGCTGCATGCCCGCGACGAATATGAAGGCACCGGCATCGGCCTGGCTAACTGCAAGAAGATCGTCGAACATCACGGTGGACGCATCTGGGCGGAAAGCACGCCCGGTCAGGGCAGTTGCTTCTGCTTTTTCCTGCCGGATCGTTAAATTATTTCTGCCACCAGTCGTTGACCGAGGTAATGGGGGGCATGCCGCTCACCGAGCCCACTCGATCCTGGGGCAGACACAGCATATTGACGGTAATCATGCCGCCAAAGATATCCTCGGCCACACCGCGGCCATTGCCGGGATGGAACATGGGCACCAGATGCCACCAGGCCCGGTAGCCCAAGGAAAACAGCCGCGACAACAGATCGGGGCTCTTGGCGCGGATGTTATTTTCCAGATAGAGCGAGGGGTGGAAGCGGTGGATGCTTTGCTCGGCGCCGATCAGCACGGCTTCCTCGTAACCTTCCACATCGGCGATCAAAAGATCGAGGCGCGGCAGGTTCAGGCTGTCGATGGTCACCAGCTCGACCGTCTCGCCCTCGGCCACCCCCACCTGGACCGAGCCGTAATTGAAGTTCTCGCCGTAAGAGACCGCCTGAACCTTGGTCTCGCCGACACGGTCGCCCACGGCCTTTTGCAGGGCGCGGGTGTTGGCGATCTCGTTCAGGGCCAGATTGCCGCACAAAAGCTGATAGGTCAGGCGCTGCGGCTCGAAGGCGATCAGGCAGCCCTCGGGCCCCAGATGCTTGGCCAGGGGCACGGCGATGGTGCCGATATTGGCCCCGGCCTCGACGGCCAAGCCACCGGGCCGCACCATCTGGCGCAAGGCGGACAATTCACCCTCCGAGGCCTCGCCATAGACGCCTAAAGCCCGTCCGATGAATTGATCATTGTCCTGGTATAGATAAGCGCCAAGCCGCCCATGAGTAACGCGGACGGTCATGGCGCCATCGCTCGCTTAAGCCTGGGACAGAGTCGACTTGTAGGAGAAGTCCTCGACCTTGATATGATTGACCAGCCAGCCTGACAGGAACTGGAACAGTTCGGCGGCATAGACGGTGCGATGGTCGATCTTATAGTCGTCGCACATGCCCTTGACCTGCTTGGTCAGAGCCTTATGAACCTTGCGATGAGCCTCAAGGCTGGGATAACCAGCCTGCTCCAGCATCTTCTCTTCTTCGGCGAAGTGATATTCGGTATAGGCGGTCAGCTCGTCCAGCACCTTGCCCACGGCATCTTCGGACCCGCCGGCCTGAACGGCGCGATACAGATCGCCCAGAAGTTCGAACAAGCGCTTGTGGTGGTCATCGAGAAGATCCACGCCAACGCTCAGATCGTCGCTCCAGCCTAACACCGACATCTTGCCCATCCTTTATTGCCGTCGGGAAAAAATCCCCGCGCGAAGACTATTGTCTCAATACCCTCACCTCGGCAAGGGGCCTTAAGAGTCCGCCTTTATCAACCAAACAGTTTATCGATATCATCCTGGCTGAACATTTTGTCCACGTCCGACTGGCTGATCGCCGTCGAGGCGCTTTGCGGGCCATGCAGCAGGGCTTTATCCTCGTCCACCTGGGGCTGGGTTTCGCGGGTGACCTCTTCGACCACCTTGGCCAGTTCTTCCTTGCCCCACATCCGCACCATGGTGCCGACCCGCTCCTCGATGAACTTCAGCGAGTTGACCACGCGGGTGATGCGCTGGCCGGTCAGATCCTGGAACGAGCAAGCCTCGAAGACGGCGTTGGATTTATCGTTGATGCGGTCGCAAACCGCATCGATTTCAGGGTCACCCTTGGCGCGCAGTTCGGCCAGGTCCCCTTCGATATTCTCCATGTTTTCCAAGATGGTATTGCTGGCCGCTTCGGTGTTCTGAACAATATCGTCCAAAGTGTCGGCCATGGAGGCAAAAACCTCGCCGCTGGCGGTCGGCACCTGCAAGGCGGCCAACTCGCGGCGCATCTTGTTGATATGACCGAACAGCCCGACCAGTTCCTTTTTGAGGAGGCCTTCTTCCTGTTCCGAGATCATCGCTGGTCCATCCCCCGCAAAATCATCCCTCTTAATTAACCTTTCGCGCCATCGCTGTCGAGGAAGGCGTTCAGCAAATATTGCGCTGCGGCAGTCGGGGTCATAGCACCTGCGGCCACACGATCTTCAACGCCCCCCAGCATCTTGATGATCTTGCCATTTCCCCGGAAGCGCAACATGAGGTTTTCCGCCACTTCGTTCCACATCCAGGCCTGCGCCTGATTGGTGCGGCGGGCGGCGATCTCGCCGGCCTCGCCCATCACTTGGCGATAACGCGTTACGGTTTCCCAAACCTCGGGGATACCCATATTGCTTATGGCCGAGGTCCGCAGCACCGGAACCGTCCAATGGCTGCTGGCCGGGCTCAACAGATGCAGGGCGTTCTGATAGTCCCGCGAGGCCCGCTGGGCCGCCGCCGCCAGATCGCCATCTGCCTTGTTGACGACGATGGCGTCGGCAATTTCGACGATGCCCTTCTTGATGCCTTGCAGTTCGTCGCCGCCGCCGGGAACCAGCAGCAGCAGGAACATATCGACCATATCGGCCACCGCCGTCTCGGACTGGCCGACGCCGACGGTCTCGACGATGATGACGTCGAAGCCAGCCGCCTCGCACAGCAGCAAAGCCTCGCGGGTACGACGGGCGACGCCGCCCAGAGTGCAGCCCGAGGGCGAGGGGCGAATAAAGGCGCGCTCGTCGCGGGACAGCATCTCCATGCGGGTCTTGTCGCCCAGGATCGAGCCGCCCGAGCGGGGGCTGGAGGGATCGACGGCCAGCACCGCCACCCGATGCCCCTTATCGATCACATGCAGGCCAAAGCTTTCGATGAAGGTGGATTTCCCCACGCCCGGCACGCCCGAGATGCCGACACGCACCGATTTGCCGGTATGGGGCAGGATTTGCTCCATGACGGCATCGGCGACGGCGCGGTGGTCGTCACGGGTGGATTCCACCAGAGTGATGGCACGGGCCAGGGCGCGGCGCTGCCCGGCAAGCACACCCTGGGCCAGGGCGGAAGGATCATAAGGGATCAAAGGAACATCACTCTTTTTTCTCGCGGCCCTCTCGCAGCAGGGCCTTCATGGCGGTGGCGACCAACCTGGCCCGATCATCGTCAGAAAGATCGGCCAGAATGGTCTGCTTGGCGGCGCGCACCCGCATGGCCTGACGGATCAGCTCGGCGCGGTCCTCGGTGATCAGCCCTTTGACCTGGGCCTGCATCTTGGTGATGGCTTCGCTCTGCTGGACCTGAGGCATGCCAGAGGATGCACTGGCGGCAGCCTTCTTCGGCTTCGAGCTCGCCTTGGCGCCGCCAGAAACCGCCTTGCGGGCGTCTCCGGTCAGAAGCACCCCGGCCAAAGCCTTGCCGATGAATTTGAACATCCAGCGTCCCTCTCACTTCGGACGAGCGAATCCTAGCCGCTTTCCTCCCCCAGGCCAAGCACCCAAGAGGAGGGAAAAGCGGTCTTTAGGATCAAGCCACGCTCTCTTGCGCAAGACTCTCCAGTTCCTGCATAAGCTGAGCGCTCTCTTGCTGCTTGCGCCACATGCCGGCATAGCGGCCATCGGCGGCCAGCAAGGCGTCGTGACGACCGCGCTCGACGATCCGGCCCTGCTCCAGCACCAGGATTTCGTCGGCATCCACCACGGTGGACAGACGATGGGCGATGACCAGGGTGGTGCGTTCCTTCGAGACTTCCCGCAGCGAGGCCTGGATTTCCCGCTCGGTATGAGTATCAAGGGCCGAGGTCGCCTCGTCGAACAGCAGGATGGCGGGAGCCTTGAGGATGGTGCGGGCGATGGCCACCCGCTGCTTCTCGCCGCCCGACAGCTTCAGGCCGCGCTCGCCGACCTTGGTGCCATAGCCGTCGGGCAGGGTCGAGACGAAGTCATGCACACTGGCCAACTTGGCCGCCGTCTCGATCTCGTCGCGGCTGGCCGAGGGCCGGCCGTAGGCGATGTTGTAGAGCACCGTGTCGTTAAACAGCACGGTGTCTTGGGGCACGATGCCGATGGCAGCCCGCAAAGATTGCTGGGTCACCGAGCGAATGTCCTGTCCATCGATGACGATCCGCCCCTTAGTCACGTCATAGAATCGGAACAGCAGCCGCGACAGAGTGCTTTTACCGGCGCCCGAAGCTCCGACAATGGCGGTGGTGGTGCCTGCTGGCACAGTGAAGCTGACGCCTTTCAGGATTTCCCGCTCGGGCTGATAGGCGAAGTGCACATCCTCGAAGACCAGATCGCCGCCCTTGACCACAAGGGCCGGAGCCCCCGGCTTGTCCTGGATTTCGCGGTTTTCCCGCAAGAGCGAGAACATGGCCTCCATGTCGATCAGGGATCGCTTGATCTCGCGGTAAACGAAACCCAGGGCGTTCAGCTGCAGATACATCTGCAGCAGGTAGGTATTGACCAGCACGAAGTCGCCGATCTTCAAGGCTCCGCCCTGAACGCCATAACCGGCCAGCAGCATCATACCGGTGGCCCCGACGGCGATGATCAGCCCCTGGCCCATGTTCAACATGGAGACGGTGCTTTTGACCATCACCGCCGCATGTTCATAGCGGCGCAAGCTGCTGTCAAAGCGTTGGGCCTCATGCTCCTCGTTGCCGAAATATTTGACCGTCTCGTAGTTCACCAGACTGTCGACGGCCTTGGTGTTGGCCTCCTGATCCGACTGGTTGGCGTCGCGCAAGAAGCGGGTGCGCCAGTCGGTGACGGCGAAGGTGAAGGCGGCATAGACGGCGATGGTGCCCAGGGTCAGCAGCGGGAAGCGCCAGTCGTAGAAGGTCCACAAGGTGGCGCAGACCAGCCCGATCTCCAGAAAGGTGGGCAGGATGTTGAAGAGCATGAAGGACAGCAGAAACTCGATGCCCTTGGTGCCCCGCTCGATGCCGCGATTCAGCCCGCCGGTCTGACGGTCGAGATGGAAGCGCAGAGCCAGGGCATGGAGATGGCGAAAGACCTGCAAGGCCACCGTGCGGATGGCCCGCTGGGCCACACGGGCAAACAGGGCGTCGCGCAGTTCGCCAAAGCCTTGGCTCATCACCCGCGCCGCGCCATAGGCCAGGATCAGCCCCACCGGCACGGCAATGGAGTCGGCGGCCCCACTGCCAGGAGCCAGCACATCGACGGCATTGCGAAAAATCACCGGCACATAGACGCCCAGCGCCTTGGCCAGCAAAAGACAGATCAACGCCGCCACCACACGGAAGCGCAAGGAAAACTCCTTGGGCCAGAGGTAGGGAAGCAGGGTCTTCAGGGTCTCGCCGTCACGGCGTCCGCCGGGAGGAGCGATATAGTCGGAGGCGAGATGTCGCATGGCCTAGAAGATAGGCTTAACTCTCCACCAGTTCCAGCCCCAGCCCAAAACAAGCCGAGGGATGAATGGCGATGGAGGGGCCGCTGCGACCCATCTTGACCCCGGCCCGAGCCAAATAAGCCTCGGCAGCATCAAGGTCGGCCACGGCAATGGCGATGGAGGCCAAGGCCGGGGCCTTGGGCAGGCGGTTCTGCAGGTTGGAATGCAGATGGTCAAAGCCGTCTTCGCTGACCAGGAACAACATGGGGCCGCAGCCATGGACCGTCACCATCTCGTCGGTGGGGGTGGCGGCGAACAGGCCGAACAGGCGGTCATAGGCCGTCGTAGCGTCGTTGGGAGTCTCCAGCACCGCCGTCAGCGACGACAAAGCCACCGCGCCATTGGCATGCAGGGCCGCTGGCAGAGCGGGCTCGGCGGTCAGATCAACATTCAGGCCGGGTGTCTCTAGCGGGGCAGCGCCTAACGAGGCTTTGCTGGCGGCCAGATTGCGGCTGGCCAAACCCACCCGGCCATAGCCGGCGGGGGCCTTGGCCGAAAAGATCAGATGGAAATTGCCAAAACCCACCAGGGCCGTGCCGTCATCCCCATCCCTGACTGTGAAGCCCAAAAGTGCCACTTGCCGCACCGCCGCAGGCACATCCTCGACGCCGATGGTCACGGACTGAAAGCCGATGAGATCGTGGGGCATGGATGTCTCGCCTAAGGGTCAAAGGGGCGTCAAGCTGACACGCCTTCGGAAGCAGTGTCAACGCCTGCCAGCTCGACCTTGGGCAGAGCGAATTTGCGCAGGGCCTCGGCCAGACGGGCGGGTTCGATGGGCTTGGCCAGATAGCCGTTCATCCCGGCTTCGAGGCAACGGACATCATCGCCCTTCAGGGCATTGGCGGTGACGGCGATGATGGGAACTCCGGCTTTCGGTCCCTCTAGGGCACGGATGCGGCGGGTGGCGGCCAGGCCGTCCAGGCCGGGCATCTGCACATCCATCAGCACCAGATCCCAATCACCCTTGCGCACCGCCTCCACCGCTTCATAGCCGTCGGCGACCACGGTGACCGCATGGCCGAACTTGCGCAGGATGGCCGAGGCGACCTTTTGATTGACCGGATTATCCTCGGCCAGCAGCACCTTCAGGGGCGGCCCGCTATGATCGGGCTGGCGAAGTTCGGCCAGGGGCTGGGATGGGCTATGGACCAGCCCCAACGGCACTCCCAGAGTAAAGCGGCTGCCCTCGCCCAGGCGGCTTTGCACCGCAATATCGCCGCCCATCAGATTGGCCAACCGCCGGCTGATGGCCAGCCCCAGCCCGGTGCCGCCAAAGCGCCGCGAGATGGAGGTATCGGCCTGGGCGAAGGGGCGGAACAGCCGGGGCAGAATATCCTTGGGAATGCCGATGCCGCTGTCTTGCACCGAAAGCTCCAGCCAGACCCGCTCAGGGTTGCCCATGGCCAAGACCTCCAGGCTGACGGAGATCTCGCCGTACTCGGTGAATTTCACCGCATTGCCCAGCAGGTTCAGCAAGATTTGCCGCAGCCGCGTGGAATCTCCCATCAGCCGCTCCGGCAGATCAGGCTTGGCCGTCACCGTCAGCGACAGTCCCTTTTCCTGAGCCCGGGCGAACAGCAGCGAGACCACGCCCTCCACCAGGGCTCGGACATTGAAGTCGGCCTGCTCCAGCTCCAGCCGTCCGGCCTCGATCTTGGTAAAGTCCAGGATGTCGTTCAGCACCGACAAAAGCGCGTCGCCCGACTGATGCACGGTCTGGGCATAGTCTTTCTGCACATCGTCCAGCCGCGTATCCAGCAACAGGCGGGCGCAGCCCATCAGGCCGGCCAGAGGCGTTCTGATCTCGTGGCTCATCATGGCCAGGAAGTCGGACTTGGCCTGAGCCGCCTCCTCCGCCTTACGCATGGATGTTTCGGCGTCCTTGACGCTTTGACGCTCGGTCAGGATCACTGCGAAATGCTCGCGGGCCATGCGGCCGTGGCGCAGAGCCAGACCGGCCCCGGCGAAATTGGCCAGCAGCAGCCACAGGCTCATCTCGGCCAGCTCGAAGCCGCTGGCCCTTGGCTCGACCCACAGGCCCAGCACGCCCAGGAAGACGGCGCCGTTGAACACGCTGAAAGCCAGCACGCGTTTGCAATGGCTGGGGAACAGCACATAGTCCAAGAGGGTGATGCAGATGAAACTGAGCTTGGCCACCTGGGCCACGGCGGGGTCATAGGGAATATAGGGGAAATAGAGGCAAACATAGGCCAGCATGAAGGTCGTCACCAAGCGCTCGGCCATGTCGAAGGTCGGCTCGCGGCGCAGGCGCAGGATCAGCAACGTGCACGTCAGCACCACGAAGCTGCGCCCCACCACCATCCACATCAAGGTGCGGCCCAGCCCCATGCTGAGATAATCGGCAATGAAGAACAGGGAATTGAAAAACCCGACAATCATGAAGCCGGCCACAGCCTCGCGCGCCGTGGCTGGCCCCTGCCAGCGGCGGAAATCATTCTCGACCGCCTGATCGGCGAATTCCCCTAGGAGAGGGTGAACCCGCACCCTCCCGCCCAAACTCAGCACGGAATTCCCCCGCTGATATGCATCCCCGAACTCTATGGGGCCACAAGCGGGCGTCTGGTGCAACCCTGGAGTAATGTCCTGGAACTTAAGATTTCTGAGCGTTGGCCCCGTAGCTCTTGAACTTCTCCAGCACCACGTCCATTTCGGCGTCGCTAAGGATGACCGGCTGGCCGATCTGCAGGGCGCGCCAATAGCCCTCGGCCAGTTCCTCGACCTCGACCGCCAAGGCCAGGGCCTGCTCCAGGTTGGGGCCGGCGGCAATCATGCCGTGATTGGCCATCAGGCAGGCCAGACGGTCCTCCAGGGCCGTGATCACATGATCCGACAGCTCTTGGGTACCATAGGTGGCATAGGGCGCACAGCGGATGTCCTTCCCTCCGGCCTTGGCCACCATGTAGTGGTAGGACGGAATGGACTTATGCAGCACCGCCAGCGAAGTGCAGAAGGGCGCATGGGTATGGACCACGGCGGCGATCTCGGGGCGGCTGGCATAGATGTCGCGGTGAAAGCGCCATTCCGATGAAGGCTTGCGCCGGCCATCGGCCTCGCCCTCCAGGGTCATCAGGACGATGTCCTCGGGGTGTACCTTCGAGGCCGGCATGCCGGATGGCGTGACCAGGAAGCCATCGTCCCAGCGCACGCTGATATTCCCGGCCATGCCCTTATTGAGGCCCAGCTTCTCCAGCTTCAGCATGGCG
>Ga0302190_10002679_pt1 | contig 11475 bp, 9 predicted proteins | sample II_Bog_E2_3_FD_198784 | JGI IMG/M metagenome (GOLD analysis project Ga0302190, IMG submission 198784) | Peat permafrost microbial communities from Stordalen Mire near Abisko, Sweden - II_Bog_E2_3 | ecosystem: Environmental > Terrestrial > Soil > Wetlands > Peat | place: Sweden: Abisko, Stordalen... | reverse complement strand
CTGGACCGACCCAGCTGTCGACGATCGACTGCCACTGGCCCTTCTCCCACACCTCCATCAGCGCCTGGTTGAGGGCGTTGCGCCAGTGCGATTGGTTCTGGGGTACTGCAATGCCATAGGGCTCGATGGTGAAGGTCTTGCCGGCGATTCGGTAAGCAGCCGGATCGGGGGCGTTGGCCATCAGGCCGATCAGGATGGTCTGATCGCTGGTGATGGCATCGACCGCATCGCTGTCGAGCAGGTGGATGAGGTCGGCGAAGTCGGCCACCAGCACCGGGACGCAATCAGGCGAGACCTGATGGAGGTAGTAGGAGCTGCTGCTGCCCTTCACCGTCCCGACCTTCTTGCCGGCCAGGCCGAAGTAACCCGACACGGTCGAGTCGTGCTTCACCAGCAGACCCTGGCCGTCCTGGTAGTAAGGCAGGGTGAAGTCGACCCGGCGGGCACGGTAGCGGGTGATCGACATCGAGGCGACCACCATGTCGACGTCGCCCTTCTCGATCTTGTCCATGCGATTCGCACTGGTCACCGGGACGAACTCCACCTCATCGATGCCGAGCTGGCCGGCGACGGCATAGGCGATGTCGATGTCGAAGCCGGCATAGGTGCCGCCCCTGAGCACGCCGAATGGCGGGGTGTCGGCCTTGACCCCGACGCGGACATGCTTGGTCCTGAGCACCCGCTCGAGAACGTCACCGCCCGGAGCGCCGCCTGTGCCGAGCGGTTCGCCGCGGTCGCCGCCGCAGGATGCCAGCAGGACGCATGCCGCGACCAGCAGCAGCAGGCACCTGCGCCTGCTGGCGAAGGAGGAGGGCGGCAGCGGGCAGGGCGTCGGCGCGCAGCTCATTCGAATCTCCGCTGTTTCACCGCACCATAGCGCAGCTGCATGCATTGATGCAGCTTCTCGCCCAGCTTGGCGTCATTGGGCCGCTTCTCGCACAGGGCGCTGTAGATCTGCATCGCCTTGGTGAGCACGGTGAAGGCGCGGCCGTAGAGCTGGTCGCGTTCCGGGGTGTTGCCCTTGGCGATCGCCTGGCTGTAGACGTCCTTGCCCTTGGGGAGGTTCTCGTCCACCATCGCAGGCTTGGGCTTCTTGCCGGCTCGTTCCGCGGTCGCGGCATCCGGATAGTAGATCAGGCGCTCCTGGTTGGCCTTGGCCGCGTCGGGGCTGTCGAAGGCGAAATAATAGGCATTGTCGAGCTCGGAGCAGAACAGCCCCTTGCGCACCCCCCCGGCGGGCGCAGCAGACGGAGGTGGCGGGCCTGCCGCCGCCCACAGCCCGAGCTTGGCCTTCTCGGCCTTGGCCTGGGCATCCTTTACCGGCTGCTCGAAGAGCGACTCGACCTTGGCCCCGGGCAGGAAGCGCGCCAGGCCAGCTGCTGCGAGCTCGGCATTGATGTTGCGCCCCTCGCAGATGAGCTGGACGCGCCCGCCTCCATAGGCATCGGTGCCGAAGCCGGCGAGGAACAGCAGTTCCACCTTCTTGCCCTGGAGCTGATCGCTGAGCGCCTGCTGCGCCGCCTGGCGCTGCGCCTCGGGCACGTCGACATGGGCGAGCGAGACCGCCACCGGCAGACCCCGGTATTGGACCACCACCCGGTCGGGGCCCGCCACCGACAGCACCGCATAGGTCTCCCCGGCCGGAACCGTCCCGTGGACCAGGCACAGCATCGCCAACCATGCGCCGATGACGGCGGGCATCCTCAGCTGGCGGTGGGCGCGCATGGCCATTGCTCCTTGGTCGCTTCGACGAGGGCCACACTGTGGTGGAATGGCCTGGGATCGTCAAGTCGTGCGCCGAAGGCTCAAGCCGCCCACAGGCCCAGGCCCAGCCGGCGCAGGCACGCCAGCCAGGTATTGCGCTCCTTGGCTCGCACCAGCTTGAGCAGGCACTGGATCTTCTCGTCCTCGGTCAGGGCACGCGGGCGATTGCGCAACGACATGCCCACTTCCTCCGGTGTGCGGTCGTCCTTGCGCACATTGCAGCTGCGGCAGGCGGTGACGACATTGGTCAGGGTGTCCGGACCGCCGCGGCTGCGCGGCAGCACATGGTCGCGCGTACCGGTGGCCATGCTCACCCGCACGCCGCAGTACTGGCATTCGAAGTTGTCGCGGATGAACACCGCCTTGCGCGTCGGCGCATGGAAGATGTGGCGGCGGCGCTGGGTCTTGACGTGGTAGCGCATCATCACCACCGCCGGCAGGCGGAAGCTGCAATGCTGGCTGCGCACCACGTCGGGGTATTCCTCGAGCGGCACCGCCTTGCCCGCGAGCACCAGCCCGAGCGCGTCGATCCAGCGTTCCTCGATGGTGAGGAATTCGTAACTGGCATTGAGCACCATGCAGCGCGACATGGGCACCTCGCTTGGAGGGGCATTGTGTGGCACTTCGGGAAAATTGAACACGGTACTGCCGCAACCACGACGCCGATCCGGGGCGAGCCCGCAACATCAAGCGGTGAATGGTCTTACGGATCAGTCCGTGAATCCCAGCAGAGCGCGCCGCCGCCCCTGGGGCACTATCCCATGGTCATGTAGGGCATGCGGTCGAGCAGGCTCGAGCGCAGCACCATCAGCGCCACGCCCGCCGCCAGGGCGAGCAGACCGGCCCAGAGCTTGTAGCTCACCCATAAACGGAACATGATCGGCGTACCGCTCTCCTGCCGCTGGCTGGTCTGCGGGGCCTGCGCAAGGGGCGCGACTACCGCGTCCCACGCGAGCACGAGCTTGAAGATGCCGAAGGTCGCCAGCACGCCCCCGACCAGTCGCGAGAAGGCGATGCCATGCCAGTGGCTGAGCAGCGCGCTGATGGCGCACAGGCAGCTGATGGTGAAGAGTACATAGACGATCAGCACTGCAGTGCGCATGCCGCGCGTGCGCGCCGGGGGCGCCTGGTCGTTGACGGGCAGCAGCTGGTTCATGCGATCGCCTTTGCCGCAGCGCTGATCCCGGCGACGCCCAGACCATGCTTGTTGTAGAGCTCATCCGCGGTGTAGGAGCTCTGCCCGAACTCGCCCTTGACCCCGAGGATGCGCACGCGCTTCGGCAGCTGATCGCCCTGGCCCAGCGCCGCGACCAGCATCGCGCCGGCGCCGCCGATCGCCTGGTGGTCCTCGACCGTCACCAGGCGGCCGTCGCTGCGCGCCAGGGCTGCGACATGGGCGGCGACATCGGGCCGGTTCGGGGTGGCGTTGTTAAGCACGATGGCGCCGATGCCCGCGGCTGACAATTCACGCGCGGCGGTGATCGCATGCGCGACCAGGCTGCCATTGGCGCTGATGACCACCGAGCGCTTGGTGCCGGCAGTGGTGTCGGCCACCGTCATCGCCGCGCCCCAGACATAGGACTGTGCCGCCTGCTTGAGCGAGACGGCGAAGTTCTCGCGGCCGCAGAAGAACAGCACGCTGTCGGGATGGTGGCCAGCCTTGCGCTCGTCGGCGAAGCGCTGGATGGCGTAGCCCATGGCCCACTCCGCCTCCTCGGCGCTCGCCGGGCAGTACTGCTGGAGATGCGGCACCGCGCCGGTGGCGGCAAGGTAGTAGAGGCCCTGATGCGAGGCGCCGTCGGCGGCATCCTGGAAGCCGGTATGGCTGAAGACCGCGAGCACCCCCGACTGGCTGAGGTTGGCCATGGTCAGCGGCAGCAGGCCCTTGGTCGCGCCGAACTGGACGAAGGTGTCGACCACCGGGATGTAGCCCTGCTTGGAGAAGCCGGCGGCGGTGGAGATCATGTTCGCCTCCGCCACACCGACCTCGAAGGACAACTGGGGGAACTTGGCGCGGAATGGCGCCACCCCGGTCGAGCCCTGAAGGTCGGCGCTGACCGAGACCACCGGCACACCGCGTTCGGCAGCGGCGATCATCGCCTTGGGGAAGCCGCTCTGGATCTTGTCCTTCTTCACCGCCGGAGCGGCCGGGGCGGCAGGTGCGGGAGCCTGCGCGGCCTTCGCCGCCTTGGCCAGTGCGGCATCCTCGAGCTCCTTCAGCCAGGCCTCGAACTCGGTTGCCAGGGGCTTGCCGCCGGCGATCTCGCTTACGAAGGCACGCAGCTTGCCGCCGGCCACGTCTGAGCCGGAGAGCGGATAGCCATGGCCGCCACTGGCCGATTTCACCGTGGCTGCGACGCCATAGCCCTTCACCGTGGTGGCCCACAGCGCCACTGGGCGCAGCGGATCCTGCTCGGCGAGCGCAACCGCGCTCTCGACCGCGGTGTAGGCCTGGGCGAGGTCGTTGCCATGCTCGAGGCGGACGATCCGCCAGCCCAGGGCCTCGAGCGCGGCGAAGGTCGGCGCCATGGAGAAGGCGTCGGCATCGATGCGACCGGAGAGCTTGGTGTTGTTGTCGCTGATCACCAGGACGAAGGGCGAGACCAGCCCCTTGTGGGCAAGGCCGGGGATGGCGGCGACGGACTCCTTGGCCTCGCCTTCCATCATCGCGCCATCCGAGATCACGCAGATGGTGGTGCGCTTGTGGTTGGCGAGGACGTCGGCGAGCGCCAGGCCCTGGGCCACCGGCAGCGATGAGCCGAGCGGGCCGTTGGAGACCATCACGCCCTCGGGGAAGAGGTGCGACTCGCCATGGCCGGTCAGCTTGGATGCGATCGAGCGGAAGCCCTTGAGGTCCTTGATGGTGACGCCGGCGAAGCCGTAGCTGGCCTTGAGCGCATAGAGGCCGTTCTCGGTATGGCCGGCATCATTGACGAAGTTGAAGCGCTGGTGCCAGGGGGTGGCGGCGAACATCACCCCATGGATGGCCGACATCAGCTCGGCCAGGGCTGCCGGTCCGCCCCAGTGGCAGGCGGCGCCGCCGATCACCGCGTTCATGTCCATCAACGCCACCATCACGCGGGTGGCGACCGGATCGGCGAGCTCGATCGCCGTGCCATCGGCGCGGCGCACGCTGGCCGCGAAGCGCGGTGCACCGGGATTGTCGGCCAGGGGGTTGGGATAGCTCAGCCCCGCACGATGACGCTGTTCTGGTGAGACGGCGGCGGCGGCGGCGAGATCGACGGCCATGGGGTGCTGCTTTCGGATTCGCGGGTTGATGCGAGTGGCGGGGGAAACTGTGGCCAAACGCCCCAACGTGCAAGCCCCAGGACGGCAGCAGGCGGATGCAGCGCAGCAGTACACGGCTGTCTGCCTGCGGCACAAGTGCAGTGACTCCAGGCTGCAGGCCACTACAACAGCGGCCATGCGCACCGCCCTAACCGCTCTCCTGGCCCTGAGCATGCCGACCACCGTCCTGCTCGAGGCCGCCGACACCAGCAGCCACCCGACCCTGATCAGCAACGTCAAGCTCTCGAGCAGCAAGATCGCCCTCAATGAGGTCGAGCGGGTTGAATTCACCACCATGCAGCGCGAGATCGAGAACGTCGATATCGCCGCTTCAGTGGCCAATGCCCTGCGCCTGGGCGCCGGCGGCCAGTGGCTGCTGCTCGGCAAGCCGACCGTCACCGAGATGCTCAACTCATCCTCCTCCGCTGAGGCTGCCAAACCGCAGGCGACGGTGGTGCGCGAGCGCCTGCGCCCGGTGACCGTGGTCTTCACCGTGCTGCCCCGCACCTCGGGCGATCTCGCCCTGCCCGACATCCCGCTTACCTGGCTGGTCGGCAACCAGATCGCCCGTCTCGGCGTGGTGGTCGTCGACGCCTCGATCAAGGTCGGCAGCGCCAATCAGGATCTGCCACGCGAAGTCAGCGGTGTGGCCGGCTATGCCTGGAACGCGAAATTCTCCGACGTCCGCGAGCATGTGCCGGCGAGCCAGGTCGAGACCCAGAACAACCGGCAGCTCATCCACGTGCAGAAGAACCTGACCCTGGAATTCATCGGTGGCACCTTGGCCCAGGCGACCCTCCTGGCACCGGGGCTGTCGCTGGAGCAGGCGCGCATCGAGTTCCTCAAGCACTGGGGCATCCCCCAGATCGAGGAACCGGCAGCGCTCACCTGGGTGCTCGGCTGGACGCGCATCACCGCCAGCGCCGATGCCAGTGGGCCCACCCCCGGCATCATCCTGAAACTGGTGCGCGAGGATGTGCGCGCCAACCTCACCCACACCCAGGTCAGCAACGAGGTCTTCGGCGTGCTCGATGGCGGGCTGCCGGAGACGCCTGAGCAGGCCGAGGCACGGCGCGCCAAGGAGGTGAGCGATGCCCTGGAGCATCCCGCCACCGGCGTGCCCGCGGTCCCCGACGCCTCCGCCACGCCCGGCAAGTAGCGCCGTTGGCGCCGCCCGGGGGCTGCCGCCAGATGACGGACGGCGCGGCTAGCCCTCCGCGACCTTGGCCAGGTAGTGCTCGAGCTGGAACAGTTCGGTCGCGCAGGGTGGCAGCGCGCGCAGGAAATAGCGCCCATAGGCGGCGGTCAGCACCCGATGATCGCTGATCACCACCGTGCCGGTATCCAGACGGCTGCGGATCAGCCGGCCGAAGCCCTGCTTGAGGCGGATGATCGCCTCCGGCACGGTGCGCTCCATGAAGGGATTGCCGCCGCGCCGCTTGATGTCGGCATGGCGCGCTTCGACGACCGGGTGGTTGGGCACCTCGAACGGCAGCTTGGTGATGATCACATGGCGCAGCGCATCGCCGGGCACATCGACCCCCTCCCAGAAGGAGCTGGTGCCGAACAGCACGCCGTTGCCCACGCGCTTGAACAGCTCGAGCATTTGCGCCCGGCCCATGCCGTCGCCATGGCGCAGCACGAAGCGGTGGGCGCGGTCCAGGGTCGGACGCACCAGATCGTGCACCGCGGTCAGCTGGCGGTAGCTGGTGAAGAGCACGAACACTCCGCCCTGGGCGGTCGCGAGATAGTCGCTCAGCCAGGCGGAGAGCGCATGCTCGTAGCGTGGCGAGTTGGGATCGATGGGCGAGGAGTTCAGCAGCAGCTTGGCCTGGGTCTGGAAATCGAAGGGGCTGTCCAGCCGGCGCGCCAGCCCGCCCTCGATGCCCAGGCGGCGGCGCAGGAAGAGGAAGCGGTCGGAATCGTCGGCGGCCAGGGTGGCCGAGGTCAGCACCACCGTGCGCATGCTCTCGAACAGGCGCTGCTTGAGCAGCTCCGCCACCGACAGCGGGCTGGCGCTCAGGGACGGGGTGCCGCGGCCGGAGGGCAGGTGGGCATAGTAGACATGCTCCTGCATCTGCTGCTCGATCACCTGCCGCACCGCGCCGCTCATCACCGCCGCACGGTCGCCCTGCGCGCGCAGCTCCTGGATGGCATTCTCCTCGGTCGTCTTGGAACGGCAGAGCTCGAGCCCGCGTGCGAGCTCGTCGAGCGCCGGACTGAGCAGGTTCTCGACCATCCCGGGCGCGGTCAGCGGCACGGTGTCCTGGCGGGTGTCGATGGCCAGAAGCGCGACCCGCTTCCAGAACTCCTCGCTCATGGCGCGCGCGCCCTCCACCAGGGTGCGCGCGAAGGCGTAGGACTCGTCGGCCATCAGCCCGCGGTGCTTGGCGCTCCACAGCCCATCGAGGTAGAAGCGCACCTGGGCTTCTGAGATAGAGGCGCCGAGATGATCGGTGGCGACATCCTCCAGGGTGTGCGCCTCGTCGAACACCACCACCTGATGGGCAGGCAGGATGGCGGCATGCTCGTCACGCAGGCTCAGATCGCTGAAGTAGAGGTGGTGGTTGACCACCAGGATGTGCGCATCGGCCATCGCCTGGCGGGCCTTGTAGAAGAAGCACTCGTCGTAGGTCGGGCACTTGCGCCCCAGGCAGTTGCTGCGGTCCGATTGCACCTGACGCCAGACCCGCGGCGGCGGGTCGTAGCCGAGGTCGGCGCGGTCGCCGATCTCGGTGGTCCGCGACCACTCGACCAGCTCGCGCAGCACGCTGTCGTCCTCGCGGCTGTCGAACAGCGCCTGCTGGCCGTTGGCGGCGTAGGCGAGGCGCCGCAGCGACAGGTAGTTCTGCCGGCCCTTGACCAGCACCGCCTTGAGCTCGGGGAAGATGCGCTGGAGCAGCGGGATGTCCTTGTCGATCAGCTGCTCCTGCAAGGCGATGGTGTTGGTCGAGATCACCACCTTCTCGTGCGTGCGCAGGGCGTGCAGCACCATCGGCACCAGGTAGGCGAAGCTCTTGCCCACCCCGGTCGGCGCCTCGACGATGGCATGCTGGTTGCCGGCCAGGGCCTCGGTCACCACCTCAGCCATGTCGAGCTGCTGCGGCCGGCTCTCGTAGGCGCTCATCAAACCGGCGATCAGGCCGCCGGGGCCGAGGACATCACGGGCAGCGAGTTCCGCCATGAGCGCAGGGTATACCGCCAGTCGACAGACCGAAGTGCCAAAGCGCTCCACCTCACCAGGGCGCGGCCGGCTGGCCGCCGGCTGACGCGCCCGTCAGCGCTCCGGCGGCCTGGGGCCGGCAGCAGCCGGCGGTCCATGGCCGGCGGAGGTCGGCGGCTCAGCCGCGCACTCGCTCCAGCCCAGCACCAGCTGCGCCGCACCCACCACCAGGCCCGGCAGCCACACGATCCACAGCACCACGGTGGCCGCGAGCGCGAGGTTGAGCACCCCGGCGACCAGCGATGCCATCAGTACTTCAAAGCGATGGTTGCGCAGCGCCTGCAGCCGCTGGGCGCCGTCCAGGCCGCGCGCCGCCAGGGCCGCATCGATGGCGTCCAGGCACGCCACGTAGGCCATGCCGATGGCGGCGATCACCGCCCCGGCGGGGCCGGCGCACAGGCTCACCACCACCCCGCCCACCCCCCATCCCAGGCGGGGGACCAGCGTCCCGGCCATCACCCGGCCGCTGGCCAGCATGCCCGCCCAGACGCCTGGCAGCGGCCGGTGGGCGACACCGGCACGGTGATGGACATCCAGCACCAGGGCGTCCATTGCCCAGGCGACCAAGAGCGGTGCCAGCGCCAGCCAGGCGCACAGGATCGCCGCCGCGGCCTGGCCGATGGCCATCGCCCCCGCCAGCCAGGCATGCCAGCCGGTGACGCTGGACGGCGGCCAGCGCCACCACAGCACCGCCACGCCGATCAGGCCGAGTGCCGCGCCGGCGGCGACCATCGACAGCGCCGGGCGCAGCCACCAGGTCGGCGAAGCGAGGAAGCGCAGCACCCCGCGCAGCGGCCAGAGACAATCGCGCATGCGCACAGCATGCCCGCCAGCACGCCCTGCCAACCCCGGTCCGACCGGCTGCGGCTCTGGCATGCCCGGCACCGCTGCGTATGAGCAGGGCATGGAAACGCTGCTGCAGCTGCCGGACCAGGCCGAGATCACCCTCCTACCTGCCGTGCCCGCCTTCGACCAGGCCTCCGGCGAAGCCCTGGTGGGCGCCATCGGCAAGCTGTTCAGCCATTTCGCCCGCGAGGGGCGCGTCAGCCGCTGGGGCGCCGAGATCCTGGGCGGCGGCCATGTGCTCGCCATCGCCTGGCTGGGGGAGCAGGCGCTGTCGGGCTGCAGCCGCGACACGCTCACCCGACTGCTGGCCGCGCATGAGCTCGAGACCGGACGCCAGATCATCGCCGCCCCGCCCATCGTCGTCGAGGTTGCCGGTCAGCCGCGCTGCATGGACCGGCGCACCCTGCGCACATTGTGCGAGCAGGGCGAGGTCACCCCCCTGTGCATCCATTGGAATCTGCGCGTCTCCACCCTCGCGGCGTGGCGCAGCGCCGGCCGGCGTCCTGCGCAGGAGACCTGGCTCGCCGCGCTGATCCCGCCGCTACGCCCCGCGCAAAGCACCCAGTGATGCCCGATGGCCAAGCGTCCCGGTCGCCATGCCCTGCCCCGCTATACCCTGCCCGCCGGGCTGAGCATGGCGGTGACGCCCATCGGCGTTGTCCACTCCCCCTTCCAATGGCGCGATGAGGCGCCGCGCCAGCCCACCGTCGGCGAACCCCAGCGGGCTACCATCGTGCTGCGCCCCGGGATGCAGAATGCGCTCAAGGACTTCAAAGGCTTCGAGTACTGCTGGGTGATCTTCTGGTTCAGCTATTCGCGAGGCTGGAAGCAGCAGATCGTCCCGCCGCGCGACACGGTCAAGCGCGGGGTGCTCTCTACCCGCAGTCCGGACCGCCCCAATGCCATCGGCCTGTCGGCGGTGCGCCTGATCGGTGTCGCGGCATCGCGCATCACCATCCTCGGCCACGATCTGCTCAACGGCACGCCGGTGCTGGACCTCAAGCCCTACATCCCGGCCTACGATGCCTTCCCGCAGGCCAGGGCCGGGTGGGTGGATGCCCTGGCCCATCCCGGTCCCGACCACCGCTACCGCTGAGCTGGCGCAGAGAAGCCCGCGCGCCCGCGGACCGGCGTCAGCCGGTTCAGGCGAGGTAGCGCTTGAGCAGGGCGGTGGTCGAGGGGTTGAAGCCTTTGATCTCGACATTGCCGGTGAGCGTGCGGCTGTCGTGCAGCTGGCTGCGCACCTGCTTGGCCAGCACCTTGCCCAGCTCGACACCCCACTGATCGAAGCTGTTGATGCCCCAGATGAAGCCCTGTACCGCGGTGCGGTGCTCGTACAGCGCGAGGATCTGCCCGGTCGTGTAGGCGTTGAGGCGCTCCAGCAGCAGGACGTTCGACGGCCGGTTGCCGGGGAATACCTTGTGCGGGATCAGCGCCGGCGCCACCCCTTCGGCGCGGCACTGCTCCGCGGTCTTGCCGATCGCCAGGGCATCCGGCTGGGCGAAGAAGTTGGCCATCAGCTCGTCATGGTTGTCGACCGGCTCGCCCTTGACCTTGAGCGGGCGCTGGGAGACGCGGAAGCCGATGAAATCGGCTGGCACCACCCGGCCCTGGTGCAGCAGCTGGTAGAACGAGTGCTGGCCGTTGGTGCCGGGCTCGCCGAAGTTGATCTCGCCCGCCTCGAAGGCGAGCTGCTGGCCGTCGAGGCCCACGCGCTTGCCGTTCGACTCCATGTCGACCTGCTGGATGTGCGGCGCGAGCTTGAGCAGCGCCTGGCAGTACGGCAGCAGGGCGCGCGTGGCATGGCCCTGGAAGGTCGAGTTCCACACCCCCAGCAGGCCCATGATGACGGGGAGATTGGCCTCCAGCGGGGCGCTGAGCAGGTGGCGGTCGATGCTGCGCGCGCCGCCGAGGAACTGCTCGACCACCGGGAAGCCGTACTGCAGCGATAGCGGCAGCACGCCGACCGCGCTGCACACGCTGTAGCGGCCGCCCACCCAATCCCAGAAGCCGAACATGTTAGCCGTGTCGATGCCGAATTTGCTCACCTCGCCGGCATTGGTTGACACCGCAACAAAGTGCTTGGCGACCGCCGATTCATCGCCGCCCAGGCCCTTAAGCGCCCAATCGCGCGCGGTATGCGCGTTGGTCATGGTCTCGAGCGTGGTGAATGTTTTTGACGAGATGATAAACAGCGTCTCTTCCGCGTCCAGGCCCTCGACCGACTCGGCAAAGTCGGTGCTGTCCACGTTCGAGTCAAAGCGGAAAGTCATCGACCGGTCTGAGTAGTGTCGCAGCGCCTCATAAGCCATCACCGGCCCCAGGTCAGAGCCGCCGATGCCAATGTTGACCAC
>Ga0302190_10002677_pt1 | contig 11481 bp, 9 predicted proteins | sample II_Bog_E2_3_FD_198784 | JGI IMG/M metagenome (GOLD analysis project Ga0302190, IMG submission 198784) | Peat permafrost microbial communities from Stordalen Mire near Abisko, Sweden - II_Bog_E2_3 | ecosystem: Environmental > Terrestrial > Soil > Wetlands > Peat | place: Sweden: Abisko, Stordalen... | reverse complement strand
ACCAGCTTGTTCCAGAACCCGCGGTTCGGCTTCACCTCCGCTTCCGACCTAAAGCTCTGCTCAAACGTCAGGGAGCGGCCGCCGTCGAGTGACATCACCCACTGCTCCGGCACAGGGGCTTTCGACCTCGACGCGCCGTCAGCCGGCGTCAGCAGCAGCGCCGCCCCGGCCAGAACAAGGCCCGCGCCCCGACACCCGCGAATTCTTCCCCTTAGAAGAAGTTGAACCAACGCGATACCCCGATGTAGAACGATGATAGTACTTCCGGTCCTGTGCTCGATCCGCTGAATCCCTGCTCCAGACGCGAATAGCCGCTGTTGAAATAGAGCTTGCGGAACTGATATTGAATCAGCGAATTGAATTCGTTGTTCTCGTTGGCGCTGGTGGCTGATCCGCTGCTCAAACCGCTGGTGGTATTGCTGATCGACTTCGCATACGAGGCGTTGAGAGTCAGTTTCTTCACCGGAGAGCTCGACAGTCCGAACGAAAAACTGTCTCCGCCGTACAGGCTCACCAGCCCCGAGGGCAGCACCGGCACCGGAACAGGTACAGGCACCAGGCCGGTTCCTGTCTCCAGCGCTTGCCCCCCCGCTTTGGAGTAGCTGCCCGTCGCATTGATCCACGCCCCGTAGCCCAGGCTTGCGTTGTAGCTCTGGCTGCTGTTGGACGCTCCCGCCTGCTCGGTCAGCGCCGTGCGCGCCGCCCCCGCACCCGCGCTCAGGTTGAACATGCCCCACCGCCGCCGCACTGTGCCCGAGTAGTTGAAAAACGAGTTCATATACGTCACCAGCAGCGTCTGCACATTCTGCGCGTAGCTGAATGATCCCGTCACATGCCAGCCCTCCACCTGCGTGGAGTAATTCTCCGTGGTCGAAAACCCCAGCGAGTTGTCCCCGCTCTGCGCCGATGTATTGTCCGACACCCCCAGCGCGGCGTTGAACGTGCCGTCGAGCAGCTTGTGGCTGTAGGTAGCATTGCCCCCAAAGGAGTCGACCCCGTAGTTCTCTCCCAGAAACGACTGCGTCCGCCGCTCCGCAAAGGCCGACGTCTGCAGCGCCGTCATTGCGGTGTAGCTCACCGTGCCCAGCAGGTCCAGCGAGTTCGAGGTATCGTTCGAGTTGGCTCCCGGCGCCGCGCCCCCGGCGGCAACCACAGACTGAATCAGCTGTCCGGCCAGGTTGTCGGAGTAGTTCAGGCTGGCCGATGCCCCAAGCTTTGCCGTCGGATGCACCTCCGCCGTGACGTTGAACAGATCCACCGTTCCCGTCGACGACGTGCCCAGATAATCGCTGTTCCAGCCGGTGCGGTTGACCCCGCCGGCGATCGACCCCTTCATCGGCAGCAAATGCGTCACGTTGAATCCCTCAGCCGAATTGCTGGAGTGGATCTCGGTTGCCGCTGCGCCGGAGACGATCTCGGGAATCAGCGAGTGCCCCGCGCCGTCCGTGAAATAGGCGCCCATGTTGAACCCCGCAACGCGATAGCCCGAGTGCAGGTTCACCGCATGAAACGCGCTCGATCCCTGGTCGTTCGTGCCGTATACCGAGTACTGGCTGCTGCCCGTCTCGAAACTCGCCGACACGCTCGGCGCCTCCGGCAGGTTCTCGCTCCAGTTCACGCCGAACGTGTCGTTGTTGCCGTGCGTTACGTAATTGGCCAGCCCCGGCACCGCGTAGTTGCCCTCGCTGTTGTACGCCTTGGAATACGTGACCGACCCCGGAAAATGGCTCCCGCCAAAAATATTGCTCGTCAGGTTCACGCCGCTCGCGTTGGAAATCGACTGGTAGTCGGAGTTGGCGCGCGACTGGTTCAGGAAGACCGTTGCGTTGAACGAAAGAAAGTTCGGATTGTAGTAAGAACCCGCATACGTGGCCTGCCCGCCCAGCGCCCAGCTGTGGTCCGACCCCGTCATGTTGCCAAAGTCAGCCGTGTAGCCGGGGGCAATATTACCGCTCAGACTCGAGGTCAGCGACCCCGTCTTCACCTGTGCGCCAACAGGGATGGTGACAAGCAGCAAGCCCGTCGACAGCAACCGCGCAACTGGCGAAGACCCCCTCACCGTTTAACCGCCTTCAACTCTCAATGTTCTCGCCGTGCCTCCGGGAAGCTGGCCGTGCACCACGGCTCGCTTGAGCCGTCTGCGCCTTCTTACCGGGACAAGCTCCCGCCCTGGCGCAACCTCGCGGCCGCGCCCGCGGTGCTTACAGTTCCTCGATCTTTGCGTTCTGCCGCAGCTTCTTATCGAGATCGGAGCGAAGCTGATCGGTCTTCTTCTGTTGCAGATCCTTGGCGAGTTGCACGCGGGCGTCTTCAAACTTTTCCACCCCGGCCATCGTGTGTACCTGCATCCGGACGATCGTGTACGCCTGGTCCAGCTGGATCAGATCGCTCACCTCGCCAGGCTTCATCTTCAGCAGCGGCCTGACCACCTGGATCGCCAGCTGATCCACCGGAACCGGCTTGTGCTGGCCCATCATCACCCGGTAATCGTCGTCAGAAATCTTTTCCGCCAGCAGTCCAAACTCCTCCGCGGAGTGGGTCGTCTTCGCCTGCCGCAGCGCCTCCTCGGCCCGCTTCCGGCCTTCCTTCAACTGATCGGCTGTCGCATTCGGCGGAGGCAGAATGGAAATGGTCTGAAACGTAAACGACTCCGGATGCTCGAAACGAGTCGGATTCTTGTCGAAGTACCCCCTCACCTCGGCCGGGGTCACCTGCCCCTTGGTCTCTACCTCGGACTTGAGAAGCTCTTCAATGAGCAGCGAGCGACGAATCTTGGCCGCGAGCAGCTTCTCTGACCCGTGAAACTCACCCTGAAGCAGCGCGGTGTACTCTTCCGGCGTCGAAAACTGCTTGCGGAAATCGGCTTCCGCCCGGCTCATCCGCGCCGCGGGTACCGCAAGGCCCCGCCGCTGTGCTTCCTGGTACACCAGCTCTTCAAAAATCAGCATCTTCAGCGCACCGGCGCGAATCTGCGGCGCCAGGTCTTTGGGCAGTCCGTTGTGCTGCCGCGCGTAGGGGAAGATCGAGTACTCTTCGCGCACCAGATCGCGGTCGGTCAGCACCGCGCCGTTGATCCGCACCACCGGCTTTCCCACCGGGGCCAGCGCGACCATCTGTGCTGCGGCCTGCCCGGACGGCGCAGGCGAAGGAGTGAAAACTGTCGGCGCGTGTGAGGCGACCTGGGCGCCGGCCGCGGCTAGGGCCAGCAGGGGAAGAGCGAAGGCTGCGCGTATGGGCTTCATGATTGTCATCCTGATTGAGGAAAAAAAGGGAAGGGACTTTGCGTCCCCTCCCCTTTTTGCTGGTACGGGTTTAGAACGTGGTCACTGCGGTGCCGCCGTTCATTTCGTTCGACTCGCCACCGTGGCACTGGCGGCAGAACTGCGCCGTCTGGTTGCTCTTCGCGGTTCCGCTCGCCGGGTTATAAGGCGCGCGGATAAAGAACATGGTCGCGTAGTTGCCGCTGGGCAGACCAGAGGTGGCGCCGTTGGTGACCTTGACCACGTTCATCAGGTGCTGGTTGTGGCAGCTGGTGCAGGTAACCACGGCGGTATTGTTGTAAGCCGAAAGGCTGACAAAGAAGCCGTAGTTCTGCACGAACGCGGCCGAGGCAGTGCCGGTCATGCTGATCTTGCCGTTGGTCTCGGTGCAATCCCAGTTGTACTGGCCGCCGCAGCTGACCGTGGCATTCAGGCCCACCGGGTGATCGTTCAGATAATTCCCCACCGTCGTGCCGTCGTTGCCAAGCAGCGTGGGAATCGCGTTCGAGGTGCCGTAGGTTGAGGGCAGCTTCTCATAAACCGCATTCTGCATCATCGCGCCCTGCGCGTAGTTGCCGTCATGGCAGCTCAGGCACATCAGCACGCCGGTCACATCCGGTGTTCCCGCAGCCAGGCTGGTCGGCAGGCTCTCTGCCGTGTTGCCGGCAAAGGTCAGGCTCTTGCCGTACAGGCTGCCCACATCCTCGCCCCACAGGGCCAGGCCGCCCGCGTTGGGGTCGGCAGTCTTGGCCACGCCGTTGCCGTAGGCGCCGCTGTGCGGTGCATGACAGGCCGCGCAGCCGCGTCCGTAATTCAGGTGAGCACCCAGGACGTCGGTCGAGGGCGCCGCGATCTGTGCCGCCGCAAATCCCGCGGCTGCCAGAAAGAACGTTGCGATGAAAAGATTGCGCTTCATGGTGGTGGAGCCTCCTAATGCTCGCTACCGCTGCTTGACTGGACCGTGACGGCGGCTTACTCGCCTCGTGCCGATTCAGTCTGCAGATGGATCGGGTGCTTGACTGCTGCCTTTGCCGCGGGATGCCGCGCTGCCTTGCCGCATCTCGAAATCGATTGCTGAAATAGAAAAGAACGTTTGAAATCCGAGCGCCCTGTATCCCCCCGCCCCTGCCCCAACGCCGCCTCAACGGTTGCGCTCTGGCCCAATGACGTTCGTACCGCGCCCCAGGGCGCTCCGTTTCCGGGTGTTTCGATCTTGAGCAGTCTCATCGGCTCCAACCGTCCCTTTCCCGGCTTCGGATCGGCCTTCTGCAAAGGTTCCGCAGGCACTCGGCTGATGTCGCCATAGTTTCAGGTAACGAATGTCACGTTCTGTGACGTTGCTCACAACAGGTGACTTGGAACGCAGACCATGTGATTCCCGTCACACCCCCGCGCCCGCCGCAGTGGTCCACTAAGGCAGTGGCGGCCGGGCTGGCCGCACGGCAGGGCGCATCCCTGGCTGCGATTCCAGTCCCCCTCCGCCGCGGGCCCACGTGCCGGCAGACGCGCACCCGCTCGCGACGCAGATCACACATTCAAGATCAGGGAGTGTACGAGATGGAGAGCGCACCAGGCCCCGCGACGAGCACCGGCCAGACCCTGCAGCCCGTGCAGGTCTACACCATGGCAGGCATCTGCCTGGCATTGGGCCTGGCCATCGGATACCTGCTCCTCGGCGCGCCGCAGCCCGCCTCGCCGGCCCGTACGGCAGCCTCGCAGTCCGCCCCCGCCGCCAGCGCCGCGCCCGCCGCCAATGGCATGCCCCAGCCTCCGCCCGGCCACGGCATGCATCCCGGGCACATGCCCACGCTCGATGACATGAAGCAGATGGCCGACAAACAGGCCGCGCCGCTGCTTGAAAAACTCAAGACCGATCCCAACAACAGCGCGCTGCTCATGCAGGTGGGCGCCATCTATCACGGCACTCACCAGTTCAAGCAAGCCGCCGTCTACTACGGCAAGGCTGTTAACGCCGACCCCCGGAATGTGGCCCTGCGCACCAAGCTGGCCTCCAGCCTCTACCGCAGCGGTGATGTGGACGCCGCCCTCGCCCAGCTCAAACAGGCCCTGCGCGACAATCCAACCGACCCCAACTGCCTCTTCGACCTCGGCCTCATCCGCCTCCAGGGCAAGCAGGACACCAGGGGCGCCGTCGCCGCCTGGCAGCAGTTGCTGAAGACCAATCCCCAGCTCAGCCAGGACCGCCGCGACGCCGTCGAGAAGCTCATGGCCAGCGCCCTCACCAGCCAGGCCGATCAATCCAGAGCCCAAGGAGCACCCAGCCATGACCAGCACAAATAAAACCGCGGGAATGGAGTGGACCGTCCAGCACGCGATTCTCTTCGCCGCCCTGTGTCTGGCCGCCGGCATCGTCGGCGGATGGGGCATCCGCGCCGCTCGCGGCCCCGTCGCAACCGCGCCGGTAGCCGCCGCGCCCACCTCCGCGCCCGCCGCGGCTCCCCCGGCCGCTGCGCAGCAGGTGCCTAACCCCGCGCAAATCAAGCAGATGGCCGACGAGCAGGCCGAGCCGCTGATCGAAAAGCTCGCTGCCAACCCCGGCAACGCCGAGCTGCTCACCAACATCGGCAATCTCTACTACGACGCGCATCAGTATCCCATCGCCGTCGACTACTACACCCGAGCCTTGAAGACCACGCCCGCCAACGCCGCCGTGCGCACCGACATGGCCACCGCCTACTGGTTCATGGGCAACGCCGACACCGCGCTCGCCGAGTTCAACAAGGCTCTCGCCTACGCCCCCGCCAATCCCAACACCCTCTTCAACCGCGGCCTGGTCCGCTGGCAGGGCAAAAAGGACGCCGCCGGCGCCATCGCCGATTGGGAGAAGCTGCTCGCCACCGACCCCAACTACGACGGCCGCGCCCAGGTCGAGCAGATGATGGCCGACGCCAGAAAGTACGCCGCCAACGCCGGTTCGCCCATCCGATGAAAAGTCGGGGCTGCGAGTGACTCCCCCGCTCTGCGAAAATAGACCTGCATGCTCTCACTCAACAACGCCGGCAAGCGCTTCGGCCCGCGGGTCCTGTTTCTTGAAGCCAGCTGGCTCATCCGCAGCAGGGAAAAGACCGCCCTGGTCGGCGCCAACGGTACCGGCAAATCGACCCTGATGAAGGTCCTCGCCGGCCTCGAGTCGCTCGATTACGGCTCCGTCCAGCAGACCCGCGGCATGAGCATCGGCTACCTCCCGCAAGAGGGGCTTTCGCTCACCGGCCGCAGCGTCTTCGAGGAGTGCCTCACCGTCTTCGACCAGCTCCGCGATATGGAAGCCGAGATCGAGCGCCTCGCCGGTCAGCTTGCCGTGCTCGAGCACGCCGGCGCGGAATACGAGTCCGCCGCCGAGCGCTTCTCGCTCCTCCAGGAGCGCTTCCACGCCCTCGACGGCTACGCGCTCGATGCCCAGGTCGGCGGCGTCCTCACCGGCCTCGGCTTCAGCAAGGCAGACTGGGCCCGCCAGACCGACGAGTTCTCCGGCGGCTGGCAGATGCGCATCGCGCTCGCCAAGCTCCTCCTCGCCAAGCCCAATCTTCTCCTCCTCGACGAGCCCACCAACCATCTCGACCTGGAGACCCGCAACTGGCTCGAGGACTATCTCAAGAGTTATCCCTTCGGCTACATCCTTATCTCCCACGACCGCTACTTTCTCGATGTAACCATCGACCGCACCGTGGAGATATGGAACAAGCGCCTCAACATCTATCAGGGTAACTACACAAAGTATCTTAGTCAGAAGGATGACCGCCGCACCCAGTTAGAAGCGGCCTATCGCAATCAGCGCATCCAGATTGAACATCTCGAGTCCTTCATCAACCGCTTCCGCGCCCAGGCCACCAAGGCCAAACAGGTACAAAGCCGCATCAAAGAGTTAGATAAGATCGAGCGCATTGAGATACCGGAAGAAGAGCCGGTCATCCACTTCAAGTTTCCCCAGCCCCCGCCCTCCGGCAGAACCGTCGTTGAGGCCATCGACTTATCCAAGAGTTATGGCTCCAAGCAAGTCCTCTCCGGCGTCAACTTCACCATCGAGCGCGGCGACCGCGTCGCTCTGGTCGGCGTCAACGGCGCCGGCAAGTCCACGTTGATTCGCCTCCTCACCGGCGACGAAGCCCCCACCGCCGGCCAGGTCAAGCTGGGCCACAACGTCGTCAGCGAGTACTTCGCGCAGGATCAGTACAAGGTTCTCAACGGCGAGTCGCGCATGCTCGACGACATCAGCCGCGCCGCCCTCAAGGTCCCCGAGCAGGAGCTGCGCTCCCTCCTCGGCTGCTTCCTCTTTCGCGGCGAAGACGTCTTCAAGCCCCTCGGCGTGCTCTCCGGCGGCGAGCGTAACCGCTACGCCCTCGCCCGCATTCTCGTCTCGCCCTCCAACTTCCTCCTTCTCGACGAGCCCACCAACCACCTCGACATGCGCGCCAAAGACGTCCTGCTTGAGGCCATCGCCGCCTTCTCCGGCACCGTCGTCTTCGTCTCCCACGACCGCTACTTCATCGATCGCCTCGCAACCCGCGTCCTTGAAGTCGAAGCCGGCACGGTGACCGCCCACGAAGGCAACTACGAGGACTACCTCCGCCGCAAAGCCATTGCAAGCGGCAGCCCTGTGGCGGAGCCTGCGCCGCACGATCTGCACAAAACGCCGGAAGCGCGCCCCGCCCCGCCATCGCGCGGCGACACCGCCCCCCACGCCCCCGCCGTTTCCAACACCATCGTCATTGAGGGCGGCCCCGACGACGCGGCCCGCAAGCGCCGCCTCAATCCCATCAAGCAGAAGCAGATGGAAGAGCGCTGTGCGTTCCTTGAAGAGGAAACCCCGCGCCTTGAGGCCGCCCTCGCCCACACCGAGCAGCAGCTCGGCCTCTTCGTCTCTATGGAGGAGACCCAGCGTCTCACCACCCTTGCCGGCGACCTGCGCGCCCAACTGGCCGCCCTCACCGCCGAGTGGGAAGAGCTCATGATGCAGCTCGAAGCCTGAGCGCATCAACTCGTCCCGGCTTCCGTCCTTCTTGACTCATGCTTCATGCCATCAAAACTCCCCGCCTTCGCCGTCGCGCCAGCCAGCCAAAGCCCGGCGTACAATCGTCGCAAGTCAGAACCCCCCTCGTCTGTTCCACAGGACGGCTGGCTGCAGACGGCAACCCTCAACGCACCTCCAAAGCGACCGATTGGAGACAATCATGATCTTTGGCAAAAAATCCGATTTGAAGAGCCATCTCTCCATGAAGAGACCTTCATGGACGCACAAAGTGGTCGCGCACAATGCCCTCGAACCCAACCAGAAGACGGACACCCAGCAGGCGTCCGCTCCGGAGAGCGAGCCTCCGCCGAACCCTGATCGGCAACAGCCCACGCAGCCCCGCTACTAGGGCCTGTTAACACTACCAGGGCGGATGGCGTTGCGAGCGAAAATCGGTTCAAGCGAGGCGGAATCCGACGGCTGTGGCCATTCCACAGCCGAGGATTTCAACGAAGCATGAACCGATTTTCACCGCAACCCGGGTCCCCGGCACGCGAACCTGGCGTGCTGGGGTGGAAGCCGAAGGGACGGGACCAATTTTCCCGATTTCGTTGTCGCTCGTCGCTTCAGTAACCGGCTACAGTGCGCTCCTCGCTCCTAGAACTCGGGAAAATTGCCTCCCGTCGCCACCGCCCTGGTAGTGTTAACAGGCCCTAACAAACGGCCCCGGCATGCTTCGCGCATGCCGGGGGTTTTCTGTCTTGTGCAAGCTCTCCGTTGCGCACCCTCGTCACGCCCCGGTAGCTTCTTGTCTTTCTCGCGTCCCAAGTCCAAAATTCACAACATAAAAAACACACTGTCATCCTGAACAAAGTGAAGGATCTGCGGCTGTTTTTTCGTCAGTCCTCCCGCCTTCAGCCCCGAACTCCTCAAGCCCCTTTGTTCAAAATTGATCATCCACCTCGCCACCCCGCCTGATGAACTGATAAGCAGAATCGCGGATCTCCGCATCCAAGCAATCAGGAAGGGGTAAGAAACCATGGCTGCAAAGAAAGTGAACAAACCGGCGGTCGCCATTGCGGATTTGATCAAGGCATTGAATGAGGATCTGGCCCGCGAATACCAGGCCATCATCGCCTACACCGTCTACAGCAGCGTCCTCACCGGCGCCAAGTGGATGAGCATCGCCGCCGAGCTCAAGCTCCACGCCGCCGAGGAGCTGCAACACGCCCTCATCATCGCCGACCAGGTCGACTACCTGGGCGGCACGCCCACCGCCACTCCCAAGGTCGTCAAGCTCTCCAAAAAGCCCGAAGACATGCTGCGCTTCGACCTCGACAACGAAACCGAGACCATCCAGAACTATCGCCAGCGCGTCAAACAGGCTGAAGCACTCGGCCACTACGCCCTCGCCGAGAAGCTCCGCCACATCATCGCCCAGGAGCAGGAGCACCAGCACGACCTGGCCACCGCCCTCGGCATCGACGTTCCCCGCGTCCTCCAAGGCGGCGCGTAAACGGAACGCGATCTATTCAGCGACACAAAAGAAACGGCTCCCAGTCTTGGGAGCCGTCCCCGGCCAGCGCGGGAAATTCGCCAAGCGAGTTAGAAGAGGAACGGCAGCGGGCTGATGCCCTCGATCTGCACCGCCTTCAGCTCGTTGGGGTCCAGTCCCAGCGCTTGCAGCACAGTGGGCGCCACCTGCTGGTTTAGCACGTAGGTCTTCACATGCTTGGCCGCAAACTCCGGCATGGAGACGAGCAGCGCCACGTGCGTATCATCCTCGTTCAGCCCGCCGTGCTCGGCAATCTTTGATCCGCCCGTGAAGATCACCCCCGTGTTCACCTTCAGAATGATGTCCGGCGTCCGCGCATCGGTCAGCGGGCTGTTGAATTTCTCCTTGAGTGCCGGTCCTGCAAAAATCTCCTGGATACCCAGCGTGGCCTGGTTCGCCGGCGTGCTCAGCTGTTGCGCAATCTCCGCCGCTTGCGAGGAGTCGTTCAGCCAAATCAACGACCCATCGTCGGAGATATCAAACGCCTCTCCGGAAGCGATCGTGTTGATGAGAGCTGCCGGCTGGCCGCCGCCAATGCCCACCCTCTTGGTCTGGTCGATCGGCGACTGCCCATGTTTCGCGCCCACAATGATCAGCGTCTCGTCATAAATGCCGGCTTTCTTCAGCGCGCTCACCATCGCTCCCAGTGAGCTGTCCACAAACTCCAGCTCGCTCAGCAACCCCGGTGAAGGGGTTCCAAGCACATCCACGTAGCCGTTGCCCGCCAGTTTCTCGCCCACGCTGACCGACTGAAAGTTGGTGCCAAACAGCGCCGGCACGGGCGCGCGCTTCGATCCATCGTGCGTATAGCCATTGATCTCATTGATCACTGCCTGCACGTGGGTCTGATCGTAGCACTGGATCACTTTCAGGTCGTTCGTCCAGCCATCGTCGGGAGTCGTGTCCGCCGCGGGCACCGGCGTGCAGCCGGGGAAGGGCAACGCAACCGGGATCGAGTTGATCTCCGGCCCATAAAAGTCATCCACGCCCTGGCCGCTCGGCCCATTCGTCCATTCATACGCTGGATGCTTGTCCGTCCACGCCGTGTACCCTCCGTGCGCCTTCACCACCTCAAAGATCGTGTTCACGCGCAGATACTGGTGCGGATACACCGGCGCGCAACCACGTTCCGGATCGCGCGGCAGAAAGTTCGGATCGATCGATCCATTCAGCTTGGTCAGGTCCTTGTCCACCGATTCGTCAAACTCCGTGATCGTGCCGATCTGCCCTGGGCACGGACCGCCCGGCGCGCCCACATACGCAATGTAGGGCGTCGTCTTCGCCGGTGGAGAGAGCTTGCGGTTATACGTCACGTCGTACCAGAACCCCGCCGTCGTCGGCGATCCGCCCGTCACCAGCGCGGAAAGTCCTGGGAACGAGTCCGAGGGCTGCGATGTCGCGGCGTTGTCGAACGTGACGCCATGCGAGCTCAGCTGTGCCAGCGTCGATTGCGGATGGCTGTTCACATAGTTCGTCAGGTCCAGAGCGTGCAAGCCGTCCACGCTGATCAGCAAAACGTGCTTCACCCTGTGCCTGGAACTGCTGTCCTCTGCCTGCAAACTCGCAGAGATGGATAGAACGATCGCAAGCAACGCCAAGCAGCGCGCAAAGACTCTCATGGTTTTAACTCCTCCGGGGGGAAATAGCCGTGCGGTGCCATTAGGCTGCCCCGAAGATGAAAACCCGATCACAGCAGG
>Ga0302190_10002674_pt1 | contig 11485 bp, 8 predicted proteins | sample II_Bog_E2_3_FD_198784 | JGI IMG/M metagenome (GOLD analysis project Ga0302190, IMG submission 198784) | Peat permafrost microbial communities from Stordalen Mire near Abisko, Sweden - II_Bog_E2_3 | ecosystem: Environmental > Terrestrial > Soil > Wetlands > Peat | place: Sweden: Abisko, Stordalen... | reverse complement strand
CTCTGCTTTCACTGCCGAGAGTTGCTCTCTGCTGCGTCCTCGTGGCTTGCGTCGTGATTCCTGCCTCATTCAGCAGTGCCCAGACCGTTCCGCCCTCCGCTGCTTCCCCCGATGTTTCCAAAATGGCCTTCATGAACCCGGCGCTGCCCACGGACCAGCGTGTGCAAGACCTGCTGAAGCGCATGACGCTGGAAGAAAAGCTGACGCAGATCGTCAACCAGTCCCGCGCCATTCCCCGGCTGGGCATTCCTGCCTACGAATGGTGGAGTGAAGGCCTGCACGGCATGCAGGCTCCCGGCACTACGGTGTTCCCTGAACCGGTCGGCCTGGGCGCTACGTTCGATTCACCGGCAATCCACGAGATGGCCGCGACCATCGGCATCGAAGCGCGCGTCAAGCACATGGTGGCGGGGCGAGCCGGCCACAGCGGCGTGTATGAGGGCCTTGACCTCTATGCGCCCAACATCAATATCTTCCGGGATCCCCGCTGGGGCCGCGGACAGGAAACCTACGGCGAAGATCCCTTCTTGACCGCGCGCATGGGCGTGGCCTATGTAAAAGGGCTGCAGGGCGACGACCCAAAATACTATCTCGCCATTTCCACGCCCAAGCACTATGCCGTGCACAGCGGGCCGGAGTCCACCCGGCATACATCTGACGTAAAAATCAGCAAGCACGATGAGCTGGACACCTATCTGCCGGCGTTCCGCGCCGCCATCGTCGAGGGCAAGGCGGATGCCATCATGTGCGCCTACAACCGCATCAACGGGCAGCCGGCCTGCGCAAACGAGTTTCTGCTCAACGATCAGTTGCGCAACAAATGGGGCTTCAAAGGGTACGTCGTCTCCGATCTCGGGGCAATCACCGATATCTTCCAGGGACACCATTACAAGGCAACCTATGCCGAAGCGGGCGCCGAAGCCTTCAAGCACGGCGTGGACATGGAACTCATCGACATGTTCGACAAGATTCCCGACGACCGCGACTACAAGGCCTACCGCGACGCCCTGAATCAGGGACTGCTCAAGGAGAGCGACATCGATGTCGCGCTGGGCCGCCTGCTCACGGCGCGCATGAGACTGGGCATGTTTGACCCGCCGGAGATGATTCCCTACAGCAAGATTGACGAGAAGGAGCTTGATTCGCCGGCGCATCGCGCCCTGGCCCGCAAACTGGCCAACGAGTCAATGGTCCTGCTCAAGAATGACGGCATCCTGCCGCTCAGGAATCCGGCCCTGAAGATTGCTGTGGTTGGGCCGCTTGCCGATCAGACCAAAGTCCTGCTGGGCAATTACAGCGGCATTCCGACCCGGTCGGTCAGTGTTCTTGAGGGCCTGAAGGCCGAGTTTCCGTCCGCGCAGATTACCTATGTTCCGGGTACGCAATTCCTCCGGGTGACCGGAACTCCGGTTCCCGCGGAGCTGTTGACCACGCCAGACGGCAAGCCCGGCCTTCAAGCCGTGTACATCACCGGCGGCATCACGGACCTCATGGTCGGCAAGGTTACCGTGCTGACCTCTCGTCTTGAACCGACCGTCCGCTTCTCTGTCGCTGATCTACCCAAAGAGACCAAGGGAGCCGACCGCGTTGTCGTTCAGTGGAGCGGCTCTCTTACGCCGCAGGACACGGGCGATTACAACTTCGGAGTCGTGGCCGACGGCATTAGCATAGTCTCCCTGGACGGAAAGCCGGTCGCTATGGCCTACGAGACCCATGGGGCGGAGATCAAGACGGGACGAGTCCACCTGGAGAAGGGCAAGAAGGCGGACCTGAAGGTCATGTATTCGCCGATGGATCTGGCCAAGGGCACGGTTCAACTGATCTGGTCCCCGGTCAACCTGAAGCCGTCTCCTGAAGTTGCCGAGGCCGCCAAAAATGCCGACGTCGTGGTTGCCGTTGTGGGAATTACCAGCGAACTCGAAGGCGAGGAGATGCTGATCTCTGAGGAGGGCTTCAAGGGCGGCGATCGCACCAGCCTCGACCTGCCTAAACCCGAGCAGTATCTGCTGGAATCCGCAGCCTCCGCGGGCAAGCCGATGGTGGTCGTGCTCATGAACGGCAGTGCTCTCGGTGTGAACTGGGCCAGCCAGCACGCCAATGCAATTGTTGAAGCCTGGTACCCCGGCGAGGAGGGCGGCGCGGCAGTGGCAGAAACCCTCAGTGGCAAAAACAATCCCGCCGGGCGCTTGCCGGTTACTTTCTACAAGGGCGTTGACCAGCTGCCCGCCTTTGAAAACTACGCGATGAAGGGCCGCACCTATCGCTACTTTGAGGGCACCCCGCTTTATCCGTTCGGCTACGGGCTCAGTTATACAAACTTTGCCTACAGTGGCTTGAAGCTGCCCGAGGGTCCGGTCAAGGCCGGCGATCCGGTGGAGGCTGCGGTGACTGTGACCAATGCCGGCAAGGTGGCTGGCGATGAAGTGGTGCAGCTTTACCTGAGCTTCCCCGATGTTGCCGGCGCGCCGCTCAAGGCTTTGCGGGGATTCAAGCGCATTCACCTGGATCCGGGCGCGAGCCAGGTGGTGCACTTTGACCTGAGTCAAAGAGATCTCAGCATCATTGCGGAAAACGGGGATCCGACAATTGCCGCCGGCAGCTATCAGGTATCCGTCGGCGGAGGCCAGCCCAAAACGCAGGCTTTCACTGTGAGCGGAAAGTTCTCTGTGGCCGGCAGCCTCAAGCTTCCGGAATAGCGGCGGCTGAGATCCGAGCAGGTCTCCGAGTGCTTAAGTTCTATCAACTCTGAGTGCCCAGGTCCCGATTTTGGGACCTGGGAAAGCCTGAGCTCACGGTGCAAAATAGTCCGGCCAGAGAGCTAGTAGCCAACCGAGAAGCGGCCGCGTTCGTGGGCCGGCTTTTCCAGCTCGTCCACCAGCGCGATGGCATAGTCTTCCATCGAGATGCGGCTCTCGCCCTTGGCGTCAGAAACGAGATCGTTCGTGCCCAGGCGAAATTTGCCGGTGCGCGTTCCCGGCGCAAAGAACGCCGCCGGACTCAGGTAGGTCCAGTTGATATCCGAGGCCTGCAACAGCTTGAGTGACTTGGCGGCCGAGGTGGCAATGGGAATCCACTCTGCCGGCAGATGGCCCGACGCCAGCAGCGAAACGCCCGGCGCAACTTCAAGTGAGCCCGCACCGCCCACCACAAGCAGACGGATATTCCCTGCCTTCTTGACCGCGGCAATCTGCCGCTCGGTCACGCCGATCAGGGCGTCGGTGTCGTCCTGCGGCGGCGCATAGGCGCTGATCACTGCATCGGCTCCGGCGATGATCGAGGAGATGGTGTCCACATTGCTGAGATCGTCCTGCCTGGCCTTCAGCGTGGCGGGAAGCTTGGCAATGTTGCGCGCTACGGCGGTCACGCTGTGTCCGCGCGACTGAAGTTCGGTGAGCAGGCGGCTGCCGGCCCTGCCGGTGGCGCCATAGAGGACAACGTTCATGGGGTAAATCTCCTTTGGGAGTGCTGCTGGAGAATTGGATGCGGCGAACCCCGTGACCGCTTCAGCGCGCTGCCGCGGCGATTGCCGGGTCGGCCCCGCCCGCTCCCATCAGCACCAGCGAACGCTGCGCAAAGGGCGAGTAGACCAGAAGCGTGGCGCATGCCAGCGCCAGTCCGTAATTCATGTGGTGCAGCAGCAGGAAGGGCGCCAGCGCCCAAAGCTCGTCGAGCGCGAGCAGAAGCGGCCAGATCTTGAGGAAGTTTCTTCGCGCATGGGGCGCATGGAAGAGCGCCGCGCAAAGCACGAAGGCCCGCACCGGAATCAGGATCGCGGCCGTCACGATCATCAGCGTCAGCGCCTGGGTTGCTTTGGGCAGCGGCGAAAAGAGCTCTTCAATCTCCGCCAGATTGGCCAGCGCCCCCACATAGAAGCCCACGTACATGAGCTGCAGCAGAACAAAGAGCGTTTGCACAACGCGATACGAGGCCTTCGGCAGCTCCTGCGGGGTGGCCAGAATGCGGTTGCGCAGACTGCTCTCTGGCTCTGGCTGAACTGGACTTTGCTCTTCCAGTTCCGCTGCCTGCTTCTCGGCGGTTGGAGAAGGGGAATCGGACGCCGGAGTGGACGAATCTTCACGAAGGTCAATCCGTTCCACAGGAGCGACGAAGCGGTAGCCGCGGCGGGCCAGGGTCACAACGAATCTGGGATTGCTGGCCTTGTCGCCGAGGGCTTCGCGGATGCGATTGACCGCCGAGTTCACGCCGTGCTCGTAGTCGACAAACGTCCCGTCCGGCCACAGCTCCCGCGAGATTTCCTCTCGTGTCAGCAATTCGCCGGGCCGCTCCAAAAGCAGCAGCAGCACCTGAAACGGCTGGGCGTTGAGCTTGATGCGAATGCCCTGACGGCGAAGCTCTCCCGTAGTGGCGTCCGCTTCAAAGGCTCCGAAGCGGTAGCGCCGGGCTGGCCGCACATCCGTTCTGTCATCCGTCATGATTGCTGTCCAGTGTATCCGATTGCGAATGCATTTCCACGCCGTCGCGCAAGGGATAACTTTCTCCAAGTCTAACTACCGCAGCCGCTTGCACAGTGAGAAACATTCTTGCCCAGGTGACATTCCGTGCATTGCCTTCGCGGCCGGCTCCGCGTAAGGTGCGATTCATGAAGCAACACCGGCTTACAATTTCGCAAATGTTTTTCAGCCTCCGCAGGCTGGTCTGTTTGTTGGCCCTGACTGCCATTCCCACTTATGTTGTGGCGGCGCCCTCGCCCACGGCGGTTGCGGCGTTCAACTCCTATATCGGGGCGGTTGAGTCGCGGCTGGCACAGCAGCATCGGGGACAGAATTCCGTTCTTGCTCCGCTGTCTTCCGCTGCACAAAGCGAGGCTCGGCTGCGCCGCGGAGAGTTGATCGTGGAGCAGCTCACGCCTGCCACCGGCGCGGTTGCCTCCGGAGCCATGCTGCACCACTGGCGCGGCACCGCGTTTGCCGCCGGAGCCAAGGCGGCGGATTTTGAGCGGCTGATGAAAGACTTCAACGACTATCCGCGGCACTTTGCTCCGCAGGTGATCCAGGCCAAAGTCCTGGCGCAACAGGGAGATCGTCTTCAGGCCGTGATGCGGGTTCGCCAGCGGCACGTCATTACGGTCGTGATGGATACCGCGTATGACGTCACCTTTGCGCGGGCAGATTCGGCACCGGGCGCGCACCGCGGATACAGCATCTCGCGCAGCACCAGCGTTTCCGAAATCGACGCACCCGGCACCAGCAGCGAGCACGCGCTCGACGCCAGCCACGAGCACGGCTTTTTGTGGCGGCTGAATACCTACTGGAGCTACGAGGAGCGGGACGGCGGGCTCTACATGCAGATCGAGTCGGTCTCGCTCACGCGCTCCATTCCTGCCGGCCTGGGCTGGGCCATTGGGCCGTTTGTCGAGAGCGTTCCGCGCGAGTCGCTGGAGTTTACCTTGCGCGCCACTTGCAACGCACTGCGCCGGTAGTTCGATGCCGCGCCGGATCGCGCACAGCGAGCCGCAACCAGAAAGGACACGAAGATGAGTACTTCCTCCGCCGCAATCAAGAACGAAGTGGCCTTTGCACCGGCGCGCCGAGTCAATCTGTCGCTGACAGCCTCCGCCGAGAAGCGCGCCCTGCTGTGGATGGCCGAGCGCGCTCCTGCGTGGCTCACCTCGGACCAGCTCACGCTGCTCGGCCTAGGCGCGCAGATTGGCGCGGGGGTCTTCTATGCCATGTCGCGCTTCAACCGCTACGCCCTGTTGCTGGTGATTCTGTGCCTGGCGCTCAACTGGTTCGGCGACAGCATGGATGGAACCTTGGCCCGGGTGCGCCGCCAACAGCGTCCGCGCTATGGCTTCTATGTGGATCACATGGTGGACATCTTTGGATCGGTAGCGCTGATGTGCGGCCTGGGCTGCTCCGGATTTCTGCACTGGCAGACGGCCATTGCGATGCTCATCGCGTTTCTGCTGCTCTCCAGCGAGAGCTACCTTGCCACATATACCCTGTCCTGTTTCCAGCTATCGCAAGGCATCTTCGGCCCCACGGAGATTCGCATTCTGCTCGTCATCGGCAACCTGGCGCTACTGCATAGCCCCTACTCCACGCTGTTCGGGCACCGGATGCTGCTCTTCGACCTGGGAGGCGCAATCGCCGCGGTTTGCATGTTCGCCATGGCGCTGGCCGTCACCCTGCGCCACACGGTACAGCTCTACCGGCAGGAGCCGCTGCCATGAACACGCTCATCCGCTGGGGCAAGTTCAACCTGGTGGGAGCCATCGGCATGGTGGTGCAGCTTGCCGCGCTCGCGCTCCTCAACCGCTGGACGGCGGGCCACTATCTTATTGCCTCAGCCGCGGCCATTGAGATCACGCTGCTGCACAATTTTGTATGGCATCTGCACTACACCTGGCGCGACCGCCGCGACCGCTCCGCGCTGCTGGCTCAACTGGTGCGGTTTCATCTTTCCAATGGGCTGGTTTCCATGGTGGGGAATCTTGCCCTGATGCGCATCCTGGTGCAGCAGGCGCACCTGCCCTTGCTCGTCTCCAACTGCATCGCGATTCTGTGCTGCTCAGTCGTCAACTTCTGCCTGGGAGATCGCTGGTCCTTCGCGCCGAATGCGCAGGCAATGCAAAGCTAGGCTCCGCTAACGACTCCAGCTTGCGCAGAGACTCCGCGTCCAGACGGATCGCCTCGATAGGGTCGATGTCAAACTCCTCCTGCTCGATGAAGGCATGTTTCATTGCCGTGGCGGCGTGCAGAATCGGCTTGTAGTCCACCACACCGCGGCCCATCACCGTCGAGTGGAATTCCCCATTGGCGCCCTTCACCATATCCTTCACGTGCAGCAGCGGAAACCGCTCCGGTGTCTTGCTCAGGTAGTCCACCGGGTTACGTCCGGCAGCAGCAACCCACCCGCAATCCAGCTCGAACGTCACCAGCTTGGGATCGGTCTTCCGCAGCAGCTCGTCGTAGAAAACCACGTCGCCTTCCGAGCCAAATTCCGGCCTGTGGTTGTGGTAGCCGAAGATCATGCCGGCGGCCTTCACCTTTTCACCAATGCGGTTGAGCACGCCCGCCGCCCAGCGCCAGTCGTCCAGGTTCAGCGGCCCCTTTTCCGTGGGGTCGCGATGCATGGGCCAAGGGCAAACAATGTAGTCCAGGCCCAGCTGGTTGCCATACTCAATGAGCATGTCGAGCCGCTGCACCAGTTCTTCCATGGTGTGGTGCGTGCTCACGCAGCGCAGCCCGGCGCGGTCCATGGCGGCGCGGAACTCCTTCGCCGACATGCCGTAGTAGCCCGCAGCCTCTACCTCTGTGTAGCCCGCCGCGCTCACCTTGCGCAGAGTCCCATCAAAGTCCTTGGGCAGCAAATCCCGCACGCTGTAGAGTTGCAGCCCGATGGGCGTCTTTAGCGGCTTGGCGGCCAGCCGCGCAACGCCAACACTCGCCGCCATCGCGCCCGCACTCAGGCGCACAAAATCCCGCCGCGTCATGCAAGATCGTTTCACTTGAGCTCTCCCTCGCGTTCAGAATTCTCGCTCTTCCGCCGCTGCCGTGTCCAATGTCCATGCAATATGGATAGGATGATCTGTCCCTGTTTGACGCGCTACAGAACCCGTTCTCTCTACCGAGGCGAAATGAATTCAACTCGCACTTGTTGCAGCGACCGCGCAACCCTCCTCCGCTTCGGCCTGTTTCTGTTGTTGCTCGCGTCTGCCTGCTGCGTGGCGCGCGCCGCGGTGCCGGCCAAGCCGGACTTCGGCCCCAACGTCTTCATCTTCTCCCCCTCCATGCCGCCCACAGAAATCCAAGCGCAGATCGACACGGTCTATGCCGTCGAGCGCGCCAACGAGTTCGGCCCCGAGCGCAACGCCTTCCTCTTTCTGCCCGGCGATTATCGCGTCGACGTCCCGGTAGGCTTCTACACTCAGGTGCTGGGTCTGGGACAAGCGCCAGACAGCGTCCACATCGCCGGCAACGTGCACGCCGATGCCAGTCGGCCCCGCAACAACGCCACCTGCACCTTCTGGCGCGCCGCAGAGGGTTTCTCGGTCAGCCCCACCGGCGGGACCATGCAATGGGCCGTCTCGCAGGCCGTTCCCTTCCGCCGCATGCACGTCGTGGGCAACATGGTGCTCCACCAGAACAGCGGCTGGGCCAGCGGCGGCTGGATGTCCGACTCGCTCATCGACGGCAACGTGGACTCTGGCCCGCAGCAGCAATGGATCAGCCGCAATAGCGAGTGGGGCAGTTGGACTGGCGCCAACTGGAACATGGTTTTTGTTGGCGTCCCCCATCCTCCCCAAGGCGAGTGGCCCACGCCGCCTTACACCAAGGTCGCCCAGACGCCTATCATCCGCGAAAAGCCTTTCCTTCAAGTCGACGCGCAAGGCCGGTCCAGCGTCCGCATTCCTTCGCTGGTTGCGGACAGTGTAGGCATCAGCTGGCGCGCCGGGTCCACGCCTGGAAAGTCCCTTCCGCTGAGCCGCTTCTACCTGGCCCACCCCGGCAGGGATTCCGCGGCCACGCTCAACGCGCAACTCGCGCAGGGCAAGAATTTGCTCTTTACGCCCGGCATTTATGACCTGTCGGAAGCCCTCCGCGTCACCCGCTCTAACACCGTAGTCCTAGGCCTGGGCTTTGCCACCTTGCGCCCTGTCAACGGCACTGCCGCCCTCACCACAGCCGACGTGGACGGCGTAATTCTGGCCGGCCTGCTCATCGACGCCGGCCCCCTCAGCTCTACCGTGCTTGTTGAGATCGGTCCCGAAGGCAGCCATGCGAGCCACGCCAAGAATCCCATCTCGCTGCACGACATCTTCTTCTGCGTCGGTGGCGCAAGCGCAGGCCGCGCCGTGGTCAATCTCCGCATCAACGCGAATGACACCCTCGTCGATCACACCTGGATTTGGCGCGCCGATCACGGCGTAGGCGTGGGCTGGGACCAGAACACCAGCGCCAACGGACTGGTGGTCAACGGCAACCACGTCACCATCTACGGCTTGTTCGTGGAGCATCACCAGCAGTTTCAGGTGCTGTGGAACGGCAATGCCGGCCGCACCTACTTCTATCAATCCGAAATTCCCTACGATCCGCCGAACCAGCAAAGCTACACCGGCGGACCGGGAGTGAACGGCTGGGCCTCCTACAAAGTAGCCGACCAGGTTACCGAGCACGAAGCCTGGGGCCTGGGCGTCTACTCGGTCTTCCGCCACCCCAACGTCGTGCTCAGCCGCGCCATTGAAGTCCCGAATGTGCCGGGTGTCCGGTTCCACCACATGATCACCGTCGCCCTGGACAACAAGGGCGAGATCAGCAACGTCATCAACGGCACTGGCGGCCCCACCTCCACCAAGCCGCGCGCTACCCCCAAGGTTACGGACTTCCCTTAGGCTGGTCGCCCTTCCTCTGGAAAGTTGGCCCCGCCGCAGGCGGCACAGGGACCGATTTTGGACCCTGGAATTGGTTCATGTTCCCACCTGGATAACATCCGCGAGGGAATCATGGGACAATGGTTGAGTAAACATCATGACCAACGACAACCTTCCAGAGTCCCTGCCCATCGTCGAAAACCCCTCCGAAGCCGCCCCAGAGCCCGTCGAGGAGTCCACCGAGTCCTTTGCCGATATGCTTTCCGCCTTTGAGAGCAGCCACTCTCATCGCTCCGAAGCTGGCTCCAAGCAGTTGCAGGGAACGGTCGTTTCCGTTTCCGCCGACCAGGTTTTCCTCGATATCGGCTACAAGGCCGAGGGCGTTCTGCCCCGCTCAGCCTTTGAAAACAATGCCGATGGCGTCGAGCCGGGCCAGAACTTCCCGGTCTCCGTCACCGGCCGCAACGAGGAGCACTACTACGTGCTCACCCGCTTCAAGGTGGCCCAGCCGCGCGACTGGTCGGCCCTGGAAGCAGCATTCGCCGACAAGACAGCCGTGGTCGGCACCGTCACGGAAGTCATCAAGGGCGGCCTCAGCGTGGATGTAGGCGTTCGCGCCTTCATGCCTGCCAGCCGCAGCGGCACGCGCGATGCGGAAGAGCTGGCCAAGCTGGTCGGCACGGAGATCACCTGCCGCATCACCAAGCTCGACGTTACTGATGAAGATGTGGTCGTCGATCGCCGCGTGGTTCTGGAAGAGCAGGCGCGCGAGGCGCAGGCCGGCCGCTTTGCCGCCATGAAAGACGGCGACATCGTTACCGGCACGGTCCGCAGCCTCGTTCCCTATGGCGCATTCATTGATATCGGCGGCGTGGACGGCCTGCTGCACATCAGCGACATGGCGCACAGCCGCGTGGCCAAGGCCGAAGACGTGGTCACCGTGGGCCAGGAACTCCAGGTCAAGATCCTCAAAATCGACCCGGAGACCAAAAAGATTTCGCTGGGCCTCAAGCAGCTTCAGGCTGAACCGTGGGAAACGGTCCCCGGCCGCCTCGTCGCCGGGCAGCGCATCACCGGCACCGTCACCCGCCTCACCGACTTCGGTGCATTTGTCGAGATCGAGCCCGGCCTGGAAGGCCTCATTCACATCTCGGAAATGTCCTGGGGCAAGAAGGTCAATCATCCCAGCGACATCCTCAAGCAGGGCGACACGGTGGACACCATCATTCTCGGCATCAAGCCCGAGGAGCGCCGCATCTCGCTCGGCCTCAAGCAGACCCTGGCCGATCCCTGGGCCGACATTCAGCTCAAGTTCCCGGTCGGCTCGCAGATTGAGGGCCCCGTCACCAAGCTGATGAACTTCGGCGCATTTGTCGAGCTGGCCGACGGCATCGAAGGCCTGGTCCACGTCAGCGAGATCAGCGCCGACAAGCGCGTAGCGCATCCGTCGGATGAATTGAGGGTGGGTCAGAAGGTCAAGGCGCAAATCCTGGCCATCGACACCGACAAGCACCAGATCAAGCTGAGCATGAAGCAGCTCATCCCCACCGACATCGACGAGTACATCGCCGAGCACAAGGCAGGGGACGTGGTCACCGGCCGCGTGATCGAGCAGTTGCCGAACTTCACCATCGTCGAACTGGGCGAAGGCATCCGTTCCACCTGCCCCAATGCAGCCGCTCCGGCCGCTGCCAAGCCAGCCAAGGAAGCGACGAAAGCCGCCGGCAAGGTAGATCTTTCCAACCTCTCGTCGATGCTCAAGGACCGCTGGAAGGGCAACACAGTAGCCGCCAGCGCCCAACCCGAGCCTTTGGGCGAAGGCCAGATCCGCAGCTTCAAGATCGTGAAACTCGATCCCGAAACCAAGAAGATCGAAGTGGAGCTGGCGTAACTGCCGGCTCCGCCAAGAACCCAGATAGCCCCAGGTCTCACTTCCGAGTCCCGGAAAGACAAAAACCCGGCCATGAGCCGGGTTTTCATTTCTGGAAGTAAAAACCGACTCCGCTCCCGGCCCGGCCCGTCCAGGGCGCGGAACAGAAAGCACACGCAGTCTTTTCCAATCCAGAAATGAGCCTGAAGGGCGGGTTTGAGGCGGGCAGCTTCAGAAGGCTCCTTTGCGGGGATTTTCTCACATGCTTCTCGTCGTAGTCG
>Ga0302190_10002666_pt1 | contig 11506 bp, 8 predicted proteins | sample II_Bog_E2_3_FD_198784 | JGI IMG/M metagenome (GOLD analysis project Ga0302190, IMG submission 198784) | Peat permafrost microbial communities from Stordalen Mire near Abisko, Sweden - II_Bog_E2_3 | ecosystem: Environmental > Terrestrial > Soil > Wetlands > Peat | place: Sweden: Abisko, Stordalen... | reverse complement strand
CCGTTGGGGTTGACGGTGAAGATTATTCGGGCGCGTCGCGATTTTCGTTGGTGTCCGGCAAGAGCGCATGCTGACGTTTATCCTGCATGGCCTGGTAGCCGCGCTCGGTGACTACGAGTGTCTCTGCCAGGCGGTCCTGTGCGCATCGGCGATAGGGGTGGATGAAGAACTGGATGAAGCCGAAGCCGCCTTCCAGCGCGGCCGCACCATAGCCTAGCGCGCGCTCGACCGAGTGCCAGAAACTGAGGTGACGGTGCACGATGGAGACAACGCGAATGTGCATCAGGCGTTTGCCCGGGGTTCGGCCCTTGCCCTTCCACAGCAGAATGCCGAAGTAGAGGATCGACACCAGAACGTCGGCGACGTCCTTGATGACTTCGCCGCCCCTGCTTTGCTCGTCAACGTGGAGGGTCTTCACATTCAGATGGCCTCCGGCTGTGACTTGGGGCTGGTTCACTAATTTCGCCGCCGGAAACATGTGTGCAATCTGTTCCGTCGACTTGCCGTGCCGCTGCATGTAGGAGGAGAAGCCCGCTACAACCGCGGTCAGAAGGGCACTCAATACGATGGCTACGATCGTCCAGTCGATGAGGAAGGCGAAGGCTCTGCTCCAGAAGGAGGCCAGCTCGATGCCGTCGAGTTCTTCCAGCCACTCGGTTTCTCGGGCAGAGAAGTTGCGCATAGGAACAGTGTATTTCGAACGAATACTTCAGGACTTATGTACGGTGGCGGGGGGCGGAGGAGGAGATCCGGCCGCAAGCCTGTATATCACTGAAGACCCGCATCAGGTTCCCGCCGAGAATCTTGTGCAGGTCGTCCGCCGAATACCCGCGGGCCAGTAGTGCAGCGGTGATCTTTGGCAGGTCGGCGGCGGAGTCGATGCCCTCGGGCAGGGCCGAGATGCCGTCGAAGTCGCTCCCGATGCCGACGTGGTCGATGCCCGCGACGCGAAGGATGTGTTCGAACTGCTCGATCAGCGACTCGAACGGCGGGCGAGGCAGGCGAGCGGCAAACTCGCGGTCGATCTGGTTGGAGGACGCGAATGGCACAGGCTCATTCCGCGCGGCATACTCGGCGGCAAGGGCAGCGTGTGCGGCGGAGCGTTCGGCCTTGATGGTGAGCACGGCTTGGCGGTACTCTTCGTCGACGAACGCCGCGTAGAAGTTGACCATGCAGACGCCGCCGTTCGCAGCCAGCGCGCGGAGCTGGTCGTCGGTGAGGTTGCGCGGCGAGTTGCACAGCGCCCGCGCGCAGGAGTGGGAGGCGATCACAGGCGTCCGCGTTGCGGCCAGAACGTCGGCAAAGGTCTGGTCGGAGACGTGGGAGACGTCGATCATCATGCCGAGCCGGTTCATCTCGGCGACGACTTCGCTGCCGAAGTTGGTCAGCCCGCGCGGAAGCGGGTCGCCTTCGGGTCGCAGGTCGCCGGAGGACTCGGCCCAGTCGTTGGAGTTGGCCCAGGTGAGCGTCATATAGCGCACGCCAAGCCGGTAGTAGATGCGCAGCAGCGCGAGCGAGTTCTCGATCGCGTGGCCGCCTTCAATGCCCATGAGCACGGCGAACCTGCCCGCCTCGCGGGCCGCGAGAATCTCCGCCGGAGAGGTGCAGAGCGCCAGTTCCGCAGGATGGCGGCGAACCTGCTCCAGAACGCCGTCGATGAGTGCCAGCGTCCGGTGCGCGAAGCGGCCCTTCCAGGCAGCTGGTTCCGGCCAGATGGCGAAGAACTCCGCGGCCAGGTTGCCGCTGCGTGCGGTGGTGAGGTTCAGGTGGCCGGAGCCGAGTTCGGAGACGAAGTCCCAGCGCTCGTCCACAAAGCGCTGGGGGGTGTCGGCGTGGGTATCGATGAGGAGTGCGGAGGCGTGGACAGAGGCGGGATCGGGAGTGTTCGGCATCGCAGCATCCAGTTTAGCTGCCCGCAAAGCCTGGTGCAGCTGTGAGTTATGGCGGTGGAGTCCCGACGCCCAAGAGCGGGCAACCTGCGGAGGGTGGATTGGCTCCTATGATGCAGAGGTGACCCATGGAACAGGACCTGAAAACAAGCAAGACCGCAGCACGGCCGTCGCACGTTGCGGTGGAGGAGGAACGAACGGGCGGGACGGAAGAGCAAAAGATCGACCGGGCTGCCATGAAGTCTGCCAAGCGGGCTGAGAACCGGATTGCGAGCAACGAAGAGCGGATTCCGGGGAGCACGATCTTCTCGAAATAGTGGAGCTTGTAAAGCTGGCCCTGCTCTTCGCCGGGCGAGGCCAGTTTGCGCCCAGGCGGCGCGGGTGGTCGGACTGGAGCGATGGTGCGTGCGGGACTTCTTTACAATCGTTAGATATGTCAGAGCAAGCACGCAGCACAAGCGATGGGCAGCAGCGGTACAGCCCGGCGGAGATTGAACCCAAGTGGCAGGCACGGTGGGATGCAGAGGATCGGCTGTATGCGGCCGATGCGCACGACGCAGGGAAGCCGAAGTTTTATTGCCTGGAGATGCTGCCGTATCCCAGCGGCCAGTTGCACATGGGGCATGTGCGCAACTACGCGATCGGCGATGCGCTGGCGCGATTCATGTGGATGCGCGGATACAACGTGCTCCATCCCATGGGGTGGGATGCGTTTGGGTTGCCGGCTGAAAATGCCGCGCTGAAAAACAACACTCCGCCGCGCGAGTGGACGCTGGCGAACATTGCGGCAATGCGCAAGCAGATGCGGCGGATGGGGCTGAGCTACGACTGGGCGACGGAAGTAACGACCTGCTTGCCGGATTACTACCGCTGGAACCAATGGTTCTTTTTGAAGATGTACGAGAAGGGTTTGGCGTACCGCAAGAAGAGCAAGGTGAATTGGTGCCCGGAGTGCCAGACGGTGCTGGCGAATGAGCAGGTGATCGACGGCAGGTGCTGGCGGCATGAAGACACGCTGGTGGAGCAGCGCGACCTGACGCAGTGGTTCCTGCGGATTACGAGGTATGCGGACGAGCTGCTGAGCGGGCTGGACAAGCTGGAGGGTTGGCCGGAGAAGGTCCGCACGATGCAGCGGAACTGGATTGGGCGGAGTGAAGGGACGCTGGTGGATTTCGCCGTCGCGGGCGGCACGGAAAAGATCACGGTGTTCACGACGCGGGTGGATACGATCTTTGGCGCGACCAGCGTGCAGTTGGCGCCGGAGCATCCCGTGGCGAAGAGCTTTGCGGCGTGCGATGCGGTGCTGACGGGACAGATTGAGGAGATGCTGGCGCAGCAGAAGGCGGCGCGCGAGGCGGGTGACCTGGGAGCGATTGAGAAGCACGGCGTGGATACGGGCCGGTTTGCGGTGAATCCGTATAACGGCGAGCAGGTGCCGATCTGGGTGGCGAACTATATCCTGGCGGATTACGGCACGGGCGCGATTATGAGTGTGCCTGCGCATGATGAGCGGGACTTTGAGTTTGCGGGGAAGTATGGGCTGCCGGTGCGACGGGTGATTGTGCCTTGTGCTGGAGTCGGCCAAGAGCAAAATGCGGGGATTCTTCGCTCCGCTCAGAATGACAATGCTTCTAGCGTCGACGGCGCGGAGCAACTGCCGTATACGGTGGAAGACGATTCTGTGCTGGTGGACTCCGGGCAATGGACGGGAGAGAGCTGCGAGGAAGCGCAGCGGACGATGGCTGCGTTTGCGGCGGCAAATGGATTTGGAACGGCGACGGTTACATATCGGCTGAAGGACTGGGGCGTGAGCCGGCAACGGTATTGGGGCACGCCGATTCCGATGGTGTATTGCGAGAATGGGCACGCGGGTAGCGACAGCGGCCCAGCGGTCGAGGCGGGCGGCGTGGTTCCGCTGCCCGAGAGTGCGCTGCCGGTGGTGCTGCCGGCGCAGGTGGAGATTACGCAGCAGGGCGGGTCGCCGCTGGGGCGGGTGGCGGATTTTGTGAATACGACCTGCCCGGTGTGTGGTGGGCCGGCACGGCGCGAGACCGACACGATGGATACGTTCGTGGATTCGAGCTGGTACTTCTACCGGTATACGGATGCGAAGAATGCGGCGGCGCCGTTCGACTCGGAGAAGGCGAACTACTGGTTCCCGATTGACCAGTACATTGGCGGGGTGGAGCACGCGATTCTGCATTTGATCTACTCGCGGTTCTGGACCAAGGTGATGCGGGATTTGGGGATGATCGCGAACGATGAGCCTGCGGCGCGGCTGTTTACGCAGGGAATGGTGATCAAGGACGGCGCGAAGATGTCGAAGTCGAAGGGCAACGTGGTGTCGCCCGACTTGATGATTGAGCGCTATGGGGCGGACGCGACGCGGATGTATGCGCTGTTTGCCGCGCCTCCGGACCGCGACCTGGAGTGGCTGGAAGAGGGAGTCGGCGGAATCAGCCGGTTCCTGGGGAAGGTGCATCGGCTGACGATGAAGTATGCGGGGAGTGCCGCGAAAGAAGTAGCTGACGCAGACGGCGCGGCGCTGTTGCGCAGACTGCACCAGACGATTGCGAAGGTGACGCAGGACTTCAGCGGGCGTTGGCACTTCAATACGTCGATCGCATCGATCATGATTCTGGTGAATGAGATCTCGGCGAGCGAAGCGGCGATGGACGCGGGGCAGGTGCCGGCGGCGGTGATTGACGAGGTGTTTCGCAGCCTGGTGTTGATGCTGGCGCCGTTTGCGCCGTTCCTGTCGGCGGAGCTTTGGGAGGTGTTGGGCGGCGAAGGCGCGGTGTTCCGCGCAGGCTGGCCGCTGGCCGACATGGAGCTGGCGCGGGAGAACGAGATCGAGATTCCGGTGCAGGCGAATGGCAAGCTTGTGTGCGTGGTGAAGGTGCCAGCGGGAAGCGACGAGGCGACGATCCGGGCGGCGGCGCTGGCGGAGCCGAAGGTGGTGGCACGGACCGAAGGCAAGACGGTGGCGAAGGTGATTGTGGTGCCGGGCAAACTTGTGAATCTTGTGGTGAAGTAGGTGGAGACAGAGGTCAGGCGCGCGGAGCCGGTACGAGGGACGCAGTCGTTTGTGCGGACATTTTCTGTGTGCTGGCGGCGGCCCTCGCTGACGGCGGTGGAGGTGGTGTGGCGTTGGGCGATTGGGGCTCCCACAGCAGCGCTGATGGTGTATGAGGGAACGAAGGTACTGGGGCACGTGCAACTGGACTGGGGCGCGTTGCAGCGAATGTCGATAGCCGACCCGATGGCCGCGGCGGCGACGTTGTCGGAGATGGCTGCGGTGTTGATGCCTCCGCTGCTGCGGGTGGCGGAGTGGCTGGGGCCGGTGCTGCTGGTGGCGTGGGTGGTGGCTTCGTCGATTGGGCGGACGGTGGTGCTGCGGCGGGTGGATGCGCGACTGCTTGCGCGGCCGGGGACGCTGATGGTGCTGCAGGCAGTACGGATGGTGGCGCTGGTGGGCAGCTTTGCGGCGTGGTTTGCGTGCCTGCGCGCGGCGGGGCAGGCTGTGGTGAATGGGCCGATTGCGGCGGGGCATGAGCCGAACCTGGTGGGCTATTGCGCGATGGTGATTGTTGCGACGCTGGGGATGTTTACGCTGTGGGCGGTGGTGAGTTGGGTGCTGTCGGTGGCTCCGCTGCTGGCGATGCTACGAGACCTGGGTGTGGGCGCCAGTTTGAAGGCGGCGGTGCGGGTGGGGCCAGTGCGAGGGAAGCTGGTGGAGATCAACCTGGTGATGGGAATTGTGAAGATCGCGCTGATGGTGCTGGCGTTGGTGTTTTCCGCATGTCCGCTGCCGTTTGAGAGCGTGGCGACGCCGGGGTTCATGGCGTGGTGGTATGTGGGCGTGACGCTGCTGTATCTGGTGGCGTCGGACATGTTCCATGTGGTGGGGTTGGTGTCGTATCTGGAGATGTTGCGGGCATACGACGGTGGTGGGCTCGTAGGAGATTGAAGCTCCTGCGGAATCGGCGAAGCGTAATGATCATTGGTTGTTTGTGACCCCACATTGTGTCGGGCCTTCAGCCCTCGGGAGTTTTGGGGGTTGCCAACCTAGGCCTTCGGCCTAGGCTGGTATGGGTCGCGCTTTCAGCGCTTTCGACAGTGACCGCCTGAGTTAGTTGGAGAATCACCTGGGTGGCTTCGCATGCGGGGATTCTTCCCCTGAGCGGTGCTCAGGGTCAGAATGACAATCCAAAACACAACGATCTATAGGCCGGAGGCGGCGATTGCGGCTTCGATCCAGCGGAGGAGCAGTTGGGGTGCTGCTCCGAAGAGGGTGACTGAGCCGGCGAGGATGAGCACGATGGCCTGGCTGAGCAGTGGCGATTTGATTTCGCAAGCGCCGGCGGGGACGGGCGCCACGTACACACGCTTGAGGACGCGGAGATAGTAGTAGAGCGAGACGGCGCTCATGGCGATGGCGAGCACGACCAGCCAGACGATGCCTGCGGGCGCGGACGACTTGAGCAGCGTGACAAAGAGGAAGAACTTGGCGAAGAAGCCGGCAAGTGGGGGAATTCCGGCCAGAGAAAGGATGAAGATGGCGAGGCCGAAGGAGAGGGCGGGGGCCTGCTTGCCGAGGCCGTCGAAGTTGGAGAGGTGGTCGCTGCCACGCTGGTCTTCGACGACGGAGATCACGGCGAATGCTCCGATGGTGCCGAGCGCGTAGGTAATGACGTAGTAGAGCAGCGCGGCCAGGCTCTGCTGGGTGTGGCCGACGATGGCGAGCAGCATGTAGCCGGCGTGGGCGATGGCGGAGTAGGCGAGCAGGCGACGCAGGCCGGTTTGCCGGATGGCGACGAGGTTGCCGAGCAGCATGGACGCGACGGCCATGAGGGCCACGACGGGGACCCATCCGCGGACGAAGTGGGGCAGGGCGGCGGAGCCTTCCGCGCCGGCAAAGCGGAGGGCCATGAGCTGGAAGAAGATGAAGAAGCTGGCAACTTTGGAGCCGGATGCGATAAAAGCTGCGCTGGGCGCGGGCGCTCCCTGGTAGACGTCCGGCGCCCAGAAGTGGAAGGGTGCGGCGGCGACTTTGAAGCCCAGGCCGATGGCGGTGGTGACGATCGCAATGACCAGAAGCGGGTTGAGCGCCGGGCCGCCGGCGATGTGGGCGAAGCCGGTGGAGTTGGAGAGGCCGTAGAGCAGGCTGAAGCCGAAGAGCAGGAAGGCAGCGGACATGCCGCCGAAGAGGAAGTACTTGAGAGCGGCCTCCCAGGACTGCAGGCTGCGCTTGTTGAACGCGGCGAGGATGTAGGCGGAGAGGCTGAGCAACTCGAGCGAGATGAAGATGACGAGGAGATCCTGGGTGCCGACGAGGAACATCATGCCGGCGGTGGCGACGAGGAGGAGCAGAACGAATTCGCCGACGTGCTCGGTGAAGGTGGAGTTGACCGAGAGCAGCAGGGTGAAGATGGTGAGGACGAGCAGCGCGACCTGCACCAGGTGGGTGAGAGGATTGGCGATGAGCATCCCGTCGAAGATGCTGGCGGAGCCGCAGGTGGTGACGATCCGCGCGATGGCTCCGAGGCAGCCGAGGGATGCGAGCGTGGCCGCGACGGCGAACCGGGTGCGGGTGGCGGATTGCTTGAGGAAGAGCAGGTCGATGGCCATGACGAGGAGCGCCGTGGCGACGACGATGACCTGAGGCATGGCGAGATGCAGGAGCTGGGAGTAGATGGAGTTCATTGCCAACTCCCTGTGCGGATGCCGCTAAACAGTGGGCCATTCAAGGCGGGAACGATGATGTTGAGGAGCACTTGCGGGTAGATTCCTATCAGGACGCTGGTGGCGATGAGAATGATGGCACCGAGCTTCTCCGGGATGGTGATGGGCGGGAGCGGCCCAGGGCTGGAGCCCGCTGCTAATCCGGCAACAGAGTCCCGAGGCGCCGGCGTGCGGGATTCGGAGAAGAAGGCTTTCTGCATGGCGCGCCAGACGTAGACAACGCCGATGAGGATGCCGAAGCCGACGCAGAGGGCGAGGGCAGGGAAGGCGCGCCAGGCACCGACGACGATCATGAGCTCGGCGACGAATCCGCTGAAGCCGGGCAGGCCCATGCTGGCCATGCCGGCGATGACGAATGTGACGGCGGCGAAGGGGATGGTGTGGTTGAGGCCCATGGGACCGAGGGCTGAGAGCTCGCGGGTATGGGTGCGGGCGTAGACCATGCGGCCGACGACGGCGAAGAGCAGGCCGGCGAGGATGCCGTGGGAGAACATCTGGACGACGGCGCCGGAGATGCCGATCTGGTTGAGCGTCATGAGGCCGAGCAGGATGAAGCCCATGTGGCTGACGCTGGAGTAGCCGATGACGAACTTGAAGTCTTTCTGGACGAGGGCGACCAGGGCGCCATAGATGATGCCGATGACGGCGAGGAGAGCGAAGACGTCGCGCCAGGAGCCGAGGCCGAGGACGTGGTGGCTCCAGGGCGCGAGGCCGAGCGGGAAGAGGGTCATGGCAACGCGGAGGCAGCCGTAGGCACCGAGCTTCATGACGACGCCGGCGAGCAGCATGGAGGCTGCGGTGGGCGCGGCGACGTGTCCGGTGGGCGCCCAGGTGTGGAAGGGCCACAGGCCGGCGAGGATGGCAAAGCCTACGAAGACGAGCGGGAAGGCGAGCATCTGGAAGTGCGGCGAGAACGGGTAGCCGGCCAGGTCGCCGAGCGACATGGAGCGCGAACCGGCGACGACATAGGCGGCGATGAGTCCGACGAGGACCATGGCGGAGCCGACGAAGGAGTAGATGGCAAGCTTCATGGCGCCGTATTCGCGGCGGGTAGAGCCCCAGATGGCGATGAGGAAGTACTTGGGGATGATGACGATCTCGTAGAAGACGAAGAGGAGGAAGAGGTCGTAGCTGAGGAAGACTCCGTAGACGGCGCCGATGAGCAGGAGGTAGAAGGCGAAGAACTCTTTGGTGCGATCCTCAATGTTCCAGGAGAAGAGGATGCCGGTGATGGCGATGATGCCGGTGAGGAGGATGAGGGCGAGGCTGATGCCGTCCGCTGCGAGGTGATAGCGGATTCCGAGGGAGGGAATCCAGGTGGCGTCGGTTACGGTGAGCATCTCCCCGGTGCGGTGGTGCACAAAGGCGCTGAGCGCGATGGCGAACCCGGCGGCTGCCGTGAGCAGCGCGAGGATGCGCGCCAAGGCTATGGAGCCTTTGGGCAGCAGGAACATGGCCGCCGCGCCGAGAAAAGAGATGTAGATTGTCCAAGCAAGCATATTCAAAACACCACGAAAGACTTATCGATCAAAACCTGAGATGTTGCACCATCTGGATGACGGTATTGTTGACGACCCCGAGCACAAGCTGCGGACAAAGGCCCAGCGCGAACATGAGGGCGATGGCCGGGATGAGGGTGAGGCGCTCTCCGGTTGTGAGGTCGGGGACGGCTGCCCACCTGGGGTTGAGCGGGCCGGAGAAGACACGCTGCAGGACCGTGAGAAAGAAGAGTGCTGTGGCCAGCAGGCCGAGGACGGAGAGCGATGTGGCCCAGCCGGTGAGGGGGAAGGTTCCTTTGAAGATGAGGAACTCTCCAATGAAGCCGTTGAGCCCGGGCAGGCCGAGCGAGGAGAAGATGGCGATGCCCATGAGGCCGGTGAAGACGGGAGCGACTTTGCGCAGGCCGCCGAAGTCGTCGAGGCCGCGGAGACCACCGCTGCGTTTTTCCAGCAGAGCGACAAACCAGAAGAGGGTTGCGGCGGTGAGGCCGTGGTTGAACATCTGCAGGAACACGCCGTTGAGGGCCGCGTACTTTTCGGCGGTAAGGCCGACGTCGGCACCGGTGAACTTGACGACGGCGAAGATGGCGAGCAGGCAGTAGCCGAGGTGGTTGATGGAGGAGTAGGCGAAGATGCGCTTGAGGTCTTTCTGCGCCAGTGCGGCGTAGGCGGAGAAGACGATGGTGGCGACGGCGAGCCAGAGGAGCGGCGTCAAGACCTGCTGCATCTGCGGGTAGAAGATGGGGAGCAGGATGCGGAGGAAGCCATAGACGCCCATCTTGGACATAGCGCCGGTGAGCAGAATGGTGGTTCCGGTGGGCGCCTCAGAGTATGCGGCGGGCAGCCAGGTGTGGAACGGGAAGAGCGGGACCTTAACCGCGAAGCCGAGGAAGGCGCCGGCGAAGAGGAGAAGCGCAACGTGGTGCGGTGTGAAGCGGTGCCCGGCGAGATTGCCCAGGACGAGGGGCATGAGCTGATTGTTCTGCGCGAGGGCGGCCAGTTGGGCGAAGTCGAAGGTGTGGGTGGTGAGGAAGATGGCGAGGAACGAGAGCAGCATGGCGACGGAGCCGACCATGGTGTAGACGAGGAACTGGGTGGCGGCTTTGGTGGCGCGCGGACCTCCCCAGAGCTTGATGAGAAAGAAAGCGGGGACCAGACTGAGTTCCCAGAAGAGGAAGAAGAGGAAGAAATTCTGCGCGGTGAAGGTACCGAAGAGGCAGGCCTGGAAGAGGAGGACGAGTGCATAGTAGAGCGGTACGCGCTGGTGGATCTGCGACGAAGCGGCCATGCCGATGGGAACGACGATGGCGGAGAGCAGCAGCATGAGCAGGCCCAGGCCGTCGATACCGACGTGGTAGTCGACGTTCAGCGGGGTGAGCTGAATCCAGGGATGGGTTTCGGCGAACTGGAGCGCGCCGGAGCCGCGGTCGAAGTGGAACCAGAGGACGAGCGTGAGCGCAAGCGCGGCGAAGCTGAAGACGAACGCGGTGGTGCGGGCGAGGTTCTTGCCGGCGACGAGAACGGCGAGGGCGCCGAGGACGGGAAGGAGTGTGAGGAGGGTGAGCATCAGGCTTTTGCTCCCCAGAGCAGGAATATGACAAGGGCGATTAGGGCGACGCCGATCATTCGCAGGTAGCCCTGGACGCGGCCGCCCTGCAGCAGCGCGAGGAGCCGGCCGCCGAAGGAGACGGTGTGGCAGCCTCCGTCGAAGGTGGTGTTGACGACGTAGGTGTCGACGAAGTTGTCGGTCCAGGCGACGCCGAGTACGAGGTAGGAGACAGTTTGCACGGCGCCATTCCAGATGAAGCGGTCGAACCAGTCGCAGACGTGGGACCAGAAGGTGTTGATGCGGATGAGGGTTGCGCCGTAGAGGGCGTCGATAAAGTAGGCGTTGCTGAGCAGCGAGAAGACGGGCGGCGCGTGCTGGCCGACGGCGTCGGGCGAGCCGGCTGTGGCGATCGGCTTGCGACCATAGAACCACCAGCCCAGGCCGAGGCCGAGGAAGACCAGAAGGGATGAGGAAAGCATGACGGGGAGCAGGCCGGGCTCAGAGAATCCGGCCAAGCTGAAGGTAGGCGGAGTGCCATTGAGGAAGGACTGGAACCATGGCCAGGCGGGCGTGCCGAGGACCCCGAGGAGGATGGCGCAGGCTGCGAGAAGAATGAGTGGGACGGTCATGACGGCGGGGCTCTCGTGGGGCGAGCCGGCGCCGTGGTGGTCCGTGTCCTCCGAGTGCGGCTCGGAGTGGGGAACGTGGCCTGCGGCGGGCAGGCGGAGGGTTCCAAAGAAGACGTAGCAGACCTGGCGGGTCATGTAGAAGGCCGTGAGCAGCGCAGCGAATGCGCCCATGTAGAACGGGAGTTGCGAGACGGA
>Ga0302190_10002658_pt1 | contig 11536 bp, 10 predicted proteins | sample II_Bog_E2_3_FD_198784 | JGI IMG/M metagenome (GOLD analysis project Ga0302190, IMG submission 198784) | Peat permafrost microbial communities from Stordalen Mire near Abisko, Sweden - II_Bog_E2_3 | ecosystem: Environmental > Terrestrial > Soil > Wetlands > Peat | place: Sweden: Abisko... | reverse complement strand
GAAGTCGCTGGTGTCGATGTGGGTGATGCCGAGCTCGATGACCTCGCGCAGTACGGCGACCGCACCGGCACGGTCCGGTGGTGGTCCGAAGACTCCGGGGCCGGCCAGCTGCATGGCGCCGTAGCCCATGCGGGTGACCTCGAGGTCCTCCGCCATCATGAACGTCCCGCCCGGGATCGTGGTTGCTTCCATCAGTGCTGCACTCCTCGCTCTGTCGGACACGGCGCTCCAGGGCCTGATGCCCGGGTGTCCCGATGACCTCGTGCCGTCAGTCTGCGCCGCCCCGTGGCCCCCAGGTAGTGCCCCCCTGATCCTGGGACCCACAGGGACAGTCTGATCCGGGTCCGCACGGTTAGCGTTGACGGCGTGCCGGAGACCAACATGCTCGGCGAGTACCTGCGGGCGCGACGCGAACTGATCCGACCCGAGGACGTCGGCCTGCCGGTCTACGGGGTCCGGCGGGTGGCCGGGCTACGGCGCGAAGAGGTGGCGATGCTGGCCGGCATCAGCTCCGACTACTACCTGCGCCTCGAACAGGGCCGGGACCGCAATCCGTCGGTCCAGGTCCTCGAATCCCTGGCCCGGGTACTCGGCCTCGACCGGTCGGGCACCGACTACCTGCTCGGCCTGGCGTCCTCCCGCTCGCGCCAGCGGGCACGCCGCCCGAAGCGTGAGACCGTGCCCACCGGCACCCGCCAGCTGCTCGACACGCTCGACCTCCCCGCATTCGTCGAGGGCCGCTACTTCGACGTCCTGGCGGCCAACCCCCTGGCCACGGCTCTCTCCCCGAACCTGCAGGTCGGCTACAACCGGCTCCACTCGGTGTTCCTCGACCCCGGCGAACAGGCCCTCTATCCGGACTGGCACCAGGCCACCGTGGGGATCGTGGCCGGACTCCGCACCTCGGTGGGCAGCGACGTCGACGATCCGCGCTTCGTCCAACTGGTCGGTGAGCTGTCCCTCGCCAGCGCGCGCTTCCGGCAGCTGTGGGCACGCCACGACGTGCAGGCGCTCGAGGGCCGACCCATCGCCCTGGCCCACCCCCAGGTGGGTGACCTGACCCTCCACCGCGAGAAGCTGGCCATCGGGGGGACCGACGGGCAGCTGCTCGTGATCTACCACGCCGAGCCCGGGTCCAGCAGTGCCGACAAGCTCGCCCTGCTGGCCTCGCTGGCACGACCCGCGGTGGTCCTGCCGCGGGAGGAGTCCGAGGACCCCATCCGGTAGGTCCCGGTCGACACCCGGACCCGTACCTCGCCCGTCGGCAAAGATGGGGCCATGCCCCACGATCTGGTCATCCGCAACGGCACGGTGGTCGACGGTTCCGGCTTCGGCTCCTTCCGGGCCGACGTCGCCGTGACCGGCGACCGCATCGTCGGCGTGGGCCGCATCGGCGAGCGGGGACACCGGGAGATCGACGCCGAGGGTCACGTGGTCACGCCCGGTTTCATCGACGGCCACACCCACATGGACGCCCAGGTGTTCTGGGATGCCACCGGATCCAACTCGTGCTGGCACGGGGTGACCTCCGCGGTCATGGGCAACTGCGGCTTCACCCTCGCACCCGTGCACCCCGACCAGCGCGGACTGGTGGTGCGCAACCTCGAGCGGGCCGAGGACATCGACCCGGCCGCGCTGGCGGCGGGGATCGACTGGAGCTTCGAGACGTTCCCCCAGTACCTCGACGCGGTCGACCGTCTGGCCAAGGGCATCAACTTCGCCGCCAACATCGGTCACTCGGCCCTGCGGACCTGGGCCATGGGCGAGCGGGCGTTCGAGCAGGAGGCCACCGAAGAGGACCTGGCCCTGATGTGCGGTCAGTTGGCCGATGCGCTGCGGGCCGGCGCCATCGGCTTCTCCACCTCGCGCACCAAGCACCACGAGACCTCCGACGGCCGTCCGGTTGCGTCACGGTTGGCCTCGTGGGACGAGGTGGCCGCCCTGGTCGGCGTCATGGGCGACCTGGGTGTCGGCATGTTCGAGGGCGCCGACGCCGAGATGTCCGCCTCGGACCCCGAGGTCCGCGCCGCCGCACTCACCCGCATGACGGCACTCGGCGCCGCCACCGGGGTGCCCATGACGTTCGGGCTGGTCGCCACCCGCAGTGCGGGTTACCTGCTCGACTTCCTCGACGACGCGGCTGCCGGCGGTGCCCGGGTCCTGGCCCAGACCCACTGCCGGGGGATCTCGGTGCTGCTTTCGCTCAAGACCCGCCTGCCCTTCGACCTGATCCCGGAGTGGTCCCCGTTGCGGGAGCTTCCTGTTGCCGAGCAGCTCCGGATCCTGGGCGACCCCGAGCTGGGGCGGCCCTTCGTGGAGGCGGCGGTCCACGCCGACTACGCCACGTACACCGGGGTGGGAGCACAGGCCAGGCCTCCCGACTTCGAAGGCATCCGGGTCTACGAGCACGGCCTCCCGCCCAACCCCTCGGTGGCCGACGTGGCCAGGGATCGGGGCGTCCACCCGGCCGAGGCGATGATCGACCTGTGTGTCGGTTCCGGCGGCGACCAGCTGTTCATCCAGCCCAGCCTCTACCCCCAGGACGAGACGGTCCTGTTGCGGGCCATGCGGCACCCGCGGACGGTCATGACCTTCTCGGACTCGGGGGCCCACCTGAGCCAGATCGCCGATTCGTCGATCCACACCCACCTGCTGGGCCACTGGGTCCGCGACCGCCAGGAGTTCACGCTGGAGGAGGCCGTCCGGATGATCACCCTGGCTCCGGCCATGGCCTGGGGAATGGCCGACCGGGGCCTGCTGCGCGAGGGGATGGCCGCCGACCTCAACGTCTTCGACCCGGACACCGTCGCCCCGGCCGTGCCGCAGCTGGTGGACGACCTGCCCGCCGGCGGCCGCCGCCTGGAGCAGCGGTCGGTCGGGTTCCTGGCGACGGTGGTGGGTGGCGAGGTCACCATCGACCGTGGCCGACCCACGGGAGCTGCACCTGGCCGCCTCCTGCGGTCGCGCCCCGCCTGAGCACCGCGGCGCGACCTGCCGCGCCGTCGCGTTCCTGCTCCGCTACCGCATCCAGAGCGTGCGGGCGGTGCGCCTGCGGATGACCCAGCGGCCCCAGAGGCGCTCGACATCGTCCAGGTAGCGGATGCCGAGGGTCAGGTCTCCCTTGCCGGAGCCGGGATCGTTCAACTGGTACACGACGGCGTAGGTGTCGAGGACCGCCTCGTCGGCGCCCGGGTCCAGGTGGATCAAGGGGTCACCGAGCACGTGCATGCTCGTCGGGAACGTGCGTGGCGCACGCATGGTGTCGAGCCACTCGCCGATGGTCTGGGTGCCGCGTGCGCCGGTCACCTCGGCGTCGGGGTGGAAGAGTTCGGCCAGGGCGTCGACGTCCCGCTCGTCGGCCGCCCGGGCGTAGCGCTGGACCAGCGCCCGCAACTCCTCGTGGTCGCCCGCACCACCTCCGGGCACCGTGGAGGCATTCACAGCACGGCCACCGGGTTGACCGGACAGCCCGTGCCCTTGGGGATCCGCAGGGGAGCCATGGTGAACAGGAACTCCCACCGCCCGAGCTCGGCGCACCGGGTCCCCAGCGGAGCCAGCCGGACGTTGTCGATCAGGGGAAGTCCCATGGCCACGATCCCGATCTGGTGGATGGGGAAGGGCCACTCCGGGGTACCGAGGAAGGGCATCGGGTCCGAGATCCCGTCGCTGCCCAGGACCGCCACCTCCCGTTCGGCCAGCCACGGGAGGCAGTCGGGGTGCAGCCCGGAGAACCCGTCGAAGCCCCGCCTCGAGCGTCGTCGCGATTCGCGGCCCCAGGCGATCAGGACCACGTCACCCGCGCCGACCCGGACACCCTGGTGGGCCTCGGTCGCCTCGAGATCGGCCCGAGTGACCACGTCGGAGCCGTCGAGGAACTCAGTCCCCAGCGCACGGGGGACGTCGAGGAGCACGCCCCGCCCGATCACCCCGTCGGCCATGGACAGGATGGTGTTGGACCGGGCGCCGTCACTGCGGACGTCGCTGGCCGGTCGGCCGCCGTACATGCGGCCCCGCACGAACATGTGGGAGAGCGCGTCCACGTGGGTCGTCCACAGGCCGTGGACGTCGAGGGCCAGATGGTCCCGGGCCGCCTCGTAGCCCTCGATCCCATTGGAGTCACGGGCGTCACCCGAGGCCAGCATGTGGTGCTGGACCGGATGGGGGTGGTCGGGCATCGGCTCGGTGGCCAGGTCGTGGGACAGGCTGACCGACTCGCCGGTGACCACCAGGCCGACCGCGGCGGCCCGGCGCTCGTCGGTCAGGAAGTGGAGGGTCCCCCGCTCGTCGTCCGGACCCCAGCGGGTCCAGTTGCTGAGTGCGTCGAAGAGGGCGTCGAGCTCCTCGGTCGTCGGGACGGGGTACTCGCTGGCCATCGGGTCATCCTGCCAGGAACGTCCGGCCCGCGTGGTCGTCTCGGCCACAGGGGTGCATCCGGGCGACGCGACCGGTTCGGCCGGTCAGCCCTTCGTGACCGGCCACCCGGGCAGCAGGTCCAGCTCGGCGCAGATCTCCTGGGCCTCGATCCACTGGCCGTTGCGCGCCGCCGCCTCGGGGCTGGTCACCAGCCAGGCGGCCACGGCACCCACCACATCAGGGGGTGCGCCCCTCGACGCGTCGAATCCGAACTCGGCCATGTCGATGGCGATGCGTTCGGTGGCCACGAACCCGGGGCTCAGATTGAACGCCAGGATGCCCTTGTTCCCGAGTTCGACGGCCAGCAGGCCGGCGATCCGGTGCAGTGCCCCCTTCGACATGCCGTAGCCGAGACCCCAGCCTCCGCTGCCCGCCGGACGCGGCGGATCCATCGTCCCGGCACTGGATGCCAGGTTGAGCACGACCCCGTGTCCCCGCTCGACCATCTGGGGCAGGACCAGTTTGGCCAGGATCGCCGGTGCCATCACGTTGGCCTCGAGGTGCCGGTCGAGGAGCTCCACCGGAGTGTCGAGGAGCAGATCCATGTGGCCCGGCCCCACGTAGCGGCCGTTGTTGACCAGGACGTCGATCCGTCCCCACCGTTCCAGCACCACGGACACGGCCGAGCCCAACGACGTGCGGTCCAGCAGGTCGAGGTAGACGGACAGGGCCCGTCCCCCTTCGGCCTCGACCACCGACGCGGTGGAGTCGAGCGATCCGGGCAGCGCCCTAGTGTTGGACGAGGCCACGGTCGACGAGTGTTCGCGCTCCTCGCCCTCGTGGCGGGTGCGGGCGGCGATGGCCACGTCGTAGCCGGCCCGGGCCAGGTGACGGGCGATGGCCTTGCCGATCCCCCGGCTGGCGCCGGTCACGAATGCCACCGGCCGGTCGGATTGCGTGGTCATGTCGTTCCCTCATCTGTCGTCGGTCGTGATGGCGATGGCATCGGTGGTGGTGGAAGCGGAGCCGCGGCCAGCACGGTGGTCCGTTGGGTCATCTCCTCGTAGCCCGCACGCCCGCCCTCACGCCCGAAGCCGCTCTGTGCGAACCCACCGAACGGTGTGGCCGGTCCCAGTTCACCCAGACCGTTGGTCATGACCACCCCTGAGGCCAACCGGTCCACGCACCGGGCCAACCGGTCCGGATCAGCGGTGTGCACGTAGGCCGCCAGCCCGAACGGACTGTCGTTGGCCTTGGCCAGGACCTCGTCCTCGGTGGAGAACCGGAGGATGGCCTGCACCGGACCGAACACCTCGTTGCGGGCCAGATCGCTGTCGTGGTCGACGTCGCCGAAGACGGTCGGGGCCACGAACCACCCGGCGGCGAACTCCCCGCCCAGCCGCCCGCCGCCGGTCAGCAGGGTGGCGCCGTCGGCGGCGGCCCGGTCGATCACACCCAGGATCCGCTCCATGGCGGATTCCGAGACCACCGGGCCCACCATGGTCGCCGGGTCGAGCGGATCCCCGACCGCGCAGCCGGCGAGGGTGGTCAGCACCCGGGCCACCAGGTCGTCGTAGACGTCCTCGTGCACGTAGGTGCGGGTGGGGAGCGCACACCCCTGCCCCGACAGCATGGCCGTCCCGGCCATGGCCGCCACCAGGGCTGCGGTGTCGAGGTCGGCGTCGTCGAAGACGATGTTGGGGGACTTGCCCCCGAGTTCGAGGGCCAGCGGGGTCAGGTTGGGAGCGGCGGCGGCCATGACCGCCCGGGCGGTGACGGTGCCACCGGTGAAGGTGAGCTTGTCGACTCCGGGGTGGCCGGCCAGCGCGGTCCCGGCGGTCGCACCGCCCACGACGATGTTGACCACGCCCGCCGGGATACCGGCCTCGAGCGCGAGCTCGCCGAAGCGGAGCATGCCGAACGGAGCCAGCTCGGGCGGCTTGACCACCACCGTGTTCCCGGCGGCCAGTGCCGGCCCGCACTTCTGGCCCATGCCCACCATCGATCCGTTCCACGGCGGGACCACCCCGACCACCCCGTAGGGGACGAGACGGACCGAGGCCGCCCCCCGTCGCACGGCGATCTCCTCGTCGGTCACCGTGGTCACCAGATCGGCGTAGAAGCGGACCCAGGCCGCCGTGTACCGACCGGGCCGCAGGACCGACACCGGGGTCCCGTTGTCCAGCGCACCGAGTTCACCCACCTCCCCGCGATGGGCGTCGATCAGGTCGGCCAGCCGTCCGAGCAGCTCCGACCGGCCGGCCGGGCCGAGTGCGGCCCAGGCCGGTTGGGCCCTCCGGGCGGCCGCCACGGCATCATCGATGTCGGTGGCGCCCCCCAACCCCACTTCGGCCTGCACGGCACCAGTGGCCGCGTAGCGGTGCCGGTGGACGCCGTCGGCCGCACCCGGCCGCCACGAGTCACCGATCAGGTGACCCTGACGGGCCAGTCGCCGCACCGTGGACGACGCAGGTGTCGTCCTCACGGGACGACGTAGCCCCCGTCGACCGGCAGCGCCACCCCCAGGACGAACGAGGCGGCGGGCGTGCACAGCCACACCGCGGCTTCGGCGACCTCGGACGCCTCGCCGATGCGACCGATCGGGTGCAGGGCCTTCAGATGGGCGTCGATGGACGGCTGGCGGCGGATGGCCTCGTCGACCATCGGCGTGCGGGCGGTGCCGGGGCAGATGGCGTTGACCCGGATGCCCTTGGCCCCGTAGTCGAGGGCCGCCACCTTGGTCAGTCCGATGACACCGTGCTTGGAGGCGGTGTAGGCGGCCTGGTTGGCGTAGGCGACGAGACCGACCCCTGACGCCGTGTTGACGATGGCACCGCCGCCCCGCTCGAGCATGCGGGGAATCTCGGCCTTCATGACGTCGAGGGTCCGGGCCCAGCCGTCGTCGGGATAGTCGGCCAACGGTGCCATCGGGGCGGCGATCCCGGCGTTGTTGTGGGCGCAGTCGAGGCCCCCGAACGTGTCGACGGCGAAGGCCACCATGGCTTCCACCTCGGACTGCACGCTCACGTCGGTGCGGACGAAGGCGGCCCGCCCGCCGGCCTCCTCGACCAGGGCGACGGTGTCCCGGCCACCGACCTCGTCGATGTCCGCCACGACGACCGCCGCTCCTTCGCGGGCGAAGATCTGGGCCGCCGAGCGGCCGATGCCCATCGCCGCGCCGGTGACCACCGCGACCTTGTCCTCCAGAGCTCCCATGGCCGGAACAGTACCGTCGCCGACCCGAGCGGGTACGTTTCCCGGATGAGTCGATTCACGGGCAGGGTGGCGCTGGTGTCGGGTGCGGCGAGCGGGATCGGTCTGGCTGTCGCGGACCGGTTGGCCGAGGACGGGGCCGAGGTGGTCCGGACCGACGTGGCCGACGTGGCCGGCGTGGTCCACTGCGACGTGACCGACGCCGGGTCGTGCGCCGCGGCGGTGGCCCATGCGCTGCGGACCCACGGTCGGCTCGACATCCTGGCCAACGTGGCCGGCATCGGTGCGGCGGCCGCCATCACCGACGTCCACCCCGACGACTGGCGTCGGATCATCGAGGTCAACCTCACCGGTACCTTCCTGCTGTCCCAGGCGGCGGTGCCCGCCCTGCTCGAGTCCACCGGGTGCATCGTCAACATGGGGTCGGTGGCCGGCCTGCGGGCCACCCCCTACAACGCGGCCTACTGCGCATCGAAGGGCGGGGTGGTCATGTTGACCAAGTCGATGGCCATCGAGCTGGCCAAGGCCGGGGTGCGGGTCAACGCGGTCTGCCCCGCCTCGGTCGACACGCCGTTCCTCCGGAACTTCGAGATCCCTGACGGGGCCGACATGTCACTGTTCGCCCGGGCCGCCTCGCCGATGGGCCGGGTGATCGACCCGAGCGAGGTGGCGGCAGCTGTCGCCTACCTGGCCTCCGACGAGGCCCGCACCGTCAGCGGGACCACGCTGGTCATCGACGGCGCGGCCACCGCGTAGCTGATCCGTCGGCGCGGGCCGGCCGTGCCGGATGCCCCGGCACCCCCGCCAGGGCCGTCAGCCCGTGACGTCGGCCAGGTGCACCGTCTCGGTGTCCCGACCCGACCGCAGCACCCGGCCCGGTCGCGCCTCGGTCGGGGCGCCGTCGGTCGCCACTTCGATACCGGCCACCAGCACGTGTTCCACGCCCACCGACCCCGCCACCAGACGCCCGCCCCCGCCCGGCAGGTCGGTCACCAGCTCGGCGGGCTCGCTGCCCACGGTGGTCGGATCGAACACCACCAGGTCGGCGAACCACCCCTCGGCGACGCGACCCCGGTGGCGCAGGCCGTAGAGGCGGGCGGGCCGGTCGGTCATCATCTCGACGGCCTCCTCCACGGTCAGGAGGCCCCGGTCGCGGACCACCTCGCCCAGCACCCGGGTCGGGTAGTTGGCGTGGCACATCAGATCGAGGTGTGCACCGGCATCCGAGCCCCCGAGCACCACCCGGGGGTCCTTCCACACCGCCACCCGGGCCGCCCACCCTTCGTCGGAGCGACCCAGACTGGGCGTCAGCGACGGCAGCACGACATACAGGGTCAGATCGTCGGGCAGGACCACGTCGATCAACACGTCGATGACGTCGGTGCCACGCTCGCCGGCGATGTCACCGAGCGATCGTCCCACCCATGCCGAGTCGGTGTCGGCCACCTCCATCATCGAGAAGTCGGTGAGCACCCCGATGGCCCGACTGGCCACCCGTTCGGCCCCGGCCCGCAACGTGGCCCGGGTGTCCGGGTCCTCGGCGGCCGCACGCCGTCCGGCGGCGTCCAGGGTCGTCACCTCGCGCCAGCCGGGGAGACCCGGCAACAGGGTGTTCGAGCGCATGCGCATCATGTCGGGAAGCGCGAGGGCGACCACGTGGGCACCCTTGGCCGCGGCCACGTCGGAGGCCCGCAGCTGCTGCTCCCAGATCTCCTCGCTGGCCAGGCTCCCGAGCAGGTTCCAGTTGAGGGGCCGGTCCGCGGCGAGGGACATGTCGGCCATCAGATCGATCCGGTCCTCGGGGATCGGCCCGATGGTGGGGATGAACTCGAGCGTGGTCCCCTCGTGGTCGCGCAGCGCACCGGCCAGGGCCACGAACTCCGGGAACGAGGCACTGCTGGACGGGACCGGACGGTGGTCCCCGTCCAGATGACCTTCACCGAGCGACGAGGAGAGTCCGAGGGCACCACCGTCGAGGGACTCCTCCACCAGTCGGACCATGGCACCGACCTGCTCGGGGGTGGCCTCGTCCCAGGTGGCCCGGTCACCCATGACCACGCGGCGTACCGTCGAGTGGCCGACCAGGAACCCGGCATTGACCGACAACCCCACGTCGACCCGGTCGAGGTAGTCGCCGAAGGTCCCCCACGACCAGTCGCCGCCGCCGGCGAGGGCCTCCCGTGGGATCCCCTCCACCACCGCCATCATCGCCTGGATGTAGTCGTCGTCACCGGGACCGAGCGGGGCGATGGAGAATCCGCAGTTCCCCCCGAGGACGGTGGTCACGCCGTGCTGGACCGACGGGCTCGCCGTGGTGTCCCACAGCAGCTGGGCGTCGTAGTGGGTGTGGATGTCGACGAAGCCCGGGCACACCACCTTGCCGGTGGCGTCGATCTCCCGGGTGCCGGACCCGGTGACCGTCCCGAGCTCCACGATCCGGCCATCGGCGACCGCGACGTCGGCCACGATCGACGGTCGGCCGCTGCCGTCGACGACACGTCCGCCGCGGATGACCACGTCGTACACGTCAGCCACCGGCCAGGAAGGCGTCGACCGCCGACTCGACGACGGTCCCCTTGAAGAAGTCCGGATTGGTGCCGGTGTAGAACCGGGCCGGATTGGCGAAGACGAACTGGCGGAACGCGGCCTTGTCGATCCAGCCGTTGTCGACCATCTCGTGGGCCTCCTCCAACACCTCGCTGATGTCGGGCAGGTCCCAGTGGGCGATGTCGGACCCCAGCATCACCTGCAACTCGGACCCGAACGGGTTGACCGCCGTGTTGAAGGCGAGCGACGTCATCGGGTCGTCGGCCTCGCATCCGAACCAGAAGCGCTCGGCGAACAGTGCCCGGATGTCGATCGCCTGTTCGATCCCGCACGCCGCCCATTCGTCGAGCATGTCCTCGGGCTCCACCGGGCGCCGGGTCACCTCGGGTGGGAGGCGACGGGCGTCGGGGGCGTAGCGGCCCAGCATCTCGAGGAGGAGACCCCGGTCCATCAGGGCCGGGTCGAGGTTGGCCCGCAACGCGGCCACGTTGCGCTTCTCCCAGTGGCCGACGATGTCGCTGTAGAGGGCGGCGGCCCAGGTCACCCCGCCTTCGAGGAACGCGAAGTTCATCCCGGGGAACCTGTGGGTCACCCCGCCGAGGAACAGCGACTTGGCCAGGGACTGCTGGCCCTCGGCCAGCATCGACAGGTGGTTGGCGACGTAGCTGGTGGGCGACCGGTACGGGGTCATGCCGATGAAGCCGGAGTGGAAGGCGATCGACACCCCGAGCTCCTGAGCCCGGGCCCACACCGGGTCGTAGTCGTAGGCCGAGTCGAGGCCGAACTGGTCCAGCCAGAACGCGTAGCGGGCGACCTCGGGGTCGGCCCCGGACAGTGCGTCGAACGGGCGCTGGACGTAGCCGGCGCACAGGACGGCCTTGAACCCCAACTGGGTGACCGCGTACTCCAACTCCGCCACTGCCTCCTCGGGCGTATGCATGGGGATGGCGGCCACCGGGGTGAGCCGGTCGGCGAGCGGTGCGAAGGTCTCGGCGTTGCATCGGTTGAGCGCCCGGCAGGCACCCCGTCGGAACGCGTCATCGGCGGCGTGCAGGAAGACGAGACCCAGACTCGGGTAGACGACACCGAAATCGATGCCGGTCTCGTCGAGCCGCTCGTGCAGGAGCGCAGGGAACAGGGCGGTGGCCAGGTCGATGGTCTGGCGGGAGGGCGCACTCCACCACGGGCCCCGCGGTGTCCGGGTGGCGGCGCGCTGCTCGGGCGTCTGGTCGTGCCACCCGACGTCCGACCCTCCGTAGGGCGGGACCAATCTGCGCAGTGCGGGGTCCTCGAGTGAGATCCCCTCCTGTTCGAGGTAGGGCGCGAGCGTCGGCAGGTGCTCGGCCATGTGACCGTCGCTGTCGATGACCGGGTGATCGAGTGTGGCGCGGACTTCGGCAGAGGAGGCCATGACGTCAAGCTA
>Ga0302190_10002652_pt1 | contig 11541 bp, 11 predicted proteins | sample II_Bog_E2_3_FD_198784 | JGI IMG/M metagenome (GOLD analysis project Ga0302190, IMG submission 198784) | Peat permafrost microbial communities from Stordalen Mire near Abisko, Sweden - II_Bog_E2_3 | ecosystem: Environmental > Terrestrial > Soil > Wetlands > Peat | place: Sweden: Abisko... | reverse complement strand
TTCGACCCTGGTCTATGTGACCCCGGAGAAATCCGCCGAAATCCGCAAAGATCAGGTGGATTGCATGGGCTGTCTGTCGGCCTGCGCCTTCTCCAACTGGTTCCAGGGCGAGACCGGCACCACCGGCAAACGGGCCGATCCCCGCAGCTTCTGCATCCAAAAGACCCTGCAGAACATCGCCCATGGCGCCGATCCGGACTTTGAACTGATGTTTGCCGGCCATGCCGCCCATCACTTCTCGACCGATCCCTTCTATGCCAACGGCTTCATCCCGACGGTGAAGCAACTGGTGGATCGCATCGTTACCGGTGACTAAGGATTGTTTCCGGCTCCGCCTCGAAAGGGTGGAGCCGGAATCATTTTAAGGATCACTTGAAAAACAAGGCTTTGCTTTCCAATTGTGATAGGCGAGGCAAAAAAGTTATAACGCTTCGACTTTGTGAAACATTCAGCAGCGGAATTCGGCAGACATGACCATGCAATGTCACCGCCCCTTCAGTCAGGCCCTGGATCGCCTTCGCGCCGCCGGGCTGCGTCCGACCCGCCAGCGTCTGGCTTTGGCCAAGCTGCTGTTTGACGGCTGCGACCGCCATATCTCGGCGGAACAGCTTCATGACGAGGCTCAGACCGGCAATATCCGCGTCTCGCTGGCCACCATCTACAACACCCTGCACCAGTTCACCGACAGCAACATGCTGCGCGAGATCGTGGTGGATACCGGGCGGTCCTATTTCGACACCAACACCACCGACCATCACCACTACTTCTTCGAACGGTCGGGCAAGCTGGAGGATATCCCCAGCCATATGGTGTCCCTGGACAAAATCCCCGAGGCTCCGCCGGGCACCACCATCCGCCGCATCGACGTCATCGTCCGCATCGCCGGCTAAGACCATGAAGCCCGACATCCGCCGGACGCTGGCCGCCCTTTTGCGTCCGCTGATGGTTGGCATCGGCGTGATCATCGTACTGCTGGAAGAGGTCATCTGGGACCTGCTGGGCCATTTGATGGCCCGACTGGCCCGGCTTCCCATCGTCGCCCACGCCGAAGAGACCATCCGCAAGCTGCCGCCCTATTCGGCCATGGCGCTGTTTCTGCTCCCCATCCTGTTTGTCCTGCCCTTCAACATCGCCGCCGGTTGGCTGATGGCCGATGGGCGTTTCCTGACCGGGCTGCTGGTTCTGCTGGCCGCGAAATTTTCCGGCATGGCGATCTGGGTCCGGCTTTATGCCCTATGCCACCCCGCCCTATTGACCGTCGGCTGGTTCGCCAAGCTGGAGGCCACCTTGCTGCGCTGGCGGGCCTGGGCCCATGACCGGCTTGACCATATCGAGGCCCTGCGCCGCGCCCGTGAGCTGACCCACGCCGCCGTCGCCACAGTCAAGGGCTGGGTCGGCGAGACCGGAGCGTGAAGCGCCTTCTGGCCGCCGCCGTCCTGAGCTTGCTGCCCGGCTTGGCCCAGGCCCATCCCCACGTCTGGGTCGATAGCATCGTCACGGCTAAGCTGGAAAACGGCCAAGTCTCGGCCCTGGTCGAAGACTGGCTGTTCGACGAGGATTTCTCGGCCACCGTGCTGGGCGACATCCGCAAGGCCAAGGGCATTGCCGGCCCGTCAAAGGCACCGCTGAACCCCGGCGAAATCGCCAAGCTGAAGCAGAACGCCTTTTCCAATCTGAAGGGCTATGACTATTTCACCCATGTCTGGCTGGGCGGCGAGGTCATCAAGATCAAGCCGGATGTGGAAGATTTTTCCGCCCGCATCGAAGGCGACCAGCTGCGCTATTTCTTCACCGTCCGCCTTGTCCATCCGGTCTTGCCCAAGGGCAAGCCCTTGACGGTGGGGGTGTGGGACGACAGCTATTATGTGGATGTCGGCCCGGTCAAAGGCAAAGGTGCCGCCATCCAAGGAGCAGGCTCCGAGGCTTGCCATGCCCGCGTGGTCGAGGACAAAGTGCATTCTCTCTATTACGGCTCCATCTTCCCCCAGATTGCCGAGTTCACATGCTGAAACGTCTTCTCCTCCTGCTGGCGCTGCTGGCCCTTCCCGTTGCGGCACATGCCGCCGATATGTTCGGCAAGCCGGACAGCCCGCCTGCATCCGCAGCCGCCGAACCCACCGCTCCCCCTGCGGCGCCCATCGAGCAGAGGCCCGACGTCTTCGCCCCCAATCTGCCGGAACCCTTCCGCTCGGCCCTGTCTTCCCTGGTAGAGGTGCAACGTCAGCTGAACACCCGCCTGCGCGCCGATTTGCGCGATGTGCGCGACCAGGGCGGTCTGGCTCCGGCCTTGGCCATCATCACCATCTCGTTCCTCTATGGCGTCTTTCATGCCGTCGGGCCGGGCCATGGCAAAGTGGTGGTGGGCAGCTACTTCCTCAGCCGCCGCTCGCGCTTGCTGCATGGTTTGGCCATGAGCGGCTCGGCGGCCCTGGTGCAATCTGTGAGCGCCATCATCCTGGTGGGCCTGCTGGCCCTGGTGCTGGAGGCTGGATCGTCCGAGATCATGGCCCGCGCCGGCCAGTTGGAAGAACTGAGTTACGCCGCCATCTGCGGCCTGGGCCTGTGGATGGCCTGGGGCGTCATCAGCGGCCGGACCTGCTGCGAGCATCACGACGACGAAGCCCACGATCACCACGAGCATGACCATTGCGGCTGCGGCCATGACCATCATCACGACCATGCCCACAAACCGGTGGCAAAGCCCAAGCGGCCTGAATGGCTGCAGGTGATCCTGACCGGCGGTGCGGTGGGCTTGCGTCCCTGCTCCGGGGCCATCCTGGTGCTGCTGTTCACCCTGGCCAACGGCATCTTTTGGGTCGGCGTGGTCTCGACCCTGGCCATGGGCGTCGGCGTCGCTATCACCGTCTCGGTGGTCAGCCTCGGCATGGTCGGCCTGCAACGCGGCCTCTCGGCCATCGGCACCGAACGCACCCACCGCCTGCGCCAGGGCCTGGCCCTGACCGGATCGCTGCTGATCACTCTCTTGGGCGCCGTCCAGCTTTATGGCATTTGGAGCGGCCTGGTTCCGGCCATCGCGGGGTAATTCTTCCCAACAAAGAAAACGCCCCCGCCGGTTTCCCGACGAGGGCGTTTTTTATGTCATCCACGACCCGCTTATTCGGCGGCATGCTTGCCACGCTTACGCACAATCTCCAGGACCTGAGCGGCGGCCTTGGGGATGTGGGTGCCGGGGCCGAAGATGGCCGCCACACCAGCGTTATAGAGGAAGTCGTAATCCTGCTGCGGAATGACGCCGCCGGCCACGACGATGATGTCATCACCGCCCTGAGCCTTCAGTTCGGCGATCAGCTGGGGCACCAGGGTCTTGTGACCCGCCGCCTGAGACGAAACTCCGACCACATGGACGTCGTTCTCGATAGCCTGACGGGCGGCTTCGGCCGGGGTCTGGAACAGCGGGCCGACGTCAACGTCAAAGCCGATGTCGGCAAAGGCAGTGGCGATGACCTTGGCTCCACGGTCATGACCGTCCTGACCCATCTTGACTACCAACATGCGCGGGCGACGGCCTTCTTCCTTGGCGAAGTTTTCGACGTCGGTCTTGATCTTCTGGAAGCTTTCGTCCTGACCATAAACGCCGCCGTAAACGCCCGAGATGGACTTCACTTCGGCGCGATGGCGGGTGAATTCGACTTCCAAAGCGTCGGAGATTTCGCCGACGGTGGCGCGGGCCCGGCTGGCCTTGACCGCCAGATCCAGCAGATTGCCTTCACCCGACTTGGCGGCGGCGGTCAGAGCAGCCAGAGCGGCCTGGGTCGCAGCATTGTCACGCTCGGCCCGGGTCTTCTTCAGGCGGGCGATCTGGGAATCACGGACCTTAGCGTTATCGACGTCAAGGACTTCGACGACGGTCTCTTCCTTCGGCAGGTACTTATTGACGCCGACCACCACTTCGTCGCCCTTGTCGATGCGAGCCTGACGGCGAGCAGCAGCCTCCTCGATCTTCATCTTGGGCATGCCGGTGGCGACGGCCTTGGTCATGCCGCCCAGTTCCTCGACTTCCAGGATCAGCTTCCAGGCTTCTTCAGCCAGGGAGTTGGTCAGGCTTTCGATGTAATAGCTGCCACCCAGGGGATCGACCACATGGGGAATACCGGTTTCCTCGGCGATCACCAACTGAGTGTTGCGGGCGATACGGGCCGAGAAGGGGGTCGGCAGGGCGATGGCTTCGTCCAAAGCATTGGTATGCAAGGACTGAGTGCCGCCCAGAACGGCCGCCATGGCTTCGATGGTGGTGCGGATGACGTTGTTGTAGGGGTCTTTTTCCGTCAGCGACACGCCCGAGGTCTGGCAGTGAGTGCGCAGAGCCAGGGACATGGGGTTCTTCGGGTCGAACTGCTTGACGACGCGGGCCCACAACAGGCGGGCGGCGCGCAGCTTGGCGATCTCCATGAAGAAGTTCATGCCGATGGCGAAGAAGAACGACAGGCGCGGCGCGAAATCGTCGATGGGCAGACCCTTGGCCAGGGCGGCGCGGGCATATTCCAGGCCGTCGGCGATGGTGAAGGCCAGTTCCTGCACCGCCGTCGCACCAGCTTCCTGCATGTGATAGCCGGAGATGGAGATCGAGTTGAACTTCGGCATGTTATGCGCGGTGTACTCGATGATGTCGGCGATGATCCGCATGCTGGGAGCCGGCGGATAGATGTAGGTGTTACGGACCATGAACTCTTTAAGAATGTCGTTCTGGATGGTGCCGGACAGCTTGTCCTGACTCACACCCTGTTCCTCGGCGGCGACGATATAGCCGGCCAGCACGGGAAGAACGGCGCCGTTCATGGTCATGGAGACGGACATCTTGTCCAGCGGGATACCGTCGAACAGAACCTTCATGTCCTCGACGGAATCGATGGCCACGCCGGCCTTACCGACGTCGCCGACCACGCGGGGATGATCGGAGTCATAGCCGCGATGGGTGGCCAGATCGAAAGCCACCGACAGGCCCATCTGACCGGCGGCCAGATTGGCGCGGTAGAACTTGTTGGATTCTTCGGCGGTAGAGAAGCCGGCATACTGACGGATGGTCCAGGGCCGATGAGAATACATGGTGGCGCGGGGGCCACGCAGGAAGGGCGGGAAGCCGGGCAGGCTATGGGCGTCTTCCAAGCCCTCCAGATCCGCCGCCGTATAGAGCGGCTTGACCTTGATGCCTTCCAGGGTTTCCCAGACCAGGGTCTCGGGCGAAGCGCCCTTCAGGTCCTTGGAGGCCAGGGCCTTCCAGTCCTCGAGGGTCTTCTTGGGGAAGTCAGCCATGTTTCCTTACTCCTGATCCTTGATTCTTCCATGGATTTTGCCGGGAGTTTACAAAGCCTGAGGGGTTATGTCCATTCAACCCGTACGCATATCGCCATGCAGGCTAGTCTTGACGAACGATTGTGGGCGGATCACCCTTTAGCCATGAGCTTCATGGACCACATCCGGGCCTGCAACGCCCACGATCCCGCCGCCTTCCGCCCCTTCGAGGTGGAGGACACCGTCATCGGTCATGTGCTGACCGCCTTCATGGGCCGGTTGGCCGCCTTCCCCGATATTTTCCAGGTCGAGGATGACCGGGTGATCTTGCGACCTGTCTTTCGCACGCCGGAAGAGCGCACCAAGGCCATGCGCCGGGCCACCCTGGCCTTGCAGAAGGCCGGCGTGCTGCCTCCCGATCACGGCGAGGACTATGCCATCGTCAAAGCCTGGGGCCAGCCGACCCTGTTCCTTCTGGACCGCGCCCATGTCTCGGCCTTTGGCCTGAAGGCCTTTGGGCTGCATGTGAACGGCTTCGTCCGAAGCCCCGAAGGCCTCAAACTATGGATCGGCACCCGCTCCCTGGACAAGGCGGTTGCTCCCGGCAAGCTGGACAATATGGTCGCCGGCGGCCAACCCGCTGGCCTTACCCTGGCTCAGAACCTGTTGAAGGAAGCCGCCGAAGAAGCCGATATTCCCGCCGATCTGGCCGCCACCGCCATTCCGGTGGGGGCTTTGTCTTATCGCATGGGCGGACGGTTGGGGTTGAAGCCCGACACCATGTTCCTCTACGACCTGGAACTGCCCGCCGACTTCGTACCGCGCAACACCGACGGAGAAATCTCCAGCTTCGCCCTGGTCCCGTTGGAAGAGGTGGCCGAGCGAGTGCGTTCCAGCAGCGACTTCAAGTTCAACGTGAACCTGGTGATCATCGATTTCCTGATCCGCCACGGCTATTTATCGCCCGATCTTGAACCGGATTATCTGGGTCTGGTGAGCGGATTGCGGCGGGGTTAGAGGCCTCTTCCCGCCAGCCATTCGGAGGGCTGAGCCGGATCGCTGGTCAGCCAAACCCGGCCCGACCTAGGGCTTCCCAGGCGAAAGCGCCATGTCGGACCGCCGTAAAGGCTGACGGAACCCTCTAGCCCGGCCACCTCCAGATTATGGCTCAAGGGACCGAAGCCAGGCCTAGGCGGCGGCGCTTCGGCTGCCCCCACAAAGATATCGCCCTCGCCCCGCAGCACATAGGCCTTGGCCACTTCCAGCCCGCCATCGCCGAAGGCCTCGATCCACAGCAACAGAAGCATCTTAGCCAGAGAACGCCGACACTCTGGGCTGTCGAGGGCGGGATAGGCACCATCCGCCTCGCCCCCCGGAGCCCGATTCCGGCTGCCGCTGGGCAAGGCATGCGCGGCACGAAAGGGTTGGACAGCGCGGGAGAGGCCAGCATCGATAGAGCCGCCCAGCAGGCGATTGCAGGGCCCGCAAACCAGCCGCTTGCTCTTCAGCCGCCCGCCCAGGCAGTCCAGCAGGACATGCTCAGGGGGCGTGGCATGAGATAAAGGTTTGGCGCAGAACAGGCAGGTGGGCATGGGGCCATTGTCTCACAAGACTCCGCTGCTATACAGTGCAGCCCATGACGAACAAGCTCCGCTCCATTCTTGGGCCCTACGCCGACCGCCGGGTCATCGCCGTGCTGCTGTTGGGCTTCGCCAGCGGCCTGCCGCTGCTGTTGACCTATTCCACCTTGTCGGCCTGGCTGGCTCAAGCCGCCATCGACCGCAAGGCCATCGGCCTGTTCGCCCTGGTGGGCACACCCTATGCCTTCAAGTTCCTATGGTCGCCGCTGCTGGACCGCCTGCCTCCGCCCTTGCGGCTGGGGCGCAGACGCGGCTGGGGCATCCTGATCCAGCTGGCCCTGATGGCCACCCTGCTGGCCATGGGTCAGTGCCACCTGCCCGACGATCTGGGCCTGCTGGCCGGGTTGGCGGTGCTAGTGGCTTTCCTCTCGGCCAGCCAGGACATCGTCATCGACGCCTATCGTGTCGAGCTGCTGGACGACGAAACCCAAGGCCCCGGCGCCGGTGCGACCCAAACCGGCTATCGCATCGCCATGCTGATCTCGGGGGCCGGAGCCCTGATCATTGCAGGCCACTTCGGCTGGATGGCGGCCTATGGAACCATGGCGGCGGCTTTGGGCGTCGGCATCGTCACCTTCCTGGTGATGCCCGAACCCCATCCGAAGATTTCGCCCCAGACCGTCGAGCGGGAACGCCGCGCCGCCGATTATCTGGCCCTGCGCCCCCATCTGACCGGCCTGCGGGCCCATGTGCTGTCATCGCTTTATGGCGCGGTGGTTTGCCCCTTCGCCGAATTCATGACCCGACGGTCCTGGGTCGCCATTCTGATCTTCGTCGTCGGCTATAAACTGGGCGAAGCCATGGCTGGCAGCATGGCCATGCCGCTTTATCAATCCATGGGCTATTCCCTGGACGAGGTCGCCGCCGTCAGCAAGCTGTTCGGCTTCTTCGCCACCGTCATCGGCAGCCTGCTGGGCGGAGTGATGGTGGTGCGGATGGGGCCGCTGAAGGCGCTGATGATCTGCGGGCTTTTGCAGTCGGCTGGCAATCTGTTCTATGTGCTGCAAGCCATGGCCGGGCACGATATTCCCGCCCTGGCGCTTTGCGTCTTCGCCGAGAATCTGACCGGCGGCATGGCCGGAGCGGCGATGGTCGCTTACCTCTCGGGCCTCTGCAACGCCGCCTATACCGCAACCCAATATGCCTTGCTGTCATCCCTGGCCGCCGTCGGGCGGACCATGATCGCCTCCTCGGCGGGGGCTTTGTCCTTAAGCCTGGGTTGGGTGGGGTTCTATCTTTTCACCACCGTAGCGACCCTGCCGGCGTTGGCGCTGCTGCTGTGGCTGATGGCCAGACAGGACAAAACCCAGGTGGCACCTGCGTGACATCGGCGGAAAAGCGCCATTCAGCACTTGGCGGGATGGCTCGCCTTGGCGTATTGTGCGCCAACAAGATTCATAAACGAAGACCAGGAAGGTAGAGAAATGGACCTCAAAAAGATCCCCGTCGGCAAGAACCCGCCGAACGATGTGAACGTGGTCATCGAGATCCCGCTCAAGGGCGACCCGGTGAAGTACGAGGTCGATAAGGAATCCGGCGCGATGTTCGTCGACCGTTTCCTCCATACCGCCATGTACTACCCTTGCAACTACGGCTTCATCCCCAACACCCTGTCCGAGGACGGTGATCCGGTGGACGTGCTGGTGGTCGGCCGCCATGCCGTGGTGCCCGGCGCCGTCATGCGCTCGCGCCCCATCGGCGTGCTGTTGATGGAAGACGAAGCCGGTCAGGACGAAAAGATTCTGGCGGTGCCGCATCCCAAGCTGCATCCCTTTTATGACGATGTGAACGAATATAAGGATCTGCCCAAGACCCTGATCGAGCAGATCGAGCATTTCTTCGCGCACTACAAGGACCTGGAGCCCGGCAAGTGGGTGAAGGTCACCGGTTGGGGCGATGCCGCCGCCGCCGGCAAAATCATCGAGAAGGGCATCGAAAAGGCCAAGGAAAAGGACAAGAAGAAGTAAGCCTTCTTCTTTCGTCTGCTTCAAAAGCAAACGGCCGGCGGATCACTCCGCCGGCCGTTGTCGTTTATGGAATCCGCTCAGTCTTGTTTCAGAGACGTGCTGGTGTCGTTCTTCGGACGGGCCCCCTCCACCGGATGGCCGGTGGTAAGGAAATAAGCCATCTCGCAGATGTTGGTGGTGTGGTCACCGATGCGCTCAATGTTCTTGGCGATGAACAGCAGATGGCTGCAAGGGGTGATGTTGCGCGAATCTTCCATCATGTAGGTCAGAAGTTCACGGAACAGGCCCGAGTACTGCTCGTCCACGTCCTTATCGCGCTTCCAGACGTCCAGGGCCTTTTCGGCGTCCTTTTCCTCATAGGCGGTCAGGGCCTCGGCCAGCAGGCCGTGCACCAGCTTGCCCAGGCGCTGCAGGGGCCGCACGGTGGGAACCTGGGGCATGGACGACAAGACGATGGAGCGCTTGGCGATATTGGCGGCATAATCGCCGATGCGCTCAAGGGCGCTGGCGATCTTCAAAGAGGTCAGCACATCGCGAAGATCATCGGCGACGGGCGCGCGCAGGGCCAGAACCCGCACCACCTGATCATTGGCCGCCGCTTCCAGGTCATCGATGTCGGCATCGGCCTTGACCACCTGACTGGCCAATTCGTCGTTGCGGTCGGCCAGGGCCTGAATGGCGCGGCCCAGCTGATGCTCGGCCAGAACCCCCATGCGCGAGACCTGTCCATGGAGAAGACCCAAAGCCTCGTCGAAGGATTTGACGATATGCGGTTCGGTGGCCATGTCGGACTCCCTTAGCCGAAGCGCCCAGTGATGTAACCCTGGGTCAGCTTCTCACGCGGATTGGTGAAAATCTGTTCCGTCAGCCCGGTCTCGATGACCTCTCCCAGATGGAAGAAGGCCGTGCGCTGCGACAGACGCGCCGCCTGCTGCATCGAGTGGGTGACGATGACGATGGTATAGCTTTCCCGCAGCTCGTCGATCAATTCCTCGACGGTGGCGGTGGCGATGGGATCAAGGGCCGAGCAAGGCTCGTCCATCAGGATCACTTCCGGGTTCACGGCGATGGCCCGGGCGATACAAAGACGCTGCTGCTGGCCGCCCGACAGGCCGGTGCCGATGGTTTCCATGCGGTCCTTGACCTCCTCATAGAGGCCGGCGCGCTTCAAGGACGAGATGACGATCTCGTCCAGTTCCTCTTTCTTGTCCACCAGCCCATGAATGCGCGGCCCAAAGGCCACATTGTCATAGATGCTTTTGGGGAAAGGATTGGGGCGCTGGAACACCATGCCAATGCGGGCGCGCAAAAGAACGGGGTCAACGCCGCCGACGATATCTTGACCATCCAGGGTGATGCTGCCTTCGACCCGACAGCCCTCGATGGTGTCGTTCATGCGGTTCAGACATCGCAAGAAGGTGGACTTGCCGCAGCCCGAAGGGCCGATCAGCGCCGTCACCTCGCCTGCGTTCATGTTCAGATCGACATGCTTCAGGGCATGTTTCGCCCCGTAATAGACGTTCACGTCCTTAGCGATCAGTTTGGGCTTGGCGGTCTCTGGTGCAGACTCTTGGCCGGACAACGTGGGCTCCTGACAGACTTTATTGCGTTGCACTGAAAGCAGGTACTCCCGCCTGACATAGTCTGGCAAACAGAATCGCCGGACAGGTGACAAGTTTCACATCCCTTTCGCAAATAACCCGAAGGACTTTGCGGGGATAGGTCATCATTTTTGCGCCACGGGCAGATAAACCGTGAAGCTGCTGCCCTGACCAATGGTTGATTCAATGGTCATGACGCCACGATGGCGGTTGATCACATGCTTGACAATGGCCAGCCCCAGCCCGGTGCCGCCCAGACGGCGCGAGCGGGCGGTATCGACCCGGAAGAAGCGTTCGGTGAGGCGCGGGATATGTTCCCGCTCGATGCCCTCGCCATGGTCGCGCACCACCACCTTGATGGCCTGGGCCGCCTTGCCGGCCATGGGCGGCGGCAGCTGACCGGTGACTGAAACGCCGATATTCACCGAGGTTCCCTCGCGGCCATATTTCAGGGCGTTCTCCAAAAGGTTCTGGAACACCTGGGTCAGTTCGTCTTCCTGGCCGATGATGTCGGGCAGACCGTTTTGAATGTCCATCTCCAGGGTCATATGGCGCTGACGGGACTGGGGCTCCAGCCCGGCCACCACCCGGCCCAGGATGGCGGGAATCTCGGTCCGCTGCACCGGGCGGGTGTGTTCATTCATCTCGATGCGCGACAGGTTGAGCAAATCCGCCACCAGCCGCGACATGCGGGACGCCTGATCATACATGATCCCTAAGAACCGCTCCCGCGCTTCGGTGTCATCGCGGGCCGGGCCTTGCAGGGTCTCGATGAAGCCCATCACCGCCGCCAGGGGCGTGCGCAGCTCGTGGCTGGCATTGGCGACGAAGTCAGCCCGCATGCGCTCCATCTGACGCAGAGCCGTGACGTCGTGCAGGGTGACGATGGCAGCAGCGCCGTCAACGCCCTCATGCTGCGGCAAGGGCTCCAGCATGGCGCGGAACTCCCGCTCCAGCGGTCCCGGCAGAGCGAATTCGACCTCGCGCCCCGGCTGGCCGGCCAGCACCAGTTCGGCGGCGTCCAGCAGCGGCGGATTGCGCATCACGGCGGCAAGGTCGCGCCCCTGAAGCTCGCGCCCGAAG
>Ga0302190_10002571_pt1 | contig 11764 bp, 6 predicted proteins | sample II_Bog_E2_3_FD_198784 | JGI IMG/M metagenome (GOLD analysis project Ga0302190, IMG submission 198784) | Peat permafrost microbial communities from Stordalen Mire near Abisko, Sweden - II_Bog_E2_3 | ecosystem: Environmental > Terrestrial > Soil > Wetlands > Peat | place: Sweden: Abisko, Stordalen... | reverse complement strand
AGACCGAAGGTGAGCAGAACAGACTTTCCTTCCGTGCCGAACTTGTCCTTGAAGTAATTCGGATCCATGAACGGCATCTCAGGCACGCCATGCGGAATCACGTCGATCTTTTCGCCGGAAACCGCGTACACGTCACGCAGCATCCCAGCGGCCAGTTCGCTCATCACCACAAGGCGATCAGAGTGTGCCGCGATCTCTTCAAGCACGACACGCTGCTGCGTATCCGGCTCGCGAAGAACCGTATGCAGCGTGGTCACCAGGGGCATCTTCAGTCTGCGGAGAAGCGTCAGGATATGGCTGCCCGCGTCTCCGCCATAGACGCCATATTCATGTTGCAGACTGACAAGATCGTTGCCATTGAAATTCAGAAAGTCAGCGGCCCGTTCGTACGATGCAAGATCTTCCTGTTCCAGCTCCAGGCGCACTTGCTCCGGATAGTCGTAGTGCGAATCCGGATCGTTGACAGGAATGGCAAACAGACACTCTTGTCCGTACTCGGCCGCCAGCGCCGTGCACAAATCTGTAGTAAACGTCGCGATGCCGCACTCGCGCGGAAGATAATTGCCCACAAATGCGATGCGTGTCGGCAAAGGAACGTGAGCATCCTTACCGCCAGTCAATGGCAGCATTGCCGCAGCAGGACTGCTAGCGGGCGACTCCGAATACGTATTCTCGCTGGAATTCATTGCGTCCTGCTTTCATTCGAGCCGGCCGTCCACCACACAGAATCTGCTGGGAGCCTGCGTGCTCTTGGCTTTTGGACGGCTGCGCGTCGAGTGTAGACACCTGTGTCAGATGGCAATCGGGAAGTCCAGAGAAGTTAGTTGCTGTATCTGCCGCGCCTGCACAGTTACCTTCGCCGCGTGGAAACCCAGGAACTTCCCAACCTTCACGGAATCGAGTTCCGCGGCATTGAATCGAGACGCAACCCCGCCCAGTGCATGCATCAATGCATGGTCGATTGCAATCTTGCGGGAGAGCCCAAAGCCTCGGCGGACGCAGGCTTTCTGTATCCACATAAAGTGCCATCCGGCTTGACGAATCATGGTGTCGAAGACTGGCGCGAGAAGTTCCTCTACCTGCGTCCAGTTTTCGCCAATGTCTTTTTGAATAGGGTTCAAGCGGCTGGGCAGAGCGCATCCCTTGCGCAGGAAAATCGAATGCAGCCTCACGCTTGCGCGCTGACGGGCGCGGAGAGAAGCGATGCAGGTCTCAGACTGGCAACGCCGTCGGGCGTAACTGCCTCGCCCCCAGTCGAGCCAGTTGGCAAGGGTGCCTCCGCAATCGCGGGCCCTGAATGTGAGCGTCTGGTCTTCTGTCCGAGGTAACCCGAAGCGTCAGAAGGACCTACGGGGCGATAAAGCCGCTTGCCATTGCGCTCGCGAAGAGAGAGATGGTTCTTTGCGTCGCCTTTGTTCATGAAACCCATCGCAGCTCCATTCATACAGGTTGCGTGCTTGAACGGTGCTCGTCCGGAGCTGAGCTTGGAGCGCTGAAGGCGAGGGAAGGGGAAATTAACGACTACTTCGAGCATACTCTTGAATCCATGCGCGTGCCGTCTTTCATTCACGGCAGGCACAGCAAAGCGGCTCAGCAGAACTTTCCGCGTGGCCGCGGCGAGTCTGTTGAGCAGATTCATTGCCCTATTGATCCGGCAAGAAAACAGTGACACATTCTTCCCACCCTTTCCCGCAAAAAGCGCGAGAAAGGATGGGGCATCCTGACAGTATCTAGTTGCCGGATCAATTGTTACATCACAAACCCAATCAATCCACCGCTTCCGCGGGCCGAATGGACACTACATCCAGGATTGGGAATGCAGGCCGCGATTGCCATAACGGCAGCTCCAGCTCTGGCATTGGCTTTGCCTCGAACAGTTTCTTGCACTGCCGCGCCGTCCACCGCGCCCAGCCCTTTGACTTCTTCCTGCGTGCGCTGTCAGTCGAGATACCGGTGCCCGCGTACATTTGCCGGTAGAGCTTGGAGAGGAAGACGAAGGCGATGCGTGCGCGCAGATTGGGCGTGCATGCCGACCGCTGCCAGATCGCACTCCAGGTATAGAAACGGTCCCACACCTTCTGCGTTCGCTCGCGTATCTCGTCCGAACTCATCGAAGGATGCGGCGTGAACATCTTGGGACGGACTTCAGTGGGGATGAGCCAATACCGCGTGATCGGAACATCACCCACCATGGCTGGCTCCTTGGCTTGTTCCTTTTCCCAACGGCCAAAGTCCACAGTGCCAGGGAACGGTGTCATCATCACGAACTGCGCGAAGGTGACGCCTGCCTTCAGCGCCATCTCCACGGTGGCGTCAAAGGTGGCTGGCTTGTCCGTTGGCAGCCCAAAGATGAAGGAACCAAGCACGTGGACACCGTGCTGCCTGAAGGTCTGCAAACGCCCAGCCAATTCATCTCCGGAGAAGTTGAAGTCTTTGAAGACGGCCTTCAGCCCTTCCGGCGTAACCGCCTCAACACCCACCAAGGCGCCCTTGATATTGGCCTTCCGCATCGCATCCAGAAACTCAGTGTCTTCGCCGGCTTCCATAGTGATCTGCGTAAAGAACACCATGTCCTTTGGTAGCTTGGCCATCTCCTTCATTAGTTCGAAGCGCTCCGTTCGAATCCCGGTGAGCTCTTCGAGCTTGGCGACATTGTTCTGTTCGCGGGCCAGCCGCAGATCTGTCAGGCTCACCGGATAGAAATTGTCGTCGGCCAAGGCAATAAACCGGAATCCAATGCGCCGGAGCTGAACGATCTCGTCGATTACGGCCTGGTACGAGCGCTGACGCGGCTGTTGTCCATCGGTGCGCCACACACTGCAAAACGAGCAGTGTTTCGGACATCCGCGAATGGTTTGTACCGAGGCCCACATGTATTTATCGGCCCGCATCAGGTCCCATCGTGCTTCCAAAAACTGCTCACCCCCGATGCGTCCCCCGTCGTAGATCTTCTCCGGTTTACCGGCCAGGCAGTCCGCTACAGCCACGCCCCAGACAACGTCGCCGTCGCCCTTCACCACGGCGTGCGCTTCGCCAAGTTCAAACGCTTCCTCGGGAAACAGCGTAGCGTGAATGCCCCCATAAACTACCCATGCACCGCGACTGCGCGCCGCTCTGCCCACTGCGTAGCCGCGCAAAGCATTGCCCGTGTGCACACTGATGCCGACGATGTCACCCGGCTGGATGCTTTCCGGAACAATCTGCTCCAGCGATTCGTCCACAAGAATGGGCTCACCCGCGGAGCGCGGTGTTGCGGCCGCGAGAACAAACAGCCATCGGGGAGTGATGACCGCAGTACCAAAGGAGTTGTCGCTGGGATTGACCAGGTGCACACTCATCGGAATCCTACTTTCCTCGTGCGAGTACGGTGGATTCAGAGAGCGTCTTTTCATCTACGGATCATCTTCCGGCGGTAATATGCTGGCAGGATTCGGACGAAGAGGCTGGCTGTCTGAGTTCCACGTCCATCATACAGAATGGGTAGAATATTTGGCTCGAATGAGCGCCAGACCCCTGGAAAAATTAACTGCGCTGCAAAGAAAACTCCCTTGAGAGGGCGCGGCCCCGGCGCATGTTGAAGATTTTACGATATGTCTGCGCCGCGGCTTCCTGCCGGTAAAACAACGGGGCCGTGAATGGTTCGCAACACCGGCGTGGCCACACTTGCTTCCAGCCCAGGCAGAGCTGCCCGCCACTGCACCCGGCACACTCTGTTTGCCGGAACGTGACACCCGCTTATCCTCTTATGCCAGACTGCATGGAGGAGCCCACCGCGCGCGCATTCCACAGCAGCAGCGCGGCAACCAACAGATAGACCGCAGAGGTGGCGCTGAGGCAAAGGCTCATGCTGAAACGCGCTGAAGCTGCCGCAATGGCCAGCGGAGCCAGGCCGCCGCCAATCCAGCCCAGCGAGTTCATCACGCCAACGGCTGTGGCGCGGCACTCCGGGCGCACCACGTCGTAGAGCGACGCCCACAGGTTCGATTCGTAAACGCCTTTGCAGAAGCCAAAGCCAAGCATCGCGCCCAGCAACAGCGGAACCGAGAGCGTCCACCCCGTGAGGAAGAGAAACGGCACGCCCGCCAGCACACCGCAAGCCTGGATGCGCATCCGCCCGCCCGCGCCGCGCTTGGAGAGCGCATCGCCCAGCACGCCGCCCAGCAACACTCCGCACACCGAGGCCGCCGCCAGATACACAGTGGCATTGGCGCCCGCAGCGGCAAGGCTCATATGAAACTTGCGATAAAGGAACGACGGCATCCAGACCATGAAGACCATGGCCACAAAGTTCGCCCCGATGAAGGCGGCAATCAGCCGCAACACCGCCGCAGAGCCAAGCACTTCAGAGACTGCCGTCCGCAAACCCGCTGCGGGCTTTGGCTCGGCCGCAACCACGCGCGCCGGTTCCTTCAGCAGCACGCTCACAAACAAAAGAAGCACCACGCCCAGCGAACCAAAGGCGGCAAAACTGCCCTGCCAGCCAAAGCGCTCACCCACCAGCGAGGCAATCACGCCGCCGCCCACCGTTCCCGCATACACCGCCGACTGATGCGCGGCCATGGCGCGCGAACGGGTTCCAGAACCGTGATAGCTGCTGATCAAAGACATTGCCGCTGGAAAGTAAACGGCCTCCGCCAGACCGCTGAAGGCGCGCAGAATAACCAGCTGAGCAAAGCTATGCGCCAGAATGGTGGCAACCGCCGCGCAGAGCCACAGCGTAAGCCCGCCCAGGATGAGCCCCTTGCGCGAGAACCGGTCGCCGATCCATCCTGCGAACGGACCCGAGGCTGCGTACATCCACATGAACGACGAGCCCACCAGCGCCAATTGCACATCGCTCAGCCCAAGCTGCGCATGCAGCAGTGGAAACAGAGCAAAGATGGCTTGGCGATCCGCATAGTTCAAGAAGCAGACGCACCAGAGCATCGCAACAACAAACCATTTGTAGCGGCCAAACCGCGGCTCTGCGTCGTTCACCAGAAAGACTCCACTTATTGAGCGCCGACACTGCGGTTCGCGCAACCGGCCGGCCATGGTTCAAGATTGCGCGGATCGACTAACGCGCGCCGGATCATGGAGATTGTATACTGGCCACGCATAAGCGCAGACCACTGCATAATTACGCAGCTTTTGCCTCGTTCCCCAGCCGAAACCCCGCACACAGGACCCATTCTCCTGTTTCCAGCCCGCCCTTCGGTAGCGCGTCCCAGGTACTCTGTTCTTGCGGCGGCGTTGCTGCTTGCACTTGCGCAGAGGCACGATTGCACACGCTCTACCGTTGAGCTGGCTTCGACGGCCAGCAATCACGAAGGCCAGGCGGAGCACATGTTCATGGAAGAAGCCTCGCGCCGCACCACCGTGTATTGGACTCAGGCGAGTGAAACCCTGCTGCGCCTAACAAATAGATCAACGCTTGCGTTGCGGCACGCGCGGCCGCCAGACGTAGGTAGCCAGCGAACCGGCGGGCAGCAGTGCGTCAAAGTGCTTGCCGTGCCAGCTTACGGCAAACTGCGTGTCAGTCTTGGCGTTGCTGAGTACCAGCAGAGCGATGGAGCCGTCGGTGTTCCTAAAGGCTACGCTCGCCAGCGCGCCGCCGGCGGGGTCGTTTGAGCCAATGCGCACCGCTCCAGGATGCACAAAGCGGCTGGCGTGGCCAATAGCGTAGTAGTCAGCCGTATAGACGAGTTTGTGCGGAGAGGCGCTGCGATCGACCGTGACAAAGCCGCGACATGTATGGCAGCCGCCTGTGTTGGGTCCGTTCTTCTCGTCGAGCACAAGCCCCCAAAGCACCACAGCCTTTGCCCACTGCCGCGTGGAGCCGATCACCAGCTTTGCCGTCACTGCCAGCAGATTGCCCCTCTGCCATGCGCCACCGGAACACTCGGTCATCCACAGGCCTTTGCTGGGAAAGCGGTCGTGAACCGGGCCTTGCGCCGAGACATCGCCGCCGTAGCAATGGAAGGCCGAGCCTGCCGTAAAAGGCGCGGCCGCAGAATCGGCGAGGACCGTGAGTGGGTATTCGGGGTGGTCCCAGTTGTGGTCGTAAGCAAGGATGGCTTGCGGATGGCCAATGGCCGCTAGAGCCGGTCCAACAAAGCTGCCGATCAGTTTCGTCTCCTGCGCGGCGGGCATCAGCGTGCCGGGATAATCCCTGGTCTCGTAGAGAGGCTCGTTCTGCAGCGACACATAGCGCTCTGGCACGCCGGCCTTCTCGTAAGCCTGGACAGCGTGCGTAAGATATGCGGCAAAGTCCTCCGCTGCATCGTCGCGCAATGAGCCGCCAATCATCGAGTCGCGGGTCTTCATCCAGCCCGGCGGGCTCCATGGCGTAAGCATCACGCGGATGGCCGGGTTCAGAGCCAGAGCCTGGCGCATGGCAGGGAAAATATAAGCGTGGTCGTGCTCGATGGAGAAGCGCTTCAGGCCGAGGTCGCGCTCGCCGGCCGGCAGGTCGTCGTAACTGTAGTGGTTGCGCGCCAGATCGGAGGCACCCAACGGCACACGCAGAAAACTGATGCCAATCCCACGCGTCGGATCGAAGAGCCTTCGCATCGCATCGTCGCGCTGCGCAGGCGTGAGCTGCTCTTCCAGCAGCCATGCGGAAGAATCCGTCATGGCCGCGCCAAAGCCGTCAATGGTTTGGTAACGCTGGCTGTCATCCACCGCAATGGTGGCGGTAGAGGTAGCTGTTGCAGCAAAGCGGAGCGAGGGCTCAGCGGTGAGAGCCTTGGCAAGGTCAGGCGTGGTAAGCGCAACCGAAACAGACTGTGTTTTGCCGGAAGTTGCGAACAAAACCAGCAGTAGACAACACCAGAAGCAATTCAAAAACCTGTTCATCCAGCACGCGCTCCGCATCGGTAAGTTAATCCATTATGCGTCCTGAAGATGGCCGGCGTGCAGCGTCTGTTCCACCGTACTGGACCCGGCGTCCTGTCGAGAAATCGCCGCATTCGCCGCGCATCCTCCCCGCGCAGAGGAAAAATCCCCTCCCGCCGTATCCCATTGCCACGCCGAGGGCTTAAAATGTTCGCGAAGATTCCTAAGTTATAACTCGTGCGCCGAACGGCCGGCCCCGGAATCAGTCCGCAGCTGGCGGTAAAGCCGGGAAAGCACTGCGCCTCCGGTATGTCTACCCCTGGGGTGAGATTCACAACTTTATCCAGGGTGCGGCAGCGCTTCAGCCAGGCGGTTGCCCGATCCCTCGAAGGCTATACACAATCCATAAGGAGGCTCGCATGACCTCACGCACTCTTCATCCGATGACCACCAACAAGAACCTGATTCGCTGGGTTGAGAAGATGGCCGAACTGACCCAGCCAGATGCCATCCACTGGGTTGACGGCTCTGAGCAAGAGAACGAAGCTCTGTGCAACCAGTTGGTGGCAGGCGGCACCTTCACCCGCTTGAATCCCGAGCTGTGGCCCGGCTGCTTTTATGCGCGCACCGATCCCAACGACGTAGCCCGCGTAGAAGACCGCACCTACATCTGCTCGCTCTCCAAAGACAACGCCGGGCCCACCAATAATTGGGAAGACCCCTTCTCCATGCGCAAGAAGCTCAAGGGCCTGTTCCGTGGCTGCATGAAGGGCCGTACCATGTACGTGCTGCCGTTCTCCATGGGGCCCATCGGCTCGCCCATGTCGCAGCTCGGCGTGGAGCTCACTGATTCGCCCTATGTGGTCGTGAACATGCGCATCATGGCCCGCATCGGCAAGCCTGTGCTAGCTGAAATTGAAAAGGACGAGAAGCGCGTGGTGCCTTGTGTGCACTCGGTCGGCGCGCCGCTCGAGCCCGGCCAGAAAGACGTTGCTTGGCCCTGCAACAAAGAGAAGTACATCGTCCACTTCCCGGAAACGCGCGAGATCTGGAGCTACGGCTCCGGCTATGGCGGCAATGCGCTGCTGGGCAAAAAGTGCTTCGCCCTGCGCATCGCCTCCAACATTGCGCGCGACGAGGGCTGGATGGCCGAGCACATGCTCATCGTCGGCCTGGAATCGCCTGAAGGCGAAAAGACCTACCTTGCCGCAGCCTTTCCGTCGTCCTGCGGCAAAACCAACCTCGCCATGCTTATCCCTCCCGAGGGCTTCGACGGCTGGAAGGTGCGCACGGTTGGCGATGACATTGCCTGGATCAAACCCGATGCCAACGGCCAACTGCGCGCCATCAATCCAGAGGCTGGCTTCTTCGGCGTAGCTCCCGGCACGTCCATGAAAACCAATCCCAACGCCATGCTCTCGCTTGCGAAGAACACCATCTTCACCAACGTGGGCCTCACGCCGGAGGGTGGCGTCTGGTGGGAAGGCATGACCGATGCGCCGCCTGCAGAGTGCCTTGACTGGCGCGGCGAACGCTGGACGCCGGAGATCGCAAAAGAGAAGGGCAAAACCGCCGCGCATCCCAACGGCCGCTTTACGGCTCCAGCCAAACAGTGTCCCTGCATCGATCCGGCATGGGAGTCGCCCGAGGGTGTGCCCATCGCGGCCTTCATCTTCGGCGGACGCCGTCCGTCCACCATTCCGCTCGTTTTTCAAGCCTTTAACTGGTCAGGCGGCGTCTATCTTGGCGCCACCATGGGCTCTGAGACAACCGCCGCGGCCGCCGGCGCCACCGGCGTTGTTCGCCGTGATCCCATGGCCATGCTGCCCTTCTGCGGCTACCACATGGGCGACTACTTCCGCCACTGGATCAAGCTGCAGCGCTCGCTCTCGTCCACTCCGCGCGTCTTTCACGTCAACTGGTTCCGCAAGGATGCGCAGGGCAAGTTTCTGTGGCCCGGCTACGGAGAAAACATGCGCATTCTCAAGTGGATCGTGGACCGCGTAAACGGCCGCGCCCATGGCCGCGAAACCCCCATTGGATGGACGCCCTACTACGACGACATCCACTGGGAAGGCCTCGACTTCCCACGTGAAACCTTCGACGAACTGCAGGAAGTGGACCGCGACAAGTGGCGCAAGGAAGTCATCGGCCACGAGGAGCTGTTCCTGGCCCTGCACGACCACCTGCCGTCTGAGATGGTCTACGAGCGCGAACTGCTGATCTGCCGGCTGTAGGCGTGGATGTGGCAAAGGAAGAATCATTGCGATCCCAGGTCTCAAGATCGAGATCTGGGTATCGAGACTCGGGTGGCCCACATCTTAGCTTTGAAAAGTGGAGATGAGGGCCGCCAGCCCGTCAGTTCGCGGAAGGTCGCGCCGCTTTGTCGACGATGAGCGCGTCAACCGGTCCTTTGGTTGGCTCCAACTTCAGACCGAGTTGCTGCTGAATGGCCGTAAACAGCGGAGCCGCGGACGCGTCGCCGGATGCGGAAGCCACCTCTCCATTGAACTGACTCTCATCAGGAGCCCACTCAAGGTCGAAGTCGTATTTCTCGGTCAACTCTGTCTTATCCACTACCGGACGATCAAGGATGGCTCGTTGCAGCATCGACGCAAAGTCGCTCATGGTCGCATTACGGGCCGGGAGCTTGATACTTTGCGGATAGATCATGCTTACCAGAGCAGGAGCATCATTCGGTGCGGCGCTATCCTTGAGCTTGGACCCGCTCTTTACCACTTCCAGCACATAGATCGAGAACTCTCTCTGTTCGCGATGAAACGCAAGCTGGAATCTGTCGGTCAGAAGCTTTCGGAGCATTGCCATCTGCTCATCCCGTGTTGGCCGGACATCGCCGGGCGTTAGTGCAGCAATATCGTAGTGGTCAGAGTCCAACCAATCGGGTCCACCGGAGATCACATGGGGATTGAGATTGTAAGCCGCTGCGATCAAGCCCTTCAGGGTATAGTCCTTCTCGACAAACCTGTTCGTGCCCTGCATCGTAATGTATCGGGATGCCTTGGCGTCATAGCCAACTGGCTTGATCGTAGCCACCTCGAAGGCATCAAATTTAGGGTGAGGAGCGGGCGTTTGGGCGAATACTCCAGAGGCAGAAACAACGAGTGCGAGATTCGCGAGCTGTCGGAGCATTACATCGCACCTTTCTACGGGAACGCAGCGTACGAACGGCACCGGCTGCACACGATGTTGTGTGTACTGATTCAGCTGCGGATATGCACTAAGGGCCAGTGCAAATCGAGTAATAGCATGTACTGATCGGCCATGTCCAGATACGAGAAGCTCATGAGGGCATGCGCGGCCGATAAAGCGGCCCATCGTCATCCACGATCACTGCGCACGGCTGTCCGGTTAACAGCTAACTTGGACGTTTGGCCCATATCTCCGCCTTTCCAAGCTACCCCATGTCTCGATTTTGAGCAGTAAACCGGCTTTGGCCGGTGGATGGTCCTAAACAACTTACAGGAAGTTCCTTAAGAGACCTGGGGTACAGTCCATCATCGATAAGCTCCAAGGCATCCCTCCGAATTCCTGTTCATAAATACCTTATTGCAGTACGACTTCCCTCCTTCCGAAACTCGCGTTTTCCTCATTTCTGGGCACTTCGTTCGATTTTTCCTCCCCCGAACAGCTTTGCCATGCTTGACCGATGGTGAACCCCATCACAGCCTGCCCTCTGGATGGTGCATAGAATTGGCCTTTGCGGGGCGGGCGGAACAGTTTGCAGCGAAACGCCGCACAAAGGGCCGATTCATCGCCGACCCCATCCCGCAGCAGAACGCTATCGATATTTTTCTACCGGCGTTCCAGGAGCAGCAATGGCAAGCCAGGAAACAGGCGTAAAGCGCAAGTCGATGCAGGAGCGCGTGGCTGAGCTGCGCCTCCGGCGCGAGCAGCTTGAGTTGGGTGGCGGCAAGGATCGCATCGAAAAGCAGCACGCCTCCGGACGCATGACGGCGCGTGAGCGCATCGAGGAACTGATCGACAAAGACTCGTTTGACGAGATCGGTCTCTTCGCCCAGCATCGGGCCACGTATTTCGGCATGGCGAAGAAGGATCTGCCTGCCGATGGAGTGGTGACCGGTTGCGCCAATGTTGACGGGCGGCTCGTACACCTGGCCAGCCAGGACTTTACCGTGGCCGGCGGCGCGGCGGGCGAGGTGCACAGCAACAAGGTGGCCGAGATGATGGACATGTCGCTCAAGACCGGCAGCCCCTTCATCTTCATCAACGATTCAGGCGGCGCACGCGTGCAGGAGGGCATTGACAGCCTGGCCGGCTATGCGCGCGTCTTCTACCACAACGTAATGCTCTCGGGCACGGTCCCGCAGATCGCGCTCATCTGCGGTCCCTGCGCGGGCGGCGCGGCTTACAGCCCGGCGCTGACCGACTTCATCATCCAGACCCAGCAGGGCCGCATGTTCATCACCGGCCCTTCGGTCATCAAGCAGGTCACCGGTGAAGAGGTTTCCAGCGAAGACCTGGGTGGACCGCAGTCGCAGATGAACTACTCCGGCGTGGTGCACCTGATTGCGCGCACCGACAAGGAGGCCATGCAGCTCTGCCGCAAGCTGCTCAGCTTCCTGCCCTCAAACAACCTGGAAGATCCGCCACGGCTGCCCGCAAGCGGCAAAGTCAAATCGGACTCAGGCATGGACGACACCGTTCCCACCGATCCCAAGATCGCCTACGATGTTCGCGCCGTGATCATGCGCATCGTCGACAATGACGACTTCCTCGAAATTCAGCCGGGTTTTGCGCCCAACATCGTCATCGGCTTTGGCCGCGTACAGGGCCGCACGGTAGGCGTTGTGGCCAACCAGCCCTGCATGATGGCCGGCGCGCTCGACATCGACGCATCCGACAAATCTGCTCGCTTTGTGCGCTTCTGCAACGCCTTCAATATTCCGCTGGTCACGCTGGTCGATGT
>Ga0302190_10002541_pt1 | contig 11846 bp, 9 predicted proteins | sample II_Bog_E2_3_FD_198784 | JGI IMG/M metagenome (GOLD analysis project Ga0302190, IMG submission 198784) | Peat permafrost microbial communities from Stordalen Mire near Abisko, Sweden - II_Bog_E2_3 | ecosystem: Environmental > Terrestrial > Soil > Wetlands > Peat | place: Sweden: Abisko, Stordalen... | reverse complement strand
AAGTTAAGCATTGGTTTCGGAGTGGTACTGATTCTGCTCGGCATTTGGGGATTTGTGGCCACGGGCAACATGTATCCCACGGCGCTGATCCCAACCTGGTTTGGGTTTACGCTGGCGGTCTCCGGCGCACTGGCGCACACTGCAGACGAGAAGCGGCGAATGCTGTGGATGCACACTGCGGCAGGGCTGGGATTGCTGGGCTTTCTGAGCGCAACAGTTCGCGCGATCATCGTGTTGGTGAAGGCGCACGGCGCGCCACTGGCCTATCCCATCGCGGTCGAGGACCAGGTGGCGATGGCGGTGATCTGCCTGGTCTTCGTGCTTCTCTGCGTGCGTTCGTTCATCGCTGTGCGCAGGTCGCGCAAGATTGCTGCGTAGAGATTCCGTACAGTTCGGGTTGATCGTTGAGGTTGATCGATCGAGTGCCGCGCAGGCGCTATCTGGTATTTACTTCTCCGCACCTTTTTCCAGCTATTTTTCCGCGTTTTTCTCCGCGATGTCAGCCCGCAGAGCGCGGATTGCCGATCGCAGGTGCTCCCGCGCCGTATCGTCTCCCTCGACCTGCAGCGCGCGGCCAAGCGCATCGACTGCACCGGTTGCGCGCAGAAACCGCAGCGCCTCTATCGCCGCAATGCGCACCGTTGGATCACGGTCCGCCAGCGCCGAGACGGCCAGGGCTTGCGCATGATCGCTCTGCCCCCGGTAGTCCACCGCGGCCTGTAGCGCAAGGACCCGTATGCTTGGTTCCTGATCGTCCCGCTCAATCTGCTCCACCGCGGAGAAGCATGTTGGCAGCTCTTTATTGGAGACGTAGCGCGCGGCATCCAGTCGCGTCGTAGAAGGCACATTCAGGTTCTGACAGAGCCGCTGCAACCGGTCGAGAGCGCGGTTCGAGCCAAGCCAGGTCGCCGCTCCCGCCAGATTCACCTGCACCTGGGGATCTGGTTCAGCATCCAGCGCGTCAAGAATCGCGGTCAACGCCGGATGGTCGTCCATGGCCGCCAGTTGCGCTGCCGCCAGGCTTCGCACCTCGCCGTCCGGGTCCGCGAGCGCGGCCTTCAACGCCGTCTCGGTCACGTCGATGTGGTGCCGCGCCAGCCCATCGGCGAACGTCTCCACCGTCGGAGGCGGCGTTCCCGCCAGCCAGCGCGGCGCCAGCGGAGCCACCTGCGCCGATGCAGCCGCACTCGCCGCTGTCAACAGCGCCCCTGCGATCAACAAAAGAAACAATCCACGCGCGTTCCCCGCCATACTCTTTGTCAACAAGGTCTTCACCTGCCTATCTTCCTTCAGACGTACAGCTTCCCAATACGTATGCCGTTAAACCGCTTTCTCTTGCTGAACCGCTCCATCTTATCGCAGGCTCCGCCAGTCGTGCCGCGGATCGGGGTACACTAACTCAATATGGCTTCGTCGTTTGGATCATCAGGCATGGGTGGTGGAATGCCTTCGGGGGATCGGCCAAGCCGGGGAACGGGGCGCGCGCTGACAGCCGACCTGACCGCCAAGCGGCCCAAGCCAAAGCTCAAAAAAGTGCTTCCCGAGGTCTGGAAGCTGGTCAAGCCGAGGCGGCTCCTGCTCTCCATCAGCTTTCTCCTGATGGTAGTCAACCGGCTGGCCGCGTTTGTGCTTCCTCTCTCCTTCCGTCCGCTGGTAGACAAGGTGATGGGCGTGCATGGCAACATGAGTCTGCTTCCACGCATCATTGCCGCAGTCGTTGCGGCCACCCTACTACAGGGCATCACGTCGTATGCGCTGACGCAGATGTTGTCCAAGGGAGGACAAAAGCTCATCTCCGAGCTGCGCATGCAGGTGCAGCAACACATCGGACGGTTGCCCGTCGCGTTCTACGACGAAAACCGCACCGGCACTCTGGTGGCGCGCATCATGACCGACGTGGAAGGCGTGCGCAATCTGGTCGGAACCGGCGTGGTCGACTTCGTCGGAGGCATACTTTCGGCGTTGTTCGCCTTCGTCCTGCTCATCCACATCAACGCGATGATGACCCTGCTGACCTTCTGCATCATGGCTGTCTTCGGGCTGATTCTGCAGCGCGCCTTCAAAACCATCCGGCCCATCTTCCGCGCGCGTGCCAAGATTAACGCCGAGGTTACCGGACGGCTCACCGAGTCGCTCGGAGGAGTCCGCGTCGTCAAGGGATACCACGCCGAGGCGAGCGAGGCGCGGGTCTTCGCTGGCGGTGTGCAGCGGCTTCTGGCCAACGTCTTCAGTTCGCTGACCGCGCAGTCCGTCATGACGCTATCGTCGACCGTAGTGCTGGGACTGGTAGGCGGACTGGTGATGTATCTCGGTGCGCACGAACATGCGCTGGGCCGCCTCTCGACCGGCTCCTACTTCACCTTTACCTTTCTTCTTGCATTTCTGGTCGCGCCCATTGCGCAGTTGGTGAATATCGGCACGCAGTTGACCGAGGCGCTGGCCGGCCTCGACCGCACAACCGAGATACTGAGCGAGCGCGAGGAGGACTCCGAGCCAGCGCGCACCCATGCGTTCGATGTGCGCGGTGATGTCACCTTCGAGGATGTGGTCTTCGAGTACGAGAAGGGCAAGCCGGTGCTGCACGGAATCAGCTTCGAGGCGAGGCCCGGAACAGTGACCGCGCTGGTCGGCTCGTCGGGATCGGGAAAATCGACCATCATCAGCCTGGTCTGCGGCTTCCACACGGCAACAACGGGGCAGATTTTGATCGACGGAGTGGACCTGGCCACGATCCGCCTGAGCAGCTACCGCGAACAACTCGGCGTGGTGTTGCAGGAGACCTTCCTCTTCGACGGCACCATCCGCGAGAATGTGAAGTTCTCGCGTCCCAATGCGACCGACGATGAGTGGATGGAGGCCTGCCGGATCGCGCGCGTCGATGAGTTTGTCGAGCGCTTTCCCGAGGCCTACCAGACGGTGGTCGGCGAGCGCGGAGTGAAGCTCTCCGGCGGCCAGCGCCAGCGCATCTCGATTGCGCGCGCGATCCTGGCCAACCCGCGCATTCTGATTCTGGATGAGGCGACCAGCTCGCTCGACTCCGAGTCCGAGGCGATGATCCAGAGCGGATTGCATCACCTGATGCATGGCCGCACGACCTTCGTCATCGCGCACCGCCTCTCGACAATACGCCGCGCGGACCAGATCCTGGTGATCGAGGGCGGCCTGATCGTCGAGCGCGGCACGCATGAGTCGCTTTATCAACTGGGTGGGCGCTACTTTGACCTCTATACGCGCCAACACGGCCTGGAGACGAACCTCTTTCTGGCCCCCGGCGAGGGCGACAAGGTGGAGGAAGAAGAAGGGGAAGAAGAAGCCGAGACAGACGAATCATCCTTGAACAATTAGGCCAACGTTTTTTTTGGGACACTGCCATGCTGCGAGTTCCGTACGCCGACCTCGACCACGCACTGCACCGCGCTATGTTGCACCTTGGTCTCGATGGAGATCGCGCAGCACTCTGCGCCCGCCTCTTCGCCGAGACCACGCGCGACGGCGTCTACACCCACGGCCTCAACCGATTTCCACGCTTCGCCGGGATGGTCGCCAACGGCTGCATCGACCTCGCCGCCGAGCCCACACGCGTCGCCGGTGCCGCGGCCATCGAGCGCTGGGACGGACATCTCGGTCCCGGCAATCTGAACGCCTACGCAGCGATGCAACGCGCCATCGAGCTTGCCCGCCTGCATGGCCTGGGCTGCGTCGCACTGTCCAACACCAACCACTGGATGCGCGGCGGCAGCTACGGATGGCTCGCCGCGGAGACTGGCCTCTTCGCCATCTGCTGGACCAACACGCTGGCCAACCTGCCCGCCTGGGGCGCGATTTCGCCCACGCTCGGCAACAATCCGCTGGTGGTTGCTATTCCGCGCCCGGACGGAGCACACGTCGTCCTGGACATGGCGGTCTCGCAGTTTTCCTACGGCACAATCTCCGCCTACACCGCACGCGGCGAGCAGTTGCCGGTTGCGGGAGGATACGACGCGGCAGGCGAATTGACCACTAATCCCGCCGCCATCGAAGCCTCGCAGCGCGCTCTGCCCATCGGCTACTGGAAGGGCTCGGGGCTGTCGCTGGTCCTCGACATGCTCGCGGCGATGCTCTCCGGTGGCCTCGCCACCCACCAACTCCCACGCGATTCCGCGCGCGAGTCCGGCCTCAGCCAGATTTTTCTGGCCATCGATCCGTCCAGCTTTGTCGCGCGTCCCGAGCTCGACCGCATCGCCAACGGCATTCTCGACTCGCTCCACGCAGCCGTGGCAATCGATCCCGCCCACCCGGTGCGCACCCCCGGCCAACAGACGCTTCGCCTGCGCGAAGAGAACCTCCGCCTGGGAGTACCCGTCGATCCTGTGTTATGGGAGAGGCTGCTCTTACTCTCGTTCTAAATCTATCTGGCCAGCGAACATTCAGGAATCTCGAAGCAGGGCCCGCGGGTTTCGACGCGTGCGAAGGCTTCTGGATCTGCTGGGATCCCCGCCGGTCTGGCGACATTGTGCTGCGCCGCAGGAGCTGAAAGCTCGATCTTGCTGAAGTTGAACGCCATGCCGGCCACACTTTGCAGAATGCGGTATGGCGATGGCAGGCTACACAAATCCATGGAGGGCTCCAAGGCTCGCGACCAGCGGATCATAGGAAATTCCCTTCATCCCGGTCCGAACGCAGGGCAATCAGACTGGGCAGCAGTATCATTCCGGCAAGACCAATGCGAGAGATGCAGTGGGAACCATTGCAAACTCCGTGCCACCGGCCTGGCCGCTTCCAGAAACAATGATCCGCGCGGCAATCACGAAGATACATAGCACTTCCGCACTATGGAGTGCTGCTCAAGTTGTAGGCAGGAACGCATCTGTGGATTTCCTTCCCGTTGCTGATAATTTTTTTGCAGAGTACAGGAATAACTCCGCGGGCGCGATTCTGCAAAGCTATCCTGGATGCCTGAGGCTGCGAACGCGCTACGCCACCGGCTGCGCGCAGAACTTGCAGCGTTTGGCGGGCAACGGGATCTCCGAGAGGCACTCGCCGCAGGTCTTGGTGGTCGGAGCTGCGGGCTTTCTGATCTTCGCCAGAAGATAGTTCACCGGCAGCACCAGCAGGAAGTACACCACCGAAGCCTGAATGAGGAAGTCGATGACGGCGGTCAAAAAGCTGCCGTAGCCGATCTTGCCGCCGTGCAGCGTCAGCACCAGATAGGAGAAGTCCGGCTTGCCCACAATCGCGCCGATCAGAGGGCTGATGATGTTGGTGGTAAACGCCGTAATGATCTTGCCGAAGGCCGCGCCGATGATGACGGCGACAGCAAGATCGACCACGTTGCCGCGCAGGATGAAGTCGCGAAATCCCTTGAGCATAAGAGTCTCCTTGGAAGAATGAAATAAACAGGGGCTGAGTATATCGCACGCCCCCTCGGATGAATCCAGCGCGCCGGTGCGGGGCGTTCAGTCGGTGCGCTCGCGTTTGTAGGGGGTTGCCATGCGCGCGCGGGCCTCGTTGATGGCCCCCTGCGTGTTGTCGTTGGTCTGCACCGCCAGGCGGTACTCGTTGACTGCGCGCTCGCGTTGGCCGGTCACGTCGAAGATGTAGCCCAGGTGGATGTGGCTCCATACCTCGGTCCAGCGCGGGTCGCCGTCGCCGCGCAGCGCGTCGCGGAAGCTGTTGGCGGAGGCCTGGTAGTTGCGCTGCATGAAGAAGACCTCGGCGATGCGGTAGGCGGCCAGCGAGCTGGACTTATTCTCGTCCAGCGCCTTCTGGTACTCCGCGAGCGCGCCGATCAGGTCGCCCTGCGCCACCAGTTGCTGGCCGCGCAGCACGGCCACGCGGATGGCCAGGTCGGGCGTGCTCTTCAGCAGCCAGTTCTCCGGGTCGATGGTGATGCGCCGCGGGCGGCCAAAGGTCTCGACGGTGTAGGGCGAGTCGCTGCCCGCCACGTCGATGCGCCGGTCCTCCGTCTTGCCGTCGGTCTCGATGCGCAGCTCCACCGGCATGCGGAAGAGGTCGAGGTCTTCGCCGATCGACCCCACTGTGCGAAATCCCTTGTTGCTGCTCAGGCGGTAGACGGAGTACTTGTCAACGAAGGCGGGCGCTCCGGTGCTGTCGATCCACTGCGAGAAGAACGAAGTCAGTTCGAGGTGCGAGTCTCCGTCGGTCGCGCTATGGATCGCCTGCGCCTCGGCCACCGTCTCCACATCGGAGCTGCGAATTCCCTTGTCTGTATATTGCGAGAGCAGGCCGCGCAGGAAGCTCCGGAATGCGTCGTCGCCCATCTCCCAGCGCAGCATGTGGAAGACCATCGCGCCTTTTTCCAGCGTCATCGACTGGAACTGCGGCGAGAAGGGATCGAGCCGTCCCAGCGTGCTCAGCGGCTCGGTATCGTAAGCCAGCGCGCCGGCGGAGACATCGCCGACGGCGGTCTGAAATGCGTTCTTGCCCGCCGAATCCTCCATGTACATGAGCTCGCCGTAGCGGGACATTCCGTTGGTGATCCACGCGTCGTTCAGCGTTGCGGGCGATACCTCCGAGCCCCACCACTGGTGCGCCAGCGTGTTGCTCAGCAGGCGTTGCGAGGCTGCCGTGCGGTCCACGATGCGGTTGCCCGCGATACACGCCATCTCCGGCGCCCATGCGGCACTGACCGCGTCCTCCGGCATCTCGACGATGTTGATGCGGCCCGATTCAGGCTGGCCGAAGACGCTGGTCATATACTCGAACTCGCGTCCGGCCAGAGCGGCGAAGTCCGGCGCGCCGTCCTTGCGCTTCTCCGTGACATAGACGTGGATGTTGCTGATGCCGGAGGCGGTGATCGGCGGCAGAAACTTGCCCGCGACGATGGTTCCGGGAAATCCCGGCTTCGACCATACGAAGCTGAACTCGTTGCGCCCGTCGGGCAGCGTCTTCTTTGTCGCCGTCCCGCTGCCGACGGCGGTGTAATCGGCGGGCACGCGGATGTGCATCTCACTGGTGAAGCGGTCGGTAAACAGTCCGGGCGTCGAGAGCGGGAACCAGCGGCCCGCGTAGAGCAACATGCTGATGGGGTCGGCGATGGCGGCGAGTTTAATGCCATCGACCGGGCTGGTGTCCGAGCCGGTCAGCACGCCTGCATACGCGAAGTGGAAGGTGTTGCTGGAGCCTTTGGCCAGCGGCGCGGGCAGCGTCACGCGCACGGTGAAGTTGGCGGCCAGCCGCTCGGAGTTGAGCGCGGCGCCGCCGTTGTCTGTAAGCGATGTGATGTTGAGGCCGTTGTTCAGTTCGAAGGTCGCCGTGGTCAGGTCTTCCAGCGCGGTGAAGCTGACGTCTGCCGTGGCCGTCAGCCTGCCGGTCGTCGGATCGAGGTCGGCGGTGATAACGTAGCCGGTAATATTCAACTGCGCGCGCGCGGGCGCGGCATTCGCTGGTTGAGTGAGCGCGCAGACGGTGAGGATCGCGGCGGCGAGCGCGCGGAAGAAGGATTGGATTCGTCGGCGGCATTGCGGTCGAAGAGTCATGCGTGCGGGTGTCCTCAAGTTGCGTTCATCCTCTAATTGCTTATGGTACTGCACGGTGAGGCAATTCTGAACGCTACCGATTAGACGCTGCTGGAGGCGCTTCGGAGCGCGTCGATGGGGGTGGATTGCAGCAGCTCGACGACGGCATCCGAGACGCGGCGGATGGGGTCTTTGCCAGGCGCGGGCAGCAGCCTTTCGCGGGCCTCCGTGAGTGCGGCGATCATCTCCCGGCGTTCTTGCGTCTCGTCCAGCAGCGGGCGCAGTGCGGCGATCAGGTTGGCGGCCGTGAAGCGCCGGTTCAGCAGCTCGGGGACGATGCGTTTGCCCGCAATCAAATTGACCATCGCGACCGGCAGATGGCCGTCAGCGTCCGGCTCGGAGGGGATCTCTGCGGGGTAGAGAATCATCCGCCTGGCCAGCGCAAAGGTGAGCGCCGAAACGCGGTAGACCACGACAAATGGCGTGCCGATGGTCAGTGCCTGCACGGTCGCCGTGCCACTGGCGACGACCGAGGCGCGCGCGTGGAACAAGGCAGCCCGCGCGTCGTCCACCAGTACGATCCGCGGCAGTACTGCAAAGCCGGTCAGCCTCTTATTCACGGCAGATTCGTGTGCGGCAATCTCATCTTTGATCCACGCAAGGTCGATGGTCGATGCCACCGGCAGCAGAAACTGGCAACTGCTCTTCTGCTCCAGATTCAGGTCCAGATTCAGATTGGCCGCGGCCTGTAGCATCTGCGGCAGGTTCTGATGAATCTCGCTCTGGCGGCTTCCCGGCAACAGCGCAACCCATTGCTTTGCCGGGTCGAGACCATGCGCGGCGGCGTAATCCTCGCTCGTGATGGCCGGCAGCGGAAGCGCGGCCAGCGGATGGCCGACAAACTCTGCGTCCACTCCACGCGCGCGATAGAACGCGGCCTCGAACGGGAAGATCACCATCATGCGGTCCACGAATCGGCGCACAAGCCGTAGCCGTCCGCGCTTCCACGCCCACAGTTGCGGGCTGACGAACCACAGCACGGGAACGCCCAGCCGCTTAAGATGGCGCGCGAGACGAAAGTTGACCTCGGGAAAGTCGATGAGGATCGCAACGTCCGGCCTATTGCGCTGGATCGACGCCACCAGCTTGCGATACTGCGCGTAGATGTACGGCGCGTGGCGCAGCACCTCGGTGAAGCCCATGTGCGCCACATCCTCGGCGCGCACGATGCGCTCCTGTCCTGCGTTGGCCATCGCTGTGCCGCCCAGTCCGGTGAACGTCGCGCCGACAAGTCGCGCGCGCAGCTCCGCAATAATCCCCGCGCCGTAGTGGTCGCCCGAGGCCTCGCCAGCGGAGAGAAAGACGCGCGAATTGGAGTAGGTGGCGATGCCTATGAGTTTATCGCTACCGTCAGCGGAACGTCGCGGAGGTACGATAATGGGTCGGGAGGCATCTGTGGCGAACCGTGCAAAGCGTTTTCAGGCGGTGCTGGAGAAGGGAAGCCGTGCGCTGGGCTGGACCATCGCCCGCGTGCCGTTCACTCTGGCGGAGTTGCAGGCCGCAGCAGGGAAGCCGATGGTGCGGCTGCGGGTGCGCGGCACGGTCAACGGCTTCTCGTTTCGCACTTCGTTGTTTCCCGATGCGCGCGGAGGCTTCCATCTGCTGGTGAACCGCAAGATGCAGGCGGGCGCTGGAGTGGGCCTGGGAGACGCGGCCGAGTTCCATCTGCAGCCGGACCTTGACCCGCGCGAGGCGGAGTTGCCCGACGAGCTGGCCGTGCTGCTGGATGAAGAGCCGGGGCTGCATGAATGGTATAGCGAGCTGACGGAGTATATGCGACGCGAAATCGGCAAGTGGGTGATGGAGCCCAAGAGCGAAGCAACGCGCATGCGACGCACCGAGCAGATGGCGGAACGGCTACTGGCTACGATGGAGGGCGAGCGCGAGCTTCCGCCGGTCATCGAAGCGGCGTTTCGCGCGAATCCCAGGGCGCGCGCGGGATGGGCCCGCATGACTGCAACGCAACGGCGCGGCGAGTTGCTTGCGGTCTTCTACTACCAGACGCCGGAGGCGCGCCAGAAGCGCGTGGAGAAGCTAGTCGAGGCCGCGGAGAAGCGTTGAGGCGCGGATTCGAAGCGTGCAGGCCGGCAATCGCTCGATAGGGACCGCAATTCGAACCCAGTACCTCGCTCCGCGCATCAATACACTACATCGCCTGCAATGAAAGGGTAGAAACATGCTCAACTGGCTGGTCATCGGCGTCGGAGACATAACCCGAAAGCGCGTTCTGCCCGCTGTACTTGCCCAGCCGCGCAGCCGCCTCTACGCCCTGCTGACGCGCTCGCCCGCCAAGGCTGCGGCCTATCCCGGCGCGCTCGTCTACACCGATCTCAGCGACGCCCTGCGCGATCCTGCGATCGACGCCGTCTACGTCGCCTCGCCCGTTGCGCTGCACGCAGAACACACCATCGCCAGTCTTCGCTCCGGAAAAAATGTGCTCTGCGAGAAGCCCGTCGCGCTCGACTTTGCCCAGGCAGAATCCATGGCAGAGGCCGCGCGCCAATCGGGTCGGCTGCTGGGCATTGCGTACTACCGGCGGCTATATCCCAAGCTGCTTCGCGCTCGCCAGCTCATCAGTGAGGGCGCCATCGGCCAGCCGGTATTAGTGGAGGCGAACTACCACGGATGGCTGGAGAGCCCCGACCGCGCCTGGCTGAAGGACCCCGCCATCGCCGGCGGAGGCCCGCTCTACGACGTTGGCTCGCACCGCATCGACGCATGCAATTTTTTGTTTGGCCGGCCGCTGCGCGCCACCGGCCTGCTCTCGAACGCCGTGCATCAGCTGGCTGTGGAGGACTCGGCCACCACGCTGATCGAGTACGCGGGCGGCATTCACGCCGTCATCGACGTGCGCTGGAACTCGCGCATGCCACGCGACCAGTTCCGCGTCATCGGCAGCGAGGGCGAGATCAGCCTCGACCCGCTCAACGGCCCCGCGCTTCGCCTGCTCGCGAGCGATGGCAGCTTGACCGAGGAGCAGCTCCCCGCCAACGCCAACGTCCATTACCCGGCTGTGGAGAACTTCGTCGCCGCTGTCCTCGACGGCGCGCCGCTGGCCTGCCCCATCGGCGAAGCCATCTGGACCGACTGGGTGACGGAGCAGGTGAAGAAAGCCCAATAGCGCGCTTCTCGAATACAGCGAATCCGCTTTACGCACCGAATGCGATGTCTACCAGCGTCTTCTCTTCCAGCGCGTGTGCTTTGGCGGAGCCGGTGGCGGGGCTTGCGCTTGCGCTGCGTTTGACGCTGAGTACGGCGCGGTCCGCGCTCATTCGACGCAGATGCGGCAATACATAAGTCAGCGCGCCCATGTTGGCCGGCTCCTCCTGCACCCACACGATCTCGCTGGCGCGGGGATGCTGGTCGAGCGCGGCCTGCATCTCCTCCTCCGGCCACGGGTAGAGCTGTTCGAGAAAGATAATTGCGACGGAGCTGTCCTTGCGTTTTTCGCGCTCCTCGCGCAAAGTATGGCCGATCTTGCCCGAGCAGACCAGCAGACGCCGCGGCTCGCGCACCGAGCTGTCGGGAATCACATTGAGATAATGCGGCGCGGAAAATTCCGCGAGCGGCGAAGCCGCGTCCGCGTTGCGCAACATGCTCTTTGGCGTAAACACCACCAGCGGCTTGCGCCACGCGCGCATCGCCTGCCGCCGCAGCAGGTGGAAGTACTGCGCTGCGTTTGACGGCTGGCAGATCTGGATGTTGTCGCCCGCCGCGAGCTGCAGGTAGCGCTCCACGCGCGCGCTGGAGTGCTCCGGCCCCTGTCCCTCGTAGCCGTGCGGCAGCAGCAGCACCAGCCCGCTGAGCAGGTTCCACTTGGCCTCGCCCGCCGCGATGAACTGGTCGATGATGATCTGCGCTCCGTTAGCGAAGTCGCCGAACTGCGCCTCCCACAGCACCAGCGTCTCCGGGCTGTCGCGCGAGTAGCCGTACTCGAAGCCCAGCACCGCGGCCTCCGACAGCATTGAGTTGTAGACCTCGAAGCGCGCCTGCTCCGGGCTGAGATGTTGCAGCGGAAAATAGCGCTGCTCATTCTCGATGTCTACCAGCACGGCGTGCCGCTGGCTGAACGTTCCGCGCCGCGAGTCCTGCCCGCTGAGCCTTACCGGAGTGCCGTCCATCAGCAGGGAAGAGAAGGCCAGAAGCTCCGCCGCGCCGTAGTCGAAGGGCACTTCGCCCGCGCCCATCTGCACGCGCTGGTCGTAGAGCTTCCTCACCTTGGGATGAACGTGGAAGCCTTCGGGCTCGCGTGTCATGCGCTGGCACAGGTCGGCTATGCGATCGGGCGCGAGGCCGGTCAGCACGTCGTACTCCGCCAGGAATGGCCCG
>Ga0302190_10002537_pt1 | contig 11860 bp, 9 predicted proteins | sample II_Bog_E2_3_FD_198784 | JGI IMG/M metagenome (GOLD analysis project Ga0302190, IMG submission 198784) | Peat permafrost microbial communities from Stordalen Mire near Abisko, Sweden - II_Bog_E2_3 | ecosystem: Environmental > Terrestrial > Soil > Wetlands > Peat | place: Sweden: Abisko, Stordalen... | reverse complement strand
CCGCCCATGGCGCCGCAGAGACCCGCCGAAACGCAGCCCTTGCAGCCGCTGGTCACCTCGGGCTCCAACAAGGCGAACCCAGAGTCGAGGCTCACCACGCGGGCGACGCCTTCGACCAGAGTGCGCCCCGAGGGGTCGCGGTGATAGCTGGCTGTCTGGGTCATGGGCGTCCTTAAACCTCCAGCTTGCCGACCACGCCGTCCGGCGTGACGAAGATGGCGGTTTCAGCCCCCGAGGCGGCCAGGACCGCCTGACGCTTTTCTTCCGGCACCAGGATCAGGCTGGCGGCCAGGCAATCGGCGACGGTGGCCGAAGGAGCAACCACCGACACACCCAGCAGGCGCGGAGCGGTTTCGCCGGTCTTCGGGTGGATGATGTGGGTGAACTTGCCGGCTTCGTCGAACAAGGTGCCATAGCCGCCCGAGGTGGCGACGGCCTTATCGACCACATCCAGCTCGGCCACCGACTTGGTGTTGTCGGCAGGATTGGCCAGACCCAGACGCCAGGCCGAACCGTCCGGCTTGGCCGAATAGGCCCGCTGCTCACCCATATCCACCAGCATCTTGTCGAAGCCATGAGCCCGCAGGATAGTACCGACCTTATCGGTGATATAGCCCTGAGCACCGCTGTTCAAAGTCAGGGCCATGCCCGGCTTCTGGAAGGCGACGCTGCGGCGATAGGGGTCCAGCTCGATCCCCTTCCAGTCCACCAGAGCCAGAGCGGCATCCAACTGCTGACGCGACGGACCGGCGGGGTCCACCGAGGCGGCGGTGAAATGGTTGAAATAGAGCGACCAGACCGGCTGGATGGTCGGGTCATGGATGCCTTCGGTCACCGCCGAAATCTTCAGCGACTGCTCCAGCAACTCGACGAATTCCACCGGAGCATTGTCCAGGCGGCCTTCGCGGTTGAGGGTCGAGATGGCCGAATCGGCGCGGTACAGGCTGAAGACCTGCTCCAGCCGGGCCAGCTCGGCCAAACCGGCGTCGATGGCGGCGCGGGCCTGAGCCTCGTCGTGATGATAGAGCTGAATGGTCGAAGGCGCGCCCAGAGTGGTGCCTTCCCAGCGAACCATTCGAGCATTGGCCGAAGCACCCTTGAATACCAGGGGCAGTCCAGCGGCGGCGGCAAGCACCGTGATCGCGCGGCGGCGGCTAATCGAAAGGGCCATGACGGCCGTCCTCCCTTCGTCTGACTAAGGAACGCCCCACTTCAGAGCAGTCCCAACCAAGATACCAAACCCGAGATAGTCATCACAACAAAACTTTGCTGCGATGCGACATAAATATCAATACACAACAACTATGTGATCAATAGCTTACCGAGACTTGACGCGAGTCATTCTCGATTCAACCTATGAAACACCTAAAGAACAACCAAACCCTTGTTATATTCACCCAACCACTCCTCGAAATAATTCGCAGGAATGGGCTTCGAATATTTGAATCCCTGCGCCACCTGACATCCGGCGTCTTGCAGATGCTGTTCTTCGCCTAGGGTTTCGACGCCCTCGGCGATGGCCGTCATCCCTAAGGCCATGCCCAGGCCCAAAATGGCGCGAACGATGGCGGCATTATCACTTTCCGTGTCGAGATGACGCACGAAACTGCGGTCGATCTTGATGGTGTTCAGCGGCAGCTTCTTCAGGTAACTCAAGGACGAATAGCCGGTACCAAAATCATCCACCGAGACGGCAAGGCCAATCTCGCGCAGGCGCTGCAATTGCAGTACGGCCTTTTCCGGATCGGCCATGACCGTGCTTTCGGTCAGTTCCACTTCCAGCATTGAGGGATCAAGCTCGAAGCTCTTCAAAAGACCGGCCACCCGATCGCAGAAACGCTCGTCCATGAACTGGCGGGCCGAGACATTGACGGCGATCCGCACCGGCGGCAGGCCACGCTTTTGCCAATCGGCCAACTGGCGGCAGGCTTCGGACAGAACCCAATCGCCGATGGCGATGATCAGGCCGGTTTCCTCGGCCAGGGGGATGAACATGTCGGGCGGCACCAGACCACGCTCGGGACTGTTCCAGCGGATCAGGGCCTCGGCCCCGGCCAGACCGGTGCCATTCAGCTGAATCTTGGGCTGATAGAACAGTTCGAATTCTCGGTTCTCGATGGCCCGGCGCAGGGCGGCTTCCAGCTTCAGGCGTTCCACCGCCTCGCCGTCCACCTTGGCGTCGAAGAAGCGGAAGGTGCTGCGACCAGCGTTCTTGGCCCGATACATGGCGGTGTCGGCACCCTTCATCAGGCTGGTGACATCCTCGCCGTCCTGGGGATAAAGAGCGATGCCGATGCTGGCCCCCACATGGACTTCATGGCCCTTCAGGGTCATGGGCTCCATCACCTGGGCGACGATCTTCTCGGCCACTTCGGCGACTTCCGAGGCGGCGGCGAAGTCGGACAGGATCACCACGAACTCGTCACCGCCCAGGCGGGCAATGGTGTCGCTGCGGCGCATGCAGTCCTTCAGACGACTGGTCACGGTCACCAGCAACGAATCGCCGGCATCATGGCCCAGGCTGTCGTTGACGTTCTTGAAGCGATCAAGGTCGATGAACATCACCGCCAGGGTCGAACTTTCCCGCCGGGCGATCTCAATGGCATGCCCCAGACGATCCTGCAGCAAGGTACGGTTGGGCAGGCCGGTCAGGGCGTCATGGAAGGCCTGATAGCGGATATGCTGATCCTTGACATGCAACTCGGTGATGTCATTGAAGACCGAGACGAACTGCACCAAATTGCCGGCCTGATCGCGGACGGCGGTGATGGTTTGCCAGGCCAGAAAGGCCTCGCCGTTCTTGCGGCGGTTCCACAATTCCCCCTGCCACTGACCGGTGCTCAGCAGAGTCTGCCACAAAGAGTTATAGAACTCGGGGCTGTTGTGATCCGACTTCAAAAGCCGCGGGGTCTGGCCCACCACCTCGTCGGAGGTAAAGCCGGTGATAACGCTGAAGGCCGGATTGACCGAGATGATCATGGCGTCCGGGTCGGTGATGACGATGGCCTCGGCGGTATTCTCGAAGACGCTGGAGGCCAGCAGGGTCTGAGCCTCGGCGGAGCGGCGTTCGGTGATGTCCTTGGTGGTGCCAATGATGCGACTGGGCCGACCGTCAGCGGTGCGAGCCACCACCGTGGCCTCGTCGCGCATCCAACGGATAGAGCCATCGGGGGAACAGACGCGGTAGTCGCAGCAATAAAGCTCGACCCCGCTTTTCATCAGAATTTCCCACTCTTCGCGCATGCGCTGGCGGTCGGTGGGCATGGCCAGGGCCAGCCATTCCTCGACGCTATGGGGCGTATGACCGCCCGAAACCATGCCATGCATGGCCTGCCAGCGGGGGCTGAAGACGGTATGTCGGCCACGGCCCCAATCCCACAGGCCATCGCTGGTGGCTTCCAGGGCATATTTCAACAGCTCGCCGTCTTCATGGGTCAGACGATGCAGCTGACGCTGGCGGACCAATAGCACGAAGATGATGGACAGCAGCCCCACGGCGATCACCGTGCCGGCCTGAGCCTCGCGCAGACTGTCGAAAATCAGATAATCTCGCCCCTGTTCGACGCCCTCTAACGACAGCCAGGCCACCAAGGCCAGCGTTCCAAGTCCGAAACAGAACGACAGTGCCATCAACAGATCACTACGGACCACGCGCAGCAGCAAAGCCATGGGCAAAACTCGCCAAGAAAACAGGGACAGAGGTACACCGCCCACCCCAGGCGGAACCGAGGCGTCACAGTAATATGGATGAGCTTTCAGTCCCAATAACAAAGTCACATCAGCCTTGCGGATATTGCCTTCGCGGTCATCCAGGATCTGCTGGCGACAGAAACGTCCGGCGGCCATCGGAATGCCCGAGCAGGCATTACCAATTCCATCGATGACATAAGAGGGCCAGGCGAGATGAGTCTTCATGGCCGGACACTCTGCAAGCGCCGCGCCAGAATGTAATATCGTTTTATTTCAATGAATTATATCAAGTAAGACAAAAGCCTGCCGCCATGACGCGACAGGCTTCGTCGCAAAAGCGACACGGATGGAATGTTTCAGTCCACCGCCAGAATGACGTGAGAAGCCTTGAACAAAGCGCAGGCGCGGTCGCCCACCACCAGCGGCAGTTCCTCGGCGCTTTCGCGGGTGATCACCGCCGTCAGGGTCTTGCCGTCGCCGATGTCGAGGATGATCTCGCTGTTCACGCCGCCGTCGATACGTTCGACCACCATGCCCCAGATCAGATTGCGGGCCGAAACGCGGGGCAACACATCGCCCCGGGCCAGCATGACGAAGGAGGATTTCACCAAGGCAATGGCTTCGCGGCCCGGCACCAGCCCCAGCTCCTCGGCGCTATCGTTGGTGACCACCGCCACGATGCTGTTTTCCTCGGAGACCTTCAGGGTCACTTCCACATTGACCGGAGCGCGGCGGACATCCACCACCTCGCAGCGGAAGGCGTTACGGGCACTGGTCTTCATGGCAAGGCTCCAGAACAGCAGCTCGGCCCCATCAGCGCCGCCATCGTCGATGAGGGCCTGGGAGATGCGGGTGAGTTTTTCTTCCATACGGCGGAAGGCGGCAATCAGGCGACGACCTTCGTCGGTCAAAGAGGCTCCGCCACCGCCGCGCCCGCCGGCCTGAGCCAGCAAAGCCGGCCTGGGCAGCAGGTTGTTGATGGCATTGACGCCGTCCCACACCGCTTTGTAGCTGAAGCCCAAAACCTTGGCGGCCTGGGTGATGCTGCCATGTTCGGCAACGGCTTCCAGCATGGTGATGCGATCACGACCGATGGGGCCCTGCCCCTTGCCCCTCAGGGCCAATAATGCTTCGACCTGACCGTCTTTCATCGCCTCGCATCCCGCTATGTAGACCTACTATACAGCGATGAAACGGACTGCCAAGGGGGCAATTCCCGCCCCTTCCGGCTCTTACTGCTTCGGACGCATGTCCTTGCCGTCGGGGCCGACCCAGGGGAACAGGCCCATGCGGAAGCTCTTGGTCATCTGTTCGGCCCGCGAGATGGCCATGGCGGCGGCTTCGGGTGGCAGTACCTCTTCGGCGGTCTGGCGAAACAGGGTCAGCCAGCGGTCGAAGTGATCCAGCTCGATGGGCATCCTTGCATGAGGCGGAAAGGGACTACCCTTATATCGCCCAGTGCCCAGCAGAATATTGGACCAGAAGTCCTGGACGATCTTGAAATGCCCTTCCCAATCACTCACCACATGGGCGAACAGCGGCCCCAGACGCTCTTCCTGACGGGCGCGCTCATAGAATTTGCGGACCAATTGATCGATCTGTTCCTCGGTGACCTGGGTCATCGGGTGTTTCCCTAAAGTTGAGGTATTTTGGATGGGGCCTAAGAAATCAGCGACCCGTCTTGATGCGGGTCCACAGCCGTGAGCGCAGACGATCCAAAGCCGGAGAGCCCACATCGCCCTCGAACAGAAGCTTCATGTTCTGCTGCGAGATATAGATGGTGGGATCATTAAGGATCTCGGGCTTGACGAAGCTGCTGGCCGCAAGATTGCCGTTGCGCCCGCCGACGGTGTTGGTGGTATCGGCCATCACCTCGGGCCGCATGATGTAGTCCAGCCACTTCAAGGCGGCTTCGTAATGAGGAGCATCCTTGGGAATGGCCACGGCATCGATATAGATCAGCGAGCCTTCCTTGGGGATCACATAGGTGACATCAAAAGTCTTGCCAGCCTCTTTCGCACGCTTGCCGGCGATCTTGATATCGCTGGAATAGCCAAAGGCGATGCAGGCGTCACCATTGGCCAGATCATTGATATAACCAGAGGAATCGAACTTCCGCACATTTTGCCGCATCTTATAGAGCAGCTCATAGGCCTTGTTCAGCTCGTCGGGATTTTCCGTGGTGGGATTGTAGCCCAGATAATTCAAGGCAACGCTGAAGACATCCTGAGGCGAATCGATCACCTCGATACCGCAGTCCTTGAACTTCGAAGCCCATTCCGGATTGAACAGCAAATCATAGCTATCCAACGGCGCGTCAGGAGCGATGGCCTTGATCTTCTGGACATTGAGGGCCAAGCCGTCGGTGCCGATGATCCAGGGAATGGCGTAATCGTTACCTTTGTCGAACTTGGCCATAATGGCCAGGATTGCCGGGTCCAGATTGCCCAAGTTCTTCAGCTTGCTCTTGTCGATCTTCTGATAGAGCCCGGCCTTGATGTCGCGGGCCAGGAAGGGGATCAGGGTCGGAACGGCGATGTCATAACCCGAAGCACCGGCGGAGAGCTTGGCCTCCAGGGTTTCGTTGGCGTCATACATGTCGTAGGAGACATGCAGGCCGGTTTCCTTCTCGAAACCGGGAATGACACTGGGGCCGATATAGTCGGTCCAGTTATAAACATTGAGAGCTTTGTCTTCGGCTAAGGCCGGAGTCGTGGCCAAAAGGGCAAAGGACAGGACCGAGGCGGCGACAGCCCCGAAACGGCAATACGACATGGCAGACCCTTTGCTGCTGGACGATGCGGCGTTTCGGACAACTCAAAGCCCCCCCTGAGCGTCCTTACATCCTGTCGCGCAGGGCGAACCACAGCATCGCCAGGACATGCAGAGGGTAACGGAAACGCGTGCCACCAGGAAAGGGGGGAGGTGCCATTTTTGCAAAAAGATCAAATCGCCCCGCCGTTCCGGTCAGAGCCTCGGCCAAAAGCTTACCGGCCATGGTCGAAAGGATGACCCCTTCGCCGGAATAGCCATGGGCAAAGAAGCGATTACCCAGCCGTCCGAAGTGAGGCAGCCGGGTGGTGGTCACCGACACCATGCCGCCCCAGCCGTAGTCGGCCTTCACGCCCTTCAACTGCGGAAAGACCCGCGGCAGATGCGCCATCACCGCGGCGGCGATATCCTTGGGCTGATGGGGCAAATAACGCTCGCCGCCACTGAACAGCAGCCGCTTGTCGGCGGACAGCCGGAAATAATGCAGCGAGAACAGGGTATCGGCCACCGCCCGATCATGAGGGATCAGGGCATCGGCCCGCTCGCCCAACGGCTCGGTAGCGGCGATATAGCTGCCCACCGGCATGATGCGACTGGCCAGAAACGGCTCCAGGCCACCGATCAAGGCATCGCAGGCGATGACCGCATGAGAGGCGGTAACCGTGCCTTGGGGCGTCGTCACCACCACCTTGGGCCCGTCGGCAATGGACAGCGCCGCCGATCGCTCGAACAGACGAGCCCCCGCCGCCTCGGCCGCCTTGGCCAGACCCAGGGTGTAATTCAGGGGATGCAGATGCGCCCCCTGTTCGTCCAGATATCCACCGCAATAAAGGGGCGAATCCACCTCGGCGCGGATGCCCTCTTTGGGGATCACCCGGACATGCGGATAATTCATCACCTCGGCCAGCAGCTCGGCCTCTTCCGCCATGCCGTCAAGGTCGGAGGGCTTGACCGCCGCCGTCAGATGGCCGCTGGGCTTGAAGTCGCAGGCGATGGCATGTTTGGCGATCAGCCCCTGCATCAGTGCCCGGCCCTCGACGGTCAGGGCGAACAGCTCCTTGGCCATCTCGCGGCCATAGGTGGCGATCAACTGGCCGGGGGATTGGCGCAGGCCGGTGATCATCTGACCGCCATTGCGGCCCGAGGCTCCCCAGCCGATGCGTCCGGCTTCCAGCAACACCACCGACAGCCCGGCTTCTGCGGCATGGAGCGCTGCCGACAGGCCGGTGCAGCCGCCGCCCACCACCACCAGATCGGCAGTGATGGCCCCAAGCAGCTTCGGCCGCTCCGGTGAGGGAGCGGCCGAGGCCACATAATAGGAGTTGGGCATATTCAGCGTGGCATTGGCCAGCACGGATAGTTACACCTTCAACAACAAGTGATCACGTTCCCACGAGCTGATGACTTCCTGATAGGCGTCCAACTCGGCCCGCTTGATCTGGCTGAAGGCATCAAAGAAGCTCGAGCCCAGCAGGTTGCGCGCTGCCGTACAGTTGTCGAACATGTCCAAGGCTTCTTCAAGGGTCTTGGGCAGAGTCCGCTTCTTGTTATAGGCGTTGGTCTCCATCACCGCCGAAGGCTCCAGCTTCTCGACCATACCGATATAGCCGGCGATCAGCGAGGCGGCCAAGGCCAGATAGGGGTTGGAGTCAGCGCCCGGCAGACGGTTCTCGACGCGACGAGCCTGGGGATCGCAGATCGGCACGCGCAGACCGCAAGACCGGTTGTCATAGCCCCACTGCACATTGATCGGCGCACTGTAGCTGGGACGCATGCGACGGAACGAGTTCACGTTGGGAGCAAACAGCGGCGCCAAACGCGGCAGGATCTTCTGCAGACCACCGATATAATGACGGAACATCACGCTGTCGCTGCCATCCTCTTCCGAGAACAGGTTGCGACCCGTGTTGATATCGACCACCGACTGATGGATATGCATGGCGCTGCCGGGCTGATTAATCATCGGCTTGGCCATGAAAGTGGCATAAACGTTGTGCTTCAGAGCCACCTGACGGATCAGTCGCTTGAAGATCAGGACCTGGTCCGCCAATTTGACCGGATCGCCATGCAGGAAGTTGATTTCCAGCTGGGCGGCGCCGGCTTCGTGGATCAGGGTATCGATCTGAAGCTGGGCGATCTCGGCGTGATCATAGATCGCTTCGATCAGGTCTTCATACTCGGTGATGGCTTCCAGGCCGTAGGGCTGCGGCGAGGTCTCGGCGCGGCCCGAACGGCCGGCTGGCGGCACCAACGGCAGGTCAGGGTCGGTATTGGGCTGGGTCAGATAGAACTCAAGTTCGGGGGCGACCACCGGCTTCCAGCCACGCTCGGCATAAAGGCCAACGACCTTTTGCAGCACGTGGCGGGGCGAAATCTCGAAAGGCTTGCCGTTGCCGGAAATGGCGTCGGCAATCACAAAGGCCGTCGGCATCTTGTAGCCCGGCGCCACGCACAAGGTCGCGAAGTCGGGCTGCAGAATGACGTCGGGATCAAGGATCGCCGTCAGGTTGGTGTCGTCCTCGAAATAACCGCCGGTGACGGTGATCAGAAAGACGCTGCTGGGGATGCGCAGCGAGCTTTCCGCTGCCGCCTGAATGAATTTCTGGGCCGGGAGCACCTTACCTCGGATGATCCCGTTCATATCGGACACGAGGCACTCGACCTCGCCGATATTGCGTTCTCGGATCCACTGATTAAAGTCGGCTGACATGTTTTCCTCGTCTAATTTGTTCGTCATGAATCTTCAGTCCGAAATGATGACTGAGGTCGATGCTTGTGGCCGGCGCCAAGGCTCTCACAGGATAAATGTGATCACTTTTTGACGCTAGCCGCACTGCAGACTTCCGCCCAAAATCATGGGCAGCCAAGGTGCGGCATCAACTAAGATCACAGTTAGAATTGCTCATTCAGGGGGCAGCCGTCAAGGGCGGCCTTTTAAAAAAGCAAGAGGACAGGCCGAGTTAGGGGCCAAGCCCCCCTTGAAACCCGCAGAGACTCAGGCTAATCCGTGGCGTCCGATAAGACCCATGCCATCTGCGATATCAGCTGAAATCGCCCTCACCAGAGCCTCCGGATCCTCGGCCTGAATGGCTTCCAGGGCGACTTCATGCTGGTCCTGAAGGTTGCGGGTGCCAAAGCGGCCATAGACCACCCGCATATAGGGACCAAACTGCAGCCACAGAGTCTCGATCAACTGGGTCAGGATCGAGGTGCCACGGGCCTGATAGATCAGGAAGTGGAAGCGGAAATTGGCTTCCATATAGCCGGTGACATCGCCATTGCTGAGGGTCATATCCAGACGGTCGTCGATGGCTTTCAGCTTGCGGAAGGTCTCGGCGTCGATAGTCGGCAAAGCCAGACGGGCGGCCTCGGGCTCCAGCAACAGGCGGCAGCGCAAAAGATCGTCGAACCGTTCCTCGGTCATGCCCGGCACGGTGATGCGCTTCTTCGAGCGGATCTCCACCGCGCCTTCCGCCGCCAACCGCCCCAAGGCCTCGCGCACCGGCATGGGGCTGACTCCCAGCTCGGTAGCCAGCCCACGGGTGGACAGGCCGATGCCCGGCACGATCTTGCCGGTGATCAGCCGCCATCGCAGTTCGGCATAAACGGCGTCATGGAGCAACTCGCCCCCCTCGCCGGAAGCAGCGGGGGCCTTGGTCATGGTAGGAGGATCAATCTTCAGGCTGGTCATATGCGGGGCCTGCAAAGGCTGTGGTCATCTGGGATCACTGTTCGACCAGCGATCGCGCCTCTTGTCAACGATTGATGCAGTTCGCCAAAGACCGTCGGCCCCATATGGGGTATCGTCCTCGGTGAAGACTGCCAGAAAAGAGGCCAAATGTCCGTGATCATTGCCCTGGAGTTGGCTCAAGCCAAGCTCAAAGATGCCGAGGCTCATGCCCAAGCGTCCCGCGACGCCCTGGCCGGGGCTGAAGCCCTTTGCAAGGCGCATTTGCTGACCGATCCGACCAATGGCGCCGTCCTGCATATGCTGGGCACGGTTCAGTTCAAGCTGAACCAGTTCGAGTCCGCCATCGACAGCTTCCGCCATGCCGCCATGTTCGGCAACGAGGTGCTGGCGCACCATCACTCACTGGGCATGACCCTGTTGATGCTGGGCCGCACCGAGGCCGCCATCACGACTTTTCAGAACGCCACCCTCTGCCTGCCGAACGAAGCTCTGCCCCATAAGTGGCTGAGCGACATCTATAAACGCGAAAAGCGCATGAAGGAGGCCTCGGCCTCTTACGGCCGCTGGGTCGAGCTGAACCCCGAGGTGCGGGCCAACAACGTCAAGGAATCGTCCAAGGCCCGAGCCCGGCGCGAACAGGCTGGCTTCTTCGAGACATACTGCCAGGGCCATGGCATCGACATCGGCCATGGCGGCGATAAGCTTTTGCCGCAGATGCAAGGCTGGGACTTCGAGGACGGCGACGCCGAGGAGATGGAGGGTGTGGCCGACAAAAGCTTCGACTTCGTCTATTCCTCCCACAACCTCGAACATCTCTACAACGTCGACAAGGCCTTGCTGAACTGGTGGCGCATTCTGAAGCCGGGCGGATATCTGATTCTGTTCCTGCCCCACCGCGACCTGTTCGAGAAGCGCCGCACCCTGCCCTCGGCGGTCCATGACCATCGCCACTATTTCCTTCCCGACACCGACGATGCGCCCGACACCATCGGCGTCACCCCGATGATCCATCGCCTGTTGCCCGATGCAGAAGTCATCTTTTGCACCACCTGCGACGAGTTGAACGACCTGGGCCAGGAATATTCCATCGAGGTGGTGGTGCGTAAAAAGGACTAGCTTCCCCCAAACCTGATCATCGAGCGGCTCCCAAGGCTTCCATGCCTGAGTAGATTCCACCCCTGCCCGTCTAGCCTATTCTGGCGGAAAATTGACCTTCATTTGGGAAGGGCGGATGGAATGCTACAGCTTGGATCAGCCCTCAAAGGCTATGCCATCAAGGCGAGCGATGGCCGGATTGGCGCCATCAACGACATCTTGTTTGATGAAGAGACCTGGAAAGTGCGCTGGCTACTCATCGACACCGGCGGATGGCTGACGGGACGCAAAGTCCTGCTCCATCCTTCGGTGATCGGAGTGCCGGACGAAGAGCAACGGGAAATCACCGTCACTCTGACCAAAGCCCAGATCGAGGCAGGCCCCAATCTTTCAGTGGACCATCCCTTGTCGCGGCAGATGCAGGGGCAGCTCTATGACTTTTATAAATGGGCTCCGCCCCTGGGCGACCGTCATTTCGGCGCCAGTCCCAATGCAATCGCCTCGGCATTTTCTTCGCCACCGATCTTTGGGGGAGACGACCCCATTCCCGAAGACGGCGACCCGCATCTGCGAAGTCTATACAGCGTGACCGGCTATCAAGTGAAAGCCAAC
>Ga0302190_10002528_pt1 | contig 11880 bp, 11 predicted proteins | sample II_Bog_E2_3_FD_198784 | JGI IMG/M metagenome (GOLD analysis project Ga0302190, IMG submission 198784) | Peat permafrost microbial communities from Stordalen Mire near Abisko, Sweden - II_Bog_E2_3 | ecosystem: Environmental > Terrestrial > Soil > Wetlands > Peat | place: Sweden: Abisko... | reverse complement strand
CGCTGAAGCTGAAGGAAATCAGTTACATCCATGCCGAAGGTTATGCTTCAGGCGAGATGAAGCACGGGCCGATCGCGCTGATCGACGAGAACGTGCCGGTGATCGTGATCGCGCCATCCGGGCCGTTGTTCGAGAAGACCGTCTCGAACATGCAGGAGGTGCGGGCGCGCGGGGGCAAGATCGTGCTGATCTCCGACGCCGAGGGTATTGCCGAGGCCGGCGAGGGCTGCATGGCCACCATCGAGATGCCCAAGGTGCATACCCTGATCGCGCCGCTGGTCTATGCGGTGCCGGTGCAGTTGCTGGCCTATCACGTGGCCTGCGCGAAGGGGACTGACGTCGATCAGCCGCGCAATCTGGCGAAGAGCGTGACGGTGGAGTGAAAGTTGAGGTGCGAGGGGCTAGCCCCTCGCGCTCCCCCACGTTGTCGGCGTGGCGCCTCGGTTCGGTGTTGGCCGAACGTCGCCGCGCCGCAGGCGATATAGCCACTGCGCGGCAAGGCCTGACATCGCCAGCCAACGCAACGTCGCTAAAGTCTTGGGGGTCCGGGGGATGAATCCCCCGGCCGCCGGAGGCTACCTGCCTTGAACAGCCGTCAAAACGCCGAAGGCCCGGCAACCGCACCAACGGTTCCGGGCCTTCGAGAGAAAATTGGTCGGGACGAGAGGATTCGAACCTCCGACCCCCACACCCCCAGCCGCAAATTTTGGGGGTCTGGAAAGCCTCCGAATGCAACGAAAAAACTTGCATTTTTCAGAGTCTTATGACAATAAATAGCCGTTATGGTTATTGCATTTGGACGCAATTTGTTCCGCTTCGTTGCAGCAAGTTGCACCACCAGCGCACCACCAGAACAAGTCGATCTGAACGACGAGGCATCCAATGCGAACTGTTTTGACACAGGCGATGGTGGAAAAACTGGCGGTTCCGGTTAGGCCTGAAGATCATCGCGATACCCGGCTCAAGGGACTGGTGTTGCGGGTGATGCCAAGCGGCGTCAAGTCCTTCTACTGCGAATATGCGCGCGGTAAACGGGTCTGGCTTGGAAGAGCCGACGCGCTTGGCCTCTCGGAGGCACGCGAGAGCGCCCGCGCCATCCTTGGTGATGTCTATCGCGGCATTGATCCGATTGCAGCGCGCAAACCCAAGCGGGAGGTTCCGACTCTTCGTGCCTTTCTCAATGACGACTATGCGGTTTGGGCGAAGGCAAATCAAAGGTCCTACGCGCAGAACCTCAAGCGTCTGACGACAGCATTCAAGACGCTGCTCGACAAGCGGCTTGACGAAATCAAGGGGCTGGACGTCGAGCGCTGGCGCGCGGGCGAGATCGGGCGCGGCCTGAGCTTGGAAACCATCAATCGTGATATTTCATCGATCAAGGCGGCGTTCAACCGTGCCGTCGATTGGGAACTGATCGCAACCAACCCTCTCGCTAAGGTCAAAAAATCGCGCACCGACGATTGCCTCAAGGTACGATATCTCAGCGATGCTGAAGAGGGCCGCCTGCGCACCGCGATTGATGCCCGCGAGGAACGTCGCCGGTCCGAACGCGATTCCGCCAATCATTGGCGACGCGAGCGTGGCTATGTCCTGTTGCCGAGCCTGCATATGGTCATGTTTACGGACCATGTGAAGCCACTGATCCTGCTTTCGATCAACACGGGTTGCCGTCGCGGCGAGCTGTTTGATCTGACCTGGTCGAATGTCGATCTTGACCGGCGTATTTTGACGGTGACGGGGGCAACGGCGAAGTCGAAGCGGACTCGCCACATTCCCTTGAACCGCGAAGCCACGCTCGTGCTGCAAGGCTGGCGCGCCCAGGCGGAGGAAGCCGACGGCCTGGTCTTTCTGAACGAAGAGGGCAAGCGGTTTGACCGCGTCAACTTCTCTTGGCGGCACCTGCTCAAAGATGCCGGTATCTCCGCGTTTCGGTGGCATGACATGCGCCATCATTTCGCATCGCGGCTCGTGATGGGTGGGGTCGATCTCAACACTGTGCGCGAGCTGCTCGGGCATAGCGACTATGCGATGACCCTGCGATATGCGCATCTCGCGCCTGAGCACAAGCTCAAGGCGGTCGAGGTGCTGGATCGCAGAACGTCCATTGCTGCGGTCGCCTGAACACCGCCAGATTGACATTGTTGGCAGATTTGACTACAAATGAATAAGATTCGCAATACGCTCCGCGCGATCTCCTGGATCAAGGCGGCAAGAAAGGATTTTGAGGCGTTTCCCGTGCTGGCCATGGATCGGGCGCTCGATGCGTTGTCCGTGGTGGCCGATGGTGGACGCCGGACATCGCCAAGCAGCTCGCCGGGCTTGGGGGCAGGGGCGTGGGAATTGGCGATCAAGGAGCGTGGCGACGCCTATCGCGTCGTTTACGCGCTGCAAGTGGGCGATGACATCTGGGTGGCTCATGCTTTCCAGAAAAAATCGACCAAAGGAATTTCGACGCCGCGCCACGAAATCGACCTCGTGCGCGAGCGGATCAAACGATTGAGGGATTTGCTCGATGACTGACCAAGAAGATGATTTCGAGCTGGTTCGCGGTTCCGGCAACGTCTTTGCCGATTTCGGCGCACCCGACACGAGCATCCGCCAGTTTCGCGCAATCCTTGCCGCCGAAATCGTCAAGGCGCTCGATGCCGAGCGGCTGACGGTGCGCGATGCTGAAGCTCGGACCGGCATTTCTGCGGCTGATTTTTCCCGCATCCGCCAGGTCAAGCTTGACCGCTTCACCATCGACCGACTTATACGCATTCTCGACCGGCTCAATCAGGACGTACGGGTGAAGATTTCCGTTGCGCCTCGTTCGCGTTCGGCAACACGCTCGTCGTCATCGCCGCTTGCAGCTTGAAGCATTGGTAAAGAGAATCCAATTGTGACATCCAAACAAATGAGATCATAAAATAATATGATTTCGGTAAATGGGTATATGCTGCCAAACAGGCCACTAAAATTGCCGACATGAGAGAGAATTTAACCAATTCTATTTTTTGTATGATTTGCGTCACGTCACCAACAAAGAATCTGTTCAATCGGGTATAGTGTCCCGACGTTGGTTTGCTCACACAAATATCTACCAGCGTTCAGGCGGAGGCCCTGCACTGGTAAGTAGCTGGTGCTACGTCCGCCAGTAGCGTCCTTCACCAGTCTGCCGCGCCTCTCCCGAAAGCGCTGCTTTTGCTGCACGCTGCTAAGGATCGTTTCGGCACCATCAAAGGGAAATCATGATCCCACAGACCACGACATCACTGTTATGTCCCCGGGGCCACTTCCTCCAGGCGAGCCAGCGACAGGGGCTTGACGCCGGCATGAACGCTTATGGCTGGGCCTTTCTGGCGCTTGGCATCCTGCATGGGGTGACCTGTCTGGCTGCGATACGATTGCCGACCGACGCTGAACGCAACACCGGATCACACTTGGAAAGGACTGGCTGATGCATGCACTTCAATGGCTCGCCTGGTTTGTCGGCGGGGCCGCCTTGGCCAATGCGATCCCGCATGTGGTATCGGGCGTGACGGGAAGACCGTTTCAGACGCCCTTTGCCGATCCTTCTGGCCAGGGATTGTCGTCTGCGACACTCAACGTTCTGTGGGGCTTTGCCAATCTCGTGCTGGCCTATGGGCTGCTGTGCGATGTCGGTGCCTTCGACCTGCGAGAGCCCGTTGATGCCCTTGCCGCAGGCCTCGGCGCCTTGGCGATCAGCCTGTTCAGCGCCCGTCATTTCGGCCAGTTCCACGGCGGGGACTTGCCGAAGCGGCATCCGTAATGACAGGCAACTTTGCGCGATTCGTTGAGGGGCGGCTTCCAGCGCGGCATGCTGATACCCGACCATCGGCTTTCGCAGCAACCGTGTCCAATGGCCTCTACAGGCCCCAAAGTCGGTCACACCATGCGCATCGTTTCCAAGGCCAGATCGCGCAGCCAGATGTGGGCTGGATCGGCAGAGAAGCGCGAGTGCCAGGCGAGCCGCATGACAAAGGTTGGCGAGACGAAGGGCAATTCCCGCCATCCGCACGATGCCGATGTTTCGCGGCGCTGGGCAAATCGGAAGGGCACGGCCGCAATCAGGTCACTATTGGCCAGCAAGGCCGGCAGACTGGTAAAGCGCGACACTGACAAGGAAATGCTGCGCGACACCCCGAGATGGCCCAGGGCATCATCGATGGGGCCCCGCGTACCGATGCCCTGCGGAGAAACTAGCGCGTGTTTCATCTTGGCAAAGTCTGCCACCGAGAGGTCTTGGCCCAACGCCGGGTGACCATGGCGCGCCAGCAAGACAAAATGTTCTTCGTACAAGGTCTCTTCGGCAAAGGTTGGCGGCGGGGCGATGCCCAAGACCAGAAGATGCACGCGTCCTTCACGCACCTCCTCGCCCATCACCGGTACACTTTCGACCGATCGCAGAGACAGCGCGACATGAGGCGCCCGCCTGTGTATGGCGGCGACCAACGGCGGCAGCAGTGAGAGCTCTGCAAAATCATTGCTGGCCACCACGAAATCGCGCCGTTGCGTCGCGGGGTCGAATTCGGGTGGCTCCAGCAGGTTGCGCGTTGCCTCTCGCCAGCCTTCCAGCCGGGGAGCCAGGGCCATGGTGCGCGCCGTGGGGATCATTCGGCCATTGATGCGCAGGAACAACGGGTCATTGAACAGCAATCGCGCACGCGCCAGTGTCTGCGAAACAGCGGGTTGCGTGAGGTTGAGCTGCCGCGCCGCGCGGGTCACCGACCCTTGGGTGATCACCGCGTCGAGAACCATCAGGATTTGTAACTGGGAGGCTCGGACTGTCATGCACCTCCCTTATGATGGCAATAAGAACTTATAATTACCGTTATTCGTCCGCGAGAGGGTATCGGACGCATCAACGCAACAAGCAGAAAAAGCAATCCCACCGCATGTTCGGATCGGGGCAGGTGTCGTGCGTGTAGATCGCGTGGATCAAATTCGTCAGAAATAGAAATTTATTTCTACACGAAAATGTCTTTTTTCTACCGTAACAGACTTGGCCCCGCACGGCTCATCTCAAGAAGAGCCGACCATCCGGTCAAGAAAGTGGGTCTCTATCATGCTCTCTCGTCTCAGCGCTCTGCGCCTTTCCTGTGCCCTTTGTTTGGGATGTCCTTTTCCATCTCAAGCTCAGACTGCGCCTGCCTCTTCTGACACATCGCCTGACACCGCTCCTGCCACGCCGGGCGAGATCGTGGTGACGGCTACCGGTCGCGCCCAGCGCCTGCGTGACGTGCCGGTTTCGGTGCTGGCGGTGACCGGCGAGGATCTGCACAAGCAGGCCATCGTCAGTCTTGAGGCCCTCTCCATTCGCCAGCCCGCTTTCCGCATCTCGCAATCGCCCGCATCCGACTATATCGCGATCCGCGGCATCGGCTCCTCGGCCAATATTGGGTTCGAACAATCGGTGGGCACCTTTGTCGACGGCGTCTATCGGGGCCGATCGCGCGACACGCGGCTGGCGCTCTTCGATGTCGACAGGGTCGAGCTGCTGCGCGGGCCCCAGACGACCTTCTTTGGCAACAACACCATCGGCGGCGCGCTCAACATCATTACGCGCAAGCCGGCGCGCGATTTCGGCGTCGATGGCGAGACCTATTATTCCCCGACCTATGGTGAGTATACAGCGCAAGGCGGTGTGGATCTGCCCATCAACGAAACTCTCAAGCTACGTGTCGCGGTGCGCCAGTCGGGCCAGAGCGGCTACATTCAGGACAGCAACACCGGACAGAAAGGGCCTCACCTCGACGATACGGTCGGGCGCGTAGCAGCGCAATGGACGCCGTCCTCCTCGATCACCGTGGATGCCCGCGTCGATGTGGGCCGGATGCGCGACAAGGGCGTTTTCAATGTCGAATTGCTCGATTGCCCGGTGCCCGCCGCCTTCGGCAAGTCGGCTGGGGCGTGCGGCCGCACGCTGGCGGCCAATGGCGGCAACGTCGACTCCACGCTCGACCGCAACAGTGCGGCCAATCCATCCTGGTTCAACTATGATTTTGTCGAAGGCGAGGTGAGCACGCGCATCGAGGCCGATGCCCATACGCTGACGCTGACCACGGGCTATTTCGGGCGGCAATACGGGCTGCTTGACGATCCCGTCCCGGTCGCGGCGGGCAACGGCGGCAGTGTCGTGGGCACCTCCACCGCTCTGCCCATCGCGCTGACCGAGCGGTATCACCAGTTCAGCCAGGAATTGCGCTTCGCCTCGCGTGAGAACCTGCCGATCAGCTATATCGGAGGGCTTTATTACCAGCATGGCAGCCTGACCGATGCCCTGTACCAAGGTTTCTATTTCGCGGCTTTGGGTGCCGCGACAGGCGGGCTGGTGCCGGCCACCACGCCGGTGGCGGCCCTCGTCTCAGTGGTGGAAAAGAGCGATGAATATTCAGGCTTCGCTTCGGCGACGGTGCATGCCGTGCGGCGCCTGACGTTCAACCTCGCCGCGCGCTATACCCTGGTGGACAAGCACGATGCACGAACCTCGGCGATCGGATCGGCGGCATCGGTGCCGGGTGCGGACAATTTCGTGCCCCTTTCCACCGCGGCCCAGGCCTCGCTCTATGGCCCGGCGGGGGTGGATGCAGGCAATTATACTGTGCCGCACCGTTCGGATGGGGCCTTCCTGCCCTCTGTGGGTTTCCAGTATGATCTGACCCGCGATGCCATGCTTTATGGTTCGTTCAGCAAGGGCTTCAAGGCGGGCGGTTTCTCGATTGGCACCACCAAATCCTCCTTCGCCCCCGAAAAGGTGGATGCCTTCGAGGCCGGGGTGAAGGCCTCGTTGCTGGACCGCCGCATCACGCTGACGCTGGCGGGCTTTCATGACAACTACAGCAACCTTCAGGAAACCGCGACGGTGCTTGTGGGCAGCACCTCGCAGCAGATTGTCACCAATGCGGCGAAATCGGTTGCCGATGGTGTCGAGATGGGGCTGACGCTGCGCGCGGCGGAAGGGCTGACGTTGTCGACCAACGTCACCTATCTTCGTGCGCGTTACGAGGATTATGCCAATGCGCCCTGCACCACGCTGCAACAGGCCGCCGTCACGGGCAGTTGCACCCAGAACCTGTCGGGACGCGACCGCGCCTTTGCGCCGCGCTGGAGCGGCAATGCCAGTATTGCCTATACGCGCCCGGTGGGCCGTGGCCTGAAGGTGGATGCGCAGGTCACGCCTTATTATTCCAGTCGCTATTTCGTGGTGCCCACCGCCGACTGGCGTCTCTCGCAAGAACCTTTCGTGAAGGTCGATGCGCGTCTGGCGCTGGCGCGTCAGGATGGGCTGTGGGAGGTCGCCGTGATCGCCCGCAATCTGACAGATAGGCTGACCGCCAGCTATCGACAGGTCGTCCCAGGCTCTGCCGGAGCCATTGCGGCGCTGGCCGAACCGCCGCGCTCCATCGGCCTTCAGGCCCGTTTCCAGTTTCATTGAGGACAGGTCGATGAGCATTTTCCGCCATTTTGCCATGGCCATGGTCTGCCTGTTGCCGCTGACCCCGTTGCAGGCCGCGCAGCCATCGGCCTTCACCCTCGCGGTGATTCCCGACACGCAGAACTATGTCGACTTCCATAACCAGCGTGCCGAGGGGTTCCCTTTCGACGCCGGCGACATGTTCCTCGACCAGATGGCCTATGTGGAGCGCCATCTGCGCGTGCATGGTGGTCCCATCGCCTTTGTCGCCGCCGTGGGTGATGTGTGGCAACATTCGCCCGGCGACGTGCCTGATCCTGCCAGCGCGGCGAGGGGCTTGCGCTCGGTGCCCAGCCCTTTGCTGGCCAGCGCTGCGTCGCCCAAATGGCGCGATCCCGTGCTGCATCTGGAGTTGCCCCTTGCGGTGGCGGGCTATCGGATGATCGCGGGCAAGGTGCCCTTTGCGCTGGTGCCAGGCAATCATGATTACGACGCGGTCTGGACCGATGCGCGTTTTCCGCCCGATGCCACGGCGCAGATCGGGGCGGGGCGGCCCAACGGTCTGGGCTTGCTGCTGCTGGGCGGGCTGGACTTGTGGCGCGAGTCTTTTGGCGATGAGACATCCTTCTTCAAGGGGCGCCCCTGGTATGTCTCCTCCTTCCATCACGGCGCCGATAGCGCCGTGATCTTCGAGGCTGCCGGACGGCGCTTCCTCCATCTTGGGCTGGAAATGCAGCCTGATGACGCGGTGCTGGACTGGGCGCGCGGGGTCATCGCCCGCTACCATGGCCTGCCCACCATCGTGACGACGCATCAATATCTGCGCCCTGACGGCACGCGGGGGCCCGATACCATGCTCAGGCTTTCGGTCGCTGAGCCCTGGCACAATGATCCCGAAGCCCTGTGGACCAAGTTCATCGCCGCCAACGACCAGATCTTTCTGGTGCTCAACGGCCATGAGGAAGGTGCCGCGCGGCGGGTCGATCTCAACCGCTACGGTCACAAAGTCTATCAATTGCTGTCCGATTATCAGGAACGGCGCCAGTCCTTTCGCGATGTGGCGCCTGGCGATCCGCGCACGGATCACTTCCCAGGCGTAGGCGATGGCTGGATGCGCCTTCTGGAGTTCGACCTGACACCGGGGCGTGAGCGGGTGCATGTGCGCACCCATTCCACCTATTACCATGCCGATGCGGGCGATCTTCCCCACTATGCGCAATGGTACAAGGCCCATGAGCACCCGGAGATGAGCGATGAGCAATTCCTCGATGCCGACGACTTCACGCTGGAACTCGGTGATTTCGCCAAGCGCTTTCCGCGAGAACAGGCTGCACGCAAAACGCAACGCTGAAATTGTGATGGTCGGGCGGATGTAACCCTTGCCGCCCGGCTTTCCTGCAATGTCGCGAAGGATGATCAACCCGCTGACGATGCATCTGAACGGATGATGTCAATTGACAAGAAAGGCCGGCATCCCACAAGTCGGCTATGGCGGCGGCCCCCTCCTGCGGGCCCAGGTGCAGGAGGAGGTCATCACATCTTCAACCGAACCACATCGATAGTTCGACATCCTCGGCAAAAGGCAGCGACAGATAGCCCTGATCGCCCGCGCGCACTTTGGCCAGATATTCGGGGCTGTAATCGGCATTGTCGGCGAGAATGAGCGCGCCGGGGACGCCTGCGCCTCAATCCACAGCAAGAGAACATTGATCCCGCGATACGCTTCGCCGCTGGTGCGCAGTGGTCGGGTCCGTCCTGATGTGGCCATATCGCCGCTGCTCCACGGTTTCAGCCATGGGCGGCTGCCGTTCTCCAGCTCCACCAGAATGCGGGTGGTGATGCGGCTATGGGGGTCTTGTATGGTCATGTGTTCGCTCCCTTCAATCCGCGCAGCGGGTCATGCCGCGCATGACCCCTGCCGACCTGGCGAAGGGCGGAGAGAGTGGGGGCAAGGTCTGGTGCCGGTGGGTGGTGCGGGCGCAGCAAAGCGAGCCACGGCCACCAAAGCATGGCCTTGTAGGGAGAGAGAGGCAGAGCCTCTTTCTTCCTCGAAACAGGGAAAAGTCGCGCCGCTGGCGGCGCTCAATGCATGGCGCCGCCACCGTCCATATTCAGGCCAACGAATTGCCGCCCAGCGCGCTGACCTGCTCGTTTACGGTATCGCGCTCGGCAAACCGGACCGTGACGATCTGACCGCGCCGGTTGTCGCTGACCGGGATGGCGCGTTTATGCTGGTCATCACTCGTCGGCACTGCGCCAAGGCGCGCATCATATGATAGTCCACGCTCTTGTCGGCGATTCTCAGCTCTTCTGCGATTTCGCGGTACGTTTTGTCGGTCAACCGATGCATGAGAAATATCCGTCGGGTCCGGCGTGGCATCGCCAGAACCGCCCTACGATAGATCCGCCGCGCGTCCACTTCCTCGATCCGCCATGCTTGCTCCGGGGGAACGGGCGCATCGCGGCCGTCCCCGTAGGGACAGGAAATGCCTTGTGTCCGCATCTTTCGGCGCGCGCGATCAATCAAAAGATTGCGGGCAGACCGCATCAGATAGGCACCCGGTGTCTCAATCCGCTCAAACGCGCCGCTTCGGAGCAACCGTATGAACACCTCCTGCGTCAGGTCAGGGGCCTCGTCAGGGCCTACCTTCCTGCTGAAATAGCGCAAAATCCGCCCATGTTCGGCGCGATAGAGCTGCTGGAATGCAGCGTCTGTTTCGGAGGGGGTCATGGCCGCGCCTCCCGGCCTTCGCGCGCATGCAACGGCGCATCGCGCGAGGCGCGATAGAGAGTAATGCCCGCCTCGATCCGGTCGAGGATGAAGGTATCGCGCTCGACTCTGGCGATGCGGATGTCGGCCTTGGCATACATTTCAAGATCGACGGCGCAGCGGTTGCCAAGTTCGCGGTCGATGACATTCCGGGCGCGCTGCCAGCAGCATTCATCCTTGAACAGCGGATGGTTGACGACGATCCAGAATTCGTAATCGGAAAAGGCGATCGTGTGCCGGTCCTCATACCATGATCGGCGCGCATAGGGGCCGATCAGGATGATCCGCTTGATTTGGCCCGGCCGCGGCGACTGCACCTGGGTCGGATCAAAACAGCCGCGCAGAATGCGCGTGATGCGTTCAACCTCGCCCTGTTTGCGGCGAACAAGATGGCCGACGCGCGCCATCACGACTTCGCGCGCATAAACGTCGAATGGGGGTGTCATTTGCAGCTCGTACACCAGCGGTCCGCACGTTCAGGCACGGATGTGCAAGCGGTGTCCGCTGTGTGCCGACCAAGCGGCTTACAGCAACTGCCCGACCGTGGTGGCCGGACCTACATGATGCCTGGCAGGATTATCCCGGAGATGGCCGCCAGTCCTCCCACCTCTTGGATACGAATATGCCAGAAGCGACGGCGATCAGCAAGGCGCCGGACGCGCGGCCCTTAGCTCCGAGCGGCGGCTTCCAGAGCGGCGATGCGTTCCGAACAGACTTGATGCACGACGCGGCCTAATTCCTCAACGCGCGCGCCCAGCCAGGTCAGCTCTTCTTCGCTGATCTTATAATGTTTGGAATAGCGGGCCTTGGTGTAGGCTTCCTTCAGTTTCTGGAACATCGCCCGCTCGCGGCGATTGACCTCGGGCCAAACCCCATACAGGCGGCGGTCAAGCCCTTCAGCAAGCGACCGCAGGAAAGCGATATTGTGATTGTATGGCGTATAAAAAGTGAGAGTGAGCAGTAGGCCCTGATAGAGCCGTTCGGCGGCCTGATGAAGGTCGAAGGCTGCCTTTTTCCAATCACCATGCTTTTGAGCGTCGGCGTAGCCGCGAAAAAAGCTGGCTGCTCCTGAGCAGTTCTCTTCGAAATACTCCCGCGCTGCGACCAGCGCCTGCTTTGGCGTTTTGGGCTTTGGCGAGGCCAGATCGCTGCCATCGGCTTCGTAGAGCGCGATGCCGTCCTTGGCGACCTCCATGAAGAAAACGCGGCCGTGAGCCAGCCCGTCGTTCACCTCGTGCAGCGAATGGACGATGAAGTTGACCGGTGTCGGTAGCGTTTTCTCGATTGTGTAGGCCCTGATCAGGCGCTCCTCGGCCTTCATCCAATATGCCGCGCGGTCGGTCAGCTCCTTCTGGCTGACGATGACGAGGATGTCGTAATCGGATTTGTACTGGTTCGCCGAGAGCGGCGCGTCGACCCAATCACCGCGCGCATGACTGCCAAAAAGGATCACCTTCAGGATGCGCGCGCCTTTGCGGCGTCCGGCCGCATTGTCGGTCGCTTCGCGAAACTCATCGAAGATCACTTCGACAATGCGCTCAAGCTCGCGCTGCTTTGGGGCAGGGAGGTGATCGATGTCGGTGCGCATGACCGTGATTCTTTGGCCATTCTCCGTTGCTTGGCAAGCGCTATCGCTGACCCGGCTTGCGTGCGGCAGCGGATATGCCTCAGACGCTTGCAGAAGTTTCGGTGA
>Ga0302190_10002526_pt1 | contig 11888 bp, 8 predicted proteins | sample II_Bog_E2_3_FD_198784 | JGI IMG/M metagenome (GOLD analysis project Ga0302190, IMG submission 198784) | Peat permafrost microbial communities from Stordalen Mire near Abisko, Sweden - II_Bog_E2_3 | ecosystem: Environmental > Terrestrial > Soil > Wetlands > Peat | place: Sweden: Abisko, Stordalen... | reverse complement strand
CGCGCGTGGCGCTGGAAGTGGCCGATGTGCACGATGTGATCGTGCGCGCCCCGGGCAGCTTTGACGCGATTTTGCTCGATGTCGACAACGGGCCCGACGGGTTGGTACAGCTGGCCAACGAGCGGCTTTATTGCGATTGGGGTCTGCGCGCGAGCTATGCGGCCTTGCGCGCGGGCGGCGTGCTGGCGATCTGGTCGGCTTATAGCGATGCCGATTTCGTGTTGCGGCTTGAACGCGCGGGATTTGCGGTTGAAGAAATCACGATTGCGGCCGAAGAATACAACGACAACGTCAACCATACCATCTGGCTGGCCGCAAAACCCGCCTGAATGGTCGAAAGCAGCATTCAGCCCGCCATGTCCGCGCCAAACGACCGTCTGACCGAGCTGGGCTGGACACCGTTTTTCAGCGCGCAAGTATCGCCCGAAGCCGACGCGGGGCTTTGCCCGGTGCGCGTCATGGCGGTGCATCGCGGCAAGATTGCGGTGGCCGGTGCCGGGGGCGATCGGTTGATCGCGCCGCATATCGCCGATGCGCCCGACGAGGAATCGCATGCGACGGTCGGCGACTGGTTGCTGATCGATGAGGCGACATCGCAGATCGCGCGCATCCTGCATCGCGCCAACGTGTTCAAGCGGCGCACGCCCGGCAATGTCCGCAAGACGCAGTTGATCGCCGCGAATGTCGATACGCTGTTTATCGTCGCCTCGTGCAATCAGGATTTCAATCTTGCCCGCCTCGAACGCTATCTGGTGCTGGCGCGCGAAGTCGGCGTGACGCCGGTGATCGTGCTGACCAAAGTGGACAAGACCGACACCGCCGAGACGTATGCCGAGGCGGCGCGCGGGTTGCAGCCCGGCCTGCACGTCGAAACCGTCAATGCCAAGGATGCGCAAAGCGTCGCCCGCCTTGCCGCTTGGTGCGGCCCGGGCAAGACCGTCGCCTTGCTGGGATCATCGGGCGTCGGCAAGTCGACGCTGATCAAGACGCTGACCGGATTGGCCGCAATCGCGACGCAGGCGGTTCGCGAAGCCGACGGCAAAGGGCGGCACACGACCACCGTGCGCGAAATGCACCGGCTTGCGCAGGGCGGGTGGCTGATGGACACCCCCGGCATGCGCGAGTTGCATCTGTCGGATGCCGACGAGGGGCTGGCCGACGTGTTCGACGACATTGTCATGCTGGCGCAGCAATGCCGCTTTTCCAATTGCGGGCATGGCGCCGAGCCGGGGTGCGCCGTGCAGGCCGGTCTGGCCGATGGGACGCTTGATCCCGTGCGATTTGCGCGCTGGCAGAAATTGACGGCGGAAGAGGCGGTCAACGCGGCGCGGGGCAAGCGGCGAAGTCGCACTTGACGCTGTGATGCAACCGGGCTCTGCTGCTTTTTGATAAAGGCGCGAGAGGATAGCCGGATCATGGGAATCGTCGTTCACCATCTGAACAACAGCCGATCACAGCGGGTGCTGTGGCTGCTCGAATAATTGGGCGTGCCCTATGAAATCCGGCATTATACCCGCGATGCGGTCACCAATCTGGCCCCGCCCGAGTTGAAGGCGGTGCATCCGCTGGGCAAATCGCCACTGCTTGAAATCGATGGCCGGGTGATCGAGGAATCGGGCGCGATCGTGCAGGTCTTGTGCGAGCGCTATGGCAAGGGCGCCTGGTTGCCGGCACCGGGCAGCGACGATGCGCTGCGTCATCTGGAGCTGATGCATTTTGCCGAAGGCTCGGCGATGACGCCGATCCTGCTGAACCTTTACGTCGGGCGGCTCGGCGAGGGTGGAGCGCCGCTCAAATCGCGGATCGATGAACAGCTCGCGGCGCATTTCGGCTATCTCGAAGCGATCCTGCGGCCTTCGGGCCATTTCGTCGGCGACGACTGGACAGGGGCCGATGTCATGCTCAGCTTTCCGGCGGAAATCGCGGTGATGCAGGGCGGGGCGGAGGCCTGGCCGAAGCTGGCCGCATTTGTCGAGAGCGTCCATGCCCGCCCGGCGTGGCAGCGTGCGCGGGCCAAGGGCGGGGCCTATTTCGGATCATGACCACGGGCAGCGAATGGCAGGCGCGCGTCGGGCGCGCATGGGCGGATGAATGGCGGCGGACGGATCGCAGCTTCGCCGGGCTGACGCCGCATTTGTTGTCGGCGATTGCAGACGAGCCGGGCGAGCGCGTGCTCGATCTGGGGTGCGGGGCGGGTGAGCTGTCGCTGGCCATCGCGGCGATGCGGCCCGGGGCGCGGGTCGTCGGTGTCGATGTTTCGGGCGATCTGATCGCGGCGGCGCGGGCGCGTTCGGTCGCCGGGGCGGTGTTTCATCATGCCGATGCGGGGGCATTCGTCGATCCCGATGGGCAGCCCGATTTGCTGGTCAGCCGCCATGGCGTGATGTTCTTTGCCGATCCGCCCGCCGTGTTTCGCCATCTTGCCGCGACGGCAGCGCCGGCTGCGCGCATGGTGTTCAGCTGTTTCCGATCCCCTCGGGAAAACCTCTGGGCGCGGGTCTTTGCGGACCTGTTTCCGGCGCTTGAGCCCGAGCCGGTGATTCGCTTTCCCGCCGGGCCGTTTGCCTTTGCCGATCCGGCGCATGTCGAATGCTGCCTGTCGGGGTGGCGCGATGCGACTTTTACGCTGGTTGATTTCCAGTATGTTGCCGGGGCCGGGGACGATCCGGTGGCTGATGCGATCGGGTTCTTTTCGCGTATCGGACCGGTGGCGGCGCGATTGGCGGCGCTCGATAATCCGGCGCGCGCCGACATGCAGGCGGCGATGGCGGGGGTGCTCGAACGGCATCTGCAGGGCGGCGTGGTGGCCTTTCCGGCGGCGGCGTGGATCGTTCGTGCGACTTCCGATCGCTCTGATCGCTGAAACCCGCTTGTTTGGGCGCGAATGCTCGCCTAATCGCAACTCCCATGACTTCGACGAACGAAATCCGCCGGTCCTTTCTCGACTATTTCGGCTCGCATGGGCACGAAGTGGTGCCTTCGGCGCCGCTTGTCCCTTATAACGACCCGACGCTGATGTTCACCAATGCGGGCATGGTCCCGTTCAAGAACGTCTTTACGGGTCTGGAAACGCGCGACACGCCGCGCGCGACGTCGTCGCAGAAATGTGTTCGCGCCGGGGGCAAGCACAACGATCTTGACAATGTCGGCTATACCGCGCGGCATCATACCTTCTTTGAAATGCTTGGGAATTTCTCGTTCGGAGACTATTTCAAGGAACAGGCGATCACCCATGCCTGGACCTTGCTGACGCGCGAATGGGGCCTGCCCAAGGACAAGCTGCTCGTCACCGTCTATCACACGGACGACGAAGCCTTTGGCCTGTGGCAAAAGATTGCGGGTCTGTCCGAAGACCGCATCATCCGCATTGCCACCAAGGACAATTTCTGGGCGATGGGCGATGATGGCCCATGCGGCCCGTGCTCGGAAATTTTCTATGACCATGGCCCCCACATCTGGGGCGGCCCTCCGGGATCGCCGGAAGAAGACGGCGACCGCTTCATCGAGATCTGGAATCTCGTTTTCATGCAGTTTGAACAGACTGCGGGCGAAATCACGGGCAATCTGCCGCATCCGAGCATCGATACCGGCATGGGGCTCGAACGCATCGCGGCGGTGATGCAGGGGCAGCACGACAATTATGACATCGACACGTTCCGTGCGCTGATTGCGGCGAGCGAAGCGCTGACCGGGGTCAAGGCCGAAGGCGTGCATCGCGCCAGCCATCGCGTCATTGCCGACCATCTGCGTTCGTCGAGCTTCCTTCTGGCCGATGGCGTGCTGCCGTCGAACGAAGGGCGCGGCTATGTCCTGCGCCGCATCATGCGCCGCGCCATGCGCCATGCACACTTGCTCGGTGCGAAAGAGCCGCTGATTCACCGGCTGGTCCCGGCGCTGATTACTGAAATGGGCGCGGCATACCCCGAATTGGGCCGCGCGCGCGCGCTGATCGAGGAAGTGCTTGAGCGCGAGGAAACCCGCTTTCGCCAGACTCTGGCCAACGGGCTCAAGCTGCTCGACGAAGCGACGCTGGGGCTGGGCGAGGGCGCCGCATTGCCCGGTGAAACGGCGTTCAAGCTCTATGACACTTTCGGCTTTCCCTATGACCTGACCGAAGACGCCCTGCGCGCGCGCGGGATTGCCGTCGATCGCGACGGGTTTGACGCGGCCATGGCGCAGCAAAAGGCCGCCGCGCGCGCCGCATGGAAGGGTTCGGGCCAGACTGCCGATGGCGAAGTGTGGTTTGACATTGCCGAACGCGTCGGCGCGACCGAATTCACCGGCTATACTGCCACCACGGGCGAGGCGCAGGTCGTCGCGCTGGTCATCGACGGCCGCGAAGCCATCGAGGCGCGTGCCGGTGAAGCGGTGACGGTGATCACCAACCAGACGCCGTTCTACGGCGAATCCGGCGGGCAGCAGGGCGATACCGGCACGATTGCAGCCGCTGGGCTGGCGATCGCCGTGACCGACACCCAAAAGCCGTTGGGCAAGCTCCACGCCCATATCGGTGTGATCGAGGAGGGCACGATCCGCGTCGGGGATGTGGTGCGGCTTGCGATCGATCTGACGCGTCGCGACGCCTTGCGCGCCAACCATTCGGCGACGCATCTGTTGCACCAGGCGCTGCGCAACCGGTTGGGCGGGCATGTTACGCAAAAAGGGTCGCAAGTTGCCGCCGAACGGCTGCGTTTTGACTTTTCGCAGCCGGTCGCGTTGACGAACGAAGACATTGCGGTGGTCGAGGCCGAAGTAAACGCGCAAATTCGCGGCAACAGCCCGGTCACAACCCGGTTGATGACTCCCGATGAAGCGATCGAAGCGGGCGCGATGGCGCTGTTTGGCGAAAAGTACGGCGATGAAGTGCGCGTGTTGACCATGGGCGGAACCGAGGCGGGCGCCTATTCGCTCGAACTGTGCGGCGGCACCCATGTCCGCGCGCTGGGCGATATCGGCGTGTTCCGCATCGTGTCGGAATCGGCGGTGTCATCGGGCGTGCGCCGGATCGAAGCGCTGACCGGCGAAGGCGCGCGCACCTGGCTGGTCGCGCGCGAGGAAGCGTTGAAGCACACCGCCAGCCTGTTGCGCACCACGCCTGATGATGTCGAAGCGCGCGTCGCCGCGCTGCTCGATGAACGGCGCAAACTCGAACGCGAACTGGCCGAGGCCAAAAAGGCGCTCGCGCTCGGTGGCGGCACTGGCGGCGCGGTGAGCGCGGACGAGGACATCGGCGGCATCAAATTTGCCGGGCAAGTGCTCGATGGGCTCGATCCCAAGGAACTGCGCGGGCTGCTCGATCAGGCCAAGCAGAGGCTCGAATCCGGCGTGGCGGTGATCATCGCGGTCAACGACGGCAAGGCGAGTATCGCCGCCGCCGTGACCGACGACCTGACCGGCAAAGTCAGCGCGGTCGATCTCGTGCGGGCGGGCGTTGCGGCGCTTGGCGGCAAGGGCGGCGGCGGTCGACCCGACATGGCGCAAGGCGGCGGGCCCGATGGTGGCAGCGCGGCGGCAGCGCTTGACGCAGTGCGGGCGGTTATCGCAGGCTGATCATGCCCCGGTGAAAGCCGGGGGCATGGTTTTGCCACAAGCGTCTGAAAAGGCGGATGTTCCCGCTGGATCAGTGACATCTTGATTCAGCGCAATGCCGGTGCGCGGGCCTTTGGGCACTTTGCAGGCGGGCGTTGATAGTGCGCGCCCGCTTGCAGGAGGTGGCGCATGGCCCAGACGATGAAAGCTGCCGTTGTTCGAGAATTCGGCAAGCCGCTGGTGATCGAGGACGTTGCGATCCCCACGCCCGGCCCCGGCCAGATTCAGGTCGCGATTCAGGCCTCTGGCGTATGCCATACCGATCTTCATGCCGCCTGCGGCGACTGGCCGGTCAAGCCGGTGCCGCCGTTCATTCCCGGCCATGAAGGCGTCGGCTTCGTTTCCGGTGTGGGCGCCGGGGTAAAGCATGTGAAAGAGGGGGACCGGGTCGGCGTGCCCTGGCTCTACACGGCCTGCGGTCATTGCCGCCATTGCCTCGGCGGGTGGGAAACACTGTGCGAAAGCCAGCTCAACACCGGCTATTCGGTCAACGGCAGCTTCGCCGAATATGTCGTCGCCGATCCCGACTATGTCGGACATTTGCCCGCAAACATTTCGTTTCAGCAGATCGCGCCGATTCTCTGCGCCGGGGTGACGGTCTACAAAGGGCTGAAAGTCACCGATACCAAGCCGGGCGACTGGGTGGTCATTTCCGGGATCGGCGGGCTGGGCCACATGGCCGTGCAATATGCGCTGGCGATGGGGCTGAATGTTGCGGCGGTCGATATCGATGACGCCAAGCTCGCTCTGGCGCGCAAGCTGGGCGCCGTGGTCACGGTCAACGCGCTGCATGAAGATCCGGGCACGGCCATTCGCCGCGCGACGGGCGGCGGGGCGCAGGGCGTGCTGGTCACGGCGGTCGGTACGACGGCCTTCCGTCAGGCGATCGACATGGTCGCGCGCGGCGGAACGGTGGCGCTCAACGGCTTGCCGCCGGGGGAATTCGGGCTGCCGATCTTTGATGTCGTGCTGGAAGGGATCACGGTGCGCGGCTCGATTGTCGGCACGCGGCTCGATTTGCAGGAATCGATCGATTTCGCCGCTGCCGGGAAAGTGCGCGCGACGATCGAGACCGCCCGGCTCGAAGACATCAACACGATTTTCGATCGCATGCACAAGGGCACGATCGAAGGGCGCGTCGTGCTCGATATGGCGGGCTGACCTGCCGGACCTGACGAAAAAGGGGCCCCGGAATGCATCCGGGACCCCTTTTTTTAGATGAAGATCAGAAGGCTCAGGCCCAGGTCTTCATTTCGGTTTCGAGGTTTTCGACGATCGCTTCGAAGAACTGCTCGGTCGTCATCCACGGCTGGTTGGGGCCGATGAGGATCGCGAGATCCTTGGTCATCTTGCCGCTTTCGACCGTGGCGATGCACACGCGTTCGAGCGTTTCGGCGAACTTCACCACTTCCGGGGTCTCGTCGAAACGACCGCGATAGATGAGCGCGCGGGTCCAGGCAAAGATCGACGCAATCGGGTTGGTCGAGGTCTGCTTGCCCTGCTGGTGCTGGCGATAGTGGCGGGTGACGGTGCCGTGGGCTGCTTCGGCTTCGATGGTCTTGCCATCGGGGCTCATCAGCACGGAGGTCATCAGGCCGAGCGAGCCGAAGCCCTGTGCCACAATGTCCGACTGCACGTCGCCGTCATAGTTCTTGCAAGCCCAGACGAACTTGCCCGACCACTTGAGCGCGGAAGCGACCATGTCGTCGATCAGGCGGTGCTGATAGATGATTCCGGCAGCTTCGAACTTTTCCTTGAAGCCTTCGGTGTCGAACACTTCCTGGAACAGATCCTTGAAGCGGCCGTCATAGGCCTTGAGGATCGTGTTCTTGGTCGACAGGTAGACCGGCCAGCCGAGGTCGAGGCCATAGTTGAAGCTGGCGCGGGCGAAATCGCGGATCGAATCGTCGAGGTTGTACATCGCCATGGCGACGCCCGCGCTCGGGAAATCGAACACGTCGAGATCGATCTTTTCGCCGTTTTCGCCGTCCCACACGAGGCGCAGCTTGCCCGGGCCCGGGATCAGCGTGTCGGTCGCCTTGTACTGGTCGCCAAAGGCATGGCGGCCGACCACGATCGGGTCGGTCCAGCCCGGAACCAGCCGGGGCACATTCTGGATCACGATCGGTTCGCGGAAGACGACGCCGCCCAGAATGTTGCGGATCGTGCCGTTGGGCGACTTCCACATTTTCTTGAGGTGGAATTCCTCGACGCGCGCTTCGTCAGGGGTGATCGTGGCGCATTTGACGCCGACGCCATACTTCTTGATCGCATTGGCCGAATCGATGGTGATCTGGTCGTTGGTCTCGTCGCGCTTCTCGACCGACAAGTCGTAGTACTTGAGATCGATGTCGAGGTAGGGGAGAATGAGCCGCTCGCGGATCCATTGCCAGATGATGCGGGTCATTTCGTCGCCGTCGAGTTCGACGACCGGGTTTTTCACCTTGATCTTCGCCATGAGGGTGCTTTGCCTTCCTGGGTAGGGGAGTTGGCCCTGGTTGGGGAGTAATCGGGGGCCCGCTGCGCCTGACGCCCAAGGGCGAAAAACGCAGGCAGACTCTGTGAAACGTCCCTTAGCAGGTGCGGCGTTGCGCGCAAGGCGGCGCGCGCGACGCTTTCTTGCGACCTTTTGCCTAGGCGCAAAGCAGCGATATGCAAGAAGGCTGGACAGGGGACGCCTGTCCTGCCTAGAACTTAATCAAGCGATTAAGCGTTTGGAGGATGCGATGAGTGAAACTGCCCCCGAAGTTCTGACAGAAGTTGACGGCAATGTCCTGATTGTCACGATCAACCGCCCCGAAGCCAAGAACGCGATGAACAAGGCCGCAGCCGAAGGCATCGCCGCCGCGATGGACCGGCTCGATGCCGAGGCCGATTTGCGCTGCGCGATCCTGACCGGGGCGGGAGGCACGTTCTGTTCGGGGATGGATCTCAAGGGCTTTCTGCGCGGCGAGTCGCCCTCGATTCCGGGGCGCGGCTTTGGCGGACTGTCGCAGTGGACGCCGAAAAAGCCGATCATTGCGGCAGTCGATGGCTATGCGCTGGCCGGCGGGATGGAACTGGCGCTGTCGTGCGACCTGATCGTGGCGAGTGCAGCCGCCCGGTTCGGCATTCCCGAAGCCAAGCGCGGGCTTGCCGCAGCCGCCGGCGGGTTGATCAAGCTGCCGCGCCAGATCCCGCCGCGCATTGCCATGGAACTGGCGCTTACCGGCGATTTCATCACGGCGCAGCGCGCCTATGAACTGGGCTTTGTCAACCAGATCAGCGAGGGCGCTTCGCTTGGCGCGGCCAAGGCCCTGGCCGCGCGCGTTGCCGAAAACGGCCCGCTCGCGCTGATCGCGTCAAAGGCGATCATCCGCGATTCGCACGAATGGACCGAGGCCGACATGTGGGACAAGCAGGCGTCCTATATCGCGCCGGTGTTCACCTCGTCCGACGCGCGCGAAGGCGCCGCCGCCTTTGCCGAAAAGCGCAAGCCCAACTGGCAGGGCAAGTAATCCGTCAGAAAAGGAAAGGGGCGGCGATGCACGTGCATCGCCGCCCCTTTTTTTGGTGTTGCCGGATGAGGGCGATCAAAAGCCCAGCACGAGCGTTGCGATCACCGTGCGCGGGGCGCCGACTTGCGCATTGGTCAATGTGCCGGTCAGCGTCTGCGTGGTCGAGGTCGTCGCGCTGAAGCCGCCGACGTAATGTTCGTTGAACACGTTGGTGGCGTTGAGCTGGACATACGAGGCCTGGTTCAGGCCGATCGCGCTCAGCGCCATGCGGAGGTCGAGGTCGACCAGCGTATAGGCCGGGGTCTTGGCCGGGTAGACGACGGTGCCGTCGACAACGCCGGTATTGCCCGACGAGGTATAGGGCAGGTTTTCATCGTTCACGAAGCGCGGGCCGGTGTGCTTGGCCTGAATGCCGAAAGTGACCGGGCCGTAATTGCCCTGCAGCCGCCCGCCCAACGTATATTCGGGAACGCCCGATTCGAACTTTCCGGCGGTTGCGAGATAGGTGCCGACGCCCGAAATGACGTTGTCCTGGATCTTCGAATGCAGGCCGGAACCAAACAGCATCGCCGTCGCGTGCTCGTTGATATGGTACGCGAGGTCGGCGTCGATGCCATAGCGATTGACCGTGCCGAGGTTCGAATAGATCGAGGTGCCTTCGGTCGGGTTGTACGACTGGCCGAGCCGGTTGGTGAAATGGGTGTACCACAGATCGACCTGGGCAGTGATGGCGTGGCCGTTGATGCGCCAGCCGAGATCGAAGTTGTCGGTCTTTTCCGGCCCCGGCTGCGCGCCCGGCGTCCCTTGCGGGAAATAGAACGATTGATACAGCGCGGTCGTCTGCGGCGCGGAAAATCCCTTGGAATAATTGAAGAACGTTTCGCCGACCGGCAGGATATAGGTCAGCCCCGCATTGGGCAGCACCGCGCTGTAGTTATACGTGCGGGTCTGCGGCAGGGCCGATCCGCTCGGCGTGCCCGATGTGCTCAATGCATAGGGGAAGGCCGCGGCATAGGCGGCCTGGCTGGCGCCGAAAACGCACGAGACGCTGCCGCCGGAATTGCGGGTAAAGCAATAGTTCTGCAACTCGCGATGGAGGAACGGCACGCGCAGGCCGAGCGTGACGGTCAGGTGATTGTCGAGGAACTTGCCGCGATATTCGCCCGAGACCTGATTGAGCATCGCGATCGATTCGGTGTCGCGCTTCTGGATCGCGTTGCCCGAGGCATCGAGCAGCGGGGTCTCGGTCGGGAAGGGCTGGATCGTGCCGCCATCGGTGCCGATGAAGGTCATTTCGCCCGACTGCGTGATGTCGGAGCGGGCAAAAGCATAAGCGAGGCGCATGGTCTGCGTCGGCGAGGCATCGTAGCGCAGCGAGGTCGTTGCCGCGACCCGGTGCGTCTTGGTCTCGCTGGGCACCAGCATGGTCACCCGGTCGATGGCATCGCCATCGTGGTTGAGATCGCTGCCGATGTAATAGCTGCCGTTGACATAGCCATAAAGCGGTGTCCCCGACGGCGTCGAAGTGGCCCCGGCGGTCTGGCACTTGCCCGCAATGAGGTAGCAGCCCGATTCGTAGGCGCTGGTGGTGCCGCCGCCATTGGCTTTGGTGAACTGGTAAGACGGATCGAACGTAAACGTCAGCTTGTCGCTGAGCGTCAGCTTCATCGCCGCGCGGATGTTCATCAGGTTGGCCGGGTTGTCGCGATAGTCAAAGGCCGTGCCGCACGCGTTCGGCTTCGTATCGGCCACGCCCTTGGTTCCGGTTGCGACCGAGCACGGCTGATAGGTGTAAAAGCTGCCCGCGCCGGTCGAGGCGGGGAAGTAGGTAAAGCCGGTGCCCGAATCGCTGGCCAATGGCACGTTCGACAGCGGATCGGAGCCCGAGAAATTGTTGCGCAGGACCACGTAGAACCCGGCGAGCGAGATGAAATCGCCCGCATGGGCCAGCGGTTGATAGATGCGGCCGTTGAATTCGTGTTTGCGGATATGGCCGTAGTTGTTGAACGGCGAATCGTTCTGGGTCTTGCTCGCCGAAAACCATGCCTTGGTGCCCGATGCGTTCAGCGCGCCGGTGTCGACCATGCCGAACACGCGGTAATAGAGATCGGGGCCGAACGAGGCGACCAGTTTGGCATGTTTTTCGTCGGTCGGCATGTGCGACGTGAAATTGACCGTCGAGCCCGATGCCGACGACGTCGGGCTGTCGACGTCGGTGGTGCCCAGGTTCACCGTGACCTTGTCGATCACTTCGGTATCGAGCAGTTCCTGCGCATAGAGCGCATAATTGCCGTCGTCGTTGAGCGTGACGCCGTCAAAGGTTTCGGAAATGCGCGATGCGTCAAAGCCGCGAATGGTCAGTGTGCCGCCGGCGCCGCCATAAGGATCGTTGTTCTGAAAGCTGACGCCGGGCAAATAGTTGATGATGTCGTTGATCGACTGGCCGGGAACCTGATGCTCGATGAATGCCTGGTTCAATTCGGCCTTGGCTTTCGACGTGTCGGGAATGACGAACCCGTCGATGCCTTTGGTCAGCTTGTCGTGAGTGCCGGTGACGACGATTTCCTTGTCGAAATCGAGCGTTCCGGTCGATTGAGCGAAAGCCTGACTGTTGGCGAGTGCCAGGCCCAGCGTGATCAGCCCCGCGCCGAAGTTTCGCCCACGATTGCGTGTCATCATTATCAAGCCCCTGTTTTTCGTGCCGTATAAGCCCGCGCGCCTTTCATCGCCGCGCGGGTCTGCTCGCGGTGGCCTTGCAGCTTGATGTTACAGTATGATGGTAGCCGGGGCGGTTTGCGGGGG
>Ga0302190_10002521_pt1 | contig 11897 bp, 10 predicted proteins | sample II_Bog_E2_3_FD_198784 | JGI IMG/M metagenome (GOLD analysis project Ga0302190, IMG submission 198784) | Peat permafrost microbial communities from Stordalen Mire near Abisko, Sweden - II_Bog_E2_3 | ecosystem: Environmental > Terrestrial > Soil > Wetlands > Peat | place: Sweden: Abisko... | reverse complement strand
CCGGTACCTGAAGGGCGATCCGCCCGGGGGTCTCGACGCACTGCTCGACGAGGACGTCGTGTTCTATTCGCCGATCGTCTTCAACCCGCAACGGGGCCGGGCCGTCACCGCGCTCTACCTGCAGGCCGCCGCCGTGGCGCTACCCGGCGAGCCGACGGGTGGACTGTCGCCGACGGGTGATGACGGCCGGGGGTTCCGCTACACCAAGCAGGTCGTCTCCGGCGACACGGCGGTGCTCGAGTTCGAGACCACCATCGACGGCAAGTATGTGAACGGCGTCGACATCATCCGCTGCAACGATGCGGGTCGCATCGTCGAATTCCGGGTGATGATCCGCCCACTCCAGGCCGTCAACGCCGTGCACGCGCAGATGGCCGCCACGCTGGAGGCGATGCAGGCCTCGAGCTGACCACGGGGCGTGTCGCGGACGGCCGGGGCACGTCGCGGACGGCCGGGGCGAGGTCCCGTCCCGGGACCCCGGTCGTAGACTGACGTCGTGTACTTCAACGGTCAGCACTCCTGGGTCACGGGCGTCGTGCTGCTCGCGGTGCTGGCCGTCCGACTCCTATCGACGCGGCGCCGGCGCGGCATGGGGCGACCCGGGGGCATGGGGCGACCCGGTGGCCGGATGGGGTCCCGGGGCTTCACCTCGACCCCGGGCCCCGCGGCCGGACGACGCGTCATAGACGACGGGGCGGGTGCCGGTACCGCTCCCGGGTGGTTCCGGGATCCGTTCGTCCGCCACGAGCAGCGCTACTGGTCGGGAACGTCCTGGACGGAACACGTCCAGGACGCCGGCACACCGGGCGTGGACCCGCCCCCTCCCGCCCGCACCTGACCTGGGTTCCGCCTCGGCTCAGGTGAGCAGCAGGTACACGCTGTCGATGATCAGCCACAGGCCGAGCACTCCGGAGATGATCACGATCATCTGGTCCGTGTGTCCGGTGATCCAGTTCCGGACCCGGCCGAGGAGCTCCTTGGTCTGCTCCGGCCGCAGCCAGGCATAGACCAGGGCGGCCAGGTAGGTGCCGGTCCCGAGTACGCAGAACAACACGAGGGCCACCGTGCTGGCCACACTCGAGAGTTTCGCATCGACGATCACGGCCACGCCGGCCGCCACCAGGCCCCACGGCTGGGTGAGTGGGCCGAGTCCGAGGGCGAACCACTTCGACATGCTGTCCACACCGGTCTGCCATTTCGGCGGGTCCTTCGGCTTCTTCGGTTGCTTCATCTTGTTGCGACGACGGAAGGCGATGAACACCAGGACGGCACCGATGGCGATCTTGACGGCCAGCGCGGCCACCGAAGGGGCCGTGCTCGGCTTCGGCGGGTTGTTCTGGGTGGCGGCCAGGGTGCCGGCGACCACGATGCCCAGCGACAGGATCCACCCGGCCACGAAGAACGACGCCTTGGTCGTGCCACCCTTGGACGCCAGGACGAGTGCGAACGCGGTGAAGGGGATCGGCTCGAGGGTGATCGCCAGTCCGATGAGGACGAGATTGAGGATCAACATGTTTCGTGGGTCCTCGTGCTCGGAGGAGTTCGCATGCGTCGCACCAGTCGCCGGGGTGCCGGAATCGTAGGCCGGGAGGTCCGGGGCCGCGCGGAACTCCGTCGTGGCCGGGACACCGGGCCGGGGCGCCGGTACGGTGTGCCGATGGCCGCGCACGTCAGTGTCCGCACCGAGATCGCCGCACCGCCGGAGGTGGTCTGGGAGCTCGTGGCCGACCTGACCCGGATGCACGAGTGGTCACCGGAGAACGACACCGTCGTCTGGCTCAAGGGAGCCACCGGTGCAACCCCGGGGGCGACCTTCAAGGGGACCAACCGGGCCGGCACCAAGAAGTGGTCCACCCGGGGCCGGATCGTCGAGTCGGAGCCGGGGCGGTTCCTGTCCTTCCGCGTCAGTGCCGTGGGGATGAAGGTGGCCCGGTGGTCCTACCGGTTCGACGCCGTCGATGGCGGGTGCGTGGTCACCGAGACCTGGGACGACGAGCGCGGTGGCCTGATCAACCTGGCCGGCCGCGTCGTCAGCGGCGTGTCGGATCGCGAGACCCACAACCGGGCCGGCATGGAGGAGACCCTCCGCAGGCTGAAGGTGGCCGCCGAAGCCTGATCGCCGGACGGTTGCGTGACAGGTCGTCCCCTCAGCCCCGGTGTGGGGGGCGCCAGCCCGGCCGTGGCAGTGGATCCGTCGCCGCCACCACGGCCTCGACGAGGGCACCTGCGGCCAACAGGGTCCACTCCTCACCCGGTCGGGCGATCAGGGCCAGGCCGACCGGCAGTCCGTGGACCAGACCGACCGGCACGCTCACGATGGGCCAGCCGGCGATGGCCGCCGGCGTGGTCACCCAGCTGGACACGACACCCGCGTGACCGCCGACCACGAGGTCGCTCTTCCACGCCGGTCCGTAAGCGGGGGCCACGAGGACGTCGGCCCCGTCCAGGCCGGGCGTGAGACACGTCGACACGGCCCACTCGAGGCTCCGGGCCCGGGCCCCGGTGTAGGTGTCGCCCGCCCGGCCACCGGTGGCCAGGGCCTGCACGAACAGCTCGTGTCCGAAGAACGGGAGTTCGGTCGCCGCGTGGCCGTCCTCGTGGTCCACGACGTCGGCCAGCGAGCGCACCCCGTCACCGGGCCGGCCGGCGAGATAGGCGCCGAGGTCGTCGACCAACTCGGCCAACAGCACCGTGAACTCGTCGTTGACCACGTCAGGGTCGGGAGTGGCGACCTCGCGGCGCTCGACGGTGCCGGTCTCGCCCGCCAGGCGCTCCATGAACCGGTCGACCAGGCGATCGGTCGGATCGTGGTGGGTGGCCCAGGTGGTGGCGTGCACGAATCGGACCGGCTGCCCGGCGCGGTCGATCTGATCCTGACCGGACAGCACGGCGAAGAGCCGGGCCACGTCGGCCACACTGCGCCCCATGGGTCCCGGACTGTCCTGGCTGGCGCTGATGGGCACCACGCCACCGGTGGGAACGGCCCCGACCGTCGGTTTCAGACCCACGACCCCGTTGACGGACGCCGGGCAGACGATCGAGCCGTCGGTCTCGGTGCCGACGGCCAACGGTGCGAGGCCGGCAGCCACCGCCGCGCCCGACCCCGAGGACGAGCCACCAGCACTGCGGTCGAGGGACCACGGATTGCCCACCAGGCCGCCCGTGGCCGACCACCCGCTCGTCGAGCGCTCGGAGCGGATGTTGGCCCACTCCGAGAGGTTGGTGCTGCCGAGAACCACGGCGCCCGCATCGCGGAGCCGGGTGACGAGGGGTGCGTCGACGGCCGGGCGGCCGACGAGGGCGGTCGATCCCGCCGCGCCGGGCAGTCCGGTGACCTCGATGTTGTCCTTGACGGCGATCGGGACCCCGTGGAGAGGCCCGCGGACATCCCCCCGGCCGCGCTCGCGGTCCCGTTCGGCGGCCACGGACCGGGCATCGTCGGCCAGGACGGCGAAGGACCGGAGTGCGATGTCGCCCCCGGGGTCGTCGACGACCGCGATGCGCTCCAGAAGGGTGTCCACCAGGTGGGCGCTGGACAGGGTGCCGTCCCCGAAGCGCGCGATCGTGGCGTCGACACCGAGATAGGCCAGGTCGGCGGAGGACGGATGGGGGTCGGGCGGCATCTCCCCACGGTAGACAACGCGGCGACCGGGACGGGCGGGCCCCGGGGTGCTCCGGACCCCCCTCATGCCCGGAATCAGTCGGGACCGGCCTCGGCGCCGTAGGACCGGTACTCCGCACCGGCCTGTTCGGCGAGTGCACGACCCGCCTCCACCTGGAAGGGACTGATCCCACCGACCGACCACGGACCCACCGAACCGGCAGACCGGGCTTCGGGGGATTTCGCCACCACCCCGAAGTGGGCGCGGACCTCGTCCACCGGCCGTTCGGCCAGCGCGAACCAATCGGTGCGCAGGAAGTCGATGCTGCCGACGCACAGCGCGCCGCGGCGCATGGCATCGGCCACCCGTACCGCCATGCCCTGTCCGGACAGATGTCCCGGCGAGTACTCGAACAGGCCGGCCCCGCTGCGGAGGTAGCCGGTCTCGAACAACGAGACCACCATGGCCAGCAGGGAGAAGGCGTGCATGTCGTCGTTGGCCCGCGCGATGAAGGCGAAGACCTCGAGCTCGGACTCGACCGTCGTGCCGTAGTCGGCCATGACGTGGACCCAGTCGTGCTGGGCCAGCAACGGGGGCGCCGACCCGGGCAGACCCGGGTAACGGAATCCGCGGGCCCGGTAGAACTGGGTGATCCTGTTGCCGAGCGTGTCCTCGGGCAGATCCTCGAGGCCCGCCCAGCGTCGGGCCAGGTCGGGATCCGCGACGCTCGCCTCCCAGGCGGTGGACAGCTCGCGCGAGGTGTGGAGGACGGCGGCGTCGTCGGCATGCCATGTGGCGGTGTAGCCGTTGCGTTCGAAGTCGACTGCGGCCAGGCCCAGGCTCCCGGCGGCGAAACGGTCCGCGACCTCGAGCATCCCCTCCTCGACACCGACCTCGTGGGCGTACCGGGCGACCTGGTGGATCAGGTCGGTGGGCAGTGGGCGCACGACGAGGGCGAGGAGCACCATGTGCTGGACGATCCGGGTGCGGAACTCGAGATTGCGCCGGGCCAGGATCCGGCCGAACGCCTCGGGGTCGACCACGTCGCCGTCGAGCACGGCCGGGTGGCCCGTCATCGCCGGGATGAGGGCCTCCAGCAGGAGGCGCTGCGTGTCACCGAGTTGGCCGTCGACCGCTACCGCCGAGCGGATGGAGCGACTGATCCCGTCGACCTCCTCGGGGGACGGGGGGCCGAGGAGGAGGTGCGCGGCATCGGGCAGGGGCGTCGGCATCGTGGGCTCCGGTGGGGTCGCTCCGTGTTCTTCCGTATCGACCGCCACAGTACGGGTCGGGTCACCGTCGTCGTGCAGGTGACCGGTGGTGCCGAGGGGAGTGGATGCACCGGACCGGGGTGCCGAGCGGGCAGACTCAGGAACCGAACCACCGATTGCCGGGCGGCAGACCGACCGCCGGCAGCCCGCCCGGGACCGGTCAGGAGGAGCGCCTGGTGGAGCACGGACTCGACGCGTACACGCTCGCCGTGGTGGCCGCCTGTGTGGTGGTGTGGTCGTTCGTCTCCGGTCGGCTGGAGCGGTGGTCGATCAGTGCCCCGATCGCCTTCCTCCTCATGGGTCTGCTGGTCACCCACGGGCCGACACGGCTGGTCCACGTGAATCCCCACTCGTCGACGATCCTGTCCCTGGCCGAGGTCACCTTGGCCGTGGTGCTGTTCACCGACGCGTCGCGGGTCAACATCCACCAACTCCGACACGACCTCGGACTGCCGGTCCGGCTGCTGGCGATCGGCCTCCCACTCACCATCGGCGTCGGCACGGCGACGGCGTTCGGCCTGCTCCCCGGGATCGGTGTGTGGGTGGCCGCCAGCGTGGGGTCGATCGTGGCGCCGACCGATGCGGCACTCGGGTCGACCATCATGGAGGACCGTCGCGTTCCCGACCGGATCCGTCGCCTGCTGAACGTCGAGAGCGGCCTCAACGACGGCATCGCCACACCGTTCGTGAACCTGTTCCTGGCCGGCGCGATCTCGACCGAGACGACCCATTCGGCCAACCTGACCCATGCGGTGCGGGAACTACTGGTCGGTGTGGGGGTGGGTGTCGGTATCGGACTGGCCGGCGGCTGGTTGCTGTCGTGGGCCGTGGCCCGGGCATGGAGCGCACCGGAGTTCCGCCCGCTGGCCGTGCTCGGACTGGCCCTGTTGTCCTACGGGCTCGCCCTCCATCTGGAGGGCAACGGTTTCGTGGCGGCCTTCATCGCCGGTATGGCGTTCGGTTCCGTGTTCCGGGTGGGACTCGAGGACGTCGTGGCCTTCGCCGAGCGGGTGGGTGGGTTGCTCGCCCTGATGGTGTGGCTCATGTTCGGTGCCGCCCTGGTCGTGCCGGGCTTCGAGGCCGCCGGTTGGCGTGAGTACGTCTTCGCCGTCCTCGCCCTGACGGTCGTCCGGATGGTGCCCGTGGCGGCGTCGTTGGCCGGGTCCGGACTCGACCGTTCCACGGTGGCACTGGTCGGATGGTTCGGACCGCGAGGGCTGGCGTCGGTGGTGTTCGGGCTCATCGCCTACGACACCCTGGACCGCGCCGCGGCCAACGAGGTGCTCGCCGTGGTCGTGGTGACGGTGACGTTCAGCGTGGTGGTCCACGGCCTGTCGGCCGGACCTCTGGCGGCCCGGTACGGCAGGCACGTGCAGACCCGGGTCGGACACGGACCCGAGCACGGCGTGACCGCTCCGTTCCGCACCCGGCCCGGTCTCGAGTTCCGCCAGGCGACGAGCGGGGCCGATCCGTCAGATGACCGCACGGACGCCTGATCGGGTTGGTCCGAAGGGAGTAGGTCGATGTAGATCAAATATATAACTGGAAAATAAGTTCTTGCTTAAACGCGAAAGGGGTCCAAGATGGACCGGCAGTGCACCAGGACACTGCCCGTTCCGGAACGAGGATCCCCATGGCATCGAACCCACCACGTCACGGGAAGGCCTGGGTGGCGGCGGTCTGCCTGGCCGCAGCCATCGGAGGGACGGCGCTGGTCCTCGACGCCGGCTCCCCCCGCTCGGGCCCAGCTGCGGTGAGCCGGCACATCTCGCTGGATGCGCTCCACACCCGGGCGACGAGTCCCACCGGCGGGTACTGGGTCGTCGATTCCGCTGGCCGGGTCCATGCCTACGGGGGGGCAGCGAACTTCGGTTCGGCCCCGGCACGTCTGAATCAGCCCATCGTCGGGGTCGTCGCCACGAGTGACGGACTGGGCTACTGGTTGGTGGCCAAGGACGGCGGGGTATTCGCCTTCGGCGACGCGTCCTACGCCGGGAACGCCATGGGGACCGGCTCGAACGGCTCGGTCGTGGGGATCACCGCGGTTCCGGGCCATGGTTCCACCGGTGCCCCGGGTGCCACCGGCCAGACGGGTGCCACCGGCGCGCAGGGAGTCGCAGGTCCGGCGGGACCGACCGGACCGACGGGCAGCACCGGCGCGCAGGGTATTCCTGGCGTTCCCGGTGCACAGGGACCGCAGGGCATCCAGGGTCTGCTGGGCCTGACCGGAGGAACGGGCGTGGCAGGTCCGGCGGGACCGACCGGAGCCACGGGTCCACAGGGTGCCCCCGGCCCACAGGGAGCGACGGGCGACACCGGCGCGACTGGTCCACAGGGCGACCCCGGCCCACAGGGAGCGACGGGCGATACCGGCGCCGTGGGTCCGGCCGGGGCGAGCGGGACCATGCACTACGCCGAGTTCTTCGCACTGGCACCGTCCGACGACCCCGACACGATCGCACCCGGCACTGCGGTGGAGTTCCCGCAGGTGGGGCCGACCGACGGGTCGATCGTCGCCCACTCCCCCAGTCAGTTCGTCCTCGCGGCCGTCGGCACCTACCAGGTCACCTTCCAGGTGTCGGTGACCGAAGCGGGCCAGCTGGTGCTCGGCCTCGACTACGGGGACGGGGTCAATGAACTCCCGTACACCGTGGTCGGCAGGAGCTCGGGATCGTCGCAGATCGTGGGGACGGCCCTGGTGCAGACCACTGCTCCGGACGCCTATCTCACCGTCCGCAACCCCGCGGGTGCTCCGACGGCCTTGACGGTCACGCCCTTCGCGGGTGGGACCGACCCGTCCGATTCGTCGATCGTCATCGACCAGATCGGGTGATCGGGCCTCTGCAGCCGACCGTCGGTAGGGTGGTCCGATGTCGTCGCCGTGGTCCGCCGTCTCGTACGAACTCTGGTCCGAGACGTGCGACACCCTCCACGCGCACACCCAGGTGCTCGGCAAGCTGGCCGTCGCGTTGGCGCCGCCGGAACCCGAGCTCCAACACGCAGCGCTCCGACTGTCCGTCCGTGGATGGGAGACATTGCCGCTGCCGGCACCGGACGGTTCCGGGGCCATCGCCGTGACCCTCGACCTGCGGTCCCACGAAGCGATCGTCGAGCACAGCGGCGGGCGCTCCGTCCGGGTCGCCCTGACGCCCCACCGCTCGGTCGGTGCCGTCACGCGGGAGGTGTTGGGTGCGGTGGCCGAACTCGGCGGACCCGTGGCGATCGACCCCACTCCCCAGGAGGTCGGTTGGGACACGCCGCTCGACGCCGACGAGGACCACGCGCGTTACGACATCGAGCGTGTCGCGTCCTATTTCGAGGCGGCGACCCAGGCCGCCCGGGTGCTGGCCGAATTCCGTGCGCCGTACCGGGGTCGATCCACGCCGGTCAACGCCTGGTGGGGCTCGTTCGACCTGGCCACCAACCTCTTCTCCGGCAGTCCGGCCGAACCCCCGTCGGAGGACTTCATAATGCGCAACGCGATGGACGCCCAGGAGGTCGCCGTCGGGTGGTGGCCGGGTGACGTCCGCTATCCGAAGGCGGCGTTCTACGCGTACGCCCATCCTGCACCCGACGGATTCGCCGGAGCGACGCTCGTCCCCGCGGAGTCGCGGTGGCACGCCGATCTGGGCGAGTTCGTGCTCGACTGGGACGACGTCCGGACGCTCGACGACCCTCATGGCGGAGCCGTAGCGTTCGCACGTTCCGTGTTCCAGCACGCCTGCACGGTGTGCGCCTGGGATCCGCACTTGGCGGCCAGTGCCGCCGGCTCACCGCCGCCGGTCCGGTAGTCCGACCGGTCGGTGTGAGCGGGTGGCCGTGTGTGAGTGCAGGTCATCCTCCACGGCCTGTCGCGAGACATAGCGGACACTCCATTCGGGAGAGTTGTCGATGGTGCTCCGTCGGATGGTCGTCCATGCCGCGCCGGTCGAGGGGAGGCCGCTCCGTGAGCTGGGTGCGGACGCCGGACCACTGACCATCAACTGGCACCTGGCGCCTGGCACCTGGCACCTGGCACAGCTCGAAGGGGTATCAGCGTCGGGCTTCCGTGCCACATTCGACACGGCCCACGGTCACGGTGCGTGGACAGTGATGACCGTGGACAGTGATGGCTGTGGACCTTGTGCAAGGCGCGCACCCGCACGTACAGTTGAACCAGGCCCGATGGTATGGATCTTCGGGACCGGATGACGACAAATGGCAAACCCGCCGCGAGGCGGGGACGCAAAACCACGGGACTCTCCGAGTTGGCCGGGCTGCCGAATCAGATGTGCTGAATCCAGCACGGCGATATGCCAGCCCAGCCTCTCGGAGTAGGAGGGGCATTGGGTATGAAGTGGCAGTCGCGCGTTCGCCGGGCGGTTCTGGAGCGGCAGGGCATGCGCGCTGCAGCGACAGCCGCCGCCGCCGTCGCACTTGTCACGATGGGCTCGGTCACGGGATCGTTGGCCGTTGGCACGTCCGCCGTGGTCACTCCGGTCGGCCCGAATCGGGCCACGGTCGTCGCACTCACCACTGCGGGCGGTGTCGGGCTGCGGACGACGTCCGGGCCGACCCCGGCGAATCGGAAGGGCTCGACCACCACCACGTCATCCACCACCGTGACGACCCCGGGCGGCACCACAGTCACGCCGACGACGGCCCCGCCGGCCACGACGGAGCCGACCACCACCACCGTCCCGTCGACCTCCACGACGACCACGATCGTCCCGTCGACAACCACAACGACCACGACCGTCCCGTCGACCACCACGGCCACCACGACCTCACCGGTGGCCCCGACCACGACCGTCCCTCCCGCGTCCCCGGTCGTCCTCGGGCCGACTCCGACGTCCACACCCGTCAGTCCGGTGCCCCCGCGTTCCGCCATCGCCACGGACTGCAGCACGAACGTGTCCACGGTGCTCAACGCCTACCTGAATGCCCTCCCGAACGGCGCCGTCTTCGCCTCACCGGCCACGGCGTGCTACCTCGTGGACAAGGGCATCAAGATCACCCATCCACTGGTCATCATCGGCGGCAAGTTCGTGGATCAGTCGACGACGGTGCCGCCAGCGGTGCCGGGTCGGGGGGCGCCCAGCCTCCACCCGATCATCCTGATCAACTACACGTCGGACGTCACCATCGAGGACGTCAACCTGGTGGGCGCCGATACGACGGGCGCCTACCGTCCGGCTCTGGTGGGTCAGTCGGGCATCGACGTCCGGTCGTCGTCCAACGTCACCATCGTCAACGCCACCACCCTCGACACGTTCGGCGACGGCCTGACCCTCTTCCTGGCCCCCGGGCACGGGCCGGACCGGGACATCACGGTCAATGGGCTCACCATCACCAAGGCCGGCCGCCAGGGGATCACGCCGGCATTCGTGTCCGGGGCCGACTTCACCAACGTCAACATCGTGTCGGCGGCCGACAACGCCTGGGACTTCGAGAGCGACATCCGCGGGGTCGGTTCCGGTGGCATCACGATCACCGACTCCACATGGAAGGGCCCGGTCAACATGATCGAGCCCCTGAACGGACCCCTCACGTTCATCGGGGACTCGAGTTCGGGCCGTCTCACGTTCGACGACAGAGCCAAGAATCAGCCCGTCCTCGTCGAGTACAGCACCCTCCTCCTTCCGGCCGACGACCCCGTCGAGCTTCCGGCCGGCGTCATCCTTCGCGGTGGCGAGATGACGTTCTCCCACGACGTCCTCGGCCGCCAGCCCTCGAAGCGGCCCCCGACCGGACGGGCGTGGCTCGTCACCGACGGGGGGCAGATCGTATTCAACCACTCGAAGGTCACCGCGCCCTTGGGATCCTCCACCGGGACCACGGTGGAGACGTCCAACGGGTGACCACCTGCGGCGCCATCCCGATCGCCACGATTGCGGGATCGGAGTCAGCGGCCGTATTCATCAATTGCCCTCCAACGGGTGAAATATGGGAGTGGAGCGATGTCGATCGCGTATGGGGAATCCAATCGGGCAAACATAAAGGCGGCAATGGCTCCACATCCTGACCCTGAAAGAACCGTGAGTCTTCTCATAAGTTGAAACTCGAGGGGAGTTGCCCCAATGCTGATGCCTTCCCGGCGTTGGAGTCGGGATGTCTTGTCGTAGCATGGGAAGTGTGAGATCCCTCCGCTCTGGACTGATTGGCAAAGACCTGAGAGCCTCTTCCGTTAAGAAGCTCCTACTCGCGACCGAGATTGGACCAGGCGATTGGATTCAAATTCATGAGAGCGCATGGAAGACGGGAGTCGGACGAAGCGCAATTGAGGAAGCCAAGCGCGCTAGAAAGGCGGGGAGTATTTCTGCGGGTCGCATCTTCCGCGACAACGCAACACATCGGTATCTCATACTGCAAATTATCCCCTTTGCTTCACCAGGCGATGCAATCTCGGCAGTGCCAAAGCTCCCAGGTCTGATTGTTCCCAATCCCAATACTGACGTGCAACTCGTGAGCGAGAAGCAATTAGAGGTGGCGGAGATCCCGCAGCTGACTGACGGTATAGCGATCGAGCAGACGACCCGCGGGCCGAGGGGACAATCAAGCATCCGGTTCATCATTGCGGCGGTCAATTCGGCGGCTATTTTCGTCAGTGGCTCATCAATGGGTGAAATCTGGGACTGGAGCGAAGTCTTACAAGTTTGGCGCAATCAAGTGAGCAAGATTGAGAACAATTAAATGGAAACTGAGTATTCTGCAGATTTCAGAAGGGTCACTGAGAATCCGTTTGGGGCTCTGCCGTCGAGTGTCTTCCGTAAAGAGGATTCTGCCAGGATAACATTGTGGCCCAGATGACAAATGCGGAACCGATCTGGAGCGAGCACACCTGCAACATCTGTTTTTCGGCAAACTACTGGAGGCGAGTGGCCACTGAACTGGGTGATGTTCACGCTCTGGCGACCTAAACAGTGCCGCCGGCGGTATCGTATTATCTTTATCGGTACGGTAACTCGTTGCCTGGGGCATGGTGCAGCTGGCAATGTTAGGAGTTAGTCTTGAAATGGCGCCACGTTAATGTTGAGCTTATTAG
>Ga0302190_10002495_pt1 | contig 11963 bp, 6 predicted proteins | sample II_Bog_E2_3_FD_198784 | JGI IMG/M metagenome (GOLD analysis project Ga0302190, IMG submission 198784) | Peat permafrost microbial communities from Stordalen Mire near Abisko, Sweden - II_Bog_E2_3 | ecosystem: Environmental > Terrestrial > Soil > Wetlands > Peat | place: Sweden: Abisko, Stordalen... | reverse complement strand
TATGCCTCGCTGTTCTTTGCGGCGCGAATGGACGGATTGCGGCACAGACGAGCGGGCAACAGGCTATCGTGCAGCAGGCGAGCGGGCAGCAGGGAATTGAGCTGGCAGCGAAAGAGGATGCGCTGGCGTTGCCCGATGCTCCACTGCCGGCGGAATCTGTGCTCGACCGCAGCGAAGCTCTGTCGAGCAGCAGTTCTTTCCAGGCTTCCGCGCTGAACCAGCCGCCGTCGAGCGGGCCATCGCTGGGCGACCTTGGGCTGACACCGGCAGAGACCGAGGGCAGCGCCGCGCGGCAGGCGTTGATGGACCGGCGGACACACATGCTGAAGATCCATCAAAGGCTGGGGCTCATTACGGTGATCCCGGTTGCGGCGGCTTGCATCAGCTCGGTTGGCGCACCGCCGGAGAAGGGGAATTACAGCGATACCACCTCGCGCGACCTGCACATTGCGCTGGGCGCGACCGCAGTGGCAATGTACGCTGCGACGGCGTCGTATGCGATCCGCGCTCCCAGGGTCTCGCATGAGCCTGCGCGAGGCGGCGTGAAGTGGCACAAGTACCTGATCTACATTCACGCGCCGGGAATGGTGCTGACGCCGATCCTGGGTGCAATGGCCTACAACCAGATTGCCAGTGGGCAGAAGGTCCACGGCATCGCGTCCGCCCACGGCGCAGTGGCCGCAGCCACCGCGGCGAGCTATGGCGCGGCGATTATTGCGGTCTCGTGGCCGATCCATCTCAAGTTCTAGGGGAACCATGAAAAAACTATCTCTGCTTGCAATTCTGCTGCTTTCTCTGTCTGCGTTGCAGCATCTCAACTCGCAGACACCCGTGCCCGACCAGACGTGGAAGCTCGACCAGTCCACGCTGACGTACCACATGTCGCATCCGATGCATGAGGTGGATGGGACCAGCCACGCCGCTCTGGGCAAGGGCGTGTGCCACGCCGGGCAGTGCGACTTTCTGGTTGCAGCGGCGGTGAAGTCCTTCGACTCCGGCGACAGCAACCGCGACCTGCACATGATCCAGACCACGCGCGGCGCGCAGTTTCCCATTGTCAGCGTGCGCTTCCGATTGGCGCAGGCGGCCCTTAACTCGCCCACGCTGGACTGCGAGCTTGAAGTTCAGTTTGCCGGCAACACCGCCCACTACACGCATGTGATCTTCCAGCAGTCGATCAATGGCACGGCGCATCACATCACTGGCGTGGTGCCGTCGACGGTGAGCGACTTCAAGATCGATCCGCCCTCATTCCTCACGATTCCCATCAAGAATGCGATTCCGGTCCGCGTGGATATGGTGTGGCATGCGCAGCCGTAGGCGCGGCGCACATATCCGGACAGGTTGTATGATCGAGTGAAACCGATCGACAACCATGGGAAAGACGACTGAAGCGGATGTATTAATCCTCGGTGCTGGCGCCGCGGGGCTGATGTGCGCCATCGAGGCCGGACGCCGTGGGCGGCGCGTGCTGGTTCTTGAACACGCCGAGGGGCCGGGCAAGAAGATTCTGATCTCCGGGGGCGGGCGCTGCAACTTTACCAATCGCAATGCGGCGCCGGAGAACTTTCTGAGTGCCAATCCGCACTTTGCCAAGTCTGCGCTTGCGCGCTTTACGCCGCGGGACTTCATCGCACTGGTGGAGAAGCACGGCATTGCGTACCACGAAAAGACGCTCGGGCAGCTTTTCTGCGACCACTCGGCGCACGACATCCTCAATCTGCTATTGCGCGAGTGTGGCGAGGCGGGCGTACGCATTCAACCAGCAACTCGCATCTTGTCGGTAACGCAGAACTCGCCTGTCTCGACCAGCGCCGCTGCGCGCTTTCGCGTGGAGAGCTCCGCCGGCACGGTGATTGCTGCCTCGCTGGTGGTCGCAACTGGCGGACTTTCCATCCCGAAGATGGGGGCCACTTCATTCGGTTACGAGCTGGCCAGACAGTTTGGCCACCGCATCGTCCAGACGCGCCCGGGACTGGTGCCGCTGGTCTTCAATGCGCAGGACCAAGCGGACTGGTGCGACCTCGCGGGCGTCTCAGCCGAAGTCGTTGCCTCGGTCGCCGTCGAGAATTCTCGAGGCAAAAAAAATATCATCAAGACCGCACGAAGCGCTTCTACTAAAACAGCACGGAGTGCCTTTCGCGAGAGGATGCTGCTCACCCATCGCGGACTCAGTGGCCCTGCGATCCTACAGGTGTCGTCGTACTGGCGGCCGGGCGAGAGTATTGAACTGGACCTGGCGCCAGAGTCAGCGGCAGACGCGGCACGGCGTCGCGCCGCTGCACCCGGATCGGTTGAGTCGATCCGCATCTTCTCTGCGCTGACGAAGGAGAACACCCGCCGCGATGTCTTTGCCGCCGCAGTGGCGTTGCGCGATCTGATGCCGAGCCGCATGGCGGACCGCTGGCTTCGCATCAACACCCCCGAAGGACTCGGCAAAGTCCGCAGCAATATCCTGCGCAACACGGCGCTGGCCGAGCTGGAGCAGAGCTTACATCGTTGGCGCATCACACCCGCGGACACCGAGGGCTACGACAAGGCCGAGGTTACCGTGGGAGGCGTCGACACGGATGAGATCGACGCAAAGACGATGCAGAGCCGCAAGTTTCCCGGCCTCTACTTCGTGGGCGAAGTAGTCGATGTAACAGGATGGCTCGGCGGGTACAACTTCCAGTGGGCGTGGGCCTCCGGCGTGAGCGCCGGCCGGTCCGCATGAGTGGTCTGCTGCACAATCATGCCGCGACTATTGCACAATGAGCGTCAGATTGATGCTGCGGGTGAGGCCCGCGCTGGTTGCTGAGACCACCAGGTTATAGGTTCCGCTTGGCGTTGGAGTAACCGGATTGACAGGCGAGGAGCCAGTCGCCAGGGGAATCAACCGCGAAGCGGTGCATCCCGCGGTCAGCAGGACGCAGCAGAACACGGCGAGCGCGCCCAGCCGCCGCACGCGACGCCGTCCCACGCCAAGCAGCCCAAGAGGAAGCAGAGTTGCAAGCCAGGCGAGATGCTGTTTACCCGGAAGCGGCGGCCAACGCAGCTCCGCGCCGGCCACGCTGGTCGCAACCGTTACGGTGATCGTCGACGCCGCTCCCAGAGCCGCCGTTGACGGGTTCACCAGGCACGTTGCATGGGCCGGGATCGACGTACAGGCAAACGCGACCGTTCCCGGCACGCCTGCCGCCGAAGAGAGCAACAGCGGGTATACCGCCTCGGAACCGGAGGAGATTGTCGCCGTGGTGCTGCCGTTCGCGCTCAGCGTGAAGTCAACTCCAGTGCCGGTCAGCTGTAGGCTCTGCGGAGACGACGCTGCGTTGTCGGTCACGGTGAATGTGCCCGTGCGCGCAGCGGACGCGGTAGGTGCAAAGACGAGTTGCAGCGTACATTGCGCGCCCACGGCAAGGCTCGGACCGCAGGTGCTGCTGCCTGCAACGATGGCGAAGTCGCCGGTCACCGAGATGTTCTGGATCGAGAGCAGTACGCCTCCGTTGTTGGTCAGTGTCACCGTCTGCGGCGTCGCGGTCAGGCCCACGCCGGTGGCCGCAAAGGCGATCGTCGAGTAGGGCGATAGCGACACGCCGGGCGGTGCGACGCCTGTCCCGCTCAACGCAACGGTCTGGCTGCGGTACTGGTCGGAGATGGTCAACACGCCGGTCTCCGCGCCAACGCTCTTCGGCACATAGGCGACCAGCAGAGAGCAAGACGCGTGGCCGGCGAGCGAGTTGCCGCAGCTATTGACGACGGTGAAGTCGCCGCTGGTGATCTGTGCCGCGATCAGCAGCAGGGAGGAATCGCCGGAGTTGGTGAGCGTCACCTGCTGGGTTGCGCTCGCAGTGTTCAACTGCTGCGCGGCGAAGGTGAGCGTGAGCGGCGTCAGCGAATCCGTTGCCGGGAGAACGCCCACGCCGGTAAGCGATGCGGTCTGCGTGCCCACGCTGTCTGTGATGCTGAAGCTGCCGCTGCGCGTGCCGGAGGCTGTCGGCTGGAACTCGATGCCGACCGTGCATCCGACGTTGGACGCCAGTGATGAGGTGCATGTGTTCGCAGATAGGATGAAGCCGGACGTGACGGTCGGCGTCCCCAGCGTGGCCGAACCGCCGCCGGTATTGGAGATCGTAATAAACTGTTGTGCGCTGTTCGCGCCGACGTTGGTGGAAGCGAAGCTCAGCGTGACCGGGTTGAGAACGATTGTCGCCGCGGTTGTGCCAACGCCAACGAGTGCTGCGGTCGCCTGTCCGCCGGAGACGTTGCCATAGATGGTCAGCGTGCCGGTGAGCTGGCCTGTCGTTGTTGGCATGAATATGACCTGCACCGCGCAGGTATTGCCTGCGGCGATCGCCGATCCGACGCAGTTGTCTGTTTCGGTGAAGTTGGCTGGCGGTGTGATCTGCGTGATGGTAAGCGGCGCGTTGCCGGAATTTGTAACAGTGATGCTCTGCGCCGCGCTGGCCGTTGCAACCGCCTGCGCGGCGAAGGTCAGGCTGGTTGGACTCAGCGTCATCGCGGGTGCAGCTGGACTCGCCGCGGTGAGCAGCGGTATCTGCCAGATGCCGCGCCCGTAGGTGGCGGCGCGCAGTTCGCCGAAGCGTCCATCGCCGGTGGCAATGCCAGCGGAAGCCTGCAACGCGACGACCGGCGCGTTGGGCAGGCCGGTGCCGTAGACGCTCCAGCAGCTTGAGGACGCGGTTGCGCAGCTCGCTATTTGTGAGGTTGTGTAGATGCCGGTGTCCATCGCAACGTAGATTGTGTTGGCGTCGTTGGGATCGACCAGCAGGCTGTTTGCCGGAGCATTGGGCAGATTGTTGCTGATGTTGGTCCAGCTTGCGCCGCCGGTTGTGGAGCGGTAGACGTGCGCCGCATTGACGCCGTTGCCGGCGAAGCCCATCACTGTTGCGTAGACCGTCTTGCCGGTCGAGTCGTGCGGGTCGGCGACGACGGATGAGACGTCGAAGCCGCCGGGATTGAAGGCTGAGCCCGAAGCATTAGTGACCGCGGACTTGGCGATGTCCGTCCAGGCGCTGCTGCTGTTCGCGCTGCCCGCAGCGTAGTTGGCGAAGATGTGGCCGCCGAAGTTTGCTCCGCCATCGAGCGATCCGGCGAGGCCAGCGTACAGAACGGTCGAACCGGCGTTCTGTGCTGCGGCAACACCGCTCGCAGGGCCGCCCGCGGCAAGCGAGCGCACCATTGCGTTGGTTGCCGCGCAGGCGGTGTTATGCGAACCGTCGAATGCTGGGCTGATGTTGTTCGATCCTGGCCACGCGGCGGTGCTATCGGCCAGTCCGCGCCACACACGGCATGTGCCGATCAGAACGCCGGTGGTTTGCGCTGGATCGAGCAGGAAGGGCGGTGCGATCAGCGACGCGTCGTCGTCAACCTGCACATAGCCGATGGTTGGCGAACCGGTAAAGTTCGCCGCCGTGCATGTATTCCCATTGCCGCAAATGTGAACGCTGACACCCGCTTCGGTGGAGACGTACCAGTTCTGCGGGTTGGTCTGGTCGATGGCGACCGTTCCACCTTCTCCGGTGGCGATCTGCGTCCAGGCTGTGGTGGTTGCTGCGGTTGATGTGGCGGCTGATCCGTTTGCGCCGAGGCCTGCCAGAAGAGTTGCAGGGTCGGCGGGATGCTCGGCGAAGCTGACGACCTCGGCCAGCGAGCCCAGGCCGGAGTTGAGGTTCTGGAAGTGGGTTGCATCGTCGACGGAGCAGGGCGTCTGCTGCTGGTTCACGCCATCGAGCGAGCGCCAGAGGCCGCCGTCGTTGCCCACATAAATCAGCGGCAGCGTGCCACCCGTTCCCGCACCGGCAAGCGTGGCAATGGCGTGTTGTGCCGGGGAGACCATCGCCGGGTGATTGCATCCATTGATCGCGTTGGTTGTATTGCGCAGCACGCATCCGGAGGCGAGTGAGCAGCGATAGAGGTCCACGGTGCCGGCGAAGAGCAGCGTGTCCGAAGTTGCTCCGGTTCCGGTTGACACTGCCGCCAGTGAGAGGTTGTAATCCGCCTGCGCGATTGCCGTCGATCCGCTGCCAACCTCCAGCGGCGTCGAGGTCAGCTTGTTGGCGAATGCGACTGAAGTCGTTTTGCAGCTCGATCCCGAGAGCGCGCACACGTCCTGATAGAGGCCCTGGTCGAGATTGTTGATGTCCGCTGTGAGCGCGAATATGTCGCCCGTCGCCGGTTGTACCGCCAGCGCGCCGCGAAAGATGGGACACGCCGTGCTGCCGACTCCATTCGGATTGGTTGGGCACGCCGTCATCGTCAAGCCTGTGCCCGGCTGGTTGGTCAGGCGCGTCCAGACGATGCCGTCGGGCGACTGGTAGTAGCCGTGATAGCGCACCGCCGCATAGAACATCTGGCGCACAGGGTTCCACACCACGGCGGTCGCGGCGTTGCCGGGATAGATTGCCGTCGCAGCTCGCTGCACGTACTGGCCTGTGCCGTCTTCGATGATGGCCATCTGCCAGGTCAAGCCCGCGTCCAGTGAGTAGTAGAGCCCCATCACGCTATAGGTCGTGTCCGGCGCGTTCACCAGTGTGCCTTCCGCGGACTGCGAGAGGGCCGCAACCACCGTCGTCGGCGTACTGCTGCTCCACGCAAAGCCCGCGATGCTGAGGCCAACAAACGAATGGTTCGCAGCAGGAGAATCGCTCGACTGCTGAATCAGCGTCCATGTATTTCCGCCGTCCGCCGAGCGCAGAATTCCTTCGCCGTAGTACGAGTCCAGCGCGTCGTTGGGGTCGCCTGTTCCGGCCAGCAGTACGTCGGTCCCGCTCGCCTTGCTCATGCTCAGCGCGCCGATGCTCAACGACGGAATCGCCGCCGTTCCCGCGTTCGCGCTGAAGACCGGAAGCGTGTCGGTGAGCGGGATGAAGATGACGCTGGCCGCCGCGCCCGCTGCGTTGGTGGACTTCCAGACGCCGCCGCCGGCCGTTCCCAGATAGACCGTATTGCCGGATGAGTCTGCTGGGTCGATTGCAATCGAGGTCACGCGTCCGGTTACATTGCCATAGCTCTGGCTGGCGATCTGGGCCGGGCCCACGGCCTGCCACGCGGCGTTCAGCGGATTTTGTGAGTGTGGCTTGGCCACCGGATTGTCACGCGGTTGCGCCAGCCGCGCACCCGCTTCAGTCGCCTGTGCGGACGCGGGAAGACTCAGCACAGCCAGGCAGAGTCCCAGGCAACACGCTCCAACCCGACGCGTATCTTGCAGCATCTGCGGTCCCCGGCAACTCTCTACTGAATCGTGTACGCGCATGGCATAGGCCTGAGTCCAGCCGCATCCTTCTGGTGCAGTCGGCAAATCCGGATGAGTCGATGCAGAGGGGAGCAAGGATTTCTGCCGATTCAGAAGGAGACGAGGGCCTTCCAGGGCTTACTCTGCGGTTGCACTGGAAAACCTCTAATTCTGTATCGGCAGCGGGCCGTTGCCTTAATAGCGGACAGGAACGGAACTGCGGGCGGCGGACAATCCGCGAGAGATTGATTGCGCGCGTCGCGTTCCCAATCTACCACTGGGCGCACCCGCGCAACAGACCAAAGCTCCGGCTCACCTTTCAGTGGACGAAGCGGCAATCCAGCGTTTACTGTGGTGAACCTGCGGTTTTGCAATTGATTTGCGGAGCGCAAAGCTAATCCCCGCCGGGACGAAAGAAGGAATAATGCCGAAAAAATCTCCCTCCGCCAGCCACTCTCTGCTCGCAGCCGCCGTCACATGTATGGTTCCCCTGCTCGCTCTCGTTGCGCAGCAGGTGCCTCCCGCCGCGCCTCCCAGCCCGCCCGATGCGCGCACACAGGAGGCTGGCCTCGGCCTCACCGGCCCCGCAAATCCCAAGCTTCCAAGCCTGATTCTGGTTGGTGACTCCACCGTTCGCAACGGCCATGGCACTGGCTCCGACGGCCTCTGGGGCTGGGGAGCGCCCATCGCCGACCTCTTCGATCCCACCAAAATCAACGTCGTAAACCGCGCCATCGGCGGCCTCTCCAGTCACACCTACATCTCGCAGGGACACTGGGCCAACACGCTCGAACTCATTAAGCCGGGCGACTTTGTCCTCATCCAGTTCGGCCACAACGACGGCGGAGTCAACCTGCCTGGAGCCGTTCCCATCCCCGATCAGGGTCTTCTTCCCGGCGCCACCCCGCCCACGCCCACGCCTGGCGCAGCGCCCCGCGCGTCCAACGGACGCGGCAGCCTGCCCGGGTTCGGGGATGAAACTCTCGACGTTGCGAACCCCCGAACCAATACCACGGAAACCGTCCATACCTTTGGCTGGTACATGCGCAAGTACATCGCCGATACCAGGGCCAAAGGCGCGACCCCCATTCTCTGCTCGCTTGTCCCGCGCAAGCTGTGGCTCGACGGCCACGTCATTCGCAACACCAGCACGTACCGTGGCTGGACCCAGCAGGTCGCCGCGCAGCAGCACGTTGGCTTCGTCGATCTGAACGAGATTATCGCCCGCCGCTACGACGCGCTCGGGCAGGCCGCCGTCGATCCGCTCTTTGGCGATCCCCACACGCACACCACACTCGCCGGGGCGCAACTCAACGCCGAGTGCGTCGTTGCGGGCCTGCGCGCGCTGCCCGGCGACCCTCTCGCACCATATCTTTCCGAGCAAGGCAAAGCCATCAAGCCCTACCTGGCGAGCTGATTCATTCGCAAGCGGCCTGTTTCCAATGTGGCTTCAGCCGCCGGGGAATCTGCAACGCTTCTTGCAGATTTTCCTTTAATCAGCATCGCAAACATAAACCCCGAAGTGCGTAGTGTATGCTTGTCGCATTGGTTTCAATAACTTAGCGAGAGGACTGAACGATGGATATAAATATGAGCCTGGTCGTGTTTGGGGTTCTGGCGCTGGTGGCATTGGTCCTGGTGTTGAAGACGCTATACACGGTGCGCACCTACACGGCGGGCGTGGTGGAGCGCTTCGGCAAGTTCAACCGCATCGTGCAGCCAGGGCTGCATACGCTGGTGCCGTTTGCCGAGAGCGTCTACTTCGTCGATCTACAGGTAAAGCAGGCCCAGTTCTCGGTGGAGACCAAGACGCGGGACAACGTCTTTGTGCAGATTCCGGTGAGTGTGCAGTACCAGATCCTGACGGACAAGATCTACGACGCCTTCTACAAATTGAGCGCGCCACAGAAGCAGATTGAAAGCTTCGTCTTCAATTCGATCCTGGGGCATGTGCCTAAATTGTCCCTGGATGAAACCTTCGAGCAGCAGTCGGGCATCTCGATCAACGTCAAGACCGAGCTCGACGCCACCATGTCCAGCTTCGGCTACAACATCCTCAATGCGCTGGTCACCGACATCATCCCCGACTCCAAGGTCAAGGACGCCATGAACGACATCAACGCCGCCCAGCGCGCGCAGGTTGCGGCGCAGGCGCGCGGCGAGGCGGAGAAGATCCTGAAGGTGAAGCAGGCCGAGGCCGAGGCCGAGTCGAAGGCGCTGCAAGGCAAGGGAATCGCGGCCGAGCGGCAGGCGATCATCGATGGCCTGCGCTCCTCGATCGAGAACTTCCGCGAGGGCGTCCCCGGCGCCACCGCGTCCGACGTCATGGCCCTCGTGCTGCTGACTCAGTACTTCGACACACTGAAGGACATTGGCACCAAGTCAGGAAACAATACGGTGTTCCTGCCCAATAGTCCCGGCGCGGCCAACGACTTCATGACCCAGATTCTGGCCGGACTGAAAGGCAGCATGAACGCCGGCAGTGGCGCAGGAGGCATGGGTCTGCCAGTGGTGAACCCCGCTGTGCCGCCACCGGTAGTGAAGATCTGACGGTCGTGGGCGAAGCTCGACACGGAGGAGGCAGGGACCGTCAGGCACCTCAAAATCGCCACGAAGAAAGGGATTCAGCACCGGATCGTCTTCCTCACGGCTGCCCCGCCGCCAGCAGCCGCGTCAGCAGCGGTTCCATCGTGTCCGCCCAGATCTGGTACCCCGCGTCCGTCGGATGCAGTTTGTCCGGCCCCAGCCCCAGCCAGCTATCCCCCACTGGCGGCATCTTCGCGGCAAGGTCCAGATAGAAGACAGTCTGGTCGTCCGCGAACGTCTTCAGTATCTCGTTGGCCTGATTCATCAGCGTCGCAGCCCTGGCGCTGGGCAGAATGCTCACCACGATAATCTTCGTCATCGGATACATCGTCTCAAGCTTGGTGATTACCGCCTTCACCCCTGCCGCGATCTCCGGCGCCGTATCGATATTGTTATTCGTGCCAATCATCAACACGGTTACCTTCGGCTTCAGGTCCTTAACGTCCATGGCGTCCAGCCGCCACAGCACATGCTGCGTGCGATCCGCGCCCGCGCCGAAGTTCAGCGCATTGCGCGGTGCATACAGCTTGTCCCAGATCGCCGCGCCACGGTTTACCCCTCCCCACGGGGCCGAGGTCCAACTCTCCGTGATGGAGTCGCCCACAAACAAAATATCCACCGGATGCCCCTTCGCTGCGGCTATGCGGTCGTTGCAGCTCTTGTACCCCGCCGGGTGCGAGCGCGAGTTGGAGTCGCTGGCAATCGTGGTGCGCGGGGCCGTGGAGACGGTGCCCTCCGCAGTCGGCGCAACTTGCACCGGAGCGGACGTCGCGGCTGGAGGCACAGGGTTGGGTGCCTGCGCGATGCAGGCAAGTGGCAGCAGTACACAGAGTGCGAGTTGGCGAGCGAGTTGTTGCGAGAGACGCATAGTGCCAACCAGCTTATCAGTCGAAGCGAGCTTCGTCACCGCGGACCCAATCCACCAGATTGCGCATACGAATTGACTGCGCACCCACTACGTTTCGATTGCAGGCTGTATAACGTACAGCCCACGCACAGCCTCTTCCAGCATCGAGGTGAACTCTGCTGGGTCAGTCTCTTCGTTGGCCGCATCGATCGCATGCCCAATGCGCACTTCGATCTTGCCGGATCGGAACCAGCGCGAGTGGGCCGTACGAATCTCGCCCAACCCGGCCAGCGCAATCGGCACAATCGGCACGCGCGACTGCGCCGCCAGCAGCCCTATGCCGGGCCGGAACGCGTGCAGCCTGCCATCGCGGCTGCGTGTCCCCTCGGGGAAGATCAGCACCGAGTAGCCACGGTCCATCGCCTCGCCCGCATGAGCAAAGCTCCGCCGGAACCCGCGCGCACGCGGCAGCGGGAAGACGTTGAACAGCGCCGTCAGCAGACAGTACGCTACCGGCCCACAGAGGTTCGCCACTGCGTTCGCCTGATTGCGCGCCCGCCGCATGTCGTCGAGCATCTCGCCAGACATCGCCGCCGCAACGCGCCGCCGCAGCTTCGCCGGCAGCGCATACAGCACCAGCGCCCCATCGTATGCAGTGACGTGGTTGGCGATCACCAGCACTGGAGCATCGGGCAACTCCGCTTTATCGCGGACCACGCGCGGCGCACCCAGCAGCCACACCACAGGCCGCAGCACCAGTTCAATAAACGCCACCCGCCCCGCCTGCATCGCCCAGTTCCACGGCCAGTGCGGATAGACAACTTCGGAAGTTGCAACCTGCGGCGTGTCCATTGTCCGAGGTTTGTTGTCCGCTTTTTCGCGTTCATCGCAGAGTGACGTGGAGTCTCTGCGTCTCGACTTCGGACTCTCCGCGGCTACACCGCCCGCAGGCCCGGCAAGTTGCAGCTCCACCAGCGCGCGCAGTTGCGCCACATCATTCAGGCTGGCGACGGCATCGTCCTCCATCTCCACGCCGAACCGTTGCTCCAGCGCGGACTGCAGTTGCACGCGACCCAGCGAGTCCAGATGCAAATCTTCTGACAGCCGCATGAGATTTAGCGCAGCGGAATCAGCCTCTGGGATAGCCTCGCCCGTGACCTCGGCGACAAGCTCCAGCAGCGCATCGCGATTTTTCTCAGCAACGCCCGCGGCAGACTTCCCTCCGCCCGCCAGCATCGCGCAGGCCCACTGCGCCACCTCCCGGCGCACCAGCTTCCCGGTCGACGTGTACGGACG
>Ga0302190_10002489_pt1 | contig 11977 bp, 10 predicted proteins | sample II_Bog_E2_3_FD_198784 | JGI IMG/M metagenome (GOLD analysis project Ga0302190, IMG submission 198784) | Peat permafrost microbial communities from Stordalen Mire near Abisko, Sweden - II_Bog_E2_3 | ecosystem: Environmental > Terrestrial > Soil > Wetlands > Peat | place: Sweden: Abisko... | reverse complement strand
GGGGGCTCCAGCGACGCCGCCGCGGCACTGAAGCTGGGCAACGCCTTGTTCCAGCTGGGGCTGTCCGACCAGCGGCTGCTGGCCATGGGCGCCGAGCTGGGCAGCGACGTGCCCCTGTTCCTGCTGGGCGGCACCGTACTGGGACTGGACCGGGGCGACCGGGTCTTCCCCTTGCGGCCCATTGCCCTGGAACCGATCCTGGTGGCGCATCCGGGACTGTACGTGGCCACCCCCAGCGTCTTCAACTCCATCGCCAGCATCGGCTACCCTTTCCCGGCCCCGTGCGCCAGCTTGGCCGGGGGCGCCGCCCCGGATTGGCGCAACGATCTGACCGGCGCCGCCATCTGGGCCTGCCCGGCCCTGGGCGAGGTGCGCGCGGCCCTGCTGGACAGCGGCGGCGAGCCCCTGCTGTGCGGCTCCGGAAGCTGCTGGGCGGCGCGCTACCCCACTTCGGACCAAAGGGACGCAGCCCGGGAGCGGCTGGCCGGGGAACATCCCGGCTGGAGCTTCTGGAAGGCCGGCGCCTGATGCCCGGGAGAGAGCCATGACTGAACTTGCCCTGCGGGTGCGTGGGATTCGCAAAGCCTATCCCAACGTCCTGGCCGTGGACGGCCTGGACCTGGAAGTGCGGCGCGGCGAGGTGTTCGGCCTGCTGGGCCCCAACGGGGCCGGCAAGACCACGACCCTGGAGATGATCGAGGGCCTGACCGAACCGGACGCCGGCGAAATCCGGCTGCTGGGCCTGGACTGGAAGCACCACGGCCGGGACATCCGGTCCCGGATCGGGGTGCAACTGCAGAGCACCAGCCTGTTCAACAAGATCACCCCCAGGGAGGCCCTGGACCTGTACGGCAGCTACTACCCCAGGCGGCGCTCAACGGACGAGCTGCTGGACCTGGTCCAGCTCAGGGACAAGGCCGACGCCTATCACGTCACCCTCTCCGGCGGCCAGATGCAGCGCCTGGCCCTGGCCCTGGCCCTGGTCAACGATCCCGAACTGGTGTTCCTGGACGAACCCACCACCGGCCTGGATCCCCAGGCCCGGCGCAGCTTGTGGGACGTGGTCCGGCAGATCAAGCGCGAGGGCCGGACGGTGATCCTCACCACCCACTACATGGACGAGGCCGAAGTCCTCTGCGACCGGCTGGCCATCATGGACCACGGCCGGCTGCTCACCGCCGGGACCCCCCTGGGCCTGATCGAACAGCTCAAGATCCCCAGCGTGGTGGAACTCGCTTTCGACGGGGCCGCCCCGAACCCGAGCGCCTTCGCCGCCAGCCTGGGCCACCCGGTGACCCTGCAGGGGGATTCCTGGGAAATCCCCACCTCCGACCCCAAGGCGCTGCTGCCGGGCCTGCTGGAGGCCGCGGAGGCCGCCGGTCTGCCCTACAAGCAGATCCACGTGCGCCGCGCCACCCTCGAGGACGTGTTCCTGCACCTCACTGGCCGGAGCCTGCGGGACTGACCGGGACACGAACGCTAGGAGCCTGGGTCAGGCGTTCCAGGTTGATCCGGGCCCGCTGGTCGTCCGGCTTCAGCGCCAGGGCCTTGTGAAAGGCCATCCGGGCCCGGCGCCGGTCCCCGGCCCGCCACAAGGCCCAACCCAGGTTGTTGTATGCCCGGGCGTTGCCGGGCTCCACCCGGATGCTGCTCTGCCATAGGCCGACCTCGCTGCGGTAATCCCGGTTCCGCATGGTGGTGGCCATGGCCAGGGCCGCCAGGACCGGCAGGCCCAGGGTGGCCCAGCGCCGGTCCAGCCCGAGCCGGCCCAGCGCCGTCACTCCGGCGAAGGCCACGCCCGCGCCGGCCAGGTAGAGCTGGCGCTCGTTGCCCAGGTCGAGCCGCGGCACCACCGAGTTGGTGGGCAGCAGGTGCAGGAAGAACCACAGGATCCCAAAGGCGAGCCACGGCCGGGAACGCAGGCTCGCCAGCCCGACCCCGACCAGGGCGGCCAGGAGGCAGGCCTTGGCCGCCAGGGCCGGCGTCCAGCGGGTGAGCACCGGCAAGGCGGGGTCGATGTTGAGCCGGGCGGGCCAGAGGAACTGGCCCAGGAGGCTGGTCACGGCGTTGATCTGACTGAGCAGGTTCACTCCGGTGCCGCGGATCCCCAGGGCGTAGGAGACCAGCTTGGCGAAGCTGCCGTTGCCGGCCATGAGGGCCATGAGTCCGGCCAGGATCACCCAGTGCGCCCAGGGGCCCCCGAGCCAGGCGCGGCGCCGGGCCGGACCGGGCGGGACCGTGCACTCCCACAGCACCAGGGCGGCCGGGAGCGTGACGGCGGTCTCCTTCACCAGGAAGGCCAGGATGAACAGCCCGCCGGAGATGGCGTGCTGCCAGATCCAGTCTCCCGAAGCCCGGCCGCGGGCATAGGCCAGGAGCGCGCCCAGGTAGAAGCAGGCCATCAGGGAGGACGACCGGCCACAGATGTAGGTAACGGCCTCGGTCTGGACCGGGTGCAGCGCGAACAGCAGCGCCCCGGCCAGGGCCGCCAGCGCGCCGGTCTCCCGGGCGAACAGCCTGAATAGGCGCCAGACCAGGACCGTGTTGGTAGCGTGGATGGCGAGGTTGCAGAGGTGGAACCCGAACGGGCCCGGGCCCAGAATCCAGTTGAGGGTGTAGCTGACCTTGAGCAGCGGGCGGATCCCCAGCGGCCCCGAGGCCCAGGCCGCCAGGGAGTGCACCGCCGGATTGTCGACGATCACGCAGTAATCATCGAACTGGAAGGCGCCGCCCAGGGCGTTGGCGTAGGCCAGGACTACCGCCAGGACGAGGATGGCCGGCACGACCGGGAACCTGAACCTTGCCTGACCGTCCAGTCGCAGGAAGCTACCCCTTCAAAGGCTTTGGCTCATGCAGGATCCAATGGAATCTAGGACCTGGGCAGGACAATCGGTTGGGAGTCATTGAAGGTCACCGTCTCCGTGGCCGACAACCCGTCTTCAGCCTTGAGTTCCCATTGGGTCAAAGTCGCACCCGGGCTCGCAAACAAGGCCGCGTCCGCAAAGGGCGAGTCGAAACCGAGATCAACCGTTCCCGGGGTCTGGTTGGTCGCGAACGCCTCCAGGACCTCGTCTCCGCGCCAGAGCCGGGTAAAATCGCCCCTGGTGATGGTCGAAAGCTGGTTGGGACCGCTGGGCGAGGTCAAATTGAGGACCGACAGGGCGGTCACGTTGTCGAAGGTCCATGGCCCGACCGTGACCGTCCATTGCTGAGCCCTCAGACCGGCCCCGGAGCCGGCGAGGGCGACCAGGAATCCCAACGTCAAGAATCTAGAACACATGTTTTACTCCATGGATCAAGGAAAGGGTTGCTGGATCCGGTTCCGCCTCAAAGGCCTGCAGGGCCCGGCGCTGGGGCCGGGAGGAACTGGAGGGAACTGAAACTCACGACATAGACTTTAGGGGCGTCCCGGTCGCCATCATGGCCGGAACTGCCCTGGCCGCTGGCCGGGGCCGAGATCTCCGTGATATCGCATAGCTTGATTGACTTCCTTTTGGCTGATTCAAAGTTGGTGGCTTGGCCGTTGCTCGTTTCCAGGATGGGGCTGCCGGGGAATTGATCCGAGAACTTGAAGGTCAGGATGAGGTCCACCTTGCATTGGGCCTGTTGGGCAACCTGGCATTGCTGCCACCAGTCGTGGTCCTCCTCGTGCTTGACGAATGTGAGGGATCCCGCGGATAAACTGGGACTGGTCTGGTTGATGACCGCGTTGGCGGTGAAGGTGGCGGGTGTGGTGACCAGGTCGATATAACTTACGTCATCGATCGGGCAGGAATGGGCCTTGCCATCGGTACCCTTCCAGCAAAGCGAGAGTTCGAAGGTGGCATGGTTGAATTTCGTATTGGGGATTTGGACCGGAGTGCCAAGGGCCGGAAGGGCGGTGAGACCGGCGAGGGCGGTGGCCAGGATGCTTAAATTCATATATCACTCCTAATTGAATGTCCAAGCGTCAATCGTCCGAGATAGGAATGTCTCATTGCCATTTGGAATATATAGGCTTCACCCTGAGCACCGCAATAGGTTGCCAACCATTTTTATTAACATTTAATATATGATTCATTCACGCCTTGACGGCAGGAAACTTGGCCGTGGCGCGGCCCATCCGGCAATCGACGGCGGCCGACTGGCCACCGCTGAAAGCCGCCACCAAAGGGGTGACGTTGGCCTTGAACTGGGCGGCAGCCTGGAAAGGATCGCCACACCGGAGCAGTCCTCCAGCCATTGAGGTAGACTGGACCGCTCTGAACCGCCTGGAGCCGTTCTTTTTTGCCTCGGAATAGGGGGCCTGGTGAACAAAGATGACATTCTCAAGCGGTGGAAAATGGTAAGTGCATTAAAACATGATACTTACCTGTTGATTGAACAGTTCTTGATGGAATGGAAGCTCTACAGCCGCGACCGGGTGGCGCTGTTCTGGACCTTCGCCTTCCCGATGCTCATGCTCCTGGCCTTCGGTACCATCTTCCGGTCCGGTTCGATGCCGCCGGTCACCCTGGTGGTGGCCGGGGATGCCGGGGATGGACCGGCGGGGCGGCCCTTGCTTGGCGCCCTGGAGCGGATGCCGGTGAAGCTGCTCAGGTTGGACGCCGGAGTCGCCGAGGCCCGCTGGAAAAAGGGCGAAACCGCGGCCCAACTGGAGCGGTCCGGGGACGGGATCGTGCTCAAGGTGAACAGCTACCTGGTGGCCCAGGGCCAGCAGGCCGCCCAGAGCGTCCAGCAGGCCAACCTCGCGGTCCAGATCCGCCAGGACGGCCGCGAGCCCCGGTGGCTCCCGGTCCAGACCGAGAGTCCCGGCCACGCCCATTCCACCAACTACGCCGCGTTCCTGCTGCCAGGCCTGCTGGGATTGAATCTGCTGAGCATGGGCCTGTTCAGCGTCGGCATGGTCAATGTCTCGTACCGGGAGAAGGGCAAATTCAGGCGCCTGGCGGTGACTCCGCTGCCCAAGTGGATCTTCCTGCTGGGACAGATCCTGCACCGGCTCACGGTGACCTTCCTGCAGTCGGCCCTGATGCTGCTGCTGGGCTACATGGCGTTCGGGATCAGCAACCAGGGCTCCTACCTGCTGCTCGCGGCGGTGATGACCCTGGGCACGGCCTGCTTCATGGCCATGGGCTTCGCCTTGGCCGGGTTCGCCCAGACTTCGGAAAGCTACGCGGCCATTTCCAACGCCTTCTTCTTTCCGATGATGTTCCTGTCCGGGGTCTACTTCACCCTGGACGCCGCGCCGCGCTGGATGCAGCAGTCGGTGGTGATCCTGCCCTTGTCCCCCTATCTGAAAGCCCTCCGGGCCGTCTTCAACGACGGCGCCGGCCTGGAAGGCCATTGGGCCGGCCTGGCCGTGGTGGCGGCATGGACCGCGGCCTGCTTCGCGCTGGCGGTGAAGCGATTCAAGTGGGCCTAGGAGCCTGTCAGGGTCGCCGCCGCCGGGCAAGCCGGCGTCGACGGTACCGCAAGCAGCCGTTACTGAGCCTGCCCGGTTACGGCTGTTTGTGCCCTGCACGGGTGCCCAATCAAACCAGGACCCCACGGTGCTAGAATCGCCCATACCCTGCCCGAGGCACTCCTCATGCGCATTGCCATACCTGCACCTGCACGGATGATCCTGGCCGGTGCCGTGATGATGCTGGCGACCTTCGGCTGCACCCGGGGCCCGTCCGCCGCGCCCGGGCTTCGGAGCCGGGCCCCCCAGCCCGGGCCGGCCCTGGCCCGCCTGGGCTTCACCATCCAGGCCGGGGCGTTCAGCCAGGTGGAGAATGCCGCCCGGCTCGCCGACACCCTCCAGGGCCTGGGGCTGAATGCCGTCTACTACGCGTCTTCCCCCGACGCCGCCCCGGGACGGCTCTACCGGGTCCGGTTCGGCGACTTCCCCACCCGGGCGGCGGCCCTGGCCAAGGCCGAGGCGCTGCGCGAATCGAAGGTGATCCAGGCGTTCTACATCGTCGCCCCCGAGGAGCCGCCCCTGCCCCGGCTCAGCCCCAGGGACGGGGACAGCCTGCGCGCCAACCTGGTGGACACCGCCGGCAACTACCTCGGGGTCCCGTACCTGTGGGGCGGCGCCTCGGGGGCGGGTTTCGACTGCAGCGGGCTGACCATGGCCATCTATCGGCTCAACGGCCTCCAACTGCCCCGGTCCTCCCGGGACCAGTTCGCCAAGGGAAGCCCGGTGCCGCTGGAGGAGATCCAGAAGGGCGACCTGCTGTTCTTCGCCACCGGCAGTTCTGGCACGGTTTCCCACGTGGGGATCTACATCGGCGGCGAAAGCTTCATCCATGCCCCCAAGCGCGGCCGGATGATCAGCAAGGCCCAACTGGCGGGCTACTACCGCGACCACCTGGTGGGGGCGCGCAGCTATCTTTGACGGCTGGTTCCACTGGGGCGTAAGGGTTCCGGCCCGGTCGTGCCTGCCGGCGGCTCCAGGGGCGAGGTCCGTCCGTTGGTTTTTCGCGCCGACCCAGACCGGCTCCGGTCAAGGCGCCGACCCAGAAGTACCTCGCGGCGGAACGCGCCGCTCGGTTTGCCGTAGCAGGGCGCCGCAGGAAACGGGTCTCGTCGCCTTCGAGGCGTCAGAGGCGGGATGGATCTCCGGACCGTGGATCACACAGGGCAATGTTTCCCCGCCAATGCGCTTCTACGGCAAACCGAGCGGCGGGGTTCCGCCGCGAGGTACTTTTGGGTCGGCGCATCCCCACCGGAGCCGGTCTGGGTCGGCGCGAACCACCAACGGACGGACCTCGCCCCTGGAGCCGCCGGCAGGCATAGCCGGGCCGGAACCCGTACGCCTCGGTGGGGCTATTTCCCGGCCACGAACTTGGCGCTCTGGATGATCACCGCCTCCAGCGGCCGGTCGCCGCCGTCGGTCTTCACCGCCTTGATCTTGTCGACGGTATCCATGCCCGACACCACCCGGCCGAACACGCAATAGCCCCAGCCGTCCGGCTTCGGGTAGTCCAGGCCGGAATTGTCCACCACGTTCACGAAGAACTGGGCGGTGGCACTCTGGGGATCCGAGGTGCGGGCCATGGCGATGGAGCCCCGGACGTTCTTCAGGCCATTCTTCGACTCGTTCTCCACCGGGGGGTTGGTGGCCTTCTCCTTCCCGTCCGCGGTCATGCCGCCGCCCTGGATCATGAAGGTGGCGATCACCCGGTGGAAGGTGGTGTTGCTGTACTGGCCGGCCTTGACGTAGGCCTTGAAGTTGGCCACGGTCTTGGGCGCTTTTTCCGGGTCAAGTTCCACGGTGAACTTGCCCAGGGTGGTGGTGAACAGCACCCTGTTTCCGGCCGGCGCGGCGGCGAGCGCCAGGGTTGCGAATGCGAGTGCGATGGCGCGTAGGCGCATGGGGAGACTCCTATGGGCGGGACAACCGTCATTATGCCCCCGGAAGGGCCGTCGACTGAAGCAGGCACGAATCGGTCGCGCCGGGACCGGGATTCCGCGTAAAATTCTGGAAACGGAAAACCATGCGGCAAGGGGTGCGGTGCCCAGGCTGGCCTGGACGGGCGGAGTCGGGCCCCCACTGGAGCAAACGATGGCCGAAACGCCCCTGCTCACCAAGATGATCCAATGCCCAGCCTGCCAACAGCAGGTGCCCATGCCGGTGGCCAATCCCCGGCTCTACACCGTCGCCGGCCGGGAATCCGACCGCCATGTCACCGGCTACCGATGGTTGCACGACATCGTCACCGAGGTGGTTCCCCATCACTACAAGGTCTGGCAATGCCAGAAATGCCTGTTCGCGGGGCTGGCCGAGAACCTGGACCAGAATCCGCCTGACCCGAGACTGGAGGCCGACCGGCGCACCTTCGGGGACATCTCCATTGAAAAACGCATGGTGCTCGAAGCCCTGCGGGAACAGGTCCCCGATGGCGAGTTGACCCTGGACGGGGCCATCGCCACCCATCTGGCCGCCATTCTCATCACCATCCTGCCCTCCACCGAGCGCCGGCTGGATCATGCCAAGCTGGGCCGGCTGGCGCTGTGGCTCGCCTGGCTGTTCCGGGAACAGGAGGTCCCGTCCACCCCCGCGGCAACGGAGGGGAGCCCGAGCCCGAGCCCGAGCCCGGCCGCGGGTGCCTTGGCCGAGGCCGTGCAGCGCCTGGACGACCTCCTCGCCGAGGCCACGGAGAGCCTGCGGGACGTGCGGGCCCGGGCCCTGGACCTGGGTCCGGCCGGAAGCCCCGAAGGCGCCCCCTACCTCACCATGGGCGACATGATCGAACTCCGCCTGGAGGCCCTCAAGTCCGAAGTGACCGCCCTGCAGACGACCGTGCTCCGGGACCAGGAGGGGCGCGGCGGCCACGGGGGGGCCCCGGCCCCGGAACACGCCGGGGACCTCAGGCAGGCCCTGCTGGCCCTGGCCCCGTTCTGGCCGGACCTGCCCCTCGGCGAAAGGCAGAGCCTGCGACTCGCCCTGGAGGCATTCGAATACAGCTACCAGTTCGAAGGCGGCAGTGAAAGCGTCGAGCAGAGCGTGACCCAGGTCAACCTCATCCTGGACCTCCTGATCCGCCTGGGCGAATTCGAGCGGGCCCTGGACTGGACCTCCCAGATCTCCAAATATGCTTCCGACACCGCCGCAGACCTCAGGGACCGCCTCGGCAAGGCCAAGGCGTCCCAGACCCTGTCCGGCTACGACGGCACCGTCATGGTCCGCAAGATCGCAGTGCTGGGCCTCACCCAGCAGAAGGCCGGAGAGCGCAGGCGGGACATCCTGGAACTCATGCTGGAGCGGGACCGGGGCAAGATCGACGCCATCCTGGAGCAGACCGCCCAACTGCCCGCCCCGGACCGGATGAAGGCCCTGGCCGGGGCCGGATTCAATGACGGCATCCAGGCGCTGGTCGCCAGGGAATGGACCGCCCCCGCCAAGGAGGGCGGGGGCTGGCTCAAAAGCCTGTTCCAGTGAGGGCAAAGTTGTCGAAGGAAACCAACATCCTGGCTTTTTTTTGATCCCGGAGGAAAAAACCGGTCTAGATTAAGCAATTGATCCTTCGATCTCCAGGGTGCACCGCTTGGCGAATTCCCCTCTCATGCTGGCCTGTCCCGAGTGCGATCTTCTGCATCGGGCCGGTTGGCCTCGGAAGGGCACCATGCAGCTCTGCAGCCGGTGCGGGGGGGTGCTCGGCCGCGGCCGGCGCCTTTCCCTGGACGCGGTGCTGGCCCTGTACGTCGCGGCCCTGATCCTGTTCGGCCTGGCCAACGCCTTTCCCTTGATGTCCCTGCGCCTGCACGGGACCGAGCGGGCCGCCTCGATCGCCGGCTGCGTGGGCATCCTGGAGGTCCTGGGCTGGCCCTGGCTGTCAGCGCTCCTGCTCACCACCGTGATCCTGGTGCCGCTCGCCCACCTCCTCGGGATGGTGGGCCTGCTGCTGCAGATCACCCGCCGGCGCCACGGGCCCTGGACCGCCCACCTGTTCCGGGTGCTGGAGGAACTCCAGCTCTGGGGCATGGTGGAAGTGTTCCTGCTGGGGGTCATCGTCTCCTATTCCAAGCTCGCGTCCGACGCCACCGTGCGCCCCGGCCCCTCCAGCTATGCGCTCGGAGCCTTCATCGTGGTGTTCGCCATGGCCATTTCCTCCCTTGACCCGAGGGCGGTCTGGGCCACGACCCCAACCCCGCCCACGGGGGTGCAGCTCCCGGCGGAACGCAAGGACCTCGGCGCCCGCCAGGCCGGGCTCCAGGCCTGCGCCTCCTGCGGGCTGCTGCTGCCGGCCAGCCTGGGGGGCCCGTGCCCCCGTTGCCTGGCGGCGCTGCACAGCCGCAAGCCGGACAGCATGAGCCGCACCTGGGCGCTGCTGCTGACTTCGATCATCCTGTACATCCCCGCCAATCTGCTGCCGGTGACCCGGGTCGTGTCCCTGGGCCGGGTCCAGGAGGACACGATCATGAGCGGCATCATCCACTTCCTCCGCACCGGCTCGTGGCCCCTCGCCCTGTTGATCTTCATCGCCAGCGTGGTGGTGCCGCTGGTCAAGTTCGTGGTGCTCACCCTGCTCCTGGTCTCCACCCGGATCCGATCCCGCTGGCGGCCCAAGCGGCGGACCAGCCTCTACCGTCTGACCGAAATGGTGGGCCGGTGGTCCATGGTGGACATCTTCGCCATCTCCCTGACCGTGGCCATGATGCAGATCGGCGCCCTGGCCACGGTGGTGCCCCGCCCGGGCGCCATGGCCTTCGCCCTGATGGTGGTGGCGACCATCCTCGCCGTCCGCAGTTTCGACCCCAGACTGGTCTGGGATTCCCTGGAGCCTGAACATGGATGAAGCCCTGCACGTACCGGACCCGGACCCGGACCTGGCGGCCCTGCCGGAACCCGCCGTGCGCCGGGGACGGCCGTCCCTGGTCTGGCTCATTCCCATCGTGGCGGCGGTGATCGGCGCCTGGATCGCCTTGAAGGCCTATTCCGAACACGGCCCGACCATCACCATCACCTTCCAGAGCGCCGAAGGCCTGGAGGCCGGCACCACCCGCATCAAGCACAAGGACGTGGAGGTCGGCCGGGTCACGGCCATCAACCTGAGCCCCGACTTCAAGCAGGTGGTGGTGACCGCCGAACTGAACAACGGCGCCACCGCCATGGTCTCGGAGAACACCCGGTTCTGGGTGGTTCGGGCGAGAGTCAGCACCAACGGGATCTCCGGTCTGGGCACCCTGCTTTCGGGCGCCTACATCGGCATGGACCCCGGCCCCCACGGCAAGGAGACCCGGTCCTTCAAGGGGCTGGAAACCGCCCCCGTGCTCACCGAACACCTGCCCGGGGCGCTGGTCGACCTGCGGGCCGACCAGCTTGGATCGCTCAACCTCGGATCCCCCGTGACCTTCCGCCAGATCCCGGTGGGCGAGGTGGCGGGCTTCGACCTGGATCCCAACGGGCAGTCGGTGCTGATCAAGGTCCTGGTCCATGCCCCCTACCAGAACCTGGTCCATCCCGACACCCGGTTCTGGGACAGCGGCGGGGTGGACGTGAGCCTGGACGCCAACGGCTTCCGGCTGCATTCGGACTCGGTGGTGCAGCTGCTGCTGGGCGGCATCTCGTTCGAGAATCCGGCCAAACCCGACCCTGACCTGAACACCCCCCAGGGCCAGCCCTACACCCTGTTCCACAACCGCGACCTGGCCTACGAAAAGGTCTACCGGGACCGCCACTTCTTCATCCTGAATTTCGAAGAATCCATCCGCGGCCTCAGCAAGGGGGCCCCAGTGGAATTCCGGGGCATCAAGGTTGGCCAGGTGGAGGACTTCCATCTGGAATTCCCGACCAAAGAGCTGGCCGGGCGGATACCGGTCCTCATCGCCCTGGAGCCGGAACGGTTCTCGCTCCTGGGCTCCCACGGGGCCTCCCTGGAGGAAGTCCTGGGCAAGCTGGTGCAGAAGGGCTTCCGGGCCCAGCTAAAGCCGGGCTCTTTGCTCACCGGCACCCTCTATGTGGACCTGGGCTTCCATCCCCAGGCTCCGGCCGGGGCCCTGGTCCGGAGCGGCGCCTACCTGCAGATCCCCACCACCCCCTCCGCCCTGGGCGCCCTGATGGACAACCTCACCCTGCTGGTGCAGCGGCTGCAGAAGCTGCCCCTGGAGGACATCGCTGGCCAGCTGCGCGCCAGCATCCCGGTGCTGCGCGAGACCCTCGAGCAGACCCGGGCCCTGGTGGTCCGGCTGGACACCGAGACCGCGCCCCAGGCCAAGGCGACCCTGGCCCAGGCCCAGGCCACCCTGGCCGCCCTGGAACAGACCCTCCGCTCCGATTCCCCCACCCAGACCGATCTGCGCCAGGCCCTGGACGCCTTCACCCAGGCCGCCCGCAAGCTCCAGGACCTGGCCGACACCCTGGAACGGCATCCCGAATCCCTGATCTACGGCAAGGGGAAGCAGCCATGACCCGATCCTGCAAGATCCTCACCGTTCTGGGCCTGGCCGCCGGCCTGGGCTGTATGCATCCGTCCCAGCCAGTGGTGTTCCACACCCTCCGGCCCCTGCC
>Ga0302190_10002488_pt1 | contig 11980 bp, 10 predicted proteins | sample II_Bog_E2_3_FD_198784 | JGI IMG/M metagenome (GOLD analysis project Ga0302190, IMG submission 198784) | Peat permafrost microbial communities from Stordalen Mire near Abisko, Sweden - II_Bog_E2_3 | ecosystem: Environmental > Terrestrial > Soil > Wetlands > Peat | place: Sweden: Abisko... | reverse complement strand
GTCAAGGGTGCCGGCCACGGCCACCGCCGTGCCCGCCAGGGACAGCGCACAGACAGACGTGCGGTAAATAACCGCCTTGCGTGACGGAAAATGGCCGTTATCCAACATGGATTGGGCGAAGGAATGGTTCGAGGCTTCGGACATCACGATCCTTGTTGGAGACCTTTATGGCCCCAGGATACTGCGCCTGCCGGACTCATGCCAGTAGCAGTCATAGGCCAGAAGGGATTCCCCCCTTCCGCCCCTAGCCGGACGTGATATGATCCAAAGGATCAAAGGGGAGGGTTGGGCTTGACCGTCATCCCAGATGGAGACAAGCCGTGAGCGCACCGGGCAACTACGATTTCAAGCGAAGCATCCTTCGCCTGTTCGTGGTGACCATTACGGTCATCCTGCTGGTCTTTGTCGTCAGCACCTATCGCTGGCAGAACCAGCGCTTGACTTCGGAACTGGCGGCCCTTTCGGGCTCTGCCGAAAAGGTCTATGTGGGCGCCATCGAGCAGGACGCCAACATGCTGGGCGCCACCCTGACCGGGCTTTTGGCCAATGACGCCTTGCGGGAGAGCTTTCGCAATCAGGACCGCGACGCCCTGCTGCGCCAGGCCATGCCCCTGTTCCAGCGCCTGCGCAAAGAACGCCAGATCACCCATTTCTATTTCATCCGCCCCGACCGCACGGTTCTGCTGCGGGTGCATATGCCGTCGCGCCTAGGCGACCAGATCAACCGCACCACCCTGCTGGAGGCCGAGAAAACCCAGACCATGAGCCAAGGCGCCGAATTGGGCCCGATTGGCACCTTTACCCTGCGCGTCGTCTCGCCCTGGATCGAAGGCGGCAGGCTGCTGGGCTATGTGGAGTTGGGCAAGGAAATCGACGGCGTCTCGGCCACCGTTCAGCACGACCTTAATCTGCGCAGCGAAATCCTCATCGACAAGACCCTGCTCAAGCGCGAGGAATGGGAAGCCGGCATGGCCATGCTGGGCCGCACCGCCCAATGGGATCTGTTCGACCATTGGGTGCTGAACGGCGCCGGCCTGGGGGCCATGCCCCTGGAGATGCTGCGCCATATCAACGACTGGCGCCCCGGGGACGAAGGCCGCAAACGCTATATCGCCGATGACGGAAAACGCCTGCTGCTGGATGCCATTCCCCTGCGCGACGCCGCCCAGCGTCAGGTCGGAGCCCTGCTGATCCAGGCCGATGTGACCTCCAGGGTCGAGACGATCTGGCGCTCGGTGGCTTTTCTGGCCTTCTTCTGCCTGTTGGTCGGGCTGATCGCCGCCATCGCCTTTTGGGTCATTCTCAGCAAGTTCGAACGGCTTTACGGCCACAGCGAGGAAAAGCTGCGGGCCATGTTCGAGATGTCGCCCTTCGGCATGGCCTTACGGCATCAGAACGGCCGCTATGTCGAGGTCAATCCCGCCTTTGCCGAGATGATCGGCTATAGCGCCGAAGAACTGACCGAACTGTCCCACATGGATATCACTCCGCCCCAGTTCCAGGATGAAGACATTCGCCGGATGGACATCCTCGGTCTTCACCGCCGGGCCGGTCCCTATGTAAAGGAATATCGCCACCGCGACGGCCATCTGATCCCGGTCAGTCTGAACGGCATGCTGATCACCGGCAGCGACGGCGAGACCTATGTCTGGACCCTGATCGAAGACATTTCGGAACGACTGGCCACCGAGCAACGGCTGAACAAGAAATCCGACGAACTGGCTCGCTCCAATGCCGAGCTGGAAGCCTTCGCCTATGTCACCTCCCACGATTTGCGCCAGCCTTTGCGCTCCATCAGCGGCTATGTCTCGCTGCTGGAGCGGCAATATGGCGAACAGTTGGACGACGAGGGCCGCCAGTTCATCCGCTTCGTGGTCGATGGCGTCAAACGCATGGACCGCCTGATCATCGACGTTCTGGACTATGCCCGCATCGGTCGCCTGACCAAGCCCAAGTCCGAGACCTCGCTGGCGGTCGTCGCTGCCGACGTGGCCTTCAACCTGCGGGCCGCCCTGGAAGAAAGCGGTGGAACCCTAACCCTGGCCGAGGATCTGCCGGACGTCTGGGCCGACCGCACCGAGATGGTGCGGCTGCTGCAGAATCTTATCACCAACGCCTTGAAGTTCCGCAGCCCGGACCGCCCGCCAGAGGTGCGCATCACCGCCGAACATCGTCTGAACGAAGTTCAGGTCAATGTGGAAGACAATGGCATCGGCATCAAGCCCACGGATTTTGAACGCATCTTCGGCATCTTCCAGCGCCTGCACAGCCGCGAGCAATATGAAGGCTCGGGCATTGGTCTGGCTGTCTGCAAAAAGATCGTCGAACATCACGGCGGCCGCATCTGGGTCGAACAGGCCCTGCCCCAGGGCAGCCGGTTCTGCTTCACCCTGGCGGCTGTTCCGGCGGGGAATGACGTAGGCAATCTTTCTGTCGCTTGAAAGCTGCCCGTGGCTTTGATCTTATGGCCGTGACCTCGCGGAGAGCACCCCAATGAAAATGACCATAGAGACCCAGCCCTCGGGCATCGCCTTGATCCATCTGGACGGCGACCTGGACGCCAAGGGCACCGGCGAGATCGAAGTGCAGTTCGCCGCCATCACGGGCGAGAGGAACAAGGTGCTCATCGATATGACCCAGGTGGGTTTTCTCGCCTCCATCGGCATCCGCACCTTATTGTCGGCCTCGAAGGTGATGAACCGCCGGGGCGGCAAGCTGGTGGTCTTTCAGCCCAATCCCTCGGTGGAACATGTGCTGAAGACCTGCGGCGCCGACGCCATTCTGGCCGTCACCCACGATATGCTCACCGCCCAAGCGGCTTTGGCCTAACTTTGACCGCCGTCCTCACCATTCACAGCCGTCTGGCCGAGATCGCCCGCGCCTCGGACTGGATGGCCGATGGTACCGGCCCGCTGGAGTTGGACTCCTCGATCCGTCTGGCCATGCGCCTATGCCTCGAGGAAGCTCTGGCCAATGTGGTCACCCACGCGGCTTCCGACCAAGCCATCACCGTAAGCCTGAGCATCGATCAGGATGCCGTGCATCTGGGGATCGAGGATTCAGGCCCGGCCTTCGACCCCACCGTCGCCCCCGCCCCGGCCGTCAATGACGGCATCGAGGTGGCGACCATCGGCGGACGCGGGCTAACATTGATTCGCGGCTTCGCCGATCGCCTGGACTATCGCCGCCAAGACGGGCGCAACCGCTTCACCATGTCCTTCAACCGTGATAGGTCAGCGCCAGACAGGTGATGTCGTCGGATTGTTCGGCGCCATCGGCGAAGTGATCTACCTCGGCCACCACTTTGCCCACCAACTCCTCGGGGCCAGCCGTCGGCATGGCGTCCAGCAGAGCCTCCAGCCGTTCCTCGCCATAGAGCTCGTGCTTGGGCGAGAAAGCCTCGGTGATGCCGTCGGTGAAGAGGAACAGGCGATCCCCCGGCTCGATGGTCACGCTCTGCTCGCGGTAGACCCGCCCTTCCAAGATGCCGACGGCGATATCGTTGGAAGGCAGTTCCTGGCGTCCGCCCTTGGCCTTCAAAAGGTAAGGCGCGTTATGACCGGCGTTGCAATAGGCCAGCTTGCCGGTCGAGACTTCCAGCACCGCGAAGAACACCGTGACGAACATGCAGGCGTCATTGTCGGCGGCCAGGATAGCGTTGGCGCGGGTCAGCATCTGGCCCACATCCATGTCGGGCATGGCCAAGGCGCGAATGATGGAGATGAACATGGCCATGAACAAAGAGGCCGGAACCCCCTTGCCCGAGACATCGGCGACGGTGAAGGCGATATGGTCCTCGTCGATGGCGAAGAAGTCATAAAGATCGCCGCCGACCTCGCGGGTTGGGCGCATGAAGGCATTGATGGCGAAGGGCGCATCAGGCTTCTGGGCCAAGGGCCGGGGCAGGATCGACTGCTGGATGCGGGCCGCCATGGCCATTTCCTGGGAGCGCATCTGCTTGGCCTGAATTTCCCGCAGCATCTCCTGGAAGGACTGGGCGAAGGGTCCCAGGTCGGCGGCCTGAGCGGTCAGACGCTCGATCATGGCCGCATCGCTGTCGGGACGGCGCAGCACCTGGGTCGCCACCGACAGGAAAGCCAGGGGCTGGTTGACCATGGTCAGCCGCCGGCCCAGATCGGCGATGATGGCGCGTCCGGCCTGGGGGTTAGTGGAGATGATGGCGAGCACATCCTCGCTCTCCAACCGCAAAAGGGTCGCGTTGGTGCGGGCCACCACGGTGGCGCTGCGGGGCAGATTGGCGAAGACGGCAATCTCGCCGACGATCTGATTGCGGCTGACCTCGGCCATCTGGACATCGCCCAGGCCGGTGTTGACCTGCACATCCAATATGCCGCCGGCCACCACATAGGCGCAGCTGCCTTCTTCACCCTGGCGAAACAGCACCTCGCCGGCCCGCAGACTTTGGCGGGAGGCCTTGGCCAGCACCTGCTCGGCCACCTCGCCGCCCAAAGACCCAAAGAAGCCGGTCCCCGCCAGCGCCGCCGCTGCTTCCGCCAAGGAAGAAAGAACTTGTTCCGACACAGTGAAAATCCCCGCCAAAAATTCAGCGGGCATTATGGAACGAGTTCCCGCAAACGCAAAGAGGCGGGGAAGCCTTCCGGCAACCCCGCCCCTTTTGTCATACCATCACGCCTTTCGGCATGACGTAAGTCCCTCGCCGGGCGCGGCATCCGCCGCTTGGCCGCTCGCGCAATGCTCGCAAAAAAGAGGCGGGGAAGCCTTCCGGCAACCCCGCCCCTTTTGTCATACCATCAGGCCAAAAGGCCTGAGGCAAGCCTTAACCGCGAGCCATCTTGGCCAGACGCATACGCAGAGCGTTCAGCTTGATGAAGCCTTCGGCGTCGCGTTGGTTATAGACCGAGTCGGCCTCGAAGGTGACGTAGTCCAGGCGATAAAGCGACTTGGGCGACTTGCGGCCGACCACCGAGACATTGCCCTTGTAGAGCTTCAGGCGGACGGTGCCTTCGACGTTTTCGCTGACCTTGTCGATCATCGTCTGGATGGCCTGACGTTCCGGGCTCCACCAGAAGCCGTTGTAGATCAGCTCGGCATAGCGGGGCATCAGCTCGTCCTTGAGGTGAGCTTCGCCACGATCCAGGGTCAGGCTTTCGATGGCGCGATGAGCGACGATCAGCACCGAGCCGCCGGGAGTCTCGTAGACGCCGCGGCTCTTCATGCCGACGAAGCGGTTTTCCACCAGATCCAGACGGCCGATGCCATTGGCGCCGCCCAGCTCGTTGAGCTTGGTCAGCAGCGTGGCCGGGCTCAGACGCTCGCCATTGATGCCCACGGCATTGCCCTGCTCGAACTCGATCTCGACATAAGTCGGGGTGTTCGGAGCATTCTCGGGGCTGACCGAGCGGGTGTACATATCGTCGTTGGGCTCGACCCACGGATCTTCCAGGGCCTTACCTTCATAAGAAATATGCAGCAGGTTGGCGTCGGTGGAATAAGGAGCCTCGCCGCGCTTGTCCTTGGCGATCGGAATCTGATGCTTCTCGGCGAAGTCCAGCAGCGAGGTACGGCTGTTCAAATCCCAGATGCGCCAGGGGGCAATCACCTTGATCTCGGGCTTCAGAGCGTAATAGCCCAGCTCGAAGCGGACCTGATCATTGCCCTTGCCGGTGGCGCCATGGGCGACCGCATCGGCGCCGACCATGTTGGCAATCTCGATCTGACGCTTGGAAATCAGCGGACGGGCGATGGAGGTGCCCAGCAGATAGACGCCTTCATACAAAGCATTGGCGCGGAACATCGGGAAGACGAAGTCGCGCACGAATTCTTCGCGCAGATCGTCGATGAAGATGTTCTCGGGCTTGATGCCCATCAACTCGGCCTTCTTGCGGGCCGGCTCCAGCTCTTCGCCCTGGCCGAGGTCGGCGGTGAAGGTCACCACCTCGCACTGATACTGGTCTTGCAGCCAGCGGAGAATGATGGAGGTGTCCAGACCGCCGGAATAGGCCAGGACGACTTTCTTGATATCGCTCATGGAAAACGCGCCTTCGGATGAGGGAACGAAACTGGCCGGGGAGTATAGTTCAACCACCGGCGGAGGCAAGGAAATGGAGACGAATACCGCCTATACGCTCTTGTCCGCCGGCAAGGTCAGATGCACCACCGTGCCCAAGCCCGGCTTGGACTCCAGCCAAATGCGCCCACCATGGGCTTCGACGATGCGCCGGGCCAGGGCCAGCCCCAGGCCGGAGCCGGGATAACGGCCGGGGCCATGCAGGCGGCGGAACATCTCGAAGACCTGCTCTTGATGATCGGGCGAGATGCCGATGCCGTTGTCGCGGATGCTCAAATGCCACCAGTCGCCATCGCCCTTGGCGCTGATAGTGATCTTCGGCAAAGCACCTTCCTGCTGGAACTTCAGGGCATTGCCCAAAAGATGGGTGAACAGCTGCTGCAACTGCACCGGATCGCCGAAGACCGTCGGTAACGGCCCGTCACGTTCCACCACCGCCTGATGCTCGGTGATGACGGCATGGAGTTCGACCGCGATGGAGTTGAACAAGCTTTCCAGATCAACCTTACGGAAACTGCTGGCCCGGGTGCCGGCCCGGGAATAGGTCAGAAGACCGCTGACCAGATCGCGCATGCGATAGGCCCCGGCCACCAGGAAGGCCAGATATTCCCGGCCCTCGTCGCCGATCTCGGCGCCGTGACGGCGTTCCAGCAATTGGGCATAGCTGCAGATGCTGCGGCTGGGTTCTTGCAGATCATGGGCGGCGATATGAGCGAAGCGGGCCAGTTCGGCGTTGGACTGAGCCAGCTCATCGACCATACGGCGCAGGGTCTCTTCCTCGCGCTTGCGGTCCGAGATATCGCGAGAGACGGTGATCATGCAATCCTGACCATCCAGCTCGACCCGCTCAAGGGACATCATGACCGTCAGCACTTCGCCGTCCTTACGACGCAAATGCGCCTCGACGCCACTCACCCGATCCGAGGCGGCCATCAGATCGAGGATATGGGTCCGCTCATCAGGCACCTCCCAGAGTCCCATATCCAGGGCCATATGGCCGACAGCCTCTTGGCGGGAATAGCCCAGCAGCCGCTCGAAAGCGTCATTGACCTCGAGAAAGCGCGAGGTCTCGCGATGACTGACGATGATGATGTCGGGGCAATTGCGGAACAGGGTCTGATATTTCAGCTCGGCCCGCTTGCGCGATTGGACGGAAAGACGCAAGGCCTCCATCTCGCGGGCCATCTCTCCGATCTCGTCGCCGCGCTCCAGATCCTCGCGGGTTGGCTGACCTTCCCCCTCGGTCACCGTGGCCAGTCCCTGGCGCAGGCGGGCCAAGGGCCTCAGAATCGAGCGGTTAATCAAAAAGGTCACGACGCCGCCCAAGGCCAGCGCCGTCAGCATCAAAAGCCCCACATGCCAGCGTTGCTGACCCCGCAAGGTCAGACTGGCCAAATTAAACGCCTGGGCCCGGTGTCGGGCAAAGGTCAGCATGACCTCTTGGGCATCGATAGCCTTGACGAACTGGGGATGAACCGTGGTGCGATAAAGCTCGCGGGCATAGCCCACCTCGCCCCGAGCCAGGGCCGAGAGAATGGGATCGACAACAGCTCGCCAGTCGCTCCAGGCAATCCGCAGGCCCTGGGAATCGGATACCGGCCCCAGGTAACGCTGGGAGGCCATGGCGATGAAGCCATCGGCCTCCTGCTCCTGGCGGCTTATCTCTTCGAACCATCCGGGGGCGCGGGCGGTCTCGGGGTAGGCCAAGGCCTGGGTGACAACCCCGTCCATGCGCAACAGACTGGCGCGCAAGCTCAGCAGATTATCGACGACGGCAAAGGGATGGTCGTACAGCTCGGCAGCGGACTGAACCACCGTCTCGGTAGCGATCAGGCCGGCAGCGCCGACAACAAAAATCAGGCATAGGAGGATCAGGTATCCAGCGGCGATACGCTGGCCGATCCGCAAAAAACTACGCAGCATCCGAACCCTGCTTTCCCCTAGCGAGCACGAGGTTAACAGAGATCACCTTACCCTGTCTTCAGACTGATGGGTGCAATGCGAAAGAAGCAGCCTGCCTGCGGAAAACCTCGTCCAAATAGCTCGCCAGCAGACGGGTGGGAGAAGAAGCCGCCACCTCGGCCCGCCACAGCATCCAAAGCTCGCGGGCCGGAGGCTCTGGCCCCAAATTCAGGCGCAGCAACTCCGGCTCGGCCAGATAGCGGGGCAACACCGCGATCCCCAGGCCTAGGCAGGCGGCGTCACGCTGCACCAGATGGCTGTTGCCGCGAAAGCTCAAGCGGCTCTTGGGGAAATGCCGGGCCAGCCAGACGGCCTCGGGGACATGGGCTCCGGCCTCGTCGAAGCCGATGAAGAGCGGCGCTTCTCCTGCATCCAGACGCTTTGCCCAGTCGGCATTGCCGTAAAGCCCAAAGCCCATGTCCAGCAAGCGCTTGGCCTTCACCTCGCCATCCTGGGGACGAGCCAGACGCAAGGCCAGATCGGCCTCGAAGCGGGCCAGGGACATGGAGCGGCTGTCGCTGATCAGCTCGATGTCGATGCCGGGATGACGGCGTTGAAACTCGGCCAGATGCGGCAGCAAGAACCCCTCGCCCAGGCTGCGCGTCGCCGTCAGCCGTACCAGCCCGCTGGCATCACCGCCGCCGCGCCCCAGTCCTTCCGCCGCCTCGGCCATGGCCGCCGCCTGGGCCAGAGCCCGCTGTCCGGCCTGGGTCAGCAGATAACCGGTGGGACGGCGCTCGAACAGAGCCTCGCCCAGACTATCCTCCAGCCCCGCGACCCGGCGCGACACCGTGGCGTGATTCACGCCCAAAGCCCGCGCCGCCGCCGACAGGCTGCCATGACGGGCCAAGGCCAGAAAGAAGCGCACATCCTCCCAATCCATCGGCCCTGCCCTTGTGCGAAAATGATCAGCAATTGCGCAATCATAGGGAATTTTCGCAAAGTCCGCCAGGAGCCATGCTGGGCTCAGAGATTTCCTGGAAGGAGCAAACCAATGCAGACCACCCTGACCCTTATCGGCGGCCCCACCCTGGTGCTGGAACTGGCGGGCTTTCGCCTGCTGACCGATCCCACCTTCGATCCGCCGGGCGCTTACCCCTTGGGCTCCGTCACCCTGGTCAAGCAGGCCGGGCCGGCCATTGCCGCCGAAGAAATCGGCCCCCTCGACGCCGTACTGCTGACCCATGATCAGCATGCCGATAATCTGGACGTCGCCGGGCGGGCACTTCTGCCCCAGGCCAAGCGGGTCTTGACCACCGCCGTTGCCGCCCAGCGGCTGGGCGAGCATGCCGAAGCTTTGGCACCTTGGGAAACCATAGAGCTGACCCGGCCCGACGGCGGGCGGCTGTTCGTCACCGGCACTCCCGCCCGCCATGGCCCGGCAGGCATCGAGCCGATCTGCGGCGATGTCACCGGCTTCCTGCTGGGCGTCGATGAGCCGGGCGACGCCGTCTATATCTCGGGGGATACGGTCTGGTATGAGGGCACGGCGGAGATCGCCCAGCATTATCAGCCCAAGCTGATCGTGCTTTTCACCGGCTCGGCCCAGACGCGGGGCAAGTTTCACCTGACCATGAACACCAACGACGCCATCGATGCGGCGGCGGCCTTTTCGGGCGCAAAGGTGGTGACGGTCCACAATCAGGGCTGGGAGCATTTCAAGGAAAGCCAGGACGACATCGCCCAGGCCTATGGGGCCTTGGGGCTGGCGTCACGGCTGGAACTGCTGGAATTGGGCAAGCCCCACAGCATTACGCTATAGGAGCGTGCGCCTCATCGACGACCCCGGCGGCGATGCGTTCCTTTTGCAGCGAGCAGCGCTGGCGTTCGGAATCGCTCTTCAGCTGGCCGCAGGCGGCAAGGATATCGCTGCCGCGCGGCTGACGGATGGGGGCGGAATAGCCCTTCTCGAACAGGAAATCCGAGAACTTGCGGATATCTTCCATGCTCGAACAGTCGAAATCAGACCCCGGCCATTTGTTGAAGGGGATCAGATTGAACTTGGCCGGCACGCCTTCCATCAGCTTCGCCAGGGCGCGAGCGTCGGCCAGGCTGTCGTTGACGCCCTTCAGCATGACGTACTCGAAAGTAATCCGCCGGGCGTTGTTGGCCGGATAATCGCGGCAGGCCTGCATCAGCTCTTTCAGCGGATATTTCTTGTTGATCGGCATGATACGGTCACGAATCTCGTCGGTGACCGCATGCAGGCTGACCGCCAGATTGACCCCCAGCTCGTCGCCGCAGCGCTTCATCATCGGCACCACGCCCGAGGTAGACAGGGTGATGCGACGCTTGGAGACCGAGATACCCTCGCCGTCCATGATGATCTTCAAGGCTTGGGCGACGTTCTCGTAATTGAACAGGGGCTCACCCATGCCCATCAGCACGATGTTGGAGATCAGCCGGCCGCCATCCATGGGGCTGGGCCATTCCTCATAGGAATCACGAGCAACCATGAACTGGCCGACGATCTCTTCCGGCGTCAGATTGCGCACCAGCATCTGAGTGCCGGTGTGGCAGAACTTGCAGGTCAGAGTACAGCCCACCTGCGAGGAGACGCAGACGGCGCCGCGATCTTCCTCGGGGATATAGACCGTTTCGGCCTCGTTGCCGTCATGGAACTTCAACAGCCATTTACGGGTGCGGTCGGTCGAGGTCTGAACCCGCGACACTTCCGGGCGGCGCACGACGAAATGCTCGGCCAGCTTTTCCCGCATGGGCTTGGCCAGGGTCGACATCAGGGCGAAGTCGGTCACGCCCTGGTGATAGATCCAGTGCCACAGCTGTTTGGCGCGAAAGGGCTTCTCGCCGATCGCCAACATTTCAGCCGCCAGCTGGTCGCGGGACAGGCCGACGAGAGATTTCAAGGTCGTGTCGCTCATGGCCGATACATATGGGAGCGAAGGGCGAAGGTGCAAGGAAAATGGAGTCAGATCGACTTCGGCATCATCCCCACCGGCAGCGCCGTATCGCTGAACACCGGGTAGTTGGCCCGGGCATTGAACAGCTGATAGTGCCACCATTCATTGCGATAGAAGTCCCAGCCGGCGGCAGTCATCAGACCCATCAGCAGCAGGCGGTTGCGCTGGGCTTCGGGCGGAATGGCGGCGCAGGCATGGTGCGACAGCGGCGTGAAGGCGTCGAAGGCGGTGCCCATGTCCAGCTCTTTCCCCGTGGCAATGTCCACCAGGGTCAGATCCACCGCCACACCGCGCGAATGGGGCGAGCCTCGGCGCGGGTCAGCGAGGAATTCCGGGTCGGGGGTATGATTCCATAGCACCCACTGGGCTTCCGATGGGCGGAAGGCGTCGAAAATCTTCAGCCGCCAGCCCAGGGGCTTGGCCAGCTCGATGGCCTTTTGCAGGCAGGCGGCGGCATCGGCATGCAGCCAGCAATCGGCCCGCCCATAGACCGGCTTGCCGGTGAAATTGTCCGTGGTGGCATAGGCCAGATAGATGTCCACATCGAAATCAGGGGGAGCAATGCGCACCAGAGCCATGGTTGACCTTTGCAGAATCCAAATCAGGACGGCAGTATAACGGCCCTTGTTACCCGGTTAAGGAAAAAGCGCCTTGGTGAATGTTCTGGCCTTCGATTGCAGCACCTCGGCCTGTTCCGCCGCCGTGATGGTAGCGGGAGAGATCACCGCCCATCGCTTCGCCGCCATGTCGCGCGGCCAGTCGGAAGCCCTGATGCCGATGATCCAGGACTGTCTGGCCGAGGCAGGCCTCACCTGGGAGCAGATCGAGCTGGTGGGTGTCACCGTCGGCCCCGGCACCTTCACCGGCCTTCGCATCGGACTGGCGGCGGCGCGGGGCATCGCCCTGGCCGGGAAAATCCCGGTGGCAGGCGTCACCACCTGCGAGGCGGTGGCCTATGCCGTCCCCGACGAAGACCTCCGTGGCCGCACCCTTTTGGCCGCCATCGACGGCAAGCGGGCCGATCTGTTCGTCCAACCCTTCCACGACC
>Ga0302190_10002485_pt1 | contig 11988 bp, 11 predicted proteins | sample II_Bog_E2_3_FD_198784 | JGI IMG/M metagenome (GOLD analysis project Ga0302190, IMG submission 198784) | Peat permafrost microbial communities from Stordalen Mire near Abisko, Sweden - II_Bog_E2_3 | ecosystem: Environmental > Terrestrial > Soil > Wetlands > Peat | place: Sweden: Abisko... | reverse complement strand
GTCGATCCTGAACGGCGTTAAGGACCACGACAATTACTCTTATGCCCACTCTCTGCGGGTGGCGACCTTGCTGTCCTTGTTTGGCAATGTCATCGGATTGCCCCAGTCGGAGCAACTGTTGCTGGCCTCGGGCGGGTTGCTGCACGATGTGGGCAAGATGTCGATCCCCCACGAGGTGCTGAACAAGCCGGGGCGTCTGACCGAAGAAGAATTCGTGGTGATGAAGGGGCATGTGGATGCCTCGGTCCACTATCTGATGCAGAACCCGGAGATCCCCAAGGGGGTGATCACCATCGCCGCCCAGCATCACGAGAAGTTGGACGGAACCGGCTATCCCAACCGCATTCCCGGCAAAGATCTGAACAGTCTGGCCCGCATGGCGGCCATCGTCGATGTCTTTGGGGCTTTGACCGATCGCCGGGTCTATAAGCCGCCGATGCCGGCGGAAAAGGCCCTTGGCATCATGAAGGACGAAATGTCCAATCACCTGGACGGCAAGCTGCTGCTTTTGTTCCGGGAAATGTTGCTGGATGCGGCGGTCGATACCGCGACCTGATTATTCCTTGTGGAATTCCAAGACCGTGCGGATGGTCGCCAGGGCTTTTTCCCGGGCGGTCTCGATCTTTTCCGTGGCGGTATTGGCGGCGCTCCTGATGATGGCGCAAGCCTCGTCGGTGCTTTTATGGATGTTTTCCAGGGCGGCATAGACGGTGGTCTGCAGTTCCAGCGAGGCGCGGGCGGCGGCGGCTTCGATCTGCAGGGCGGCCCCTTCGGCTTCCTGGGCGGTTTCTTCAAGGCTATGGGGCTCTTGGCGGAAAGCGCGGAGCTTTTCGGCGGCGGTGGTGGCGGCGCTATCCACGTCGGCGGTGATGCTGGCCGAGATGCTGTGAATGTCGCTGATGGCCGTGGCGGCGATATCTTTCAGCTTGGCAATCGCCTCTTGGGCATCCCGTTGGATGGTTTCGATGGAGGTCTTGGCTTGCTGGGACAATTGGGCCGTATGTTTTTCGCCGATTTGCTTGATCATCCCCGAGACCACTTCGGCGGGGACGGCTGAAGTCTGGTTCTCAACATATTTTTTATATTCCGCGATGGCGATCTGGGCGTCGGCCATCAGGCGTGTGGAGACCACTTCGGCTTCGATCAGCATCTTGGCGGAAGCGACCTGGGTGTCGGCCGAGACCCTGGCGGCGGCGACGGCGTTGATTTCGGTGATCGAGGTGATGGCGGCATTGACCTCGTGGCGAAAGGTCGCCTCGGCCAAAGCCGCTGCCGTTTTGCGGTCGCTGTCGATGATGCTTTGCAGTTCGGTGAGCGAGCGCGTGCGCTGAAGATAATCACTGACCATGGATGCTATCCCAGTGCTTTCAAGCTGTAACTACCGAGGGGTGACCGAGCATTTTCTGCATTCAAAGATGGTATCCCGCCAATGCTTATGCGGCAAAGTCATATTCCTAATAGCGAAGTTTTAATGATTATATTGAGAAAGTCGCGTTGTTTTTCAAACGGATAGATAGCGCTGTCGTAAATGGTTTTTAAAAATACCCGCATCCAGGGGGCGTCCGGTGGCCTGGGTCAGTAGTTCGCTGGCCGACAGGCTGGAGGCCTGGCCATGGACATGTTCACGCAGCCAGCCCAGCAGCGGACGGAAATCGCCCTTGCCGATGGAAGACAGCAGGCCCGGCACGGCGGCCTTGGCGGCATCGAACAATTGGGCGGCGGTCATGGCCCCCAGGGTGTAGGTGGGGAAATAGCCGATGGCGCCGTCGTACCAATGGATGTCTTGCAGGCAGCCCAGGCGGTCGTCGGGGGGCGTCATCCCCAGCAGGCCCTTGAAGCCTTCGTTCCAGGCGGCGGGGATGTCGTTCACTTCCAACTCGCCGGCCACCAGGGCCTTTTCCAGGCGATAGCGCAAGATGACATGGGCGGGATAGGTCACTTCGTCGGCATCGACGCGGATGAAGCCGGGAGTAACCCGCACATTGGCGGCATAAAGGGTCTCGGCGTCCCAGCCCGGCTGACCCTTGGCGCCAAAGGTCTCGGCCATGATGGGGGCGGCGAAGGACAGGAACTGGTGCGAGCGGCAGGCCTGCATTTCCATCAACAGGCTCTGGCTTTCATGGGTGCTCATGCCCCGGGCCCGGCCCACCGGCTGGCCGCGCCAGGACTCGGGCAGGCCGCGCTCGTAAAGGGCATGGCCGGTCTCGTGGATGACCCCCAGCAGGCTGCGCATGAAGTCGGCTTCGTCGTAGCGGGTGGTGATGCGGACATCGTCGGCATTGCCGCCGCAGAAGGGATGTTGGGAAACATCCAGACGGCCATGGTCGAACTCGAAGCCCAAGACCTCCATCATGCGCAGGCCCAGGGCCTTTTGCCGCTCGACGGGGAAGGGCCCTTGCGGGCCCTTGGGGGCAGGGGCCTGCTTGGCCTGGACCTCGGCCAGGAAGCCCGGCAGAAAGTCGGCCAGATCGGCGAAGATCACATCGATCTCGGCGGAGCGTCCGCCCGGCTCATATTGATCGAGCAAGGCGTCATAGGGGGTAACGCCCAAGGCCTGGCTCTTGATCTCGGCCACTTGGCGGGTCAGGCGCAGCACTTCGGCCAGGAAGGGGGCGACGGCATTGAAGTCCGAGGCGGCGCGGGCCTTGCGCCAGGCCATCTCGCAGGAAGAATTGGCCCGCGAGATTTCCTCGACCAAAGCCGAAGGCACCGCCGAGGCATGGACCCAATCGCGGCGCATCTCGTGCAGATTGGCCTTCTGCCAGCCATGCAGGGGCTCGTCCGAGGCCTGCTCCAGCAGCACGGCGACGTCCGAGGCCGTCAGCATCTCGTGATGCAGGGTCTTCAAGGTTGCCAACTGCCCGGCCCTTCCTCCGGCCCCGCCCGCCGGCATCATGGCCGACATGTCCCAATGTAGGATGTTCAGCGCCTCCTCGATGTGGGACAGGCGGGTGAACAGGGCTTCCAGTCGGTTATAGGCCGGGGTGGTCATGGCGGGATCTTCCGTTGCTTCGGCAAATTGCTGTCTTTACCCTAGCGGTTAATGTTGGTCATCCCAAGCCCCTAGGAACATGCCATGAGCAAGAAATCTCGTATCGCCGTCGTTCTCTCCGGCTGTGGCGTCTATGACGGTGCCGAAATCCATGAAGCGGTGATGTCCCTGCTGGCCATCGACCGCCAGGGGGCCGAGGCTGTTTGCTTCGCCCCCAATGTGGACCAGATGCATGTGGTCAACCATCTGACCGGCCAGCCTACGGATGAGCGCCGCAACGTGCTGGTGGAAGCCGCCCGCATCGCTCGAGGCACTATTTCCGACATCGCCGGCTTCAAGGCGGCGGATGTGGACGCCATCCTTTTCCCCGGCGGCTTTGGCGCGGCCAAGAACCTCTGTTCCTTCGCGGTGGATGGTCCCGATTGCACGGTGGAGCCGGGTGTCGAGGCCGCCATCAAGGCCATGCGCGCCGCCGGTAAGCCCATCGGCGCTTTGTGCATCGCTCCGGCCTTGCTGGCCCGCGTGCTGGGCCAAGGCGAGGTGACCATCGGCAACGACCCCGAAACCGCCCAGGCCATCGAAGCCATGGGGGCCAAGCATAAGGTCGCCGGTCATGGCCAGGTGGTGGTGGACGCCGGGCTGAAGATGGTGACCTCGCCCTGCTATATGCTGGACGCTACGATCTCGCAGATCGCCGATGGAGCCGATGCGGTGGTGCGGGAGTTGCTGCGGCTGGTGTAAGTGGCTGATTGGGAGGGCCTTCGAGACGGGCTTCCCGTGATGCTTACTCCGCCGCCTTGCTGATGTACTGCGAGATATCCACCTCGTCGATCTGTTCGGGCGGCAGGAAGGTTTCGGCGTATTGCTTATAGACGCCCGAGGTCAGGAACAACTCGAACAGTTCGGCGTCGATATGCTGGTCCTTCTTCATGAAAGACATGATCTTGACGCAGTCCGACAGTTTCTTGGGCTGCTTGTAGGGGCGGTCGCGGGCCGATAATGCCTCGAAGATATCGGCGATGGCCATGATCCGCGCCGGGATGCTCATCTGCTCTTTCTTCAGGCTCTTGGGGTAGCCGGTGCCGTCCATCTTTTCGTGATGACCGCCGGCCCATTCGGCAACCCGCTTGAGGTTCTTCGGGAAGGGCAGGGCTTCCAGCATGATGATGGTCTGAACGATATGGTCGCTGATGTGGTAGCGGTCCTCGTTGGTCAGGGTGCCGCGCGCCACCGACAGATTATAGACCTCGCCCAGATTGAACTTTTGGGCCGGAGCCTTGGTGGTGAAGCCCCATTTGTTGTCGGCCCCCAGCGGCGGCTTTTCCCAGGCGATGATATGTTCGGCCTTGTCGGACAGCAGGAATTCCTGGGCCGGCAGGCTTGGCGCTTCGGCGGGCTTGCGGTGGCCTTCTTCCCAGGATAGGCCGATGCGGTCGTCCAGGGTGCGCATCCAGGGGGTCTGGGCGATCTGCTTCAGGCGCTCCACTTTCTCAGGCGCCATGAATTCGCCGCCCACATTGCAGTCGGCGACGAAGGCGTAATCGGCGTCCAGCTGGGCCAGCTTGGCGTCGCGCTCGGCAGCCAGGGCGGCTTCATCGCCGCCGGCCATAACCGCCTTCAGATAGGTGATCTCGGCGTCGCGCTTGACCACTTCGAAGCGGGTGCGGATTTCGTGGAGGCGGTTATAGATGGTCTCCAGCTTGGTGGCTTTATCGACCACATATTCCGGAGTGGTGACCTTGCCGCAGTCGTGCAGGCCGCCGGCCACATCCAGCTCGTACCATTCGTCCTCGTTCATCTTGAAGTCGGCGAAGGGGCCTTCGGTCACTTGATCGGCGGCTTTGGCCAGCATGGTGGTCAGGGCGGGGACGCGGCGGCAGTGGCCGCCGGTATAGGCCGACTTGGCGTCGATGGCCCCGGCAATCAAGGAGATGAACGAGGTGAACAGATGCTTCTGGGCATCCAGCAGCATCTGATTGTCCAGGGCGACGGCGGCTTGGCTGGATAGGGCCTCGATCAGCGGCGTGATCTCGGTCGAGAAGGGGATGACCCCGTCGCCTTCTTCCGTGGCGTTGATTAACTGCAGGACGCCGACCACATCGCCGTCATGGTTCTTCAGGGGTACGGTCAGGAAGGACTTCGAGCGATAGCCGGTGTTGGCGTCAAAGGCCTTGGTGCCGGTGAAGTCGAACTTCTCGGCGTCATAGGCGTCTTCGATGTTCACCGTCTTGCCGGTGACGGCGGCATAGGCCGAGACGTTCTTTTTGTTGGGCTGGCCGTCTGCGCCGTAAAGCTGGACCGGCGGGAAGGGGATGGGTTTTCCGGTGGTGCCGCCCATGGCGATGCCCAAGCTATCATTGCGCATGATCTCGAAGCGCAATTCCGTCCGGGCCTCGTTGCTGAGATAGAGCGTGCCGCCGTCGGCGTTGGTCAGCTCTTTGGCACCCAAAAGGATCATTTCCATCAGGCGGAAGTGATTGCGTTCCGCCGAGAGGGCGATGCCCAGATCGATCAGGCGCTGATAGCGAAGCTCATGGGCGTCGGTCATGGAATGAGCTGTCATGCTGCACCCTTACTGAATGTCTATCCCCCATTCCGCATAATCAGGGTAAACCCAATAATGTCAAATGACCATATGGGCCTCAAAGCCCACGGCGGGGCTTCAACAAAGGTTGGTCTTGCCGCTTGACGGCTTGGGGGGCTTCGTCTTCCAATGTGTGACTTCATCCCCGGCTTTTGAAGATCGGATCAATGCCTTATTCCTCTTTGCGTGATTTCATGGCCCGGCTGGAGGCCGAGGGACGGCTGGTGCGGGTTTCCGCCCCGGTTTCTCCCCATCTGGAAATGACCGAGATTCAAACCCGCCTGCTGGCCGAAGGCGGACCGGCGGTGCTGTTCGAAAACGTGGTGCGGGCCGATGGCTCGAAGTACGACATGCCGGTGCTGGTCAATCTGTTCGGCACGGTCGAGCGGGTGGCCTGGGGCATGGACCGCGAGCCGCATCAACTGCGAGACGTGGGCGAAACCCTGGCCTTCCTGAAACAGCCGGAACCTCCGTCCGGCTTCAAGGACGCCCTGTCCATGCTGCCCTTGCTGAAGACCGTCATGGCCATGAAGCCCAAGACGGTCAGCAATGCGCCTTGCCAGGAAATCGTCCTGACCGGTGATCAGATCGATCTGTCCAAGCTGCCGATCCAGGGCTGTTGGCCCGGCGAGCCGGCGCCGCTGATCACCTGGCCGCTGGTGGTGACCCAAGGCCCCCATGTGGATGAGGACAAGCGCGACAGCTTCAACCTGGGCATCTACCGCATGCAGGTGACGGGCAAGAACACCACGCTCATGCGCTGGCTGCGTCATCGCGGCGGAGCCCAACATCATCAGCGCTGGGCCGCGGAAAAGCGGGAGCCCCTGCCGGCGGCGGTGGTCATCGGCGCTGATCCCGGCACTATTTTGGCAGCGGTCACACCTGTGCCCGATACCCTGTCGGAATATCAGTTCGCCGGTCTGCTGCGTGGCAAGAAGGTCGAGCTGGTGGACTGCAAGACCGTGCCCCTCAAGGTTCCCGCCGAGGCCGAGATCGTGCTGGAAGGTCATGTCTCGCTGGAAGAATACGGCGACGAAGGCCCTTACGGCGACCATACCGGCTATTATAATTCGGTCGAGAAGTTCCCGGTCTTCACCATCAGCGCCATCACCATGCGCAAGAACCCGATCTATCTCTCCACCTTCACCGGCCGTCCGCCGGACGAGCCCTCGGTGCTGGGCGAGGCCTTGAACGAGGTGTTCATACCCCTGCTTCAGCAGCAGTTCCCCGAGATCGTCGATTTCTGGCTGCCACCGGAAGGCTGTTCCTACCGGGTCGCCGTGGTTTCCATCAAGAAAGCCTATCCCGGCCATGCCCGGCGGGTGATGATGGGGGTCTGGTCGTTCCTGCGCCAATTCATCTATACCAAGTTCGTCATCATCGTGGACGACGACATCAATGCCCGTGACTGGAAGGATGTGGTCTGGGCCATGTCGACGCGCATGGATCCGGCCCGCGACATCATGGTGGTCGAGAATACGCCCATTGATTATCTGGATTTCGCCTCGCCGGAATCCGGCCTGGGTGGAAAACTGGGTCTCGACGCCACAAATAAGATGCCACCCGAGACGCACCGCGAATGGGGCCACCAGATTCATATGGATCAAGAGGTCGTCGATCTGGTCAGCGGCAAATGGACTGAATACGGCCTGCCCGGCAGCGGCAAGCCGATCTGGAAATGATGCAAAAAGAAAGGACGCGCCCGATGGCCGCCGAGGATAGCCTCACTCTTCTGACCGACCTGATCGCCAAGGCCAAAAGCGCCGGAGCCGATGCGGCGGACGCCGTGCTGGTGGATAACACCTCTTTGTCGGTGGGCTTTCGCCTGGGCAAGCCAGAGCGGATCGATCGCTCCGAGGGCGGCGATGTGGGCCTTAGGGTCTTCATCGGCAAGCGTCAGGCCATGGTGTCATCCTCTGATCGCGGCTCTTTGGCTCTCGACGAGTTGGTGGAGCGGGCGGTGGCCATGGCGCACCGGGTGCCGGAAGATCCTTACTGTGGTTTAGCCGAGCCCGAGCAACTGGTTCAGGGCATTCCCAGCCTGGATATCTTCGATCCCACCGAGCCTGATCCCGCCGTTCTGGTGGATTGGGCCCAGCGGGCCGAGGATGCGGCCAGGGCGGTTCCCGGCGTGACCAATTCCGAAGGGGCCGACGCCGGTTGGGGCCGCACCTTTGTGGCCATGGCCGGCTCCAACGGTTTCGCCAACAGCTATTGGCTCAGCCATGCCTCGATCTCGGCTTCGGTGCTGGCCGGCGAGCAATCCACCGGCATGGAGCGGGATTACGATTATACCTCGGCGGTCTATCTGTCCGATCTGAAGGAGCCCGAGGTCATCGGCCATTCCGCCGGTCATCGGGCCGTGCGCCGCCTTGGGGCTCGCAAGGGCAAGACCTGCCGGGTGCCGGTGGTGCTGGACACCCGCGTTTCGGCGGGTATCCTTGGGCATCTGTCGGGGGCCATCAATGGCTCTTCCATCGCGCGGGGCACCAGCTTCCTCAAGGACTCCCTGGGCAAGCAGATTCTGCCCAAGGGCATTCATGTCATCGACGATCCCCACCGCCCGCGCGGACTGCGCTCCAAGCCCTGCGACGGCGAAGGCTTGGCCAATGGCCGCCGCGCCATCATCGAGGACGGCGTGCTGACCACCTGGATCCTGGATTTGCGCTCGGCCCGCCAGCTGGGGATGCAGAGCACCGGCCATGCCGGTCGCGGCACCGGCGGCCCGCCGTCCCCCACCACCAGCAACCTGTGGCTGGAGCCCGGCGTTCTGACGGTGGCCGAGATGATCGCCGACATCCCTGAAGGCTTCTATATCACCGAGCTGTTCGGCCAGGGCGTTAATGGGGTGACCGGCGATTATTCGCGGGGCGCAGCCGGTTTCTGGATCGAGGGCGGCGAGATCGTCTATCCGGTCAATGAAGTGACCGTGGCGGGAAACCTGCGGGACATCTTCATGAACATCACCCCGGCCAATGACCTGACCTTCCGCTACGGCACCGACGCGCCGACCTTGCGGATCGACGGCCTGACCATCGCCGGGGCTTAAGTCAGCAGGCCTAATTCCACAGCCCGCAATATTTGGTGCTGTCTTCCATATTGGCTTTATCCCCGACCTTCTTGACCCAGCCATTGGGCTTGGCGGAGGTCGGGGTTGCGCCGCAGTTGGTATGGACCCAATGAATGCCCAGGCTGCCGCCGCTGTAAAGCTGGCCGCAAAGGCTTAAGTGGTCGCCCTTGGCGATGCTGCTCAAGGGAGCCGGGACGGCCTGGCCCGCGCTGTCGTAGCCGGCGGCGAAGACGTTATCCATGGCCACGTCATAGGACTTGCCATCCTGATCGGCGGTGATGGTCACATGGGTATGGGATAGCTCGACCCCCTTCAGCTTTTTGCCGCCCTGGTAATAGGGGGCGGTGGTGACCTTGCCGGTCAGATAGCTGCCGGCGGCGTTTGAGCAGTCGCTGGCTTCGTCAGCGAAAGCGGTGGTCGAGGCGAAGATCAGGGTGAATAGCAGGGCGGGGGCGAGAAGAAGCTTACTCATGGCATATCCTCCGGGATGAACGATCCCTCGTTTTAATCCGCCCAGCGGAATATCCTCTTGGGAACGGCAACCGCCACGTTTTGCCCCACTTCCTCCACAATTGCCGTCCAAAGTAATCCTGTCATTCAAAATGAGGAGCATCCGATGCTGCAGTTCCGTCACTCCCTGTTGGGCGCCGCCGCCATGTTGGCTTTTGCCGGTTCGTTGGCCTTTGCCGCTCCGGTCCTGGCCGCCGACGCCTCGCCGGCTCCTGCCGCCAAGGCCGCCAAGCCGGCCGTGGACCCGGTGGAGGCCCGTATCACCAAGCTGCATCAGCAATTGCAGATCACGGCCAGCCAGGAAGATCTGTTCAACGGTCTGGCCCAGGTGATGCGCGACAACCGCACCGCCCACGACAGCCTGGTCATCGAAAAGAAGAAGGCCGAAGAGACACAGACCGCCCTTGACGATCTGCAGGCCTATGCGGCGATCGCCCAGGCCCATGCCGATGGCGTCAAGAAGTTGGCGACGGCCTTCGAAGCTCTCTACAACTCCCTTTCCGACGTTCAGAAAAAGGCTGCCGACGACGCTTTCCGTCAGCATAAGCAGCGCATGATGCATCAGGGAATGCACCATGATCATGGCGCCATGCATCATGGTTCGATGGCTGACAAGCCGGCTCAGTAAGGAGGACGGATATCATGTCCGAATCCACAAAATCTCCAGCCGTTTTGCGCTGGGGCGTGGTCTTGGCTGCCGGATTGATGGCGCTGGGGCTGGCCTCGGGGCCGGCAATGGCCGATGGCAGGCATCATGACGGCCCGCCTCCTGGCTATGGCCGCGAGGATCGTCGTCCCGAATGGCGTCATGAGCGGGATTGGCACCGGCATTATGTGCCGCCGCCGGTGATCTATTATCCGCCGCCGCAGACCTATTACGCGCCGCCGCCGGTGGCGATGCCGATGCCCGGCCTCACCATCGTCGTGCCGCTGCGGTTGCGCTGAGACAAAAGAACGCTCCGATCGGGAAATCCGACCGGAGCGTTTTTCTTATTCGGCGTTTTTTTATTCGGCCGGATGCTGGAAGACCTGGAACAGGGCCTTGGACAGATTGCGGTCGATGGCGATCAGGGCTTCGATTTCCTGGTCGTTCCATTCGCCATCGGGCTTGCCGATGATGGTCATGGAATAAGTCATCACCCGGTCGGGAATTTTATAGCCCAGAGTCGGGGCCGCTTTGCGCATGCCGCGCCACACCTTGCGCTGATCCCTCATGGCGGCCACGAAGGATGCCGCGTCGCGGGCTTCGGCCAGACGATCGGCTGCGGCGGACAGGCTGGCGGCGAAGTCCTTGGAATGCTCTTGATCCATTGCTCCCCCCTATATCTTGTGGCTGGGAGTTATTTAATCCCATATATTTAAAGAATGATAACTTATGACCAGCCCAGGTCAATATGCACCCCGCCGCGCATAGGCTTATGCCCCAGGTCTGGGGGTGGTATAGGTGGGGATTAGGTTTGAGGCTTAGGTATTAGGGAATCACCAGCGTCAGGGTTTTGTCCGAGACGCCGATATCTACCGGAAGTTCGGCAATGATGTCGCCGTCGGCTTGGACCGGCAGCCCCACTTCACCTTCGATACGGATGGAGCGACCGCTTTCGATGCGGACGTCGGGCAGGCTGTGCAGCCTGCCCATGGTCAAAGCCAGGCCATATCGCAGCACATGCAGCCATCCGCCCTTTTCCAGCAGGCAGACCTCGAAGGTCGGCTGGGTCAGATCGGCGTGGGGGGCGGCGATGAAGGGGCCGCCGTAATGCCGTCCGTTGCAGACCACCACCGAGCAGGCCTCGAAGTTGCGCCCATCGATGGTGACGCGGCAGGCGGGGAAGCCGTAGTGCAGGGCTTGCGCCAGGGTCTCGATGACATAGGCCAGTTTGCCGGTGGTGCGCTTCAAGGCCAGATCGACGTTGGAGACCACATGGGCGTCAAAGCCGACGCCGGCCATCATGATGAAGTGACGGCCATTGGCATGACCAAGATGGGCCTGCATCAAGGGGCCCGTGGCGATGGCTTCGGCGATGGCGGTGGGCTGGCCGCGCAGGCCGATTTCCTGGGCCAGCACATTGGCCGTGCCCAAGGGAATGATGGCCAGGGGCGGCACGTCGCCGGACGCATTGATCAGGCCGTTGGCCACCTCGTTGATGGTGCCGTCGCCGCCGGCGGCCACCACCACGTCGCAATCCTCCAAGGTCAGCGACTGGGCCTTGGCCTCGGCGTCGCCGCGATGGGTGGTCTTATGCAGGGTGATGAGACAGCCCAACTCCTCGAGTTCATCAAGGGTCGCTTGCAGCCGCCGCCGACGCCATTGGCCGGCGGCGGGATTGTAGATGACCAGGACGCGCCTCGCCCTCGTCATCTGGGTGCCGCTGTCGGCAGGGGTTTCTTGGGCCATATGCATGGGTCTCGTTAATAACCGCCGCGCCGGGGATAGGCGTGTGAAACTTAGGTGACGATAATGCGGCGATATTGTGAAATCTCTGTCGCCACATACAAAGTATATGTACATGCGAAGCCCCGGTACACTAAGAACGGTTCCAGCTATCCGGGGGAAGCGATGGACGTGGGCGAGCCATGACGATGATCGGCACTGTGCAGAACTACCGCGCCATTTGGATTTCGGATGTCCATCTTGGGACCCGTGGTTGCAAGGCCGAGTTTCTGTTGGACTTCCTGAAGAACACGGAATCCGAATATCTCTATCTCGTCGGCGATATGATCGATGGCTGGCGGCTGAAAAAGTCCTGGTACTGGCCGCAGGCCCATAATGACGTGGTGCAGAAGCTGCTGCGTAAGGCCCGCAAGGGCGCTCGGGTCATCTATGTTCCCGGCAAC
>Ga0302190_10002477_pt1 | contig 11994 bp, 13 predicted proteins | sample II_Bog_E2_3_FD_198784 | JGI IMG/M metagenome (GOLD analysis project Ga0302190, IMG submission 198784) | Peat permafrost microbial communities from Stordalen Mire near Abisko, Sweden - II_Bog_E2_3 | ecosystem: Environmental > Terrestrial > Soil > Wetlands > Peat | place: Sweden: Abisko... | reverse complement strand
GATTCAGGCACCCCGACACCCCGCCGACTTGGGGCCGACTTGGCCCCGACTACTCGCCCTCCGGCCCCGACTTCTTTCCGTCGTAGCCATTTTTCGAGAGCTTTTCAACGTCGATCAGCCCGCCCAGCACCGGCTTCCCGCCGTCCTTCGGCCGCGTGAAGACAAGCTCGTACACGATGCTCTGGCCCCGGCCGCCGCGATGGATCAACAGGTACTCCAGCTCCTCCAGCCGATGCAGATGGGTCTTCAACTGCGTGTCGCCCCAGCCGGTCGCCTCGCGCACGTCGCGCCGCGAGAAGCGGTAATCGGAGCGCGCCATCTTTTGCCGCTCGCACTCCGCCGTGACCATCTCATCGACGGCCAGGAGCAACCGCCGCGTCTGCGGCGGCAGCTCGTCGAGCGAACGGCCCAGCACTTCATGCGCAAGCCGGTTGGCCATGGCGATGTCGGCCAGCGCGACTTCGATGTACTCGACCGTGCGCCCGCGATGCTCGACCGTCTTGCGCGGGCGCTGATGCTGATGCAACAGGGCAACGCTGCGGATGAGCGTCAGATACTTCATGTGGTCGCGCCGCGTGCGCGTCTGCGAGTCCTGGAAGGTCAGACCCGGCGCGTAGGGATTGACGACCGGGACGGGCTTCAAGAGCCGCTGCGCGTTGCGATGAACGGTGAGGATTGCATTCCGGTCCTGCCGACGGAGCAGCCCTTCGACCGTCTGCGCCTGGCGCTGTACACGGTGGATCGCCTTCGTCTGCTCGCGGTCTTCATTCACCGTCAACACAAGACAGCGATTCAGCATCTCTTCGTCGAGGTCGATGGCCGTCGTCGTCAGGAAGATCATTACCGGCCCTTCGACGCGGTACTGATGCGTAACGTGCCTGCCGGTGTTTGGGTCTTTGCCCGTGCTGGCGATAGTCAGCACGCCTTCCGACTGCAACAGCTTCAAGGCGTAGGCCGCAGAGTGCACGCCCTCTTCCTCCACGATGGCCAGCACCTTGTGCTTCAGATCGCTCTCGCCCATGTAGAAGAGCGACTGGCCGGTCATGGCCGAGTATTGAACGCGCTGCTCATCGGGCAGGAACGCGAGCACGGCTTGCTGTCTGCTGACGTCTATGGTGATAAAGCGCTCGTCGCTCGAGCGCGTCGAAATATGGTATTGAGGCGAGAGCGCTCTCTCTCCGTTCATCCGCAGAGCGAGTCTCAATCAGCATTCTTAACTTCCCGGCGAACTCTTGGCGTTCCTTTTGCCCGAAGACCTCGTTGATTGCTCTGACGCCCGCATACCTGCCAAATCGGCCCCGCTCACGCAAGGATTTGATTGAGGTTTTCCCGGTCCCTTGGAGCGAAAACACTACCTTCTGGATGGATGCGTTCAGATCTACCGGCTGAGTGCCATCCTCGACGATCCGGACCAGAGAGTCCGTGAGCCTTCTAACGTCGAGTGCCAATGTCAGATACTCAGAACTAGTTTGCAAAGCGAAGCACCTCCGTGGATTCCACATCCTCTCGAACTTATAGCCGACTTCAGCAGCGGCCCGAAGAAATTCATCGACGCATTATATGTTCGTCGATTGAGGCCCGTTTTGCACCGACCCACTGGGGGCCTACAGAGAGACTCTGTCGCGACCTGGAAATGGTCCCAAAACGTTCTGCCACCCCCACATCTGGGACATCGAGCGGTCCTTATACAACCGCTTGTATTATGCGGTAAAATGCGGTAAATGTCAACAACTGATATTGTAAAATAAAGACTTACCAAGAGAACATACGGTAGCTGGCGGTAAATCATCTGTCCGGAGCAATCGATTGGCCATCCTGATCGCACCCGTCGAACTAACACCGGACAAATCCCGCTTGCCTCTTCCGAAGCATCTGACGGACCGCATTGAATGGCTCGCACATGAAAAAGCAGATACGGACGCCTGGCTGTTAGCGATCGACGAAGGACGATTCAGATTGCTGTCCACCGAAGAAGTGGCGGCAAATGCTCATTTGGACACGTTGCGTCAGCTAGTAGTTGAAGGCAAGCTGGATGCTCGGAATGAGCCTACCTTCGTCCTTCCTCCAGAGAATGCTTCCATGCCAGCTCGTCTGATGCAGGTTTCGCTGAGGACGCACTCCTCGGGTTGGAGAATGTCGATGCCAGAATGCGTCAAGCTATTTCTTCCGCAAGATTACAGTCCAGATGATTGGAGCATGATTCTCTCGGTCGAGGGCTTTTGGGAAATCTGGAACACCCGGACATTGCGAAAAGCCCTTTCGGTTCCGCTACCGCTCGGGAAGGCGGCGATAGCCGCAATGCGCTAACAGTCAGTGATGAGGCCCATGCCCGGTAACCCATTGGTTGGTCAGCAAATTGTTAGATTGTATGCATAGAAGCGGAAGCAGATTCTTGGTCCTTTAAGGAGGCCACCGTGCCAAGCTCTCTCACCGGTGTCACGGACATTGAGTTCGTACCGGCATTCGATCATCGGGAGGTTGTTGGCCGGTTGCAGTCAGCAATTCTAGGGGCCAACAGGCTTCGGGCTGCCGTCGCATACTGGTGCGTCGGGACATCTGAACTTGGAGCCAGCCTCGTGGACCGTCTATCGGGCGATGGCTTCCTTTGCGTCGACATTCATCTCCCGACCGACATCGATAGGCTTTGCCAAATGAAGCTAGCGGGTGCGAATGTTTACCTCTACCTGCTGAATCCCAATCCGCAGCCTGGCGAACTCAAGTCGAAGGTGCCACCGCACCTCCTTCACCCGAAGCAGCTCTTGTTCGATTATGCGGATGAGCCGGCAGAACTCTGGGTCGGCAGCCACAACTGGACGGCAAGAGCACTCACGGGCATCAACATCGAAGCATCGCTGCGCGTTAGGCTCGCCTCAGAGTCGAAACTCTATTCAGACGCAGCCGGTTTCCTGAACGCAATCCGTGCAAACTGTGTTCCGTTCGACGTAACAGCGGTCAATTACTACAAGTGGCTGCAGCAATCCGACCAAGAAGAAGAAATTTGGGTCGTGGAACTTCGGGGAATCCGATCTGTCCTTGACGCTGAGCGGAAGTTGACGATATTCGGGAAATCAGATCAGGACTACCACAGTCTCAAAATAGTGGACAAGAATATCGTCATATCGCTTCTTGACGAGCCCTCTGGCCAGGAAATTCTCTATGAGGCCGCAATCGGAGATACCGGCCGAAGTCCCAGGCAGCGTGGCGTTACGCTCAACGCGAGGCTATACGCGGCTCATGATGGGTCGCCGCGCCCACAGCTTCAAGGACCCAAAGTACCCGATCCCCCCGTTGTGAATGCCGCCACGTCCTGGGCCACGGTCGACATTGTGGATGAACTCTTTGGAGCCACTTACGAGATTCCTCCGCGGGAACGATGGATAACCACAGCCGACACAGGCAATGATCGGGCGCCACAAGCGTTCCGCAACTGGTTTCCCAATCCATCCAAGCCGCTCGTGCAGCGAGCGGTATCGAGAGCTGAGTTCGAGGGGGCAGTTTCAGAACTCAAACTGGGAGATAGGCCGTCCGCACTATTGGAAGCCGGGGGGCTTCGATTGTTGCGGAAGAAGGTCGTTAGAGCGAAGCGGCGTGACGGCCAGACTTTCAGCCTGCGGAATAAACGTCGGCCCGAAGAGGGCGAACTGAGTTGACGTTGCGACACGGAGGGGTGTCCGCTTCGTCGTACCCTTCACCGCGCTACAATCTAGTTTGACCTCCAATCTAATTGCTGGCGGCTTCAATTGACAAGCCCGACGGGTACCCATGGATCAAGCTACACATAATAGGCTAGTTTCGTTTATCTGGAACATAGCGGACGACGTACTGCGCGACGTATTCGATCCCGGCAAATACCGCGACGTGATCCTCCCGATGTGCGTGTTGCGGAGGCTGGATGCCGTGCTTGAACCGACTAAGCAAGCCGTCCTCGACATCAAGAAAATGCTTGAAGACGCCGGAATCACTGAACAGCGTGAGGCGCTGTGCGGGGCTTCTGGACAGGCGTTTTACAACACATCGCGTTTTTGCCTCCGCGATCTGCGCTCTCGGTCCAGTCAACAGCAGCTTTTGCAGGACTTTGAGGATTACCTGAACGGATTCTCTCCGAACGTACAGGACATTCTGGGTAACTTCGAACTTCGCAATAATCTGTCCAAGCTTTCCAAATCCGATGGGCTTGGCACTCTGATCGAGAAGTTCCTGGATCCAGAAATCAACCTCTCTCCCAATCCTGTCTTCGACAGCGACGGTTCCATCCGACATCCGGGACTCGACAACCACTCAATGGGAACCGTTTTCGAGGAGTTGGTCCGCAAATTTAACGAGGAAAACAACAAGCAGGCTGGCGAACACTGGACGCCCCGCGATGCGGTCAAGCTGATGGCGAACATCATTTTCCTCCCAATCGCCGATTCGATTCCATCTGGCTCGTATCTTCTGTATGACGGCGCATGCGGCACCGGCGGAATGTTGACAGTGGCTGAGGAAACGCTGTTCGATCTCGCCCGCCAGCACGGCCGCGAGGTGCGTACCCGTCACTGCGGAGAGGGTAATGATTGGAATGCCTAGTGCGCCAAAGGCCACCGGGGCGGTGTTGGCAATCAGCGAAAGGCCAGCCGCCTGGATTGGCTTGAAACCGAGACTGATCAAGATCGCACCGCAAACCGCAACCGGGGTGCCGAATCCTGACGTGCCTTCAAAGAATGCGCCGAGCGCGAAAGCGATAAGGAGGAGTTGCAGGCGGCCGTCCTCAGTAATGTTGGTCAGGCTTTCCTGTAAAGCGGTGAAGCGGCCGGTCTTGACGGTGAGCTGATAGAGGAAAATAACGGGCAAGATGATCCAGCAAATTGGAAACAGCCCGTATCCCGCGCCGTAAACGGTGGTGGTGAGCGCCAATCGTACCGGCATGTGATAAACAAGGATCGCAATCGTGAGGGCGGTTCCCAAGCCGATTACGGCGGCGACGTGTGCCTTGAGACGGAAGATGGCCATCGCACCGAGAAGCGCCACAACCGGGAGCGATGCAAACAGAGTGGAGATCAGGCTCTAAGGATAGAGGTTTACCGGGCAGGTTCTTACTGGTCGGTACTCGTCTGCAGTTGACGTAACGTAAAGGACGTTAAGTTGTAGTAAATCAACTTTTCGGGCACACTAGGAGCAGAGAGTCGGTTGTACTCGGGGCCAACCCGATATGTCCCGGCGCAGTCGGAACGGCACATGGAAGCGCAGTACCGAGTGTGGCTGTAGCAGCCCCTAATCAAGCTTCAAAGGGGGATTCTATGGTTAATCGGGTATGTGGCAGGGTCAATCGAACAGTAACGGCAGTTGGTGATTGGTTGCAGCGGCAAAGTTTTGCGATAGTGATTGTGCTGTCGCTATTCCATGTCGGGCTTGCCTACATTCACACTCGGGCTTCGTGTACAGCCGACTTTTTAACCATGTTCAGCGCATGAACCCTGCACCGAAGCTGTCTTTGAGACGGTCTGCCGGGGCACATTGCCCGTAATAGCCGGTGCGGAGAACGGGCCGTCTGGCGTCTGCTCGAATTCGTCACAGTCAATATGCGCAACAAGAACACCCGCGCGGCCTTCGGTCGAGCGGGGTAGGTATTCCTTTTTGCCGCCGCCTCAAATCAATATCCGCTCGACCTCGTCGAGCGACATCTCGTCGCGCCGGCGATCATAGAGCTGCGTGGTGCGCGTGCTGGCGTGATTGGCCATGGCCGCGGCCTTCTCGAGCGTGCCGCCGTTCTTTAAGTAGGCCGTAATTCCTGTCGCTCTGAAGGAGTGGTTGCCGATCAGAGTCTTGATGCCAGCCGCCGCGGCGCGGCGGCGGATCATGGCGTGCGCGTTTTGCTGGGGCAGGGAAGTGCCGGTGAGCTGGCCGGTGCCGCGGCCGATGGTGCGGAAGAGCGGGCCCTTCGGATTGCCCGCGAGACCGGCGCCGGCGATGTAGGCCTCCATGATCTCCTCGAGCGAGTGATGGCAGGGCATTGCGTGGTGCTTGCCGCCCTTCTCATGGAGCCGCACCCACAGCCGGCGATTCTGCGTGTACACATCCTCGACCCGCATGGCCAGGGCTGCGCCGACCCGGGCGAAGGAATAGACCATCAGGCCGATGAGAGCCTTGTCGCGCAGTCCCGCCGGCGTCGACGCGTCGATCGAATCGAGAAGCCGCCGCGCCTCGGCCGGCTCGAGCACCGGCGTCTTGCCCGTGCGCACCACGTGGCGCGGCCCGTGCACCGAGGCCGCGGGATTGACGTCGATGGTATGTCCGGTTACGAGCCAATCGAACAGGTTGCGGATGGCCGCCAGGCGCTGCTTCACGCTGGGCGCCGATACTTCGCGCCCTTGCAGTTCGATCCAGGCGGCCACGTGCATCGGCTGTACCTGGGGCAGGGAAATGACGCCGGCGCCCTGGCACCACGCCAGAAACTCCGCGGCCGCGCGGGCGTAAGCCCGCCGCGTGTTCGGATTGCGGATCTGTGCTGCGAAGAACTCGAGGAAGCGCACACCCGCACGATCGCCGGTGGCCGTGACCAGGCCCGGAAGAACAGGCGCAGTGCTGATGGGAATAAGCTTGTTCATTTCTGTTTCCCAAACAGGTTCTCCATGATCTGGTCGAACGTGCAACGCTTGCCGAAGTCTCTAATAGGGATGATCTTTTGGCTGGGCCGCTTGGACTTGTAGCCCTTGGCGTTCCCTTTGGTGTGTCTGGCGGAATTCTTATCCAGGATGCTGGGCAGCTTCTCTCCTGGAGTGCCGCCAAGCCAAAGAAAAGAGTCCATCTTCATCTCCAACTGGTTAGTGACAAAGATCCAGATGATGCAGCCTCCGGGCTTCTCCATCAGCCTGAGGCTGGCATTGATACGGGCTGTTTTGCTGCCAACCGCCGCTGTCTTGAATTGGATATATCTCTCCACTTCTTTGCATCTCAGGACCAGGTCATAGCCGCCGGCATCGAACTCCGGACGCAGCACATCGACATCTCTCTCGCCATTTACCCACAGCCAGCGCAGGGCCTCGCCCACGAAAACGTGCTCCACGATCCGCTCGCGCAATGTTGAGTGGAGGTAATCCGTATTCTTCTCTGCCGTCAGACTCTTCGTTCCATCGATGTCAGACGCGGCCGCGATCTTAGCCGGAACCAGCTGGCCCCTTTGGTTCTGCGCGGCTTCCAGCCGGGCCCTGGTGCCGAGTTCCGCCGCATCCGGCAGGCCCATATCGGCAAAGACGTTGCCGCTGCTGCGAATGACATCCCGGGCGGCCGTGCGCCTAATGGCATTCGCGGTCACTTCTCCCTCGATGCCCTCTTCCCGGAGCCAGCTGTCGAACGTGGAACCCATGTTCTTCCTTTTCATGCTCGTCTCTCTCCGCCGGCCGTTACCGGTGCTTCTGTACGTATTCTCACGGCTCGCTTCTCGATATCAACCATGAATCCGGCACCAGCCGAGCTCTGGCAGGCACCGGAATTCGGTCCCGCCGATCTTCTGGCGAAATCGAGAGTGCCAGTGTCCGAATATCCACTTCCTTGGCCTGTGCGCCTCGAGCATCGCATTCAGCGCTCCTCCGGTGGACGTGCGAGTCAGTTCCTTGTGCACCGACTTGCCGGCAAGCAGAGACAGCACCGCTTCGTCCGGCCCGTCGTGCGTCAGTACAACTTCCGGTTTCACCCTTTCATACAGATCAACAGCGGCCTGCAGCTCAGCCACACGGAGTTCCTCGTCGCGCCACCAGTTCACGCCTTCGGTCCTGTGCCACTGATCGCACGACCAAGCGCCCGACAAATAGAAGATCCGGATCCCGTCGATCGTCCTCGAGCCGTAATCGCCGAGGTAGTTCCCATGGGATCGTGCAGCCTCCGGGTTGTCGTGGTTCCCGCGAATAAACCAGGCATTATCGGGCAGAGCCGGAAGGGGTTCGTCTCCCGGAAACCCGATGCCGAAGTCTCCTAGCTGCACGCTGGGCTCGTCGCGGTGACGGGCGAGAAGCTTAAGGTACCGATCCGTCTTTCCGTGGATGTCGCCGATGACGATCAACCATTGCTCCTTCCGTTTGCGCCTAAATAGGGATCCGCGACATCTGTCGTCCCAGCGAAATTACACATAACCGCTATAGCGTTCTTGTGTAATTTCAAACGTTCAGTATATGTGATAAAGGACATTATCACACATAGAAAGAGCGTTTGTGATACTCTTCGCACGGTTCATGGGAGATGCGATCGAAAATCGCCGCTTGTTATGGACTGAGTACCCACTTTAAGTAGCGACTGTTTATCGCAGCCGGGCCCAATTTGCCCGAATTTCCGGATCCGAGGCACAACTAAGCTATGGAACCGCTCTTTCATTTCGCCCTCGCACTGCTCAACGCCGGCGCGCCCTGGCTGGCAGGCGTCATCGTTGTCGCCATCGCCCTGGCCGTCGTGGGACCGGTCAGGCTGAGCCTCAGCATCGGCGAGCGCGCCAGCCGGCCACCGCGGCAAGACCATCGTCCGATCACCGGGCCCGCGCCGGGCCGTACCTATGCGGATAACACCGCGGCTCCGCGCTTGCCGGAATGAGATTCCGGTTTGAGAGATCATGGATGCAAATGATCAAACAAATCGAATTGACTCCAGCCGAACAGGAACTGGCCAACCAGATCGTCTTCGACGTTCTGAACCATCGGATGGAATACGAGCAGACGATGGAAAACGGTGAGCGCGCTGCGGGCCTGATGGGGATGCTGATAGACCGAAAAGCCATCCCGGAACTCCGCCTGCGCTATTTCACCGACCCCGACTACAATCCCGGCCGCGGAAAGGAATCTCGCTTCACCTACTTCAAAAACAACGCCGGCAGCACCGATGAAGTATTTCGGCACCCCGAGTTTCTCAAGTATCTGCACTATTTCATCTATGGAGCTGACCTGCCGCCTCTTCTAAAGCAGGAATTCCTAAGCAAGGCTGAGGACACGTGGGTGAAGCCTGGAGACGTAGCGAAGTTCGCGCAACAGCTCGTCCGCAAGTACAACCTCGAACGCCACCCGATGAATTACCGGCTCAAAGAGGTTTTCTATCAGTTGGCCCTTGATTGCGGCTGCACCGAGGGAACCGCCCGATCCGTGCGGGAAGCCGTCACGAAGGTGAAATGAGATTGAGAGCTGGGCCGGAACGGGACCGGATCCGAGTGTCGCTTCGCCCGCCTTTTATACGTCTTTATACGAGGCGCGGATAATTATGCGCGCCTCGTATAATTCACTTTCCCAACGGGTAGAGCGCCAGCTTAGAAGGCTGGTGCTCTATGGCTTGAACTATCCGAGACTGTTGTGTTGCCATCGACCAGGAGCGTGCTGTGCAGCTTCTCGTGCTGCGCATCGGTCAGCCGGAGATAGAAGGTTCCCCGTCCCGCCTTTATGCCGGCGGCGATATGCGGCAACGAATGAGCGTAGGGGACCCCGCCCCCACACCGTGCCATCTCAAAAAGCAATCTTTCATCCCGGAACGTGACAGACTTCCCCGCTGGCGTTATGAGATTCCACTCGAGGAATTTGCACTGCCATCCATCAGGATGACAGCGCTTGAAAGAGACGTACACCGTGTGCCGCCTGGCGCCAGGACGGCATAGGGTGCAGTACTTAACGCCGGGCGTGTGTGGTGGGGGCAGAAGCCCCATACAGCCAATGCAGCGCTGGCCGGCTCGGATCTGCATCCGAGCCGGCGACAGGCCCTTGCTGGGTGTGCGGCAAGCCTGGGCCTCCATCCGCCGCATGACCTGGTCGAGTATTTTTGGATTCATGTTTTTTTCCTTTTTGGGGTACTGGTTGTCAATCGTGGTTGCGGGCATGGGCCCCCGGACTCCCTTAGCGCTGGATCCGTCTTTCCCGCCGAGGGATGCGGACTTCCCCCGGCGGTGAAGTAGCGGCGGTCACGAGTATCAGCGCTGGCTGTCTTGATGTCCGCCTGAGTTGAACTCCAGCTATCGGCGGCTGGAAATGCGGTAACCGCCGCGCCAGTCCGCGCGGCCGCAGACTGGGTGCCCCCCGCGCGGAATCTTAGCGGGCCGCTGAAAATACTCGGTGGGCCTGCGGGGAGCCTGGCGGCGGGGAGAAAGCTTTGGAGCCGGCATCGCGCGTCCCGGAGGGTTGTCCGGGGGATCCAGCGCAAACAACTCGCGCAGGACATACGGGAGCGGCTCGATCTCGGCGTGCGAATCTACCCAGAGGGTGCCTCCGAACGGCGGCACGATGCAACTCTCCCCATCGCCTAAAAGGCGCACGCCCGACTCCAGCTTCGTCGAACCGATCACCCTCGTTTCCGCCGGCTGACGGAAGAATGCGTACGCCACATGTCCGCGGCGCGCCTGAAGGGTGAGGCAATCGTCCAGGTCAGGGGCGAGAGAAGCTGACGCCCTGTCGTCAGACTCCAACACGCACAACCCTGACGGGCCCAGGGCGAGACGGTAGCCCCACAATGGCTGCGCGGCGGCCGACAACTCCTGGAGCAAGCGAATGTCATCGGTCGCGTCTGCGATTAACCGGCCCGGGTCCCCGGCCAGCTTTGCGGCCAGGCTAACGGGAAAAAGTTTCAGGCCCTGGTCGGCCAATTCACGCACTTGGTCAGAGAGGTTCTGGTTGAAGTAGCGCGAGTTGAATGCTCCCGAAAACGAGCATGAAGGTCGAGAAAGGAATTGTTGAAGGTCCATGTGAGTCTCCTATTGGTCCGAAAAACAAAACGGCCCGCCGCTCTGAGCCTTGTGGGACAGAGTGGCGGGCCGCTGGGGTTAGGGATGAACTAAGGTTGTGCTTTTCAGCAACGGCAAAACAGCTAGGTAAGGATGATTTGGTCTGAACTCCTCCAAGGAGGAGCCCGGCCAAGAGTACTGATCATCGCGAGTGTCTCTCCTCTATTTGGAATTGAAGAAGTGAGCCGGTAGCGTTGGCTGCAGGAATTTTGCCGGACAGAAGCACGTATTTGGGTGCTTTCAGTGCCGTCAATCTCCCATCTGACAGGGGCGAAAACGCAAAATATTGATTCCAGGCCCGGTTTTACCATTCTCTGGGTTTTGTAAGGTCATTGAATTTAAAAGGCTTACACGGGCGTAGGGGGTGTTTGTAGGAAAAACTCGGGACGCCTTCTTGGGAAGGGGGGGTGATACAGCCCAAGGCGGACTCCCGCACGGGTATTTTGGCGGCCAATGCTTGACTCACTGAGTCTTGAATATCGCGTAATTGAATCTTCGTCAGGGCGAATCGCAAACTGTCGGAGTGTGTAGGAAAGCTCTGCGAGACACGAACTTCGCGAGGGATGGCGCTCGATAGATGTAGGAAACAGCGAAAACGGCAATTCTCAACTGTGACGTTCAGCCTAGTTTTTCGCACGAGAACGTGAGCCGTTTTGGAGCCTTAGGCCAACGCGAATCATGACTGACTCAGGAATACGGATTGAGCTATAGCCGCGCTTGTACATCTGCTCCGGCCGATCAACCTTCTGCACGCCCGGCTCGTCCTGGAACAGCTCCCGAATGAATCTGGCGGAGCGGCCCCATAAAGCGGCGATCTGTTTAGGCGTGTAGTGCTTTTCGAATAGCAGGCTTTTCTCCATCATCGGAACGCTACTTTCTTCGAGGGGTCAGTCCCCTCTGTTTCGTCTGGTCAGCTTCATCGTGCTACGCGAGATGCGCCTGAATATGAAGCCGCAGAATGTTGATGCGCCTGCGTCTGCCAAAATGCCGAGCTTAGGCCAGCACCGTTAGACGTGAGGCTCCGCTAAACGCCGGCAGTGGTCCCTTTGCTGGAGCCACGGGGGACTGAATCAGCTAGCGCCAAGGCGTAAGCCGTATCACAACATCCACTTGATAGGGATAGGGGTATCCAGGACGGATGCCGGGTTCTAACAGAGGGGTAGGAAGAGAGTATAGGAATGCTGTGCCCGAAGATCTAGTGCCACACCACCGGACATGCGGGTCCGCATCCGGCGGTTCAGGAAGTTGAGGTCATCCCTGTGGCCCTTGGTTGAGGG
>Ga0302190_10002462_pt1 | contig 12030 bp, 10 predicted proteins | sample II_Bog_E2_3_FD_198784 | JGI IMG/M metagenome (GOLD analysis project Ga0302190, IMG submission 198784) | Peat permafrost microbial communities from Stordalen Mire near Abisko, Sweden - II_Bog_E2_3 | ecosystem: Environmental > Terrestrial > Soil > Wetlands > Peat | place: Sweden: Abisko... | reverse complement strand
TCCGGCCTACGGCCTACGCGCCTTGCGCACCGAACCAGACAAGAGACCGAACGCTCACATCCAAAGAGGAGAGGAAGGAAACTGAACACTTCCTCTAAACCCCGTTTTAGTACGGCAACTCTCCCTTGCTGGCAGGACTGGCGAATACCCAGTCGTCGTCCATGGGGTATGGCGACCGTCTTCTCCACATCAGCAAGACGTCAGCCAATTCGGGATCAAGCGGAACCGGCTTTTGCGATGCTTCCGTCTTGCAGGGGCCAACGCGCTGAAGAGCAATGGAACGGGTGACGTGCAGTTCGAGATTCTCAAAATCCACGTCCGACCACTTCAGCGCCAGCAACTCATTGACTCGCAGACCGGTCAGAATATCCAGGAGTACGGCTGTTTTGCCTGGCTCCTTGAGATGTTCGAGCAGAGATTTGAGCTGCTCGATATTCAACACAACGGGAATCTTCTGCCGCTTCGCGCTTTGACGCACGTGCGTAATCGGGTTTCGGTCGTGCCACTCCCAGCGAACAGCGTGATTGAAGATTGTGTGCATCAGGTTGCGGATCTTTGCCTTGCTACCATTTGCCAGCGGTAGTGCTCGCAGCCATTTTTCAACGATGACCGCCTTCACGTCCTTCAAACGGTACGAAGACCAGCGTGGAAGAATCCAACGATCCAGATAGCCTTCATTCGTCCGAATTGTTGCGAAAGTCTTTCCTGCTCCCACGCACATTTCCTTTTCCCGGTAGTGTTGCGCCAGCGTCTGAAAGCTGATCGCCTCGATCTGGGTGCGAGGGGTTTCTGCGTTGACATTTGCTCGAAGCGCGGCGACCGCTTTCTGCGCAGAAGATTCTGTTGGAAACTCGTGAAGTGTTCCAATCATTGCGCTACGGCGTCTGCGCGTACCGTCCAATTGTGTTTCATACCAACGGTATTCCCAAACGCGGCTTCCGTTCGTGCGCTCTTCGAGCCGGAGTGTGCCTTGCTGATATCGAATCCGCTTCATGGATACTCTCCTGTGAGCGGAAACAGGTGGCTACTAGTTATGGTATTTGATCCGCGCCTGCATCGCCATCAGATTCAGATCGAGCTCGGGCTGCTCGACTTCGAATTCATCCACTGATCGATAGCCGATTTTCTGAACCGCCAGAGTCTTCCGAATTTGACCGCAGGGATCATCCCCTTACGCGCCCAACGGTGCAGACTCTTTTCCGAAAGTTTGTATTGCACTGCGACCTCATGACTGTCATAAAGAGGCTCCAGATGATTGCTACGCTTCTGCCGCGACTTTTCAAGTTCCATTGGTCTTTTCGTCATAGCGGTCCCTCATCGTCATGATGCTGTGAGCATGAACGAACACACACCGAGTGTCCAATACTTCCTGTCTATGCCGCCATACTTTTTGTCTATGAAAGGACCGGACAGGCTGGGAACCAAGGGAACAAAAAAGTGCCTTATTGACTCGCAAGGTACTTTCTGTAGAAGCTGGCATTGAGATCGACTTCCGAATGGTTGATTCACTTCTAGCCTTGGTTCGCAACGTTCAAGCAGAGGAGTTCAATGCCATGTCAGATCTCGTGGAATTCAGGCATTTGAAGTACATCGTCGCGGTGGCGGAGGCGGCCACCATTACGCGCGCCGCCGAAAAACTATTCCTTGCCCAGCCGTCCCTCAGCAAACAGGTCAAGGATCTCGAAAACGCGCTGGGATTTCCGATTTTCGTGCGAACCCGTCAGGGCGTGCGCATCACGCCACCAGGGCAGATGATCGTCGCGTACGCCCAGGAAGCACTCCTTAATCGAACCAAGATCATTGCGATGGCGCGTGCTGTTCACCGTGGAGAGGTGCCCCCTTTCCGACTCGGCTTTTCCTCCTTCATCAATCCAGACCTGCTTCAGCTCTTTCGCGATGCCTATGCCAGGCTGCTCCCGGATTGCCTGATTCACCTGTCGGGGGGCGACCCGTTGCAATTGCTTCATCGGCTGGAAGAAGGAGCACTCGATGGAGCGCTGTTTCCGATGCCTATTGACGGCCAAGACTGGGTAATGCATCAAGTCGCGCGCGACCCACTGGTGGTGTGTATGCGAAAGGAAGACCCTCTGGCACGCAACGCCCAGGTCTCGCTTTCCGATTTGGCCGAACGACTGACAATATTCCGCGACCCGGCTGTGCATCCATCCGCGCACAATCGACTGATGGAAATGCTGACGCAAGTTGGAATCGTCCCGGAGGTTTCCTGTTCAGCTACCACTCCGGCTGATATTCAATGGATGGTTCGCGCCGGGTATGGAGTGGCGCTCATCGACCAGAAAACACTCATCGACCCAGCTCTCACGACTAGGCCAATCGCCGGCATTCACTGGACTGCAGATACTGCCTTCGTTCACCACAACGATGCGGACCATCTTGCCCTGCCGCTTGTGATTCGACTCGCGCAGGAGATGCGAAGGAGCATGTCCGGCAAGAAGCCTCCCTTCAAGGACCATGTTCGTCCTGTTCAACTGGAACTTCTTGCGTAACGCGGCCAGGCTGTTCGCCAAAGTTGACGGCCTTGCCTATGACAATCCGCGAACCCTTGGCGACATATCGGGACCTATTCGAGAGGTGAACTCAGTGTGGGCGCCTATACCGCTGGTTATTTTTCCGGAAAGCCGACTATTCGTCCTAGTGGATGACCGCCGCGAAGCGCTCTCTATGGTAACCCTGGGCCTTGGGTACGTCTTTGGGGGATAATCCAATAATTCGCACATAATCTGGGACCATTGAGGGGTGGCCGTTTGGCCGAAGTAACGCCCGCGCGCGCGCCGGTGCTCTGATCAGATGGGACACACTCTATTCAAAGCGGATTGTGACACACTGAAGCTGTGTGGCCGAAAGAGGATGCTGTTTCGACCCTTCACTGCAAAGCCCTGTCTCGTTAATCATAAAAAGTACCATTCAATGTCCATAGACTCAGCGAGGCCGCGCGACAAATGTCTGCATCTTCCTTCTTGCGACGAGTCGACCGGAGGCGAGCAAAACAACTATGCAAAGTCGAAGCCAAGGATCTTCGGCAGTTTCGAGACTCGGACTCATACCGCGGACAGACGCGCCTTGTAGTGCCTTTCTTGATGCATCAACTGATTTGGCGAGTGGACAGGTTGATGGTGACAACGTCGTCGGGGGTCTTCGTTGTGCTCCCGTCAGATTGAGGATGGAACTCGATCCGCATGGTTGTTGCATTCACGACCACCCGCAAATAGCCGTAGTCATTATCATCGTAACTTTCCAGCGTAAGCGTGTTGTCGATCTTGTATGGAGTGCGTATCGTTGAGCGCATCACACTAAGGGGCGAGTGTCCGCCACACCCTGCCACCACGTAAGGAATCTGGAAGCCATTCACAATACGGGTGTAGCGCTGGTAGTTGTGGGCGTGGCCCGAGAACACCGCATGTGGTCAAATTCCGGCTGCAGTGCACGCATTGTCAAGGTCGTTGAGCATCAGCGGGCTTGCCCCGTGATCCGAACCACCTGTGAATGGCGGATGGTGTGTGGCGATAATCAATGCACCGCCGTAATGCTCGTTTTTTGCGCGCTCAAGGGCGGTAGTAAGAAAAGCGACCTGGCGCTGATCGAGCGTGGAATAAGTGCCGTTCTGAGCTGAAATCACACCCGGGTCTTCAAGTACATTGCTGTACAGACCGAAGATGCGAACGAAGGGAGCGTCGAACGTGTAGTACACGCCGGGTTGGACCATGGTTGTTCTCGCCAGCCCGCCCGCGTCAGGTGAAGGTGCTGCTGCAGCGGCGCAAAAGTTGCGCAGGTAGGCCGCCAGTGTCGTGGCCGGATCCGACGGGTATACGATTCCGTCGTGGTTGCCGGGAATCCCAAGGATTGGGCCGGGATAGCTCCGGTAAGACTCAAAGAATTGATCGTAGTAGTACTCGCTTTCGCCGAAGTAATAGACGACGTCGCCAAGATGGTAGAAGAACGATGGTGCGTCTGCCGCACTGGCCTCTGCGAAATCCGAGACCATTTTGTCTGCGACCAGCGATTGCGTGCCGGGTCCTTTGGCGCTCCCCGTATCGCCCACGGAATGAAAGACAATTTGCCTTGCGGTCTCGATATTCTTCTCGGTGATTGAGCCCCGGTCGCCATAAATCTGCGCTAGGGTGAGAATCGGTTCGGCTGCGGAGGTGATTGGTTCCGGCACAGGTTGCACACCTGCGGTATCTGGAACATTTGAATCCGTCACAGGGTTCTTGAAACTGGTAGGATCGGACGACGGAGTGGGCTGCGCGAACACAGGCTGGCCACTCGACGAGCTGCTAGGTTTTTTCCCGATGGTTCTGCGGGCGCTTTTCGTCGCTGTCAGTTTTCGTGCCGTACCACGATCAACTGGTGCTTTGCCGGCGGCTGCCCGCGGTTTGATTGTCGAGGAATATCGATGGGGTTTCGACATGGTTGAGACCTCCTGCGCGGAAGTATAGTTGCAACCGGCTTTTGGTACGATCAATCCCTGCTTAAAAACTGGTGTCACTCGTTGGGAACCTACCGAGCGTTTTGCTATTGCGCGTTTCCCTTTTGGTCATCTCAGATGACAAATTAGGCGATGCCAGTGATGTTGCGGCATTACGTACTCATATTGCCGGCGATTGAAGGAGAACGCTTCCGTTTGCCCATGCTTAACGTCTGAGACGGTAAAATTCACTCGCAGGAGTTTCCCCATGATGCCGTTTTGTATCAGCCGCCGATCGAGCTTATTTGTCGCTGTCGCGGCGATCGCCACCGCCTCACTGTCTGGGGCACAAACCTTGCAGCAGCGCCCTATGGAAAAGCCTGCTGCCCCAGTCGGACCGCGCACGCAAAAGACTGTTGAAAAGTCTGAGCTCCCTGAAGGTACAAGTCTGCAGGTTGAGATTTCGAGGGCCTATCCGGTCAAAGCGGGCGAGCCAATTGAATGCAGGCTGCTCCATCCGATCTACGCCGATGGCAAGCTGGCCGTGCCCGAAAACACGATGCTCCGCGGTAAGGTGGTAGATCTGGAAGCGGACAGGAAGGCCCGTTGGCATGCGCGCCTTCGCGGAGATTTCACGCCGTTTCATACCGTCCGGGTAAGATTCGATGAACTAACGCTTCCGTCCGGGCCGCTGACGATTGTCGGCTCTACTGCAGCAAATGGCGCACCGGTGCTGCACCTTTCTGCGCCCGGCGCCTCACCAAAACGGTCGTTCGTGGCGCGCGAGTGGGCACAGGCAAAGAGTAATCTACACAACAGCATTTCCCTCTTCACTGCGCCCGGCAAAAAAGATCGGGCAATGCAATTGCTCTATCACCAACTGCCCTACCATCCGGAGCGGATCGAGGCGCATACCGCATGGTCATTTGAGTTGCAGCAGTCTCTCCAACTCCCTGGCGGTCCCGATCATCCCCAGCTTGCCGCATCTGCCATGGCTGGCAATGCAGGATCGGCAGGTAATCCTGAGATGTGGTCGGTCCATGCGTTGCTTACGCACGACCTGTCTTCAGCAAGCGCCAAGTCCGGAGATCCGGTCCAGGCGCTTGTAGTCGAGCCCGTCTATGACAAAGATAAACTGCTCATTGTGCCACAGGGATCGATCCTTATAGGGAAGGTTACCTCAGCGCGCGCGGCGCGCTCGCTTGGGCGGAACGGCTTACTCCGTTTCACGTTTCAGCAGATCGAGTTCCAGGAGGGATACAATCGCCCGGTAGAGGGTTCATTGGCCGGCGCGGCAACTGAAAAAACACAGAATCTTTCACTCGACGCAGAAGGCACGATCAGTCCCAAGAATCAGTCGAGTGCTATCGCGCCGCTATTGCTGACGATGCTGGCCGGGCGGGCTCTCGATTCAGACGGCAATATGACAGTCGGCACTGGCGTGGCTTCCAATGGTTTCGGGTTGGTAGGACGAATCGTCGGAGTAACTGCGGCCAATCGCAATCTGGCAGCAGGCATTGGTTACTATGCCGCAGCGCTCTCGTTTTATGAGAATTTCCTGCGGTCGGGCCGCGACGTCGTCTTCCCCAAAGACACTCGCATCGAAATCGAAACTGCGCCGCTGCGTGCGCCGGTGCTGACACCCCAGGTGCAGTAGATGGTTCGCGATATGCGCATCTGTAGCACGTTGGGTCTAGCGACTTGCCCGAAACAGAATCGGGATAAGTTGGTCGGCAAACGAAGACAAAATGTCGCCGCATGCGACGTGCAACGCAGTTAACAGATGTTTCGTGGTCGTATAACTTCCTCTACCCTTGCTTCACGTTGGATGGGCGCACCGACATTTCGGTGCGCCCTTTCGCTGCTGACGAGGTTCAGTTTTGGCGGACTATTTCTCGCGCTGAGGTGTCCAGCTCACGCCGAACGAGTAGGTAGGGTGGTAGAATTCGCGCTGCGTGTCATATTTCGGGCTGCCGTAGTAGAAGCCGAATTCCTCATTGGTCAGGTTAAGTCCGGAGACCAGCAACTTGAAGCCATGTGGAAGCACGTAGCTGCCCTGGGCGTCGACTTGGGTATGGGGGTAGTTGTAGTTATCGCCAAGGGGGCCTGTTGGTCCGCCCGGAGCCCCGTCCGTGTACTGGTAATAGTAAATGCTGGCCCCGTTGAAGTTGATGTTCATGGCCATCGACAGGGGCCCCTTGGTGTAGGTGGGACCGATGTTGAAGAGATTCGGGGCGTTCTCCAGCAGCCGCGGCTTATCGCTGCGCCCGGCGATGCCACTGGTCTTGGATCCGATATAGCTGTAGTTGGCATTGATGCCTAGGCCGCCAAGGAATCCGGGCAGATTCGACCAATGCTGCAGGTACTGTAATTCCACCCCGCTGATCCAGGCGCTGCCGGCGTTGATGTAGTAGGTGGCAAGGTAAGTGCCCTGGTCCGAAGGTGGCGCGCCCGGAGGAAGATAGTTGTTGAGCACGGTCTGAGTACTGATGGGCGGAGATGCGAGGTGCTTGTAGAAGTACCCGCCGGACAACACGCCGAAGGTCTTGAAGTAGTGCTCGTAGAGGACGTCGATATCGTCGCCAGTTTCCGCCTTGAGGTTCGGGTTGCCGAAGGTAACCGTAAATTTGTAGGCACCGTTCCCGCCGGTGCCCCAACTCACGTCCGACGCGATTTCGCTTTCTTCGGGTCGGGAGACGCCGCGCGCGTAGATCAATCGCATATAGCTGTCGTGCCCGGCGTTGAAGCGCAGCGATGCGCTGGGCAGCAGGTCGTAATAAGAGCCGGAAAACTTGTTCGGCGTAGCGTTGCCGTTGGGATCGAACGCCAGGTTGTGTACGTTGTCCGAAGTCGTCTCGGCGCGCAGGCCAAGGATCAGGCGGATGCCGTTGGAGAAGTCGGTGGTGTTCATCACGTAGTAGGCGGGAATATGCTCCACGAGCGAGTAGTTTGAGGAGTCCACTCCCTTATCGCTGTTATCCAGGATGAAACTGGTGGGGTGCTGGTTGACGTAGTCCTGGGCGGGGCCGAACCACACGTTGTAACCGTCCTGATACGCCCCGTTGTAATAGTTCTTTTGGAAGAGGTTGTTGGGGAAGGCCGTCATCGGGACGCCGGCGCCGGAGCCGGCGTAATTTTCTACAGAGTTGTATTGGTTGTTGTATTTGTGCATGCCGCGAAACTTGGCGCCGTACTCGAAGGTAGAGGGATGACCGCCGAGATGCCAGCGGAATGCGCCGGAACCTTCGAAACCAATGTTGATCTGCTCCTCGTGGCCGAATTCACGCTGAGTATCTGTCAAGAAGTAGTTCTGGGGGCTGTTGATCTCGGCAAAACATGCCGGGGTCCACTGAGGCACGAAGTAGTCCTTGGTGGCGGCTTGGTTGAACTGGCACGAACTGGTAGTGGCGGTGTTGGTGAAGTCGGCCGAGTCGAAAGGCTGGTCGCCGAAGTAGCCGTTTCCGATCGCCGCGCTCCAGGAGTACCAAGTATTGGTCAGCACGTGCGTGCCGCTCAGAATGATGCTGTCGGAATAGATCCGGGCATCTTCAAGCTGGCTGTAATAACGTGGCGGGGTGTTGCAGGGCCCGGTCGTTATCCCGTTGGCGGTGCCGGAACATCCACCACTATAGCTTCCGTTGGCAACAGTCACCGTTTGGACGCCCGGCGTATTGTCGAAAAGGCTGTAAACGGATTTGTCGCCGCTGTCGCGTAGAAAGGAATAGAGATAGTGGAAAAAGATCGTGGACCCGGGCTTGATGCGGTAATCGAGGGTTCCGCCAAATCCATAACGGGGACGGTGGAAAACGTAGGTGCGGAGATCCTGTCCGTCGTCCCAGGGTACGTTTTGACCGTTTGAGAGGGTGGCCTCGTCCGGGGTGGGCTCGACGTCGTTATAGCCGGTGCCATCGAAGCTATACTGTCCGCCGACGATGAAGCCGAGCTTTTTGCCGGCTCCAAAGCGCCTGCCCCAAGTGCCGTAAACATCTGCGTTAGGACGCGGGTTTTCGATGGGTGTGAAGCCGCCCATGGCGCCGATGCCGCCCATCGCGGTGATTTGGTAGGTCGGGGTATCGCTCGCGGTCCTGGTGACGAGATCGATTGAGCCGCCGATTCCATCGCCATCCATGTTGGCCTGCAGGGTCTTGCTCATCACGACCGAACCGACGATGCTTGGGGGAACAGAGAAGAAATCGAACTCGCGGATTCCGGGATCCTGGGAAGGCATGTTAAAGCCGTCGACGGTGGTGTTGGTCAGTCGGGGCTCGCCTCCGCGCACTCCCACAAAATTGTCCTGGCCCTCGTTCCGCGTCAGGGCGACGCTGGCCATGCGGCTGATCGCGTCGCCCAGGTTGCGGTCGGGCAGGCTGGTGATGGTCTCGGTGGGCATGACCTGGATAAGGTTGTCCGCGGCGCGCTCTTCATTGACCGCCTCCACCTCAGCCGATGCGCTTCCGGCCGTCACCAGCACACTCTGTTTTTGCGACTCGACCTGGAGTTGCAGGCTCAAAGTGGTCGACGTCCCTGGATTCACGGTGACGGTCTTTGTCAGCTTTTGGAAGCCGATGTAGCTGACGGAAATCGTGTAGCTGCCGGGCTGAAGACCGCTGAAGAAAAAGCGGCCTTGCTCGTCGCTGGAAACGATCATGCTTTTATCAGGAATCGATACCTGGGCCCCTCTCAATACGGCGCCGGCGGGATCGGTCAGCGTACCGGAAATGGAGCCGGCCTGATTTTGGGCAGACGCTGCTGGCGACAGTGCGCAGAAGACCGCGGATAAACCCAGCACGATCACCAACAGGGGACGGCGAACGGTTCGACGGTTCATGGCCTCTCCATCACTCAGGAATAGAAGTCTCTTCACTCGAAAGTAGCCTTGCGAGGAAAATAGAAGATGAACTTTACAAATGCGTTAATGAATCGCAGGCCTGGGACTTAAAACACGCGTAGAGCCATATACAGGGACATGCGGTTGAAGATCTTGTCGGTGTTTGGTCGGTCAGCTGGCTCTGTCGCTTCGCGGATGGGCAACAAGCCATCCATTTCGGCAACGATGTCGAGTTCCCAACTAGCTGTGCACATGCGTTTTATTTCGCATGAGAAAATGGATCAAGCGTAAAGAGGTAGCTTGAGAGTGTGTAAAAGTGATGAAGTTCTTGGCCTGAGCACCTGGAGGCTTGCTGCCACGGTTTTCCTCCTCTTAGTCGTTCGCACATATGGGCTCGGTCAGAATTATCCTGCTTCTTGCAAAACCAATGATTGGTTTCTGCTGAGGGCACAGGCGCAAGCGGGTAAGGCTTCCGTGCTCTGCAAAGGGGTTGTAGACGCCAGCCTGGAACGGCGCTCGATTGCCGAGCACGAATTGGGCGGACTCATTCGCCGGCACCCTGACCCCGCCAGCGTCGTGGCCGCTCACGAGGCCCTCGGAAACATGTATTACCGGGAAGGGCGATATCGAATGGCACTTCATCAACTCGATATGGAGTTGATTGAGAAGCCCTCGGCAGAAGACGCCAAGTAAGTACATTCCTTCTTTTCCGTTCTTTCTCAGTATCCAGATCTTGAGATCGTCAGGAACCAGCCTTCGGAGGTGCAAGCTGAAACCATTGAAGGGAATCTGTTTTTGCCCGTAAGTGTAAACGGCATCCACGGAACCTATATTGTGGACACAGGCGCAAATGTTTCGGCGATTTGCGAATCTGAAGCCCGAAGACTGGGACTGATATCGCATGAAACTGCGTCGAGAACACTGGATCTCAGCGGAACTGGCATCGGCATGCGATTGGCTGAAGCACCGGATTTATGGATCGGGAAGACGCATCTAAAACATGTTGCCTTCGCCGTTTATCCCGATTCGAACGAACCATTTGTCGAACTTCCCGAAGGTCACAAAGGCATCCTTGGAATTTCAATCTTGATTGCCTTGGGAGCATTTCGAATCGAGAGGGACAATCGTTTAGAAATACTCTCCAATCCCAAGTCCACGGCAAAGAGCCTCCCGATTGTGTTTAATGGTGCATCGGCTGTGGCACAGATTGGGGTAAGCGGGAAGTCCTTGAGTTTCATCTTCGATACGGGTGCGGCACGATCGTATCTATACCCTCCGTTAATCGCGGCTGTGCCCGGTTTGGCGCGCTCATCCAGGAGGCAGTATCAAAATGTAACCGGCCCTTCCGGCAGCAGCCCTCAAGAAGTTCTCATTGTGCCTCCAGTAAATCTGTCTTTTGGGAAGAGCGTCGTCCTCTCACCAGCAACAGTTCTCCTCAAGGTCAATACCGGAGAGAGCAGATGGGCAGCGGGAATCCTCGGGTTTGATCTAATTTCGCAGACGCTTCCAATCACTGTCGACTTTCGAAAGATGCAGATTTCCACTGAGTAGTCTTAGAGCCAAAACCTTCCGCAGCCAGCTCCGGCATCGCGGATAAGCATGGGAAATTCGACAATATATTCAAATGGCTATTCGGAGGCCTACAGATCTAAGATGACCTGTTCTCCGTTTCGCGCGCTCAGGCGTTCAGCATTTGCGACCAACGTGATTGCGATGAATCCTTGAAAGGAAGAGCGCATGATGTGTCCCAATCTTAATGCCAAGTGGAACCAGAAAACCGGGGGATTTAAGGTCCTGTTAAGGTTTCATCGACAACAATAAGAACGAACCGCCCGAGATGATGCACGGCAACCAGGCTCTGACCTGGAGGCACTAAGCGTGACCGAGAGTACTCAAGTGACCGTAAGGAGAAGCAACGTGCGCAAAACCCAAAACGTCCTGCCGCAAATTCTGATGGTGCTAGCAGCCAGCATTCTTCCAGCATCCGCCCAAACCTCCTGGAAAGTCCTGAACACCTTCCATGTAGGTGGTCCCGGCGGATGGGATTACGTCACAGTGGATGCTCCGAACCATAGGTTGTTTGTCACCCGCAGCACGCATACGCAGGCAATCGACGAGAACACTGGCAAGGTGCTGGGCGATATTCCCGGACAGATTCGTTCGCATGGCGTGGCTCTCGTCCCGGAGCTTAACCGCGGCTTTATCACCGACGGCGGTGGACAGGGCGCGATCATCATATTTGACCTGAACACCTACGCCGTGCTGGGCAAGATTGCAGCCATGCCCGACGCCGATGGGATCATCTATGACGCTGACCAAAAAGTAGTTCTGGCGGTGTCGGGCGATGGCGATGCGCTGATGACGATCAAGCCCGATATCGACCCGAAGACCGGCAAGATGGAGTCGCCCATTCAATTAGGCGGCGGACCTGAGTTTCTGGCTGCTGATGGCGCGGGCAACGTCTACATTGATCTCGAAGACAAAGACATGGTTGCGAAGGTTGATCTGAAGACGCGCAAGGTCGAAGCGCGCTGGCCGGTTACGCCGGGCGGACATCCGGTGGGCATGGCTATGGATACGGCCAAGCGTCTTTTATTCGTTGGCTGCCGCAATCCGCAGAAGCTTGTGATCATGAACGCCGATACGGGCGCGGTGGTGGACTCACTGCCAATCGGCAAGGGCGTGGATGCCACCAAGTTTGACGCGGGCGTGGCGTACGCCAGCGCGGGCGACGGCACTCTGACCGCAGCAAGCATGCAAGGCGGTAAATGGACGG
>Ga0302190_10002461_pt1 | contig 12032 bp, 7 predicted proteins | sample II_Bog_E2_3_FD_198784 | JGI IMG/M metagenome (GOLD analysis project Ga0302190, IMG submission 198784) | Peat permafrost microbial communities from Stordalen Mire near Abisko, Sweden - II_Bog_E2_3 | ecosystem: Environmental > Terrestrial > Soil > Wetlands > Peat | place: Sweden: Abisko, Stordalen... | reverse complement strand
CGAGTCTGGCGGCAGAGAAGTGAAATGCTCCTTCTGCATTTTTGAAGGAGCTCCGATGCACCTGCCTCTCTGCAAGTCTTGCCGCTGGCTGTTTGTTTTGGCCCTGCTCTTTGTTTTCATGCCCGCCCTCAACGCCCAGGAGCGCTGGACCGAGGCACAGGCCAACGCCTGGTACGCCCAGCAGCCCTGGCCCGTCGGCGCTAACTTTCTGCCCTCCACCGCCATCAACGAGCTGGAGATGTGGCAGGCCGACAGCTTCGACCCCACCACCATCGACCGCGAACTGGGCTGGGCCCAAGCCATCGGCATGAACACCATGCGCGTCTTCCTGCACGACCTGCTCTGGGAGCAGGATTCCAAGGGATTCCAGCAGCGCATCGACGCTTTTCTGGTCATTGCCGCGCGCCATCACATCCGCCCGGTCTTTGTGTTGTTTGACTCCTGTTGGGAGCCTTTTCCCAAGCTCGGCCCGCAGCATCCGCCCATCCCCGGTGTGCATAACTCCGGCTGGGTGCAAAGCCCCGGCGCCAAGGCCCTGGCCGATCCCGCGCAGTATCCGCGCCTGGAGCGCTATGTGAAGGGCGTGGTCGGCGCATTCGCCGGCGATCCGCGCATCCTGGCCTGGGATCTATGGAACGAGCCGGACAACGGCAACGATAGTTCCTACGCAAAAGGCGAACCGAGAAACAAGAACGAGCTCGTCCTCGCTCTTTTGCCGCAGGTGTTTGCCTGGGCGCGCACCGCCCATCCCACGCAGCCCCTTACCAGCGGCCTGTGGCACGGCGACTGGACCAGCCTGGCCACCATGCCGCCTCTGGCCCGCGTCCAGGCGGAGCAGTCCGACATTATCAGCTTCCACAACTACGGCTGGCCAGAGGATTTCGAGCAGCACGTCAAAATGCTGGAGCAGTTCCACCGGCCTCTCGTTTGCACCGAATACATGGCCCGCGGCGCAGGCAGCACCTTTGACACGATTCTTCCCATCGCCCGCCAGCACCACGTCGGCGCCATCAACTGGGGCCTGGTCGTGGGCAAAAGCCAGACCAACCTGCCTTGGGACTCGTGGCAGCGGCCTTACGTTTCCGATCAGCCTACGGTCTGGTTCCACGATGTGTTCTACCCGGATGGCAAACCCTATCGCCAGCGCGAAGTGGAGATCATCCGCAGCCTGACCAGCGGGAAGTAGGCTCACTCAACCCATCCTGGAGCAGCCATGAATCGGCGATCGTTTTTGTGCACGGCGGCAGTACTTGGCGCTCCTTTAGCGGGCGTCCCGGCATTGGCACAGTCATTGCGTGTCCCGGCGGATAGAATCCGTTCTGACTCTGCAAGCGCGCGGCAAATTCAGAAGGCTACGGCAGCCGCACTGGCCATGCAGCGCCGCGACTGGGAGCAGGGCATTCTGGCCCAAGCGCTGCTGGAGGCCGGCGACCGCGAAAACGTCACTCTGCTCACCAAGGCGGCCATTGTGCAACGCACCCCGGACGGACGGTTGGGCGTGGTGCTCTCCGGCGGACCAACGGATCCAGCCATGGGCGGCGCGGCCTATGCCCAGGCCGCCGAATGGACCGGAGATCCGCAGATGCGGCAGGCCGTCGACGGCTTGCTCGAATGGATCAGGCACAAGGCGCCCCGCAGTGCCGATGGCGTTCTTTACCACGTCTTCGGCGCTCCCGAGATGTGGTCGGACGGCTTCAACGGGGCACCGCCATTTCTGGCGGCCATGGGCTTCTATGACGAGGCTTTGGCCCAGATCGAGGGCTTCCGCCAGCGCCTGTGGAACCCGCAAAAGCAACTTCTGGTGCACATCTGGGACGACGGCAAGCGGCAGTTCAAGGACGGCGATCTCTGGGGCGGCGGCAATGGCTGGGCCGCCGCGGGCCTAGCGCGGGTGATCCGCACCCTGCCCGCGGAACGCAGCAAGGACCGCGAGCGCCTTGCCGCCTTTGCGCGGGAAATCGTAGACGGTTGCCTCCGCTGCCAGCGCCCGGACGGCCTGTTCCACAACGTCGTCGACCAGCCCGGGACCTTTGTGGAAACCAACCTGGCCCAGATGCTGGGCTACGCCGTCTATGAGGGCGTTGCAGAGGGATGGCTTCCGAAAAACTACCGGACGCACGCCGACACGATGCGCGCCGCCGCCCGCGCCAAAATGGACGCCTACGGCTACGTGCAAGGCGCATGCAGCGCGCCCAACTTCGATCGCCCCGGAACCTCCACAGAGGCCCAGGCCTTCTGCATCCTGATGGAAGCCGCGGGTAGCAGGGCAGAGGCCGCGCACCCGGCGAGCGGCTAAGGCATTATCACTGAGAGCGCAATGCGTTGGGTGCCCCTCCCTCACGACGTTTTTGTTTTTGTCGTTAGGGTGGGCTGGCATGAACCCCCGCACCCAAGCCCCGCCGTCATATTGATCGCAGGTAGTAACATTTATTGACCTACGGACCTGTTTCTGTGTCTCTAATTGCGCATATCTGCACTCGATAAATCGCTTTATTGCACGCAAAAAGCCCCTAAAAACGCCCTGATTGTCCAAACTTGCCCAAATAGCGCGTACTTCCGCATGCACACTTCTTGCCCCCTCTTTGGGCAGGACAGTAACCAACTACTAACCCGTGCTCCGCCCCAGAGATATGCTTGAACGCAGGAGAAACAGATGAAAGTTAGAAGTGCGAGAGCGGGATCGTGGGCGCTGGCTGCCATCGTGTTCGGGGTTTCCGCGGGCGCGGCTTTTGCGCAAACTGACCGCTCGAATTGGGTGGGAACCTGGGCGGCAGCGCCGGTGGAGAAGGCAGTGAACCCTGGGCAGACCTCGCCGGCGAACGCCACCTATCGCAACATCGTCCACATCTCTCTCGGTGGAGACGCGCTCCGTGTGCAGTTTACCAACGAGTTCGGCAAGGAGCAGCTCGTGGTTGCCGATGCGCATCTGGCCTTAAGCGCGGGCAAGGGCGTGATTCAGCCCGGCACGGACCACGCAATAACCTTCGGCGGAAGGCCGCAGGTTACGATTCCCTCCGGCGCGACGACCTTGAGCGATCCTGTCCTCCTGCGCGCCGCAGCGTTCTCCGATCTGGCTATCAGCTTTTATCTTCCCGAGCAGAGCATCCAGCAGGAAACGTGCCATCCGCTCTCCAGCGCAACCAACTTTGTGGCGCCGGGCGAGGACACAGCCGACCCTAACTTGCCGTCCGCGCGCACGGTCTCTGACTGGTGCTTTGTCAAAGGCGTCGATGTGAGCGTGAAGAACACAAAGAAGGCCGCCGCAAACCCGGCCGCAATTGTCGCGTTTGGAGACTCCATCACCGACGGCGCAAAATCCACCCGCGACAGCAACAGCCGCTGGCCCGACATCCTGGCGCAGCGCTTGCAGGCCAACAAGAAGACGGCGAACATTTCCGTTCTCAACGAGGGCATCAGCGGCAACCGCCTTCTGCATGACAAAGCCGGCCCCAACGCCCTGGCGCGCTTCGATCGCGATGTGCTCGCGCAGAGCGGCGTCAAGTATCTCATTCTCTTTGAAGGCATCAACGACATAGGCCACACCGCGCAGCCGCTAGAGCCCGCCGACGTCATCACTGCGGATCAGATGATTCTCGCGCTAGCCCAAATGGCCCAGAGCGCGCACGAGCACGGAATCAAAGTCATTGGCGCGACCCTCGCCCCCTATGCGGGCGCAAAGTATTACTCAGAAAGCGGAGAGCAGATTCGCCAAGGCGTCAATTCCTGGATCAGGACCAGCCCGGCCTTCGACGGCGTGATCGACTTCGACAAGATCACGCGCGACCCCAGCAGTCCTTCCGCCTACTTGCCAACTGTGGACTCCGGCGACCACCTTCATCCCAACGACACCGGGTACAAAACCATGGCCAATGCAATCGACCTATTGTTGTTTCGCTAAGGCGAAGATCAAGGCATGAGAGTTCGGCGGCGCCAAGTCTACTTTCCGATGCAGAACGTGGAGAAAATCAGGTTCAATATGTCGTCGGAAGTGGTCTGGCCGGTGAGCGAGTCCAGAGCCCACAGAGCGCGATAGAGGTCCAGCAGAATCATCTCGTGAGGGATGGCGTTGGTGTTGGCCTGGGCTGCGTCCGCCAAGGCCTCCAGCGCCGTGGCAACTGCCTTCTGGTGGCGCAGGCTGGTCAGCATCCCCGGTTCGGCGGAGGCGCCGCCCGTGGCCAGAGCCAAAATGCGCTCGCGCAGCGCCGGGATGCCTTCGCCGGTCAGCGCCGAGGTCGGAAGAGCCGGAATTCCGGCAATTTGAAGCGCCAGCGGTTCAGTTGCGGCCAGGTCGCTCTTGTTCACGGCGACCAAGGCTGGCCGGCCCTCGATCGCTGCCAGCAGGCGATGCTCCTCCTCGTTCAGCGGCTGGGTTGCGTCCAGCACCACCAGCACCAGGGCGGCGTCGGCCAAGGCTTCGCGGCTGCGGGCAATGCCCAACTGCTCGGCCTCTTCCCGTCCTTCGCGCAGGCCGGCCGTATCCACTAACTCCAGCGGGATGCCGTCCAAAGAAATGCGCTCCGATACGGTGTCGCGGGTGGTGCCGGGGGTCGCCGTCACAATGGCCCGCTCGCGCTCTACCAGACAGTTGAAGAGCGAGCTTTTGCCGGCGTTGGGACGGCCCACAATCGCCAGGGTCAGGCCGTCGTGAACAACCCGGCCGCGAGCAAAGGAAGCTTCAAGCGCTGCAAGCGGCGGTGTCAATTCGCCGATGAACCGTGCGATATCTGTCTGCGGGGTCACGTCCACGTCGTCCTCGGCAAAGTCGATGCCGGCTTCGAGCCGTGCGATCAGTTCCACCAGCGACTGCTTCACGGGGCCCACGCGACGGCTGAGCGCTCCGCCCATCTGGCTGGCGGCAACACGTGCCTGAGTCAGCGTCTGCGCGTCGATCAGGTCGCGCACCGCCTCGGCCTGGGTCAGGTCCAGGCGTCCCGACAAAAAGGCGCGCTGGGTAAACTCGCCCGGCTCGGCCAGGCGCGCGCCAAAATCAAGAGCCCGCCGCAGAAGCAACTCCAGCACCACCGGCGACCCGTGCGCGGCAATCTCTACCAGGTCTTCGGCGGTGTAGGAGTGGGGCGCGGCAAACCAGGTGACCAACGCCTCGTCGATGCGGCCGGCATCGACGCCGGAGTCTTCGGAATCCAGCACGTCCGCGAAGCGCGCGCGGGCGTGTTCCAGCGGATGGCGCAGCCGCACCAGTTGCACGGCAATGGACGCGGATTCGGGCCCGCTAAGGCGCACAATGCCGATGCCTCCGCGGCCCGGAGGCGTGGAGATGGCGGCGATGGTGTCGGTAATCGTAGTGGAGGTGTCCATCAAGCTGAAAACAGTGTAGAAGGTTCTGTCCCATAGTCCTAAGGGACTCCCTGCCATGACCTGCAAAATCCCTTTATCTATTGGGTATCGGATATAATCCATGCGACACGGCGAGAGCGGATTCTCTCGCTCTCAACCTCTTCCGGTTGCGGGTTTCAAGCGGCGGAAGGCCTGGACCGGGACTGTCGATTGCACGGCAACTGCCTCGCGGAACCACAGCAGCTGAGAATGCGTACCCAAGCTTCTGGACACGCCTTACAATTCCAATGCACACGGCCCGCAGCGCTTAACCTTTCTTAACCTTTGGATCGCGCAGTACATGGTCTACTTTTCTAAAATGCCGCTCCTATGCTTTGAGCTTTGCGGGCGTTTATCGAAGGCGGGAAATACGTGAAAGTCATTTTGGGCAACAGACGCGGATGGATCAATCGAATGGCGAAGTGCAACTGTAAAGGTTTTCTGGCGCTGTTGCTCTCGGTACTGTTTGTCTCCACGGCAGCAGGTGCGCAGACCGCGGCACAGCCGGTTTGGCAGGGAGTGTTGCGCAACCCCGCCGGCGCGCCCATCCCTGCCGCCAAGGTAAATCTCGCTTCAACCGCAGCCAAGGCCGAGGCGGTTACCGGCGCCGATGGCCACTTTCAGTTGCCTGCTCTGCCCGCCGGGCAATACAAGCTCTCGGTGGAATCGAAGGGCCGCAAGTTCGACTATGCCCAGCCGATCGACCTGAACGCAGCTGCTGCCGCAGTTGCACTCACGCTCTCAAGCCGTGGCGAAATCACCGTGGCCGCGCTCAAAGGCCAGACCGCAACCGGAGGCGAAGAGTTATCCAGCCAGGCGGTGAGCGAGTTGCCGCTGAACAAGCGCGACTTCAGCTCACTGCTGCTACTGGCCGCAGGCACCATGACGGACGCCAACGGCGCAACCAACTTTACGGCCCAGTTTGCCATCAACGGGCAGCGCGGCGTTGAAGCGGTTTTTGCCATGGACGGCGCCGACATCAGCGATCCGGAGATGGGCGGGGCCACCTTCTCCAACTTCAACGTGGACGCGGTGGACGGCATCGATTCCAGCTCGGGCTGGATGCCGGCCGAGATCGGCCGCGGCGCTGCGGGCTTCACCAATATCCGCACCCGCTCCGGGGCTATCGGCTTCCACGGCTCTGCGTTCGAATTCGTGCGCAACTCCGCCTTTGACGCGCGCAACTACTTCGACTACTCCACGCCGACGCATCCGGAACGCATTCCTCCTTTCCGGCGCAACGAGTTCGGCTTCACCAATGGCGGGCCGGTGTATATTCCCGGCGTCTACGACGGCCGCAAGCGGACCTTCTACTTTACGCAGTACCAGGGCTTCCGGCAGGTTCTGGGGACGACCCAGGTGATCCCGGTTCCCACGACAGACGAGCGCAAAGGGCTGGATACGGTCACTTACGCCGACGGCTCAACGGACACGCTGACCGTACCGGTCGATTCCGGCATTGCGGCCGTTCTGGCGCGGTATCCGCTGCCGAACTATGCAGCCGGCGCATTCCAGGCCCACACCTATGCCACATCGTCGAAGGTGATTACCAACGCCAACCAGTATTCGCTGCGGATCGACCACAAGTTCTCCAGCAAGGACCAATTCTTTGCCCGCTTCAACATGGACAATTTGACCGGCCCCACGACCAATCCCGACCAGACGACGATCGACCCATCCTTTGAGATTAGGTATATCGACCGGCAGCGCAACGTGGTGGGCACTTACACGCGCACCGTCAATCCGCGGCTGACGCTGGAGACTTCGTTCAGCATCATCCGCAGCACACCGGGTTTCCCCACGCCCAATCGCACCGATCCCGCGGTCAAATTCAACGACAACCTGTTTGAGGCTTTCAACTCCGCCGGCGGATCGGTGATGCAGGCCTACGGCAATCTCTTTCAACTCCGCCAGAACGCCGCTTACACCACGTCGCGCCATGCTTTCAAAGCGGGTGCGGAAGTCAGGGTCAATCGCGACACCACTTACTTCGGCATGAGCCCCAACGGCGAATACGACTTTGGCGGCGGCACCGCGTATGCCACCAAGGCCATCTCGTCGCAGAGCGGAAAGCATAACTTGAAGCCCGGCGACCCACTGCCGGATACGCTCTCAAGCTTCCTGTCGGGCAGCCCTTTCGTTTATACCGTGGGCATTGCTCCTTCTTACTTTTCCAATGGTGACCACATTGGCCCGGCAGCTATCAGCCGCAATAACGTCAGCTTCTATTTGCAAGACACCTGGAAGGTCACCAGCCGCTTCACGCTGGATTACGGCGTCCGCTGGGATCTCTATACGCCCATCACGGAGCGCGCCCGCCGCACTTCGAGCTTCCTGAACCTTTACGGCAATCAGGAGTTTGTCATCAATCCGCAGCCCGGTTACCAGACCGATTACAACGCATGGGAGCCGCGCGTGCAGGCCTCGTGGCAGGTGACCAACAAGTTATCCGTGCATGCCGGCGGCGGCATCACCATTATTCCGCCCAATATCTGGCAGGATAACTTCCTCACAGGATCGACGCCCTTTGCGGTGTACCCGCGGCTGGTTTCCGCCTCGGGAGCGCCCATCAATTATGGCTTCACGATTACGCCGGCGCAACTTCCCAGGGCCTATACGCCGGCCGGCGTTGACATTTTTGCCGCCGGAGGCGCGCCCGCTGTTGCGCCAAACACTGTGCTGGATGTGGACCGCTACGAGAAAGACGTTGCCGCGCTCACTCCGAGCCATGTGGTCAGCGCGCTCAACCTGAGCGCCATTGACCGCGCCTTCAACAACGCCAAGCTTTACACCTGGACCGTGGGCGTGGAGCGGAAGCTTGGAAATCTCACGGCAGACGCAGGGTATGTGGGCACCGCGGGCGTCAAGCTGCCGCGCACCAGCTTCCCCAACGCCTATCCCGGCGCAACGGAGGCCTATGCGACCCACACCCAGTTCGACAGTGCCGGCAATGTGATTGGCGGCTTCGGCGTGGAGAACGTCATTACCGCGACGGCCCACTCCAGTTACCACGCGCTACAAACGTCGCTCTCCGGCACCATGGGCCACGGCGGTCCCGGCCTCCAGGCAAGCTACACCTGGGGCAAGTCAATTGACGATACCAGCACGGCCATGACCGGCTTCCCGCAGAACCCCTATGACACCCACCCGGAAAAAGGCCCGTCGTCGTTCGACGTAACCCACGGATTCGGTTTGAGCGTGGCCCAGGACCTGCATCTTTCCAGCGTCGGATTTCTGCACCCGGTGAGCAAGAAAGTCACCGATGGCTGGGAGATGCTGAGCATTTCCGGCATCAGCTCGGGTTCGCCCTTCACCGTGTTCAGCGGAATTCAGCAGACCGGCGCGGGCTCAAACGGCGTCGATCGCCCCGACCAGATTGCCAAGCCGAGCCTCTCCACGGCGCGCAAAGATCGCCAGGACTACTTTGGCAAGGGCCTCGACAATGCGGCGACTTACTTCTCCATTCCCATCCATGTGGCAGGCGGCACAGGGCCGAACCAGGGCCGCTTCGGCACACTGGGCCGCGATACCTTCCGCGGGCCGGCGTTCTATAACTTCGACTTTGCGTTCATCAAAGACACGCCTTTCGGCCGCCGCAAGAGCGGAGCCGAACTGGTGAACCTGCAGTTCCGCAGCGAGTTTTTCAACCTGTTCAACATCGTCACCATGGGCACGCCGGCCAACATTCTCACCGGCTCTGGGTTTGGCCAAATCAGCAAAACCGCCGGCACTTCGCGCCAGATCCAGTTCTCGCTCAAGCTGATTTACTAGGTGCTGCGTATTCCTCCCGTTTGCCGCACCGGACAGCGTTTGCTATAAAGGGTGCGGCAAACCGGGCGGCTTTTGCCGCGCCGAACCGTGAGGAGATTGCATGATTTTCAGTCGATCCGCAAATCTCGCCAGCGTCCTGCTGACGGGCATGGTATTTACCTTCCCCATCCAGACCCTATCCGCGCAGCAACCGGCCGCTCCCACACCGGTGCCCGCACTCACCAAGCCCGAGGCCGTGGGCTTTTCTTCCGCTCGGCTTGAGCGGGTGCACACGCTGATGCAGCAGGCCGTGGACGAGAAGAAGGTGGCCGGCGTGGTCACCATCCTGGCGCGCCACGGCAAAGTGGTGGAATATCGCACCTACGGCAAGCTCGACATGAATACCGGCACGCCCATGATCAAGGACGCCATCTTCCGCGACTACTCCATGACCAAGCCGGTGACTGGCGTGGCCATGATGATTCTGTATGAGCAGGGCAAGTGGCAGCCTTCCGATCCCATCGCCAAATACATTCCTGAATTCGCCCATCTCAAGGTCTTCAAGGGCGTGGATGCGGACGGCAAGATGATTCTGGTCGATCCGGACCACGCGCCCACCATGCGCGAGCTGATGACCCACACCGCGGGCTTTACCTACGGCTTTTTTGGCAACACGCCGGTGGACGCGATGTATCGCGACCAGAAGGTGCTGGGCTCAAAGAACCTGCAGGAGATGATCGACAAGCTGGCCAAGATTCCGCTGCTCTATCAGCCCAGCAAGGGCTGGACGTACAGCGTTTCGATGGACATTCAGGGTTACATCGTCGAGAAGCTCTCGGGCCAAACGCTGCCCACGTTCATCAAGGAGAATATCTACACGCCACTGGGCATGAAGGATTCGGGCTTCTATGTGCCGCAAGAGAAACGCAAGCGGTTTGCCGCCCTTTACCAGGTGAATGCCACGGGCGGGCTGGATGCCGCTCCGACCGCAGGCGGCCTGCCCACCGACTACACGACCGAGCCTACCCAGCCCTCGGGCGGTGGCGGCATGGTTTCTACCGCGGAAGACTACTACCACTTTGCGCAAATGCTGGCCAATGGCGGGCAGTTGAACGGCACGCGCATCCTGGCTCCGGCGACGGTGAAGCTGATGACCTCAAATCACGTGCCGGTCAGCCTGCTTACCGGCGAATTCGGTATCGGGCACCAGATTATGCGGCCCGGTTTCGGCTACGGCTACGACTGCGCCGTGGTCTTCGATCCGCCGGAGGCCGACCTGCCGATGGGCAAGGGAACCTTCTTCTGGGACGGCGCAGCCGCCACCTGGTTCTGGGTCGATCCGACCAACGATTTGATTTTTGTGGGCATGGTGCAGCGCATGGGAGGAGGAGGCCCGAACAGCTTCAATCTCGAGCATCTGAGCCGCTCGGTTGTCTATCAGGCGCTGGTTGACCCGGCCAAGTAACATGCAGTAGAAGCTACAAATGCAGAGTGCCCCATTCCTGCCGCGAACATGGTTTTGCGGCAAGAATGGGGCATCTCCATTTCATCGGCTCCGTTGTTCGAATCCGTTCAAGCTTCTGCACAATCTACTTCAGCAGATCCAGCGCCATGGCGCTCATGGAGGTGACGCCGGTCCGGATTGCCGGCTCATAGACTGGTGCAAACAGCGCCGAGTGAAGACTGGGTAGCGCCACGCCGGATTTGCGGCTCTGCGCCAGCTTGTCAGGATCGGCCGCGCCCAGCCAGTACATCGTCATCGGAATCTTTCCTTCGAGAGAAAACTGGCCCACATCCTCGCTGCCCATGACGGCGGGTGTTGGCAGAACGCGGTCTTTGCCTAAGGCCGCCGCAGCCGCCGCGCGCAGACGCTCAGCCAGTGCCGCATCGTTATAGGTCGCGGGAGTGCTTTCGCCCAAAGTGACAGACGGCATGCGGTCCGCGGGGATGCCGTAGGCTTCCGCAAGCCCCTGCGCGGTGCGGCGCACGGCGGCAATAATCTGGTTGCGCACCGCCGGCGAGTAGGTGCGCAGCGTCAGCCCCATCGTCACTTCGTCGGGAATGATGTTGTTCTTTGTCCCGCCGTGAATGGTGCCCACGGTCAGCACGGCAGGCTGCTGCGGATCGATCTGGCGACTCACAATGGTCTGGGCCACGAGCACAAATTCGGCGGCCAGCACAATGGGGTCCTTGCCGGCCTGCGGAGCGGATCCATGCCCGCCGATGCCGCGGATCACGACATTGATGGTGTCGGAGCTGGCCAGCAGCGGGCCGCCCTTCAACGCGATGGAGCCAGCCGGAACGTCGTTCGAGTCGTGCTCTGCCAGCACAAAATCGGGCCGCCCAAAGCGCTCGTACAGATGATCGGCGAGCATGGCCGCCGAGCCCTGAATGATCTCTTCCGCGGGCTGGCCAACCAGCATCAGGGTTCCGTGCCACTGGCTCTTGCGCTCAACCATTTCACGCGCCGTGCCCAGCAGCACGGTGGTATGCAGATCGTGGCCGCAGGCGTGCATTACGCCCACCTCTTGCCCTTGCGCATTGGTGGCTTTCACGGTACTGGCGTAGTCCAGGCCGGTCTTCTCTGTTACCGGCAGGGCATCCATGTCGGCACGGATCAGCAACCGCGGGCCGGGGCCGTTTTCCAGCACAGCCACCACACCAAAGGCCTGCCCGCCGTCTTCGTATTTGCCCACGTGCTCGGTTACCGTATAACCCAGCTTGCGCAGCGCGGCTGCCTCAAAGGCTGAGGTCTTTTCCTCGTGGCGCGAGAGCTCGGGGTTGCGGTGCAAATATTTGTAGGTCTCGGTGAGAGCAGGCAACAGGCGCTCAACGGAGGCGGCCAGATCGGTTTGCGCCGCTGTGCCTTGTGCACTGAGCGGCAAAACGGCAGCCGCCATGGCGGCAACAACGAAGACACGGAACAACATAGGACTGATCCTCCAGGT
>Ga0302190_10002455_pt1 | contig 12046 bp, 10 predicted proteins | sample II_Bog_E2_3_FD_198784 | JGI IMG/M metagenome (GOLD analysis project Ga0302190, IMG submission 198784) | Peat permafrost microbial communities from Stordalen Mire near Abisko, Sweden - II_Bog_E2_3 | ecosystem: Environmental > Terrestrial > Soil > Wetlands > Peat | place: Sweden: Abisko... | reverse complement strand
CTTTTGTCTTCTCGCCACCCGGCACATCGATGTCAATTTCGCTCTATGAGGACAGTCTGGAGCTCATGTGTTTGCGAACAAAGATGGCCGTCTCGGGGGTCTTGACCGCGAATTCCACAGGTTCCGGCCCGCGGCTTGTCTCGCCTGCGTCCTTCTCCCGTTTCAGCGCTGGGTGGTTGTCCTGCGGGAAGCCGACGGGCTTCTCATTTTCGTAGCCCGAGAGGCTTTGCAGCAGTTGCGCATTCACCTCGTCCGCTATCACCATCAGGGTTCCGGACAACTGGCCGACCCCGATCAGGTCAAGATTGTTCTGCACCGCATGGAACAGCGCCACCTGTAGCGCCCGCGCCTCTTCCACCAGTACCGTTGCACCCAGGCCCTGCCGCCGCCGCCGCACGCCATGCTGCAGCGCCGCCATCGAGAACAGCGTCATCGATCCCAGCCGCTGCGGATAGCGCAGCCGGTACACAATCTCGTCGATCGCATCGGGAAGATAGTCGCACTGCTCTTCCTCCGTCATGGGCACCGCCGTCAGGCCGCCGGTCTCCTTCATCGCCTGCAGCCACGCCTGGGTCACCGATGCGCTCTCGCGTTCCAGCACGCTCGCCGCCGACTCGATGGTCAGGCTGTGAGGCAACGGATTCTCCTGCGCCAGCCGCTGCCGGATCACCTGCACTAGGGAACCGGCCTTCACCGGTTTTGTTATGACGTCGTCCACCTGGCGCAGCATGGAAGCCGCAGCCTTCGTCATGTCGGGGTTGGCGCTCAGCAGCAGGGTTACGACCTTTGGATTGGCGTGACGCATCGCGCCGGCAACGATCAGCCCGTCGCCGTCGCCCGGCATGTGCAGGTCGCTCAGCAGAACGTCGAAGCTCTCGCTTGCAATGTGCCGCAACGCTTCGATAACACTCGACGCGGTCGTGACTTTATACTCTTCCGCCTCGAGGACGACCGCCAGTCCGGCCAGGACCGTTTCGTCGTCATCTACGAGCAAAAGTTTTGCGGGTGCCAAGGAAAAACCCCTTGTGCTGGTTGCACACAGACCGTAAGCCCCAAATAACAGGCTCTGAAACTGGGAAAAAAAGCAATGCACTTAAAGCAATTTGTTCTGGCTTACTGAACGCTACTTCAATTCTAGAGCGTTTTCAGCAGTAACATCGTCACTAAATGGTAACCATTTGTTATCTTAATGTTACACACCGATTAATGACTGGGCAGCATCGCCGCAGTGCATCGCGCCACCCACGATCAGCTTGTGCCTGCCTCCACTTCCCGGCCCGTGCTAGACTCGAACTTCTCCGCCATTCGCACCTCGCGCGTCCGCGTGTCTGGCGCGGACAGCAGTCTTTGGGAGGGCCCTCCATGCATCCGGATCTCGCCAGGCTCGTCGTCCTGCAAGAGCACGACATCGAGGCAAAGCGTCTGCGCGACCAGATCGCCGCGCTTCCCCGCCAGCTCGCCACGGTCGAACTCAAGGCCGCCGCCACCGTTGGCCAGCGCGCCATCGTCCTCGACCTTATCGCAAAGGAAGAGGCCCTGCGCCGCCGTCAGGAGTCCGAGATCGCAGACCGGAAACTGAAGCTCGCGCACACCCAGAAGAAGATCGACGCCGCCACCAACACCGTCCAGGTCACCGCGTTGGAGCACGAGACCGCATTCGCCCGCGCCGAGATCAACCGCCTGGAAGACGCCGAGCTGGAGAGCATGGAGCGCGGCGAAGCCCTCGATGCCCAGCGCACGCTGGCCGACCAGGCCGTCGCCGGCGCCGCCGCAACCCTCGAACTGGAGCGCGCCCGCATCCATGAACTCCTCGCCCAAGACCGCGCCGCCCTCGCCGATGTCGACGCTCTGCGCGCCGCCCTGCGCGCCCAGATCGCCCAGAGCGACACCGGAGAAGACTCCCTTTCCACCTACGACCGCATCAGCCGCTCCAAGGGCACCGCCGTCGCCCAGGCCCTCAACCAGCAGTGCTCGGCCTGCCGGATGATGCTCCGCCCGCAGCGCTGGAACGACCTGCGCGACAACACCCCCGGCTCCGAATCCAGCCAGACCCTGATGACCTGCGAGAACTGCGGCCACCTCCTCTACTACGATCCCGCCCGCGACAGCCCCCAGCGCCCCACCGTCCCAGTCGAATCCATCGCCGCCCAGATCGTCCGCTCCCTCTAAACTCCGTCATCCCGACCGGAGCGAAGCGCAGTGGAGGGACCCCCGCATTTGTCTTTCAACCTCGAACCTTGAACCTTGGACCTTGAACCAATCGCCGATAATGGAACCATGAACACTGTTCTCAAACGCATTGCCGTTGACATGGACGAAGTCATCGCCGACACCGTCGCCGAGCACCTCACCCGCTACAACCGCGACTACAACGGCAACATCACCAAGGCCGACCTGCGCGGCAAGTGGATCTGGGATGTTGTCGCCATCGACCGCCATCCCCGCCTCGAAGAGTATCTCCGCTCGGATGATTTTTTCGATGTCCTCGACGTCATCCCCGACGCGCAGCGCGTGCTCAAAAAACTCCAGCAACACTTCGAGGTCTTCATCGCCTCCGCCGCCATGGAGGTCCCCACCTCCTTCAACGCCAAGTACCGCTGGCTGGAGCGCCACTTCCCCACTATCCCCGCCACCAACATCGTCTTCTGCGGCGACAAGTCCATCCTCCGCGCCGACTACCTCATCGACGACAACCCCCGCCAGCTCCGCCGCTTCGAGGCTCGCTTTGGGAGCGAGATCAAGAGGCACAAAACAAGTGAGTCCCAGGGAGATGAGTCTGAGGCAGTACGCACCGGAATCCTCTACGACGCCCCACACAACGCCGCCGTCACCGGCTTCCGCCGCGTCCACAACTGGCTCGAAATCGAATCGCTATTTTTGAACCAGCAATAACTTGAATGCGTACTTGAAAGCCGGGTGCCCCATCCATCGCGTCTCTGTCTCATGCGATGGGTGGGGTTCTTGTCTTTCCGGAGGGAGCAGGGGCCGGGTGCCCCATCCATCGCGTCTCTGTCTCATGCGATGGGTGGGGTTCTTGTCTTTCCGGAGGGAGCAGGGGCCTTCAGGCCCCTGAATGATGGCCCGTGAAAGGAAGGGCTTCAGCCCCGGGCCCCGCTCGCGCGATACACTCGAAGCGTGACTCGAACCATCGCATCCAGCCACAGGAGAGCGCAGACGAGCGTGAAGATCGATCCGCCAGTCCTCGCCGCATGACCCTTCCGCGCATCCACATCGGGCGGCCGCAACGTCTTGCCGCGTTTCTCCTTCTGGCCTTCCTGGCCCAGTGCCTCTGGGTCGTCGGCCACCAGCAGCTCTCCACCGCCGACTATCGCTTCGCCCGCTGCGGCCGCGAGATGTGGGAGCGCCCATCCCCCCTCGAGGGATACTTCACCACCTGTGGCAACCTCAACGGAGACGGCACCTTCGCCTATCGCGCCGCCGGCCTTCCCCTCACCTTGCAGCGCCTTACCCTGCTCGCCGCGGACCATCTCCGCGCCCCCGCCGACCGCCTCTACCCCGGCGATTCGCTCAACGGCTCCACATGGGAGTCGCGCCACCAGCTCGCGTTCGTCCTCTATCTCATCCATCTGCCGTTTGTCTTCTTCGCCCTCTGGATGGGCGGCGGCCTGTGGTGGGTCGCGCGCCGTCTCTTCGGCAACGAGGGCGGATTCTTCGCGCTCGGCCTCTACTGCTTCTGCCCCGCGGTCGTCCGCATGGCGGTCGCGCCGAACAACGATCTCCTCGCCATGTGGGGACTCTACGGCCTCATCTACACCGCCATCGGAGTCGCCCACGCCATGCAGGGGCCGCGCCGCCGGTGGCGTCCGCGCATCGTGCTGCTCACCATCGCAATCGGCTTCACCGCAGCCGCGCATCTGCTTGCCGCCATCATTGGCTTCCTCGCCGCGCTGCTCTTCATGCTCTACCTCGCCGAGCGCCATCGAAGCTACGTCTTTCAGATTCTCCTCATCGCCGCCATCGGCGCGTTGGCAATCGTCTTCGCGTTCTACGGATTCCGCCCATCCGCCTTCAGTTACGTCTTCACCGGCGGCGCGGCCCGCTTCTGGTTCTCGCTGGCGGGAGTTCGCAGTTTTGTTGTGGCCCGCGGTTTCGCCGGCAGCATGGCGAACTTCCCCATCCTGATCGCCTTCGCCGTCTCTGCGCTGCTCTACTGCTGTGTGCGCCGCAGCCGATACTTCGGCAACACCACGCCGCTTCTGGTTCTGCTCGCGCTCGCGCCGCTCGTCACCACCCAGACCGTCAGCGCCCCGTTGCTGTGGGCGCTGCCCTTTTTCTTCACCTTCATCGGAGGGGTCTTCGCCGACGCGCTTGAAACCCGCTATCGCAAGCTCTTCCTCGTGCTCACCGGCGCAGTCCTCGCCGCGCAGGCGATGGCCTGCCTCGCCGCCCTACCGCTCATCGCCCGCTAGATGCATTTCCACTGTTGCTATAGAGTGACAAGAATTGTCATTCTGAGCGAAGCGAAGAATCCCCGCATTTTGCTCGCAGAGCGACACTCTACACCATTGGGGAAAATGATCTAGCCGCTGAAGTCTGGCCTTACTTTGCCGGCGCAGTCACGGCCTTCTTCGCTGGCGGTGTTGCAGCCTTCTTCGCCGGAGCCTCTGCCCCAACCTTCGCCTTCAGCTCGTCGATCGTCTGGTACAGCAGCGAGATGTCCGTCACATGCACCCATTCCTTCTGCGTGCATACGATGATCGACGGAGTGTACTGCACGCCCAGCTTGTCGCCCAGCGTCCTGTCCGCCTCCACTTCTTTCTTGAACTGGCCCGTCGGGTCGGGCACGAACGGCAGTTGCAGACCGTGCGACTGGAAGAACTTCCGCGTGAAGTTCAGCATGTCGTCCTTGCTCGCAATGCCGGTCTGCGCCGCGAACACCGCGCCGCGATACTCGTCCCCGGTCTTCGGCGACACCTTGTCCTGCAGGTACCGCGCCCACACCGCCGCGTCGAAGCTCCAGACGTGCAGTTGCAGGGGGAAGTCCCTGCGCACAATCGGAATATTGTAATGCGCCGCTGCGGTGTGAACGATGGGGTAGACGTGCGCGCACATCGGGCACTCCAGGTCCTCGAACTCGACGATGGCGACCTTTGCCCCAGCCGGAGGCTTCAGCATCGACGTGTCTTTGAACGTCTCGCCCTCATTCGGCTTCGGCACGGATCGCTGCGCCATCAGTGACGCAGTTGCTAAGGGCAGAGTCATCGCAATCGCAACAGCGACAACCAATGGGCGCAGGTATTTCCTATCGGTCATGTGCAAAAATCCTCACCTCCAATCCTATCGCAATCCCACGCCGCGCACCCCGCACTCCTCGCCCTGCACTCCTCGCAAGCTCGTACAATAATCAGGACGCAGCATCTCGCGGAAGCCCCGCGGCACGGAGACTTGCAATGAGCATCGCAGAGAAACTCGGCACCGACATCATCACCGCCATGAAGGCCCGCCAGGAGCATCGCCTCACCACCCTGCGCATGGTCAAGTCCGCCCTGCGCTCCAAAGAGATCGACAAGCGCCAGCCGCTCACCGACGCCGAACAGACCGCAATCCTCACCACGCTCATCAAGCAGCGCCATGACTCGGTCGAGAGCTTCACCAAGGGCAACCGCCCCGAACTTGCCGCAAAGGAGCAGGCCGAGATCGTCATGATCGAGGCCTACATGCCCCAGGCAGCCACTGAGGACCAGCTTCGCGCCATCGTCCAGCAAGCCGTCGCCCAGCTCGCCGCGTCCACCGGCCAGAAGCCCACTCCGCGCGAGATGGGCGCAGTCATGAAGCTCGCCCAGCAGCAAATCCTCGCCACCGGACTGCGCGCCGACGGCCGGCTCCTCTCCGAACTCGTCAAAGCCGAACTGGCAAAGTAGAAAATCGGATCGGATTGATAGACAGATCGCAGTTCTTGTTTTCTCCGTGAAAATCCGCAATCTGCCGTGTTCCTCGCAACCATGCTGCCGCGCGGCTCCTTTACAATAGACCCATGATCCTCAAGACACGTCTCTTCACACCCGGCCCAACCCCTCTGCTTCCTGCCGCCCAGTTCGCCATGGCCGCGGCCGATATTCACCACCGCACCCCAGAGTTCCGCGCCATCTTCAGCCGAGTCCTCGCGCAACTCAAGGACTTCGTCGGCACCGCCAACGACGTCATCGTCCTCTCCAGTTCTGGCACCGGCGCAATGGAGGCCTCCGTCTCCAACCTCACCTCGCCCGGCGACCGCGTCCTCGTCCTCAGTGCCGGCAAGTTCGGCGAGCGATGGGCCGGTCTCGCAAAGGCCTTTGGCTGCCAGGTCGATCTCGTCACCGCGCCCTATGGCGATACCTTCTCGATAGACGCCGTCAAGGCCGCCCTCAAGCTCGAAACCCGCGTCGTCTTCATGCAGGCCACCGAGACCTCCACCGGAGCGCGCCACTGCCTCGGAAGAGTCGCCCGCCTGCTCCGCGAGGCCAACTCCGAAGCCCTCCTCGTCGTCGACGCCATCACCGGCCTCGGCACCACTCACATCGACATGGACAAGCTCGGCATCGACGTCCTCATAGGCGGCTCGCAGAAGGCCGTTATGATCCCTCCCGGCCTCGCCTATCTCGCCATCAGCCAGCGCGCATGGGACCGCATGGAGTCCAGCTACAACCCGCGCTACTACTTCGACCTGCGCAAGGAGCGTAAGAACTCCAAGAATGGCGAGAGCGCCTACACCCCCTCGGTCGCGCTCATCGCCGCCCTCGGCGCGGCGTTGGACTATATCGCCCATCAGGCCGCCACGCCGGAGAACCCCGCCGGAGACCTCGTCGCCGGGCGCAGGAAGCTCATAGAGAACGCCGAAACCATCGCCGCCATGACCCGCGCCGCCGTCGCAGCCCTCGGCATGAAGCTCTTCTCGCCCACCTGCCCCGCCGCCGCGGCCACCGCCGTCATCGCGCCCGATGGCGTAGACTCCAGCGTCGTCGTCAAGGAGCTCAAGTCCCGCTTCGGTGCCATCATCGCCAACGGCCAGGGAGAGATGAAGGGCAAAATCTTCCGCATCGCCCACCTCGGCTTCTTCGACTACCTCGACACCATCGCCCTCATCGGCGCGCTCGAGCAGGTCATCGCAAAGAGCTTCCCATCGCCCGCCTTCGCCTTCGGCAACGGCCTCATCGCCGCTCAGAAGGTCTACGCCGAGCGATCCCCCACCGCCGCCGCCGACGCCTGCTGCTGCGCCCACAAACAGGCAAAGTAACACTACATTCTCCGAGTGTGGGTGCCCCAGGTGCCGGGTGCCCCATCTTCTCCGCGGGTGCCCCAGGTGCCTCGCACTTGGGCACCTGGGAGTGCCGGGTGCCCCATCCATCGCAGCTTCACCGCGATGGGTGGGATGTGTACCCACAAAGTCGTCATCCCGGCGCAGCCTCCACGAGTCGTCATTCTGGCGCAGCCCCCTTTTGCTTGTCATTCTGAGCGCAGCGAAGAATCCCCGCATTGGCCCTTGCCGTTGCCTGTTCTCCGCCGTTGCCTGTTCTTCGTTGTTGTTTGTTCTTGCCGTCATCCTGAGCGCGTCTTTCGAGCGCGAAGGACCCCGATACCGCTCGCACTCCCTCAACCCTCCGCCCCTTTCTCCCACAAAAGCTCCGCCTTTGCCTTTGCCGGAGCGAGCAGGGGCTTTACAGACTGCTGAAAACTCCCGTTTTTGCCTTCCGGATGGAGCAGGGGGATTCATCCCCCTGAATAAGACCAATCAAATCAATGGGCTTTAGCCCCGGACTTTTTTTTCGCTCCATGACCCTCAAAAACCCCAGCAAATCCGCGTGTCAAGCCCCTCGATTCCAAAAAATCCCAATAACTCCCACTCCATCAATCACATCCCTCCGAAAAATACTTGGCATAGTAGTTATGCTCCGCTTGGTAGAATAGAAGTAGAGATAAAAAGAAGGCCGCAAGCCGTCCACCACACGGACGCTGCTTGTGGCCCTTCGCATTTAATCACCGGATCGAGGAACCAATGGACTCACACGCTGATAAGTACCCCATCTGCCGTCACATCAAGACCAACGGCCACCGCTGCCAGTCGCCCGCCGTCACCGGCTCCGGCCTCTGTTACTTCCACCGGACCATCCGCCGCACTCACGATGCCGCCTGCACATCCAAAATCGGTCCCTTGCGCCCAGAGACCGTGCAATATCTCCTGGAAAACGGCCAGAGGCCTGCCCAGTTCGCCGCTTCCCCTGCCTGCAACTTCCCGCCGCTCGAAGACCCCGAGGCGATCCAGCTCTCGATCTCCCTGCTATTTGCCGCCATCGCCGCCGGCCAGGTCGAGCCCGGCCTCGCTCGCACTCTCCTCTACGCACTCCAGGTCGCCAGTTGGAACGTCCGCGCCCTCGCACCCGCCCAGGCAACCGGAGAAGACTTCTCCACCCTCGCCCGCCGCGTCGTCCGCACCCGCGATGGACACTCCCTCGCCGCGCGTGGCGAAGGCAACGGCGTCCCCGCCCAGGCCAGAAGTCCCAAATCCCTCCTGCAAAGAATGTTCGAGGAGTTCGGCCCTCCCACACCCATCCCGCCGGCCCCGGTAACCCCAACCGAATGACAGTTTTAGCCGCAAGTCATTCATTATGACAATTTTGGCTGGAGGGTCCCGCAAAAACTGGTTTTTCAGCTGTAACCACAATGTTTTGACGGTTCTAGCAGTAAGCCATTCGTTATGACTGTTTTAGCAACACGCTTCCATCGCTATTGCATGAATCCAATCTACTTATCCCCAAAATACCCCCGGGGGGGGGAGGGGGGGAGGGGGGACGAACAAATAACGTACAAATGACGAACAAACGACAAGCAACTCTTACGCGTTCCCCCAATAGTTCGTCCTCGTCTCATCGCACATCTGCGTCAGCCGGTTACACTGGAAGCACCATGAAGATCGTTCTTGCAGAAAAAGTCTCGCCCGCAACCCTCGCCGTCCTCCAGGAAGAGCCCGGCTGGAACGTCGTCACCGCCGATGCGATCGCCAAGCTCGGTCCCGGCGGACTTGAATCCGAACTCGCAGACGCAGACGCGCTGGTTGTTCGCTCCGCCGTGCAGGTCGACGCCAAGCTGCTTCAGTCCGCGCCCAAACTGCGCGCCATCGGCCGCGCCGGCGTGGGCGTCGACAACATCGACATCGACGCCGCCACCCACTCCGGCATCGTCGTCATGAACACCCCCGGCGCCAACGCCGTCGCCGTCGCCGAGCTTGCCATTGGCCTGATGATCTCCATGGCGCGCAGCATCCCCCGCGCCAACTCCACCATGCACGCCGCCAAGTGGGAGAAAAAATCCCTGCAAGGCTCAGAGCTGCGAGGCAAGACCCTCGGCATCATTGGCCTCGGCCGCATCGGCCTGGAGGTCGCCCGCCGCGCGCGCAGCTTCGGCATGGAGCTGATCGGTTACGACCCCTTTATCGCGCCCGTCATCGCTCGTGAGAACCAGGTCGCGCTGCTGCCGCTGGACGAGTTATTCAAGCAGTCCGACTACCTCACCCTGCACGTCGGCCTCACCACCCAGACCGAGGGCATGATCAACGCCACATCGATCAAGCTCATGAAGCCCGGCGTTCGCATCGTCAACTGCGCGCGCGGAGAGCTCATCGTGGACGACGCGCTCGCCGAGGCCATCCGCTCCGGCCACGTCGCCGGCGCGGCACTCGACGTCTTCCGCAAGGAGCCGCTCAAGGATTCAGCCTACTTCGGACTCGACAACGTCCTCCTCTCGCCCCACGTCGCCGGCTCCACCGACGAGGCGCAGGAGGCCATCGGCATCCAGCTCGCCAAGCAGGTGCGAGACTACCTCAAGCTCGGCGTCGTGCAGTGCGCCGTCAACCTGCCCTCCCTCTCCCACGAGGAGTACGTCGAGATCGCGCCTTACATCGACATGGCCGAGCGCCTCGGCCTCTTCCTCTCCCACGCCACGCCGGGAAACCTGGAAAGTATCCAGATCACCTATGCCGGGCGCCTCGCGCAGGGTAAAACCGACCTCATTCGCAACGCCGCCCTCTGCGGCATCCTCGCCAACACCGAGGACGACTCCGAGCAGGGGACCAGCGCCAACCGCATCAACGCCGCGGCCCTCGCCGAGGAGCGCGGAATCCGCATCCAAGAGGAGAAGAAGGAGGTCACCAGCGGCGGCTCGGGAAGCACACTGAAGCTGGTGCTGCACTCCTCCGACGGCAATGCCAGCGCATCCGCAACCGTGCTGCACGGAAACTCGCCGCGCCTTCTCACCTACGATGGCATCGACATCGAGGCGGCCCTGGACGGAACACTGCTGGTCTGCCGCAACCACGACGTTCCAGGGGTCATCGGACGAATTGGGACCATCCTGGGTGAGCACTCGCTGAACATCGCGAACTTCGCCCTTGGCCGCTCCGTCCGCTCGCAGCGCATCCCACAGGGGCAGGCGTTGGCTTTGGTCCAGATCGATGTCAAGAGCCCAGGCGACGCCAACGCAGCTATCGAAGCGCTGCGCAAGGTAGAGGCCATCGTCAGCGTGCGCCTTGTAGATCTGGGAAAGTTGTGATCCGTTTCGCACAGGTAACACTACCTGTTACATATGTCTTGCGAAGACATACCAAAAGAAACGATAACTGTTACATGTTCTCCTAATATGTAATATTTATCGTTCCAATAGCAGAAGCACAGGAAATACTGTGAATGCAATGCAAGGAAATTGAGAATGCCGCTCTACGAGTACAAATGCAAACAGTGTAAAAAGCACACGGAACATATCCAGAAGTTCTCCGACCCGGAGATCACGAAGTGTCCGCTCTGTGGAGGATCGCTGGAGCGCGTCATCTCCGCCGCGGCCATCTCCTTCAAAGGCGGCGGCTGGTTCAAGGACGGTTACAGTCACGCCAGGCCAAAGTCCTCTCGCAATGATGCAACTGCGTCCTCCAGCTCCAGCAGCAATGCATCGTCCAATTCAAGCAGTACAACTACGCCAGCAGCCAGCACACCCGCAGCAACGCCCTCCAGCACAGCTTCCGCCTCCAAATGACAGTGCTTCTTCCCGCAAAACAATGGAATGCAGCGGCGCTAGGAAGCACCGCCGAAGCCATCCAGCTTACGCGTCACCAACTCGTTGAGAAGCACGGGATTTGCCTGTCCCTTCGACAGCCGCATCACATTGCCGACAAAGAACGCAGCCACCGTCTTCTTGCCGCCGCGATACTGCGCGACCTGCTTCGGGCTCGCCGCAATCACCTCGTCGATCATCGCCTCAATCGCGCCCGCGTCCGAGATCTGCTTCGGCTTGTCACGTTCGTAGACCTCGGCAAAGTCCTTGCCCTCGGTGAAGCATGTATCCAGCAACTGCTTCAGCATCTTACTCGAGAGTTCGCCCGACTCGGCGAGATCTGCTGCCTGCACAATGCCCTTGAGCGTCACCGGAGATTGCTCCAACTCCAAGCCTGCGGCCTTCAATCGCCCCGTCAGCTCGCTGGTAATCAGCGACACGACGCGTTTGGGGCTCTTCGCTGCCTTTGCCGCCTCCTCGAAGCTGTCTGCAAACGCGCGCGTCGCCGTCAGCGTCATCGCGTCCTGATGCGTAATCTCATACTCCGCAATCATCCGTGCGCGCCGCGCCTCGGGAAGCTCTGGCAGAGCCTTCAGAATCTCGCGCTGCCAAGCTTCGCCGACGACCAGCGGCGGTAGGTCCGGCTCGGGAAAGTAGCGATAATCGTGTGCCTGCTCCTTCGAGCGCATCGAGTAGGTTCGTCCCTCGGCGTTGTTCCACAGCCGCGACTCCTGCACCACGCGCCCACCGCCTTCCAGCACCTCGATCTGCCGCTCGATCTCATACTCCAGCGCGGCGCGGATGTAGCGAAAGCTGTTGACGTTCTTCACCTCGGCCTTGGTGCCATATTGCTTCGCGCCCTTCAGCATCACGCTGACATTGGCGTCGCAGCGCAGGCTTCCCTCTTCCATGTTGCAGTCGCTCACGCCGCAGTAGAGCAGAATCTCCTTCAGCCGCGTGAGGTACTCGAAGGCCTCGTCCGGCGTGCGCAGATCGGGCTCGCTCACGA
>Ga0302190_10002453_pt1 | contig 12047 bp, 9 predicted proteins | sample II_Bog_E2_3_FD_198784 | JGI IMG/M metagenome (GOLD analysis project Ga0302190, IMG submission 198784) | Peat permafrost microbial communities from Stordalen Mire near Abisko, Sweden - II_Bog_E2_3 | ecosystem: Environmental > Terrestrial > Soil > Wetlands > Peat | place: Sweden: Abisko, Stordalen... | reverse complement strand
GTCCAACACGCACTGCGGATTATCACGAACTACCCCCTTGGCGGAGCCAAAGGGACCGGGAAGGACTCCGGAAACCTTCCGCCAACGATCTCCTCACCCGCCTCCGGGCCGATTTGGCAGCCCAAGTCCACCTGAAACCCCCAGATGGCACCCTCCACCCTCGGGAAACATACTCCGCTGCCTGATTTTCCCGTGATGTCCTGGGCGGAGCTGTACCTAGAAATGTCCAAACTGCAGATCCGTTGCGGAGCTTGCTCCGCTACGGATGCTTGTGCCTCGCACGGCCATCCAATCCAACCAGAGCACCAACGGTGCTAGCATCCGTTGCGGAGCTTGCTCCGCTACGGATGCTTGTGCCTCGCACGGCCATCCAATCCAACCAGGGCAACAACGGTGCTAGGGCATGAATGGGCGAGGGGGTCCGGGGATCAAGGTTCCGGCAGTTGTTCCACCGACTTGATCCGCACGGCGTATTCGGGAACATTGGGCATCCCGTGCCTCCAGACGGTGTGGACCTTTTCGATCTGGTCCACCGCGGCCATGCCCGACACCACCCGCCCGAACGCGCAATAGCCGGCGGCGTCCTCCTTGGGGTCCAGGGAGGCATTGTCGGCGGTATTGATGTAGAACTGGGCGGCGGCGCTGTTGGGGGCATCGGTCCGGGCCATGGCCAGGGTGCCCCGGGTGTTGCCCAGACCGCCCTTGAGGGTGGCATGGGCCTCATTGAGGATGGGCTCATGGGCCGGTTTTTCCGTGAGATCCTTCAGCATGCCGCCGCCCTGCACCATGAATCCTTCGATCACCCGGTGGAAGATGGTGTCGCTGTAGAATCCTTCCTTCACGTAGCGGAGGAAATTCGCCACCGTAAGGGGAGCAAGGTCCGGTTCCAGTTCCACCACGATGGGCCCGTAGCTGGTGTCGATCTGCACCCTGGGCTTTATCTTGGCCGCCCCCTGGGCCGCGGCCGGAAGGGCCAGACAGAAGATGGCTGCGAGAAGGAATGATCTCATGGGTTGCTCCGGAATGATTGTATGCTCAACGGTTCCTCGAAGCCAAAGCAGGTCAGGTATGCTTTCCCCATGCCCACTTTCGATTTCCCCACCTGGCTTCTTTCCGTTTTTCTGGCCCCGTTCGGGCTCATCCTGGGTTCGTTCGGCAACGTCCTGATCCACCGCCTGCCCCTGGAGGACGCGGCCGACCGTGACGTCGTCTCCAAGCCCAGCCACTGCCCGGACTGCAACGCCCGCATCCGGCCCTGGCACAACATCCCCCTTCTGAGTTGGGTGTGGCTGCGGGGACGTTGCGCCCAGTGCGGCTGGCGGATCCCGGTCCGCTACCCCCTGGTGGAATTGCTGGGCGGGCTGTTGCTGGCCGGTTCGGTCTGGATCTTCCCGTTCGGAACCTTGATCTGGGCCAAGGGCGTGATCTGCGGCTACGCGCTCATCGTGCTGTTCTTCACCGACCTCACGGCCTTCATCCTGCCGGACGCGGTGCAGTTCCCGCTGATGGTCCTGGGCCTGCTGTGCACCGTGCCCCAGCTGATCTGGCCCCTGCATGCCACCTCGGTGTGGGCCGGAGACACCATCCTACGGGTGGACACCTTCACCAACGGCCTGCAGCCCGCGCCGATCTGGCGCCTGATGGGCCAGCCGGTCTCGTGGTCTTCGAGCATCCTCGGCCTGGGAGTCGGCTACGGGGTTCCGGCGCTGCTGAACCAGGTCTACCGCTGGATCCGCAAGACCGACGGGATCGGCATGGGCGATTTCAAGATGCTGGCCTGGCTTGGCGCTTTCTGGGGCTGGGCGCCCATGCTGGGGATCCTGTTCGGCGGGGCCCTGCTGGGCAGCGCCGTGGGCCTGCCCCTGCTCATCACCCGCAAGGCCGGGGCCCAGACCATGCTCCCCTTCGGCTGCGCCCTGGCCCTGTCGACGCCGGTGGTGGTCTTCTATGGGCCGGCCCTCTGGTATGCCTACATGGGACTGATGCGCTAGCGATAGTCGACCGTGGGCCAGACTTTCGCCAGCGCCCGCAGGTTCGACATTCGGTCCTGTCCCGACGTGCCCTGCCGGTGGCTCAGGGATCGTTCGTCCGGGTCCCCGGGGCTTGGCGCCGACACAGTTCGGGTTCCGAGGCCTTGCGCCGGCCCACCGGTACCGTTCGCAGCAGGCGTGCTGCGAACGGTTTGCCGTATCCCTACCCATCGAAAACCGGACGTTGAGCGTGGGGCGCCCTGCTCCCGGCGTTCACCCCTTGGATTTTGATCCGGCTCGGTGAAATGCGGAGTGATCGCCGGTGCTGGGCATCCGAACGGGAGAAAAAGGGCTTCAATCCTTGACGAGATATGAAATTTTAATACATTATTCATCACCGCCCCTTTCCTCTTTGGGGCCCTGCGAAGCCCGAGCACAGGTACCCGCATCCAACAAGGCCTCCCTCCTGGAGCAGCCCATGAAACCCGATCCCATCTACATCCGCCCAGGGACCTTTGCCATTTCAGGTTCGTCGGGAGAACGGCTGGTCCAGGATCTTGAGCAACATATCGAGCGGCTCCAGGTCCTGCTGGGGGAGGACTTGAGACAAGCCCTGGCCGGCATGGGCGAATCGGTCAAGGGCGACCCTTCGGCCATGATCAGCTTCACCGGCGCTTTCACCGGGCTGTCGACCCTGCTGCACTTCTGTTCCTTCACCCGGGGGATCATCGCCCTGGAAAAGGGCATGGAAACCCACGCGGACAAGAATCTGGTGGGCAAACTGCGGGAACTTCTGGTTCCCATCGTCACCAGTCAATGCGAGATCCTGGGGGCCTCCATGCAATCCAACCTTGGGGTCCGGGCGGCCTCCATTCTGCATTGGTATGAAAACGCCATTGCAGAAGTGCAGACCATCCATGGCTTCATCGGCCGGCTGGGATAAGCCCAGCAGCCGTTACGGAGATTTTGTCATCACCCAGGTCCACCTCAAAGGGGACCTGGGTGATGATAAAATCCGCTACGGCTGCTGGTGCCTAGTTCGTCCCTTCCAGCACGGCCTTCAGGGCCGCGAAGGCTGCGGGCAGCCCCGCAGGCAGGGTGCCGCCGCCCTGGGCCAGTTCCTTCTTGCCGCCGCCCCGGCCGCCCACGTGGGGGGCCATGGCCTTGAGCAGGCCTCCGGCATCGGCCTTGGCCACCAGATCCAGGCTGACGCTCACCAGGATGGCCAGCTTGTCCTCGGCCAGCTTGGAGGCCAGGGCGATGACCGCGCTCCGGTGCCGGGTCCGGCACTGGTCCATCATCTCGCGCAGGGCCGGACCATCGATGCCTTCCACGGACATGGTGACCAGGGTCAGCCCGGCCACCGTATCCACCTGTTCGGCGGAACCGCCGCCGCTGGCGGCCTTGAGCTTGGATTCCTTCAGCTCCTTTTCCAGCTGCTGGATGCGGGTTTCCTTGCCGGCCAGCAGGCTGGCCAGCTTTTCCCTTGGCGAATTGGCCTGACGGCTGAGGGCGGCCAGTAGCTGCTCGTCGTCCTGGAGCCGGGCCAGGGCCGCGGCCCCCGCCACCGCCTCCAGCCGCCGCACTCCGGCGGCCACGGCCGCCTCGCTGACGATCTTCACCAGTCCGATCTCGCCGGTGTTGGCCACATGGGTGCCGCCGCATAGTTCCCGGGAGAAGCCCGGAACCGATACCACCCGGACCACATCCCCGTATTTCTCGCCGAACAGCGCCATGGCGCCGGCGGCCAGAGCCTCTTCGATGGGCATCTGCTGGCTGCTGGTGCGGAAGGCGCCCAGGGTCTGCTCGTTCACCAGTCGCTCCACCTCGGCCACCTGCTCCGGTTCCAGCGGGGCGAAGTGGTTGAAGTCGAAACGCAGCCGGTCGGCGTCCACCACCGATCCGGCCTGCTTCACGTGGGTGCCCAGAACTTCCCTCAGGGCCGCATGCAGCAGGTGGGTCGCGGTGTGATGGGCCCGGATCCGGGCCCGGCGTTCGCCGTCCACGGTGGCCAGGACGGTCTCGCCTTCCCGCAGACCGCGGGCGCCGGTGACCGTGACGTGGTGCAGGTGGCGCCTGGGTGCCGGGGCGGTGCAGTCGGTGACCTGGGCCACCAGCCCTTCGCTGCGCAGGGTGCCGGTGTCGCCCACCTGGCCGCCGCTCTGGGCGTAGAAGGGAGTGTGGTCCAGCAGCACGAAGCCCGCACCGGACAGTTCCTTGACCCGCTTCTGCTCCCGGTCGAACAGGGCGACCACCTTGCCCTGGGCCTCGGTGACGTCGTATCCCAGGAAGGCGGTGGCGCGCATGTCAGCCAGGGCGGCCAGATCGCCGCCCAGGCGGATGTCATGGACCTTCATGGCCGAACGGCTCTTGGACTTCTGCTCGGCCAGTTCGGTGTGGAAGCCCTCCAGATCGCATTTCAGACCGCGTTCCCGGCACCAGTCCTCCACCAGGTCCACAGGAAAGCCGAAGGTATCGTACAGCTTGAAGATCTCTTCCCCCGGCAGGGCGCCGGAGGCGGTGTCCAGGGATTCCAGCTGCTTGAGGCCCATGGTGAGGGTGAGGGAGAACTGTCCCTCCTCCCGGGCCAGGACCTTCATCGTGCGGCTCAGTTCCGCTTCCAGTTCCGGATAGGCGTCGCCCATGGCCAGGAACACCGAAGGGCAGAGGTCGGCGAAGAACCGGCCCTCGATGCCCAGCTTCCGGCCGAAGCGCAGGGCCCGGCGGATGATCTTGCGCAGCACGTAGCCCCGGCCCTCGTTGGAAGGAACGATGCCGTCGTAGATCATGAAGGTGGCGGCGCGGATGTGGTCGGCGATGACCTGGGAGGCGGTGCGGTTGGTGGTTTCCGCCCGCTGGTCCGGATCCACCCTGGCCACCTTCCAGATCGCCTCGAAGATGGGCCGGAACAGATCGATCTCGTAGTTGCTGTCGACTCCCTGGAGGATGGAGGCCACCCGCTCCAGGCCCAGGCCGGTGTCGATGCTGGGCCGCGGCAGCGGCTTCATGGTGCCGTCGGCCTCCCGGTCGTACTGCATGAACACCAGGTTCCAGATCTCCATGACCCGGTCCCCTTCGCCGTTGGGCAGGGCGTCACCGGAGTACTGGGGCCCCCGGTCGTAGTGGATCTCGCTGCTGGGGCCGCAAGGACCGGTGTCGCCCATCTGCCAGAAGTTGTCCTTCTTGCCGAACCGCAGCACGTGCTCCCTGGGCACTCCGGCCTTGAGCCACAGCTCCTCGGCCTCGGTGTCGGCGGGCACGCCATCGGTCCCTTCGAACACCGACACCCAGAGCCGGGCCGGGTCCAGGGCCAGGCAGCCCTGGGCCTGGGGGCCGGTCACGAACTCCCAGGCGTAGCGGATGGCGTCCGCCTTGAAATAGTCGCCGAAGCTGAAGTTGCCCAGCATTTCGAAGAAGGTGTGGTGGCGCGCGGTGAAACCGACCTGGTCCAGGTCGTTGTGCTTGCCGCCGGCCCGCAGGCATTTCTGGGAGGTGGCGGCGCGGGTGTAGTCACGCTTCTCCTTGCCCAGGAACACGTCCTTGAACTGCACCATACCGGCGTTGGTCCACATCACGGTGGGGTCGTCGGCCGGACCCACCACGGAACTGGAGGCCACCACCCGGTGGCCGCGGGCGGCGAAATAGTCCAGGAAACGTTGGCGAAGGTCGGAAGTTTTCATGCGTTCAGGCTTTCAAAACAGAGAGCGGAAAGGAAAGGTTGGCGGAAGGACTAGTGCCGGAAATGCCGGGTCCCGGTGAAGAACAACCAGACCCCCAGCTTCTGGGCGGCCAGGATCACTTCCTTGTCCCGCAGGGAGCCCCCAGGTTCGATGAAGGCGGTCACCCCATGGCGGGCCGCCAGTTCCAGGTCGTCGGCGAACGGGAAGAAGGCGTCCGAGCCCAGGATGGCCCCCTTGGCCCGATCCCCGGCCTTCCGGCAGGCGATCGCCACGGAATCCACGCGGCTCATCTGGCCCGCGCCGATGCCCACCGTACCCCCGTCCTTCACCAGGACGATGGCGTTGGACTTCACGGCCTTGGCCGTGGTGTAGGCCAGGACCATGTCCTCCACCAGGGGCCAGGGTCCCCGGCCGGTGGCCTTCACCTGCCAATGTTCCACCGGGGTGGTGGCGCTGTCCGGCCGCTGCACCAGGAACCCGCCGCCGATCGTCCTCACGTCCAGTCCCTGGGCCGAGAGCGGCCAGCTTCCCGGAGCTTCCAGGATCCGGACCTGTTTCTTGGCTGAAAGGAGGGCCAGGGCCTCCGGGGCGAAGCCCGGGGCCAGGATCACCTCCCAGAAGGTCTGCAGCATCGCCTGGGCGACCTCCACCCCCACCGGCCGGTTGAAGGCGACGATCCCGCCGAAGGCGGCCACCGGATCCCCCGCCTGGGCCTTGAGCAGGGCTTCCAGCGCGTGGGAGCCCCGGCCCACCCCGCAGGGGTTGTTGTGCTTGACGATGACCGCGGACGGGGCCTTGCATTGGAATACCAGCCGGGCCGCGGTGTCCACGTCCAGCAGGTTGTTGAAGCTCAGTTCCTTGCCCTGGAGCTGCCGGCAGGCGGAAAAGCCCTCCGCCCGCGCTCCGGGCCGCACGTAGAAGCCGGCCGCCTGGTGCGGATTCTCGCCGTAGCGCAGCGACCGGCTGAACTCCAGGCCGATGCCCAGGCGCTGGGGCAGAGCCTCCGCGGCCGGGATCTCCGCTCCGGGCGCGGCATCGGCCATCCAGGCGCTGATGGCCGAATCGTAGGCGGCGGTGCGTTGGAAGGCGGCCAGGGCGCAGGCCCTGCGGTCCTCCAGCGACCAGGTTCCGGCGCCCAGCTTGGCCAGGAAGTTCGGATACTGGGCCGGATCGGTGAGCACCGTCACCGAGGCATGGTTCTTGGAGGCCGACCGGACCATGCTCGGGCCGCCGATGTCGATCTGCTCGATGCATTCCGCAAAGGTCACGCCCGGTTTGGCGATGGTCGCCTCGAACGGGTAGAGATTCACCACCACCAGATCGATGGGCTCGATCCCCAAACGCTCGGCGTCGGCCACATGGTCCGGAGCATCCCTGCGGAACAGCAGACCGCCGTGGATCCGCGGATGCAGGGTCTTGACCCGTCCGCCGAAGCATTCCGGAGCCCCGGTGTAGTCGGCCACTTCCTGGACCTCGACCCCCGCGTCCTGGAGCGCCTTGAGGCTGCCGCCGGTGGCCAGGAGCTCCCAGCCAAGCGCTTTCAAGCCCTTCGCCAAAGGCAGCATGCCCTTTTTGTCATAGACCGATATCAACGCCCTGGGCATAACTTTCCCCGCAAAGGGTCATTGTTTCATAGAGAAGGCTGAGCCGGGAACCCAGTGGAGCAAGAATGCGCTGAATTCAACGCTTTCGCCCAGGCTGCCGATGGAAAGGACAGCGAGGGCAAGCCATGGATGTTCAAGTGGAAGTTCAGTTCACGATCCAGCACACCCTGGATGAACTCAAGGATGCGTTTGTGAAACGGGGGCATTTCCCCAACTGGAAAGTCATCCAGGACACGGAAACCCGTCCTCAGCTGTTCTTCGAAACGAGGGTGGTCTCGGTCAACCTGTCATCGGAGCCGGACCGGTTCGCCTGGTTCGTGTTCTCCCTGGAAGCCTGCGGGGAACTCAAACAGCGGATCACCATCACCAACGTCGTGCCCTCGGGGGTGCGGGTGGATATCCCTAACCTGGGGGACTTCCTGAACTTCTGCCGGAACTGCCTGGTGGGCTCTCCCGGCCAGCGCTGAACGCCCTTTGGGATCGAATATTAAATAATCATGATTGCGCCCCGCCAGTGGCTGCATCATATTGGATCCTATGATGTGAAAGGGCCCATGCCTAATCTGAAGATCAACACCATCGAGATCACCGTAGAACCCGGCACCCTGCTGGTGGATGCCTGCGCCCGGGCCGGATTCCCCATTCCCCAGTATTGCTTCCATCCGGCTCTCTCCCCGGTGGCCACCTGCCGGATGTGCATGGTGGAGATCAAGGGCCAGCCCAAGCTGGCGACCTCCTGCACCACCCCGGCCATGGACGGCCAGGAAGTCTTCACCCAGTCCCCCGTGGTGGCCGACGCCAGGGCCGGGATCATGGAATTCCTGCTCATGAACCATCCCCTGGACTGCCCCATCTGCGACCAGGCCGGAGAGTGCAGGCTCCAGGATTACAGCTACCAGTACGGCAGCGGCGACAGCCGGATGGTGGAGCCCAAGCGCCGCTATCGCTACGAGGACCTCGGGGCGAAGATCGTCATCGACAAGAACCGCTGCATCCATTGCACCCGCTGCATCCGTTTCACCCAGGAAGTGTCCGGCACCTCCGAGTTGACCGTGGCCAACCGGGGCGCCCAGCTGGAGGTCACCACCTACGCCGGCCGTTCCATGGACGACAACCCGCTGGCCGGGAACGTGGTGGATCTCTGCCCGGTGGGCGCCCTCACCAGCCGGGATTTCCGGTTCAACAAGCGGGCCTGGTATCTGAAGCCCGTGGCCACCATCAGCCGCCATTCCGCCCTGGCCAGCCCGATCTGGGCCGACGTGGACCAGAACCGGGTCTGGCGCTTCCGGCCCCGTCCCCAAGAGGGAAAGACTTCCAGCTATTTCCTGTTCGACCATGAACGCTACCAGTACCACCGGTACGATCTGGACCCGGCCACCCGGGCGGTGCAACCGCTGCTGCGGGGAGCCGCGGCGACCGGTGAGCAGGTGGCCGGGGCGCTGGAATCGGCCGGTCCGGTGGCCGTCGTGCTGCAGGGAACCTTCGGCTGCGACACCGCCCAGCGGTTCGGCGAGCTGGCCGCCTCCCCCGACCTGAGGTTCGGCAGCGGCGAGTGCCTTTACCCCATCCAGTTCCCGGCGCTCCAGACCAGCGCCGACGGCATCTTCAACCGGCGCGGCTGCAGCGAGCGGGGCTATCGATTCGGGCACCTGGAGGAGCTGCTGGAGCGGGTCCGCTCGGGCGAAGTGGGCGCCGTGGTGATCCTGCACGACGCGGCCTTCACCAGTGTGAGGGAGAGCCAGCAGTTGAAGGAGATCATGGCTGCGGCCCGGTTCAGTCTCGTGTTCGAGCCGATTCCCGGCGAGCTGAGCGATCTGGCCACTGCCCGGCTTCCGGTTGCCACCTACCTGGAAGAAACCGACTTCGTCGTAAACCATGAAGGGGAATTGCGATGCTACAAGAAGGCCCTGGACCCTCCAAAGGGGGTGAAATCCGCAGTGGAATGGGCCTGGGAGCTTCTGAAGGCGCATCAGGCCTCCCTGGTCTGACCCGGCCCCTGCCGGCCCCCTACCTGCTGGTATACGACGCCGAGAATGCCGGCTGCCGCGGCATGATCGACTGGATCCAGCGGCGGGACGCCAGCGGGCTGGTGGTGGCCTTCCCGTTCCAGAACACGGAACTGGTGCATGTGGCCCCGGAGCTGGCGGGCCTCTACCTGGCCACCGAGATCCACGGGTTCGACACCCGCTCCCGGGAGGTCCACCGGGGCCCCCGGCTCCTGCCCAGCCTGTTCCGCCGCCTGCCCGGGTGGAAATGGCTGGCGCCGGTGGTGGCCATCCCGGCCCTGGCCTCCCTCCTCTACTCCTTCCTGCGCCGGCGGCGTTAGCTGCACCGGAGCGTCCGGGTCCCGGCCCGCTGTGCCTGCCGGCGGCCCCTTGGGCGCGGTGTAGCCTGGGTGGTCCTGCGCCGACCCAGACCGTCCCAGTGGGGATGCGCCGCCCCATAAGGACCTCGCGGCGGAGGAACCTTGCTTCGGGTGTTCCATGGTCCGGAGCGCCATCCCTCCTGGGACGCCGCGAAGGTGACGAAACCTATTTCCAGCGGCGACCTGCCGCGAGGTACTTATGGGTCGGCGCATCCCCACTGGGACGGTCTGGGTCGGCGCGAGACCGCCCGGGATCCACCACGGCCAAGGGGCCGCCGGCAGGCACGGCCAGCCCGGAACCCGGGCTAGAAGGAGATGCCCACGCCCACGGTGAAGAGCCGCTGGAATTCCTGGCCGGAGCCCTGGGCACCCAGGTAGGCGCCCAGACTCGGGGCCGAACCCTGAGCCACCGGCCGGTCCCGGGTGAAGGGCTCCTGGTAGCTGGCGGCCAGGTAGGGCGCGATCCCCGGGAACGGCAGCACCCAGCGCATGCCCACCCGCAACCAGGGCCTCGCGATCGTCCGGTCCTGATCGATCCCGGCGGCCTGGTATTGATAGGAGTGGAAGCGCTCCATCAGCCCCAGCTCTCCGGCTAAACCGGTGAACGGCAGCCAGAACTGGGCGTTGATTCCGGCGCCCAGGCCGGACTGCCTCAACCCGCTGCCGGCGCTGGCCGCCCCCTGCTGGATCTGCCCGCCCGCCCGCAGCTGGGACCATTCCCCGTTCCATTCGAACTTGAGCACCGGCCCCACCCGCACGATCCGGTGGCTCACGGTGAGGATCAGCCCATGACCCGTGTCCAGGGATCCGGAGGTCGGACCGGTGCCCTGGACCTGGGTCGCCGGGAGATCCTGGCCGCTGGCGAAAGGGGCCTCCAGACGCAGGTCCCAGGCCTGGGCGGACAGGGGCAGAGCCATGAGGGTCAGGGGGAGGATCAGCAGGGTCTTCAAGGCGGCATCTCCGGGTGCACCGTCAAGGATGGATGCGTTCACCGGGGTTGGGAAGGGCTTTGCCGACTGGCGCAACCGGCATAGGTGTGTCATGTTTTTGACTTGACCCTTTTATTCCACGATTTACGCTGTCTACAGCAAGAAGATCCCATGACCCCACTGCCACGCCTCCATTGGTCCACCCTGGGCGAAGCCTCCCAGGGCCTGGAGCATTGCTGGGCGGGCGTCTGGCAGGTCACTCTGGACCGCAGTCCGGTACCCGCCCTGCCGCCGAGGGACACGGACCTGTGGGTGATCAGCGCGGCGACGGCCGACCCAGCCCCGGCCCTGGTGCGGGTCTGTGCGGAGGTGGGCGCCCTGCCCATCCTCCTGTTGATCGCCCCCGGGGCGGCCCCGCTCGGCCCCGAGGCTCTGGCCCACTGGGGCGCCCTGGGCTCTTCGCGCTGGGGCCTGCAGCAGGACACCCCGCCCCTGCCCGGCCTGCGCCCCACCGCCCCCTCCCAGGTGCCGCTGACCGTTTCCCAGTCCCTGGCGCTGGGCCTGGTGGGCATCGGCGCCGCCATGCAGGAGGTCCTGGCGAAGGCAAGGGCCGCCGCGGCCACCCGGGCCACCGTCCTGCTCCTGGGCGAGAGCGGCACCGGCAAGGAGGTCATCGCCCAGGCCATCCACCGCATGAGCGCCCAGCGGCAGCAGCCGTTCGTCGCCGTCCACTGCGGCGCCATCCCGGACAACCTCATCGAGTCGGAAATGTTCGGCTACACCAAGGGCGCCTTCACCGACGCGAGGAAGGATGCCCCCGGCAAGTTCCGGGAGGCCCATGGCGGGACAATCTTCCTGGACGAAGTGAGCACCATGCCCCTGAGCGTCCAGGTGCGCCTCCTGCGGGTGCTCCAGGAGCGGGAAGTGCAGCCCCTGGGCGGGGGCGCACCGGTCAAGGTGGAGGTGCGGGTGATCGCCGCCACCAACCTGGATCTTTGGCAGCGGGTTCAGGCCGGCCTGTTCCGGGAGGACCTGTTCTATCGCCTGGAAGTGGTGCCCATCACCCTGCCGCCCCTGCGCGCCCGCCGGGAGGAGATCCCGTTCCTGGCCCAGCATTTCCTCAACCGCAAGGCGCGGGAGCACGGCCTCTACCCCAAGGCCTTGCATCCTTCGGTGGACCCGCTGCTCATGGCCATGCCCTGGAGCGGCAATGTGCGCCAGCTGGAGAACGCCATCGAACGGGCGATCGTGCTGTCCGTGGACCGGGCCGTGCTGACCCGCGGCGATTTCACTTTCCTGCTGGAGCGGCTGCCCGAAGCCCAGGAGCTCATGGACTCCCTGCCGCCCATGCAGGACTTCCCGTCGTTCAACGCCCAGACGGCGACGCCCCAGCCGGTGGATCTCCCGGCCGAGGGGCTGGACCTCAACCAGCTGGTGTCGGACGTGGAGAAGAAACTCATGCTCCAGAGCCTCCAGGTGACCCGGGGCAACAAGAAACG